>Ga0187878_1000157_pt1 | contig 83846 bp, 68 predicted proteins | sample June2016WEW_17_1_FD_132979 | JGI IMG/M metagenome (GOLD analysis project Ga0187878, IMG submission 132979) | Peatland microbial communities from SPRUCE experiment site at the Marcell Experimental Forest, Minnesota, USA - June2016WEW_17_150 | ecosystem: Environmental > Terrestrial > Soil >... | reverse complement strand
TCCGAGCTGGAGGTCGGGGGCCGGCATCTAGCGGCACCGGTCATCTGCCGGATAGACTCGCACCGGTCTCCCCGTCGGGGGTCGACGCCATCGTCCACCCCCGAGAAGGCGTTATGTCAGACTCACCGCCTGCGGAAAGCGTCTGTCCCGGTGGGGCTTGGCTCCGGCCGACCGACGCGACGGAGGCGGCCACGATGCGGGGTAGCGGCGGATCGACGAGGTTCCTGTTCGCGCTGGTCGGAGCGGCGGCGATAGCGGTCGGAGGATGCGGCACGTCAAGCCCCACTCCGGCTCCTGCGGCCTCATCGATCGAGTCGCCGGCTGCGACGGCGGCGGCCACTGCGGTTCCGACCCCGACGCCGGCACCCACGGCCGTGCCCACTCCAACGCCCACTCCGATCGCCGGCGCCTGGAAGGCTGCGCCCGGCTCGGCCACGCTCAAGAAGATCCAGTTCTACTCGGTGGCCTGGACCGGCACGCGATTCGCCGCAGGCGGCACCCTCATGGATGGCTCCGCGGTCTTCCTCGATTCGCCGGACGGCCTCGCCTGGAACCTCCAGCCGACCGCCTGGAAGGGCGCCACCATCCGAGGGATGGCCTCCGGTCCGGCCGGGCTGGTGGCAGTCGGCGACCTCTCGGATCGAATGGTCAGCTGGACCTCGACCGACGGGCTCTCCTGGACCCTCGCTCCAGATTCGGCTCCGCTGCATCCGGCCAAGGGCAACACTTTCACACTGCACGACGTGGCCCTGGTAGGTGGCGGGTGGATGGCCGTGGGCGAGGAGGATCCGCCCTGCATGACCGGCCCCTGCGCGCCGGTTCGGGCGGTCGTGTGGGCGTCCCCCGACGGTGCCGCCTGGTCGCAGGCGCCCGCGGCCGCGCCCCTCGCAAATGCCGCCATGACGGACGTCGTCCAGTGGAAGGGGAACTTCGTGGCAGTGGGCAGGGCCGGCAAGTACGCCGCGGTCTGGACCTCCGCCGACGGCAGCTCCTGGGCCCGCGTTCCGGACACTGCCGCCTTCCACGCCCCGAAGGGCACGGACCAGGACATCGGAGCCTCAATGATCGCCATCGCGGCCGGAAGCGATCGGCTGGTCGCGGTCGGCCAGGTCTTCACCCAGGGTGACGTCAATTCGGCCCTGGGATGGTGGTCTCCCGACGCCGCCAAATGGACCGCCGCCAAGGGCGAGAAGTTCCTGTACGGACAGGTCTTCGGGATGGCGGTCGTGCCGACCGGATACCTGGCCGTCGGGCCCTCAGGGGCGCCGAGCTGCCTGGGCGGGATCTGGTCTTCGACCGACGGCGCGACCTGGAAATGCGAGGCTTCGGCAGCCGGCTTCAAGGGTTTCCTGCCGTACGCCACGACCTCGTCACCCACGCTCGAGATAGCCGTCGGGTTCGGCTGGCCGAGTGGCGCGATGACCGGAGCGGTCTGGACGCGAACGTTGACCGCGCCCTAGTCCCGGCGAGCACGACGTCGGATCGCCGACGACTGCCCAGTCCCGCCAGGTGAGCTTCGGGCCCGCCAGATCGCCGGTTCGTCTCACAGCGCAGCCCGATTCACCTACCCGATGGCAGGCCGCGTCCCGCTCGACCGAGAATCCCCGAGCGCCGATCCCAACGCGTCCCACCGGAAGCCCGGAGAGCGGTGATCGGCAGCGGGGAGAGAAGCTGATGTACTCGCTGTCACGGTTGCCGCGCCCGTCCGGCCGTGGCGTGTCCCGTCCGCTCATGGCCGCCTGCATTGCCCTGTTGATGGCCGGCTGTGCGACCGCCTCCGCGACGCCCGCGCCCGCCGCCACGGACACGGTAGCGGCGGCAACGGCTACGCCGACGGCCACGCCGACGGCGACTGCGACGGCGACCCCGGCGCCCACCGACACGCCGGCGGCGACCCCGACCGCGACGGCCACGCCGACGGCTAAGGCCACCGCCGCCACGACGCCCCTGCCTCCGCTGGCAGTGGGCTTGTGCAAGGCTTCACAGCTCAAGCTCGTGATCACCGCGTGGCAATTCGACGGGACCTATTCCTACGCGCACGTCACGGCCACGAACAAGTCGTCTTCGAGCTGCAACATGCGCGGCTCCTCCGAAGCTCGGATCGCGGACGTGCACGGCAACATCATCGGCGATGCCGGGGCCTCCGCAGCCAAGGTCAAGTCGACCGACCCGATCTACGCGCTCGCCCCGGGCGGCGGGATCAACACGATCATCACGTGGGGCAACTGGTGCCACGCGGCTCCGGCCCAGAAGGTCTTCGTCGCCATGGTCCAGCCCTTCGGGCTCGGTGGCTTCGTCTCGAAGGCTCTGGGCAATGCGCCGATCCCGACCTGCTACTCCTCGAGCATGAAGACCCAGGTGAGCTCGGAGAACTGGCTGCCGTAGCGGGTTCCGCGAGCCAGCGTCTCTCGCGCTCCCCGGGGATCGACGGGGCGACGCGCTCGGCCTCAGGAGTTCGCTCGGGGGTTCCGATTGGTACCCTGAGCGAGCAATCATGAGAATCACCCTGCGCGCGCTGCCTCTTCTGGTTGCCGCGCTCGCTGCCGCGCCGCTGGCGCTGGCGAGCTGCGGTTCCAGCGCTCCCACGTGCGGACCGTCCGACGCCGGCTCGTGCCTGCGGATCCTGTTCATCGGGAACAGCTACACGTATGTGAACGACCTGCCGGGCACTCTCGCCAGGCTGGCCCAGGCCGGCGGTCACACGATCGAGACCGACTCGCTAGCGAGTGGCGGCGCAACACTGGCCGATCACGTCGGGGATCCGCAGACCGCCGCCCGGCTCGACTCGCGCAGGTGGGACTTCGTGGTTCTTCAGGAGCAGAGCCAGATCCCGTCGGTCGCGGACTCCCGCGACGACTCGATGTTTCCCGCCGCGCGTTCCCTCGTGGGGCAGATCGAGCGGCGCGGCGAGAAGCCGATCTTCTTCATGACCTGGGCCCATCGCAACGGTGCGCCCGACTACGGAATACCCGACTACGAGACGATGCAGCACTCCGTGGACAGGGCCTACTACTCGATAGCGCGCGAGCTGGACGTGCCCGTGGCGCCGGTCGGGGAGACGTGGCTCGTCGTGCGGCGCCAGGACCCGGACATCACGCTGTGGCAGGACGACGGTAGCCATCCGACGACCGCCGGAACGTATCTGGCGGCGTGCGTCTTCTACGCCGCCATCTTCCGCCAGAGTCCTGACGGTCTGGACTTCGACGCCGGGCTGTCCGGCCATACGGCTCGGATTCTGCAGACGGCCGCCGCCCAGGACGTCCTTGCGAGTCCGAGCCCGTAGGGGTTGCGCCTGAACCGCCAGCTCGCCAACGGCGAGACCGCGCTCGGAATCCGGGGCCGCCCGCCAGCCGGATTTGTCGGAAGGTCCGATCGGGCGTAGGCTGGCTGGGCTGCCGACCTGGCAGCCGCGCTCCGCGTGGTCGATCCCGTTCTGGAACTGCCGTGTGCCGGCTGAGCCTCGACGGGAGGTGGGTCATACCCAGGACGGCACTTGTCTCGACGTATCCACCGCGCCGGTCCGGAACCGCCTCGGCCCCAACCTTCGCCCGAGGGTCTCGGGGGACGGGGGTCGCTCCGTGGTTGAGCGCCCGCTCCATCCGGTCTGCCGGGTTCACCTCGACGAACTCGGCGACGGGATCGGCGTCTGGCAGCACGCGATCGGAGCTCGGCCCAACAGGGCCTTCGGCTACTGCACCGACGACGTCGCGCGCGCGCTCCAGGTCGACCTCCTGCACTCGCGTAGCCTGGGATGGCCGGCGATCGAGGCCAGCGCGTGGCGATCGATGGCGTTCCTCCGGGATGCGTTCAACGCGCCTCAGGGCCGTTTCCGCAACTTCCGCTCGGCGGACGGCGAGTGGCTCGATGACGTTGGCTCCGAGGACACCCACGCACGTGCTCTGGTCGCGCTGGGAACGGCTATTGCGGACGCTCCGGATCGCCGGCTCGCCGGCGAAGCCGCCCGGCTCTTCGAGGCGGCCCTGCCCGCCGCCCGGGCTCTGACCGGCCCACGTCCCGTCGCCGCGGCCGTTCTTGGGTGTGACGCGGCTCTCAGGGGAGGCGCGCAGGGCGAGGCGCCCGAGGTCTTTCGCGCACTCGCCACTCGGCTGGCGGGTGCCTTCGCCGATTTGCCCTCCGATTGGCCGTGGCCAGACCAGGTCGTGACCTACGAGAACGCTCTCCTGCCGCGGGCATTGATAGTGGCGGGCGGCGGCCTTGCGGACGAGACCATGCTGCGCCTGGGGTGCCAGGCGCTCGACTGGCTAGCCGTGGCCCAGACGACCGACTCGGGCCGGCTCTCCCTTGTGGGCAACAAGCGCTGGTGGCCGCGAGGCGAATCGCCCGAGCGGTTCGACCAGCAGCCGATCGATGCCGCGTCTCTGCTGCTGGCGGCCGAGGCGGCCTTCGTCGCGACGGGAGCGGAGAGATACCGGCAGCTGGCCGAGATGGCGTACGGCTGGTTTCTCGGCGACAATGACCTGAGCATGCCGGTCGCCATTCCCGCGACCGGCGGCTGTCACGATGGGTTGACCCCTGACGGCGTGAACCTGAACCAGGGCGCCGAGTCGACGCTCATGTGGCTGACCGCGCTCGAGCACATCCGCCGACTGAGGGCTGCCAGCCGGCCACGGGAGGCTGCCGTCTCAGACCCCACTTCTTCGGTGCCGCAGGTGAGCAAATGACCGATCCGGGCTGGGAACCGCTGTTCGTCCGCGTTCCGGCCAATCCCATCATCGTCCCGGGCGACCTGCCCTATCGCGCCAACGCGGTCTTCAATCCCGGCGCAGCCATCGTCGACGGGGAGACGGTCCTGCTCATGCGGGTCGAGGATCTTCGGGGCATCTCGGCGCTCTACGTGGCCCGAAGTGAAGACGGAGTGTCGGGCTGGCGCTTCGACGAGAAGCCGCTGCTGGCACCCGATGCGGCTCATCCCGAGGAAGTGTGGGGCTGCGAGGACCCGCGCCTGACATGGCTGCCCGAGCGCGAGGAGTGGGCGATCACGTACACCGCGTACAGCCCCCGCGGCCCCCTCGTGTCGCTGGCGATGACCCGCGACTTCCGTGAAGTGCGGCGCCTGGGGCCGGTGATGCCGCCCGACGACAAGGACGCGGCCTTGCTGCCGACCCGCTTCGACGGCCGCTGGGTGATGATCCACCGGCCCGCTCCGCTCCGTGGCGGGGCCCATATGTGGGCCTCGTTCTCGCCCGATCTGCGCCACTGGGGCGACCACACGCTGCTGATCGAGGCTCGCGACGGGGCCTGGTGGGATGCGGGCAAGATCGGCCTGGGGCCACCGCCGGTGCTCGTCTCGGGCGGCTGGTTGGTCATGTACCACGGCGCCCACATGACTGCCTCTGGGCCCATCTACCGCGTCGGTCTGGCCCTGCTCGACGGCGATGACCCAACCGTCGTGCTGCGCCGCTCCGAGGAGTGGGTCCTCGGACCGGCGGCCTCGTACGAGCGCGTCGGCGACGTGAGCAAGGTCGTCTTCCCGAATGGCTGGATCGTCGACGCGGAACGCGATCGCCTGATGCTCTACTACGGGGCCGCCGATTCGGTCGTCGCCCTCGCCACCGCCCGACTCTCCGACGTGCTGGCGTATGTGGCCGCGATGCCCGCACCGCGGCACCGCCGCGCCTCTGATGACGACTGCGAGGCCTGGCGCTGACGTCTCGAGGCGCCACGAAGCCGACGGGCGGCCGGAGCAGCCCGTCGGCCAGGTGGGTTCGGGCTACGACTTCGGCGTGAGCTGACCCCCGCCGGCAAGGCTGTAGGTCCTGGCGCCGAGGGCGGAGTTGGCCGAGAGACTGGCGTCGTACGTGACCGTGTGGCCGTTGCCGTTGATGTTCGCGATCGTCGTCCCGGAGATGCCGCTGGCGTCCGACAGACTCGTCAGCTGCGAATCGCCGGTGACGTTCCAGACGCTCGTCGCGTCAAGCGTCAGGGCCGCCGAGTTGATAGAGCCCGTCATCGTGGTCCCGTTCCGCAGGGTCGCCGAGATCGAGCTCGAGCTGTCGCTGACCAGGTCGCCCGCCAGGGTTTCGCCGTCGGCCGTGAGGACGACCGTGCCCCCGTTCGAGCCACTGTTGCCCCAGCTGCCCGTGGCCGCCTTGACAAGCACGCCGCCCGCGGCTGTGACATCGACGTCCTTGAGCGTGATCACGCCGGTGGAGTTGGTGACGTAGAAGAGGGGACCGGTAGCGGCGGTGTTGGCAAGGGAGCCGCCGGTCATAGTGAACGTGCCCTTCGTGCCGGAGGCGTCCCCGGACATGCTCTGGTAGATGAGGACGCCCCACTTGTCGGCCTTGCTGGAGGTCAGAGTCGCGTCGGTGAGGGTTATCGAGTTGGCGCCCTCGATGACGGCCGACTCCGACCCTGTCGCGCTGTAGGTGCCGCCGGTGGCGGTGATCGCACCGGTCGAGTAGATGGCCGGTGAACCCTGCCCGGAGGTCGTGACCGAGCCGCCGCTCACCGTGATGGTCCCGCCGCCGCGGTCCGTGGCGATGGCGCCGGAGTTGGCCCCGGCCGTGGAGATGACCGTGTCGGTGACGCTGACGGCGCCACCGCCACTGGCCATCGCCCCGTGAGCGTACTGGCCGGTCGCCTTGATGGTGGCGTTGGCCACGGTCACCGATGCGCCCGAACCGTAGGCGAAGACGCCGTTGGCGCCGTTGCCTTTGGTCGTCACGGTGCCGCCGGTGAGCGTCACTTTGCCGCCGGACTGGGCGAGCACGCCGGCGTCGAGGCCGTAGAAGCTGCTCTCATCGCTCGACTGGCTGGCACCCGAGGTCGTGATCGTGGCGTCGGTCAGGGTCACCGACCCGGTGCCGCTCACGAGGACGGCGGACTGGTCCGCCTCGGCGGCCGTGTAGGCGACGCCGGCCTTGCTCTCCGAGCCGGTGCTGAGGGTGTAGACGCCAGTCGGGGTGTACTGCGCGGTCGACGCACCGCCGGGTGCGTTCCCGGGAGCGCCGGGCGCACCGGAGGCGTTGGGGTCGCCCGGCGCGGCTCCGCCCGGCGCCGAGCTGGAGACCGCCACGGCCGGCGAGGACGCGGGGGTCGTCGCGTTCGCGGTCGTGCCGGTGCTGGAGGCGCTGCACGCTGCCATGGCGATCGAGGCGACACAGAGCAGCGCGAGGAGGCGACTGGCTACGCGCCCCCGCGCTGGACGCGTACGCGAGGCCGTGGCGGGTCTACTGACGTTGGCGATCATCTCTAACGTGGTCCTTTCGCGAGCGCCGGTGAGCTTGCCCCGGCGGGCCTGGCAGCGGGCGATGGACCTGGGCAGGTGCCAGACCCGGGGCCGCCTACGACGAGCAGATCGTCGAAGTGGCGGCCTTTCGGAACGGTTACGGCGGCTGCGGTAGCATTGAACACGATGAGAACCGACCGACCGGTCGGTCGGTTCGTGAGAAAGGTCTTGCGATCCCCACCTGGGCAGGAGACGGTCGATGCGCCGCCAACGCTCACAACCCGCCGACCATGGTCGCGCCAGCCGCGAGACGATCCTCGACGGAGCCTTCCAGGCCTTCACCAAGGGTGGCTACCGGGACACCGCCATCGACGACATCGCGGCCGCGGCCGAGATCTCGAAGGGCGGCATCTACTTCCATTTCCCGACCAAAGAGGCCATCTTCCGCGAGCTCATGCGGACGACCGCGGACAAGCTGGTCGGGAAGGTCGAGGCGGCGGTTGCGGCCGAATCGGATCCGATCCGCAAGGCGGAGGTGGCACTCGCGACCGTGCTCGAGGTGTTCGCCGGTCATCGGACGATGGCCCGCCTCTTCTTCGAGGCGGGCGGCGGGGGGCGGGGCTTCCAGGCCGAAACCAACGCCCTGCACGATCGGTTCGCCCGGCTGATCCAGTCGTACCTGGACGAGGCCATCGCCCAGGGGACGATCGCCGCGATCGACACACGAGTCACCAGCGTCGTCTGGTTCGGCGCCCTCGACGAGGTGGTGGCGCGATGGCTGCTGGCGGAGCGGCCGGACCGCCTCGAGGATGCGTATCCGACGCTGCGGGCTCTCCTCCTGCGCAGCGTGGGAGTGGCCGAGGAGACGATAGCGGCGGTTCCGGCCACAGCGGCTCTCGCGACCTTCCCGGAGCAGCCACGGTGACGGTGTTGGGCAGCCCGCGCCTGCGCGCGGCGCGCGCGCAGGCGCCCGGCGTGCGGACGGGCGCCGGGCTGGCGTCCTCGATTCACCATGTCGTCGGGGAGGCGGCCGGGGCCGGCGCCGCCGCGGGTCTGGTCGCGGGCAGCGTGGCGATCGAATCGTTCGATGCCGTCGCTCTCTACTCCGCTGCCGTCGAAGCCGGCCTGGAGGCGGCCCTGTGGCTGCGGCCGAGCGAGCACTTCGCGCTCGTCGGAATCGGTCGGGCATGGTCTGTCGAAGCGGCCGGTCCGGAGCGCTTCCGCGATGCCGACGCCGCGTGGCGATCGCTCGTTGGCAATGCCAGGCTCTCCCGGCCGGTCGAGGTCCGCGGTCTGGGGCCCGTTCTCCTGGGCGGTTTGGGCTTCACCGGGCGCGCACCCGGATCGCAGGGTGAGTGGGCGCCATTTGGAGCCGCCTCGCTCGTCGTCCCGTCGCTGGTGGCGCTCCGATCCGATCGCCTGTCGTGGTTGACGGGATCGGTCGTCGCCGATGGCGGGTCGGCGAGCGCCGACGTCGACGAGCTCGAACGCATCTGGGCGCAGCTTGCCGATCGCGCCTCCGAGCTTGCGCCCCGGGCCGGCGAGCCCGTCCCGAAGCCGCCCGACGCCCCTCTCGCGATCGACGGGGAGTGGCCGGCCGCGGAGCACTGGCGCCACGTCGTGGGCCTCATGGCGGGCGCCGTCGGTCGTGGCCGGCTCGACAAGGTCGTGTTCGCCCGCCGCGTCGACATGTCGTCGCCCGCGCCGCTCGACGTGCCGAGCGCCCTTCGCCGCCTCGCCGCCAGCGCCCCCGAGAGCACCGTCTTCGCCTTCCGCCGCGGAACGAGCACCTTCATGGGGGCCACTCCGGAGCGGCTCGTCCGCGCCGCCGGGCGGACCTACCGAACCGCGGCCATCGCCGGCTCGATCCGCCGCGGCTCCGATCCGGCGGAAGATTCAGCCCTCGCTGCCGAGCTGCTGGCCTCCGAGAAGGAGCGCGAAGAGCATGCTGTCGTGGTCCGGGCGATCCGGCGCCAGCTCGCGCCCATCTCCGAGCGGATCGAGATCGCGCCCAAGCCGGGCATCCTGGTCCTTCGTCACGTTCAGCACCTCGTGACCGAAGTGGCGGGGACGCTGCGGGTCCAGGAAGGGTTGCTGGCCCTCGCCGGCCTGCTGCATCCGACCCCGGCCGTCGGCGGCGAGCCGCGCGACCTGGCCCTGGCCATGATCGACGAGCACGAAGGATTCGATCGGGGCTGGTATGCCGGCCCGGTCGGGTGGCTGAGCGCGGACGGCGATGGCGAGCTGATGGTCGCTCTCCGCTGCGGCCTGGTCGATGGCAGCCGGGTGACGCTTTTCGCCGGGTGCGGGATCGTCGCCGACTCGGATCCCGACCGCGAATGGGAGGAGTCGAGGATCAAGATGCGGGCAATCGCCGCGGCCCTGGGCCGGGCCGGAGACGAGCCGTGAGCGCGCGTGGCCGCCGGCCGAGCCAGCTGCGCGCGTTCGTCGAGGAGCTGTCCCGAGCCGGCGTCCGCGACGCCGTCGTCTGCCCCGGCTCACGGTCCACGCCGCTCGCGCTGGCGCTTCGGGCCCACGACCGAATCCGGGTCCGCGTCCTGATCGACGAGCGCTCCGCCGGGTTCTTCGCGCTGGGCGTCGCCCGCACGACACGGCGGGCGGTCGTCCTGCTCGGAACGTCCGGCACGGCCGCGGTCAACTTCGCCCCGGCCGTCGTGGAGGCGTCGCTCGGGCGGGTGCCTCTCGTGGTGCTGACAGCCGACCGGCCGTCGGAGCTGCAGGATCGCGGCGCGCCGCAGACGATCGACCAGGATCATCTGTACGGCCGCCACGCGAAGTGGTTCGCCGAGCTGGCCTTGATGGACGAGGCGCCGGACACGATGGCCCACGTGCGATCGGTCGCCGGGCGAGCTGTTGCCACGGCCGTGGAGGGACCGGCTGGGCCGGTTCATCTGAACCTGCCTCTGCCCGAGCCGCTCATCCCGAGCGAGGATCTGGGGCCGATCCCCGGTTCGATCGACACGCGGGACCGCGCTGGGGAGGTGCCGTTCGTGGCGACGGTCGCCGGGCGGCGACAGCTGGATCGGGACCAGGTCGGCGCCGTCGCCGGGCGGCTGACCGCCAGGGAGCGTGGGCTGATCGTGGCGGGCCCGCTCGACGACCCTGCCGCCCACGAGCCGATCGCCCGCCTCGCCGCCGCCACCGGCTATCCGATCCTGGCCGACCCGCTCTCGGGCCTGCGCTGCGGCCCGCACGATCGGGCGCTCGTCCTCGCCCACGCCGACCACATCGTTCGGCCCGGGCCGTGGATCGAGGCGCACGGGCCGGAGGTTGTCATTCGATTCGGGGCGATGCCCACGTCCAAGCCGATCACCCAGTTGATCGGAACGGCTCGTCCGGAGCTCTTCGTCGTCGACGGCGACGGTGGCTGGCGGGAGGCGGCGCTGGTCCCGGCCACCTTCGTTCACGCGGATGCGGCGTGCGCCGCAGCGGCGCTGGCCGACGCGGTCGCGCCCGCCGCGCGTGCGCGCGGCGGCTGGGCGAAGGCCTGGCTCGACGCCGAAGCTGCCGCCGACCGCGCCCTCGGCTTCTGGCTCGCCGGGTTGGATGAGCCGTTCGAGGGCGCACCGTTCAAGGCATTGGGCGAGCTCCTGCCGGCCGGAGCGGTGCTGTGGGCCGGCAATTCGATGCCCGTCCGCGACATGGATGCGTGGTTGCCCATGGGCGAGCTGGCGATCCGGGTGCTCGGCAATCGCGGGGCGAACGGGATCGACGGCGTGACCTCGACCGCGCTCGGCTCGGCTGCCGTGGCCGATGGCCCGGTCGTCCTCGTCGTCGGCGACCTGTCGTTCCTGCACGACCTGGGCGCCCTGGTTTCGGCCCGGCTCCACGACGTGAATCTCCTTGTCGTACTCGTGAACAACGACGGGGGCGGCATCTTTTCGCTGCTTCCGCAGGCTCGGGCGGCGGCTCCGGGCGCCGGCCTCCCGGCCCATTACGAGGAGCTGTTCGGGACGCCGCACGGAATCGAGCTGGGGCCGATCGTCGAGGGGTTCGGGTTCCGGTACCGCTCTGCGGGGGCGGCCCGGTACGCGGACCTGCGGGCCGCCATCGAGGCGGAGATGGGCCAGTCGGGACTGCGGGTGGTCGAGCTGCGGACGGATCGGGCCCGCAACGCCGAGCTGCACGGGGCCGCGGCGTCGGTCGTGGCGATGGTCCTGGCCGCGCTCGTCGGGGAGCGGACGGCATGACCCGCATCCACGTCGACAGCGTGTTCTACGAGGTCCGGATCGGCGGCGACGGCCCGCCGCTCCTGCTGATCCACGGCTTCACCGGCCGCGGCTCCGACTGGGCGCCGTACCTGCCGGCCCTGCGCCGCGTGGCCACGACCATCGCCGTCGATCTCCTCGGGCACGGCGGCTCGGACTCGCCCGCCGACCCGGCCCGTCACGCCATCGAACGCCAGGCTGCCGACGTGGCGTCGATCCTCCGCCGTCTCGGGGTGGCGCCGGCAGACGTCGTCGGCTACTCGCTGGGCGCGAGGGTCGCGCTCCGCATGGCGCTCGCCGAGCCGGACGTGGTCGCCCGCCTGGTCCTCGAAAGCCCTTCGGCCGGGCTCGCCGATCCAGCCGCGCGCGCTGCTCGCCGCTCGGCCGACGAGCAGCTGGCCCAGATCCTCGATCGCGATGGGCTCGGGGAGTTCGTGGACCACTGGGAGAACCTCCCGCTCTTCGCACCCGAACGAGCGCTGCCTGCCGCCAACCGTGCCCGCCTCCACGCCGCGCGGCTGCGCAACCGCCCCGAAGGGCTTGCCGCGTCTCTGCGAGGAGCCGGTCAGGGCGCTTTGGAACCGGTGCACGAGCGCCTGCCTTCCGTCACTGCACCGACGCTGGTGGTGGCCGGGGCGCTCGACGAGGCCGGCGCGGACCGAGCCCGGGCGATCGCGGCCGGGATTCCAGGCGCGCGTCTCGCCATCATCGAAGGCATCGGCCACGCTCCGCACCGCGAGGCACCCGGCACGTGGCGGCCCCTGCTCCTGAGCTTCATCGCCCGACCGCCGGCAGCGGCCTCGCGCGAGCCGGGCCTGGCCCTCCCGACCCCGCTCCACGTCACCGAAAGGAACCCGACATGAGGAACGGCACGAAGATCACGTGGTCGCCGGTGGTGGAGTACCGCGACATCCGCTACGAGCATTCGGGCACCGGAATCGCTCTCGTAACGATTGATCGGCCGGAGGTTCGCAACGCCTTCCGGCCCGAGACCGTGGCCGAGCTGATCGACGCCTTCCGCCGCATTCGAGACGACGCGTCGGTCGGCTGCGTCCTGCTCACCGGCGCCGGGGACAAGGCCTTCTGCTCGGGCGGGGACCTGAACGTCAAGGGTCGCGGAGGCTACGTCGGCGAGGACGGGCTGGCCCGCCTCAACGTCCTGGATCTGCAGCGCCAGATCCGCTCGCTGCCCGTGCCGGTCATCGCCCTGGTCAACGGCTTCGCTATCGGCGGCGGTCACGTCCTGCACATCGTCTGCGACCTGTCGATCGCCTCGGACAACGCCATCTTCGGCCAGGTCGGCCCCCAGGTGGGTAGCTTCGACGCCGGCTTCGGGATAGGGCTCCTGGCCCGGCTGGTCGGCGACAAGAAGGCCAAGGAGATCTGGTTCCTGTGCCGCCGTTACGACGCGAAGCAGGCGCTCGAGATGGGCCTGGTCAACGCCGTGGTGTCGCCGGATCGGCTTCTCGACGAGGGCGTGGCGTGGGCGGACGAGATCCTGGCGATGAGCCCGACGGCGATCCGCTTCCTGAAGTCGGCGTTCCTGGTCGCCACCGACGGCCTGGCCGGTCTGCAGGAATTCGCCGGCAACGCGACCGGCCTCTACTACACGACCGACGAGGCCCACGAGGGCTCGAAGGCCTTCCTCGAGAAGCGCAAGCCCGACTTCGGGCGCTTCCCCCGACGACCCTGAGGCCGGCCAATGAGCGACGCCGCCTCTCCTTCCGCCGCCGCGGCCGACCGCGCGCCTTCGGGCGTTCGCGTCTGGCTGCTGGCGATCCGACCGGCAACGCTGCCCGCCGCTGTCGGGCCGGTGTTCGTCGGACTGGGCGCGGCGATCGGCTCCGGCGCGGCGTTTCGGCTCGACACCGCGCTGGGTTGTCTGGCGGTTGCGCTGCTGCTGCAGATCGCCGCCAACCTGGCCAACGACCTGGCCGACTTCCGGCGCGGCGCCGACACGCCGGACCGAATGGGGCCGACTCGAGTGGCTGCGGCAGGCCTGTTGACCGAGCGCCGGCTCGAGGCCGGGATCGGCGCCGTCATCGCCGGCTCAGCCGTCTTCGGGCTGTATCTCGCGATCGTCGGCGGAATCAGCATGCTGGTCCTCGGGGCGCTCGCGGTCGTCTCCGCCCTGGCCTACACGGGCGGACCCTGGCCGTACGGCTACCGCGGCCTGGGCGAGGTCTTCGTGTTCGCCTTCTTCGGCCTGATGGCGGTCGGCGTCACGGCGTATCTGCAGGCCGGTCGCGTCGAATGGATGTACCTGCTCGCGGCCGTCCCGATGGGGGCGCTCATCACCGGAATCCTGATCGTCAACAACCTGCGCGACATCCCGACCGATCGCGCGGCGGGCAAACGGACGCTGGCGGTCATATTCGGCGAGGGATTCGCGAAAGCCGAGTACTACGTGACGCTGGCGGTCGCGGCGGCGATCCCGGTGGTGCTGCTGGTCGCGCGCCTGGCCGGACCGGCGGTCCTTCTGCCGCTCCTCTCGGGGCTCACGGTTCCGCCGCTGGTGCGCGAGGTGCGGGCCGTCGGGCCCGGGTCCGATCGACGGCGGCTGAACCTCGTGCTGAAGGGCACTGCCCGGCTGTCGCTCGGCTATGGCGTGCTGTTCGCGATCGGGCTCGCGGTTCGGGTCGGCGCGTGAGCGGCGACGTGGTCGCGGCGGAGGCGATCCGGGTTCGCGTGCCGTTCCGCCACCCGATCGTGACATCGGTCGGGCGCTGGAGCCACCGCGAGTCGTGGATCGTGCGGCTCTTCCAGGCCGGGCGCGCGGTCGGGCTGGGCGAGGCGGCGCTGGACTTCGACGCGGGGGAAAGGGTGGCGGACGAGCTGGCCCGGCTCGTTGCCCAGGCGGTCGAGGATGCGCGCGGCGGCGGTCGACTCCCGTCCGCCGTCGAGCTCGAGACCGCGGGCGTCGCCGGCCGCGCTCTTCGCTGCGGGCTCGAGTCGGCGCTGCTGGACTTGAGGCTGCAGGCTGCGCCCCGGGCCCGCGGCAGGCAGTCCGTGCCGGTCAACGCCACGATCGGGTTCTTGGGTGCGAGCGGGACCGCGGCGGCGCGGGCTGCCGTCGCTGCGGGCTTCGGGACGCTGAAGCTCAAAACCGGCCCGGAGCGTGACAGCGCCGAGCTGGTCGAGCGCGTGGCTGCCGTGAGGGAGGCGGTCGGGCCGGATGTGCGCCTCCGCCTGGACGTCAACGGGGCGTGGGACGTGGCAACTGCGCGGGAGCGGATCGCGGCTGTGGCGGCGCACGAGCTCGAGTACGTAGAGCAGCCGGTGGCCGCGGGCGACCCGCGCGATCTGGCAGCCGTCCGCGAAGGGTCGCCCGTGCCGATCGCCGCCGACGAATCCGTCTCGTCGGTCGCAGCGGCGCGAGAGCTGCTCGCGGCTGGGGCCGCCGACGTACTGGTCGTCAAGCCGGCACGTGTCGGCGGCCCGGTGGCTGCCTGGGAGATCGCTGAGCTGGCCGCCGCCGAGGGAGTGCCCGTCGTCATCTCTACGCTCTTCGAGACGGGAGTGGGTCTCGCGGCCGCGCTGGCCACTGCTGCCGGCCTGCCGGCCGTCGACGGCGCCACGGGCGACTACGCTCATGGCCTTGCGACGGCGGATCTGCTCGAATCCGATCTCTTGACCCGTTCCCTGCGGATCGTGGACGGCCGGATGGTCGTGCCCGAAGGACCGGGGCTCGGGATCGCCCTGGACGAGGAGGCGCTTCGACGCTACGCCGTCGAGTGGCTGGGGAGTCGTCCGTGACCGCCGCGGCGCTATTCGTGGAGGCCGCGCGCGCCCACGCCCGCCTTCGACCCGATGGCCCCGCCATTCTCGACGGCGAGCTCCGCTGGTCCTGGGCCGAGCTGGATCGCCGGGCCAACGCCGTTGCCGCCGGGTTGGAGGCCGCGGGCATCGTGCCGGGCGACCGCGTCGGGCTGGTCGCCGTCTCCTCGGCCGGAGTCGTGGCCGCCCTCCACGGCATGGCCAGGGCCGGCGTCGTCGCGGTGCCGATCGGGCCGCGGCTGACAGGACCCGAGGTCGCCGCCGTTGCCACCACCGCACGCCTCCATGCGATCGTCGCCCCGAGCGCCACTCCACCCGCGGTCGAGGGGGTCGCCGCCCTGGCTCTCGAGGACCTGCTCGAGGCCGGCTTGCCGCCTCGCCAATCGCGCCGCGCGGTGCCTCCGGGCACGCCCGCGGTCATCGTTCCCACCTCGGGAAGCACCGGCCGGCCGAAGCTCGTCCGGCTCGGGGCATCCCAGCTCGATGCCAGCGCCGCGGCGTGGTCCGCCGTGCTGCCGCCCGCGACCGGCTGGCTGCTCTCGCTGACCGTCGCCCACGTCTCAGGCATCGGGATCCTGGTGCGGGCGGCGAGGGCCGGCGTGACGGCGGTCGTGCCCATCTCGGCCGACGACGAGCCGATCGCCCCAAGCCTTCGAGCTGCTCGTTCGGCAGGCATCCGGGTCAGCCACGTCTCGCTCGTGGTGCCGCAGCTCGTCCGGCTTCTCGATGCCGCCGAGGCCGGGCCTCCCGCCGAGCTCCGCGCCGCTGTCCTCGGCGGCGGCCCGATCCCCGAGGCGCTGGTGTCGCGGGCGCTGGCTGCTGGTTGGCCCATCGTCCCCAGCTACGGCATGACCGAAACCGCCTCGGGCGTCGTCGCGATGCCGCTCGGCGAGGCTCACCACCGCCCCTGGTCCGCTGGACGTCCGCTGCCCGGCGTCGAGCTTCGCATCGAGGCTCTCGCCGCCCCCGCCCCCGCGCCCACCGCCGACGCCGTCGGCGAAATCCTCGTCCGCGGCCCGATGGTGTTCGACGGCTACGAGAACGACCCCGCGGCGTCCGCCGCCGGCCTCGACCCGGAAGGCTGGGTGCACACCGGCGATCTCGGCAGTCAGGATGCCGAAGGCTGGCTCCGGGTCGTCGCGCGCCGCGATGAGATCATCATCTCGGGCGGCGAGAACGTCTCTCCCGCCGAGGTCGAGGCCGTGCTTGCGAGCCATCCGGCCGTGGCCGACGTTGGCGTCGTCGGTGTCACCGACGGGAAGTGGGGCTCCGTCCCCATCGCGATCGTCGCGTTCTGGCCCGGCGTACGCGAAAGTCAGGAAGCCCTTCGAGTCTTCGCCAGCGAACGTCTGGCGTCGTTCAAAGTGCCCGCGCGAGTCGTCGAAGTCTCGGCAATCCCCCGATCACCCTCTGGCAAGCTGCTCCGGGCCTCGCTCCCGGCCCTCGTCGGCGCCGCTGGTCTCCGGCCATCGCGCCCGGCCCTCGTCGGCGCCGACGGTGCGGCCGGTCGTCGCCCCTCGCTTGCGGGGATGACCCGGATCTTCGCCGACGATGGCCAACCGCTCGCCCTGCGCGATCTCCCCGGGCCGCCGGGCGCGCCCACCGTCGTGCTCCTGCACGCGACCCTTTCGACTTCGGGCCAGCTGCTGCGGCTCGCGGGCCGGCTCCGGACCGAAGCTCGAGTCGTGATGCTCGATCGGCGCGGGAGCGGGGCCAGCCCGATGGAAGTCCCTGCGCCCGTCTCGATCGCCCGGCATGTCGCCGACCTGCTGGCCGCCCTCGATGCCGCCCAGGCAGAGCGCCCCCTAATCTTCGGCCACAGCTTCGGCGCGCTCCTGGCCGTCGAGTTCGCGGCCCGTCATCCCGATCGGGCAGCCGCCGTCGTGGCCTACGAGCCGCCCTATCTGGCGGTCGCCTCCCGGGCCCTGCTGGCGAGGCTTGGCCCGGTGGGCGAGGCCGTCGCCGCCGCGCACGCCACCGGCGGCCCCGCCGCGGCCGCTCAACTGTTCGTCCGCGCGGTAGCCGGCGACGACGGGTGGGAACGACTGGGCCCCGCCCAGCGCGCGCTGCTGGAGGCCGAGGGTTCGGGCGCCCTGGCCGACACCTCGATGGCCGATCTCGACCCCGCCGGCCTGGCCCGCATCGCCTGCCCCGTCGTGCTCGCCACCGGCGGCGCCTCGGACGACTTCTACGCCCCGATCGCCGACGCCCTCGGCGCCGCCATCCCCGGCTCGCGCCGCGTCGTCCTCCCCGGCCTCGGCCACGTCGCCCCGATCACCGACCCGGCGCCAATCGCGGAACTGATAGGAGAAGTGCGCCGGGCCGCGCCTCCCCCCTGAGCCCGAATCCACCGGCAGGCGCTCGACCGGCGGATCCGGGCTCAACAGGTCGCTGGAGGCGATCGACCAGCGGCAGGATGTTCGCGTCGATGTCGGCACCATCGCACAGTGATGCGCGATTCCTGAGGCAGGGGGCTCGCCAGGCATAGAATCCGCGAACGAAGCCGCTCGCGTCCCATTGCTCCAAGGAGGCGCATCGTGGTCAAGCCTGCGCTCTCGACCGGCCGGTATGTCGGGGGTTGGCCGAAGATCGGAATCCGTCCCGCGATCGATGGGCGGCGGAACGGTGTCCGCGAATCGCTGGAAGGGCAGACGATGGGGCTGGCGCGGGCAGCGGCTGAGTTCCTCGGCGCCAACCTGCGCTACCCGGACGGTCAGCGGGTCGAATGCGTCATCCCGGACGACTGCATCGGCGGCGTGGTGGAGGCCGCCCGCGCGGCCGAGCGCTTCCGCCAGGAGGGCGTCGGCGTCTCGATCACCGTGACGCCGTGCTGGTGTTACGGCTCGGAAACCATGGACATGGAGCCCCTGACGCCCAAGGCGGTCTGGGGATTCAACGGGACCGAGCGCCCGGGTGCCGTATACCTCGCCGCCGTGCTGGCCGGCCACGCCCAGAAGGGGCTCCCGGCCTTCGGCATCTACGGCCGTGACGTGCAGGATGCCGGCGACGGCACCATCCCGATCGACATTCGGGAGAAACTCCTCCGCTTTGGTCGGGCCGCGCTCGCCGTGGCGATCATGCGCGGCAAGTCGTACCTCTCGCTGGGCGGCGTCTCAATGGGCATCGCCGGCTCGATCGTCGACCAGGGCTTCTTCGAACGCTACCTCGGGATGCGCGTCGAGGCGGTCGACATGTCGGAGCTGACGCGTCGAATCGAAGAGGGGATCTTCGACCCCGCCGAGTTCGCCCGTGCCCACAAGTGGGTGCGCGTCAACTGCAAGGAGGGCGCGGACCGGAACACGCCCGACCAGACCCGCAGCCGCGAGCAGAAGGACCGCGACTGGGAGACCGTCGTCAAGATGACCCTGATCGCCCGCGACCTGCTGGTCGGCAACGCCCGGCTGGCCGAGCTCGGATTCGGCGAGGAGGCGATGGGGCACAACGCGATCCTCGGTGGCTTCCAGGGGCAGCGCCATTGGACCGACCATTCCCCCAACGGCGACTTCATGGAGGCGTTCCTCAACTCGTCGTTCGACTGGGACGGGATCCGAGCGCCCTACGTCTTTGCGACCGAGAACGACAGCCTCAACGGCGCCTCGATGCTGTTCGGCTATCTGCTGACGAATACCGCCCAGGTCTTCGCCGACGTGCGGACCTACTGGAGCCCCGACGCCGTGCGTCGCGTGACCGGCCACACCCTCGAGGGCCGAGCTGCGGGCGGCGTCATCCACCTGATCAACTCCGGGGCGGCCAGCATGGACGCCGCCGGCGGATCGCGGCGCGACGGCCAGCCGGCCATGAAGCCCTTCTGGGAGATCCGCGAGGACGAGGTCAAGCGCAGCCTCGCGGCCACCACGTGGTATCCGGCCGTGACCGGCTACTTCCGGGGCGGCGGGTTCTCTTCCCATTTCGTGTCGCCCGGAGGGATGCCGGTGACGATGGCCCGCCTCAACCTCGTGCACGGTCTCGGCCCCGTTCTCCAGCTCGCCGAGGGCTGGACGGTGGACCTGCCGCCGGAGGTGCACCGCACCCTGGACCTGCGCACCGACCCGACGTGGCCGACCCAATGGTTCGCGCCGGCGCTGACCGGGAGCGGCGCGTTCCGAGACGTCTACAGCGTCATGGCCAGCTGGGGCGCGAACCACTGCGCCATGAGCTACGGGCACACCGGCGAGGACCTGATCAGCCTGGCCGCGCTGCTCCGCATTCCGGTCAGCATGCACAACGTGCCATCCGAGAAGCTCTTCCGGCCGAGTGTCTGGAACGCTCTCGGAACCGCCGACCCGGAGGGCGCCGACTACCGCGCCTGTGCCAACTTCGGGCCACTGTACGGTCGGAGCTGAGGCGCAGGCGGTCGATCGAGCGGCGAGATGGACGCCGGACGTCGCTTCGAGTTCGGACGAGATCGCGCCTCAGAAGCTGGTTTCAGTCTCGTGTGAGAGGCCGTCCTCGATGGATTCGTAGGCCTTGAGGATGATGTCCAGGACGTGGCGGGCATGTTCGGCGGTGAGGACCGGCTTCTCCTCGCCACGAAGACAGGCCACGAAGTGGAGCACTCCGGTTTCGACGACCGGCAGCTCCTCCGGCGGGGGCGGCGGCAGGACGCCGTGGACCCAGCCTTCGAGGCCGAGCTGGCTGTCGTCGTCCACGTAGATGCTGGCCGGGGAGTCCTTGTCGTGCGAAGCTCCGGGAAAGCTGATCGTCGCGGTCTCGAAGTGGAGCTCCATCCAGGGCGCCTGAGTATTGGCGGTCCCGAAGCTCGCCAACAGCTGGCCAAGGGCGCCGTTCGTGAATTCGAGGTTCATCAGCACGTGGTCGGGGGCCGTGACGTCGATCGTCCGGCCGGTCAGGGGACCGCCTCGGACGACGCGCTTCGGGACGCCGATCGCGCCCATGGCCTGGACTCGCCGCACCGGGCCGAGCAGCGTCGTCATGCCGTGGAGGCGGTAGATGCCGTGGTCGAAGACGGGGCCGACGCCAGGGCCGTAGAAGACCGTCGGGTCGCCGGTGTATTCGCGCCACGTGGCGGGGCCCGAGTCGGCGTGATGACCGACGGCAAGAGTCAGGCGCCCGAACCGATTGGAGGCGACGATGTCGGAGAGCCAGCGGAACCGCCGAGTGACCGCCACCGCCGGAGCGCACAGCAGCAGGAGACGGTTGCGGGCGGCTGTCTCGATGAGTCGGTCCGCCTCGGCAATCGTCTCCGCGATCGGCTTCTCTGAGTAGACATGGACACCGGCGTCGAGGCAAGCCTGGGTGATCGACGCGTGCAGCGGCGCCGGGGTCAGGTTGATCGCGGCGTCCAGGCGGGCTTCGGCGAGCATCCGCGCTAGCTCCGTGTAGGCCGTGGCGCCGGGCGACCATGCCCGCATCTGGGCGGCAGTCTCTTCCGCCGCGTCCGCGCGGGAGTCGCAGCAGCCCGCAACCTCCACCCGATCGGCCAGGAGGTGGAGCGCCGGGAAGTACCTGCGGTGGGCCACGTCGCCGCAGCCGACGACCCCGATGCGCAGCTTGCCGCCTCGGGGGCCGTCATTCGGTCTGAGCCGCTCCGCACCCGCAGGGGTGCCACTCGACGTCACGTCATCAGACTACCCGGCCGAAACCGCCTCTGCATCTTGTCGACAGCACGCTCGGCCTCGGTTCAGCACGCATCGGAACCGGCGGGTACCCTTGGGCCCGAGACCGGCGCAGACCGCCGAGGAGGCCGCCAATGCAGTGGGTCACCCGCGAGCACCCGCACACGGACCGGGTCGCCTGTCCGTGGCTGATACGCAAGCTCATCGACCCGGACTCGGAGATCGTGTACGTCCCGGCCGACGAGATCCTGCCCTACGCCGACCGCACCGGCGCCATCAGCTTCGACGCGAAGGGAGCGCGGTACACCCACCGCGACGGGCTGTGCTCGTTCGAGGTGCTGGTCGAGGAATACCGCCTGGGCGGAGACCCGGCGCTGTCGCTCATGGCCCGCGTCGTCCACGGCGCCGACGTCTCCGAGGATCGCGACGCCACGCCCCAATCGCGCGGCCTGCTCGCCATCGCGGACGGCTTCGCCATGCTGGGGCTGCCCGACCAGGAGCAGCTCGCCCTCGAGCTCCCCGTATACGACGCGCTGTACGCCTGGTGTCGGCGCGAGGTCGGGGCGGCCTGAGTGACACTGGCCGCATCCACAGCCACGACCCTCGGCCGCGACGGACGGCTGCTGTTCGCGACTCGGGCCGTGCGGATGTTCGGCTACGGCCTGGCTTCGGTAGTGCTCGTCCTGTATCTCGCCGCCCTGGGCCTGCCGGATCCGGCCATCGGGCTGCTGCTGACCTTGACACTGCTCGGCGACGCGGCGATCTCGCTCTGGCTCACGACGCACGCGGATCGAGTCGGGCGCCGCCGTGTGCTCTTCGCGGGCGCGTTGCTGATGTGCCTGGCGGGCATTGGGTTCGCATCGACCAGCGCCCTGCCGGTGCTGGTCCTGGCGGCGACGATCGGCGTCATAAGCCCCAGCGGCAACGAGGTTGGCCCGTTTCTCGCAGTCGAGCAGGCTTCGCTCTCGCAGACCATCGCCGACCGCGCCCGCACCCGCATCTTCGCCTGGTTCAACCTGACCGGCTCCTTCGCTACGGCCACCGGTGCGCTCGTCGGTGGGGGAGTGGCGGGCGCGCTGATCGCCTCCGGCCGCGCCCCGATCGACGCCTACCGGGCCGTGATCGTCATCTACGCCTGCCTCGGCCTCCTGCTCGCGGCTCTGTTCGGGCGGGTCTCGCCGCGGGTCGAGGTCGCCGCGCCGCCCGATGCCTCGATTGCCCGTCGCCTCGGTCTCCATCGCTCGCGCGGCACCGTCGCTCGCCTCTCGGCGCTCTTCGCGCTCGATGCCTTCGGCGGAGGTCTCGTCGTCCAGAGTCTCGTGGCCTACTGGTTCCACCTCCGTTTCGGGGCTGACGTGGCCGTTCTCGGCGGTGTGTTCTTCTGCGCGAACCTGCTGGCAGGCATATCGGCACTCGCGGCGACGCGGATCGCGGATCGGATCGGGCTGGTTCGAACCATGGTCTTCACGCACTTGCCGTCCAACGTCCTGCTCGCCCTGGTGCCGCTGATGCCTACGCTGCCCCTTGCGATCGCGGTCCTGCTGGCCCGTTTCTCGATCAGCCAGATGGACGTTCCGACCCGCCAGTCCTACACGATGGCCGTCGTCGACCCCGACGAGCGCTCGGCCGCGGCGGGCGTCACGGGCATCGCCCGCAGCCTGGGCGCCTCGGTTTCGCCCTTGATCGCGGCACCGTTGTTCGGCGTGGCAAGCCTGGCCGCGCTCCCGTTCCTGCTGGCCGGCGGGCTCAAGATCGGCTATGACATGGCGCTCTACCGTGGCTTCCGGTCGCTTCGGCCGGAGCACGAATTGCCCGTCGTGGCGACCCAGGCGTGACCTCGTTCGAGGCCTTCGATCGGGCGACGGCGCCGATGCCCTGGACCCTGCGCGCCATCTACACGGCGATCGGCCTTTCGACAGCTTCGATCGCCCCGTTCATCCCGGTCATTCTCAAGGAACGCGGCTTGGATCCGGCCACGATCGGACTCGTGGCGGCCCTTGGGGCACTCGCCTCGACGGTGGTCGTGCCGGCCTGGGGCCATCTTGCGGATGCGCTCGTGGGCCGGGCCCGGGCATTTCGGATCGGAGTGCTCATCGCGGCTGGCACGGCTGCCGGCCTCTTGTTGGACCTGCCCCTCGTCGCGGTCGCAGGCATGTTCGCCAGCTTCACCGTCTTCGCGAGCCTGTTCATCGGGCTCGCCGATGCCCTGGCGGTCGTCGATCTGCCCGCTCCGGAGCGACAGTACGGCGCTCTTCGCGCGCACGCGAGCCTGTCGTTCACCGTCGGGGTCGTGGCGGTCGGTTTCCTCTACAGCTGGGCCGGGTACGGCGCAGCTCCCGGGGCATTCCTGGTGTGGGCGGCCGCTCTGTTGCTGCTCGTGGGCCGGATCCCCGACCGCCCGGCGGATGCGAAGGCTCGGACGAGCGCCGGCACGGCTGCCGGCAACCGCGGGCGTCGCTTTGGATCGCCGGGTCGAGCGTTCGCTGTCCAGCCTCGGCTGGGGATCCTGCTGGTCATCTTCGCCCTGGCGTTCGCAGGGCTGCAGGGAGCGCTGACATTCATCGGGATCCGGATCGTCGAGCTTGGCGGTCAGCCATCCGACGTCGCGATCTCCTTCGGGGTGGCCGCGATCGCGGAGATCCCCGGGCTTGTCGCCGCCGGCTGGCTGGGTCGGCGGCTGGGGCTCCGCTGGCTCTTCGTCTTGTCGCTCATCCTGTACGGCGTATGCATCACGTCCTGGGGCATCCTGTCGTACGCGCTGGCGATCAACGCGACCCGAGCCGTAACAGGCCTCTGCAACGGCTCGCTCATGGCGGCCCGCGTCCTAATGGTGCCGCGGCTTCTGCCGCGGTCGTTGCAGGCGACGGGGCAGGTCTTGTTCCAGGCGGCGACCCTGGGCTTCGGGACGGTGATGGGCAGCGTCGTCGGCGGCATGGTCTACGGCTCGTTCGGACCGACCGTCTTCTTCTCCGCGGCGGGTGGCGTGGCGATCGCCGGCGCGGTCGGGGCGTGGTTCGTCATGGCAGGTCCGGTCGGCGGGCGATTGACCGGCCGGACAATCGATCCCTTCGAGCTGGCCGAACTGCCGCCTCTCTGAGGCGCCGCGCAGCGCTGGGCCGGAGATCCGGGCCGCGAGGGGTCACGATCGCCCTGGCCGCGTCGTAGACTTTGCCCTGACCCTTCTGGGTAGGGCCCACCAGGGAGGTCGGCGAGGGAGGCTCCGTGTTCACGTTCAGCGCGCATCCGGCGGCTATCAACATAACCGGCGGGGTCGGAGACGCCTGGAACTTCTTGCGGGCGTCCTGGCAGAAGTGGCTGCCGGCCGTTCTGGTCCTGGCGGCCCTCCAGTTTGTTGTGTATCTGCTCTTCGTCCCCGACTTCGGCAGCCTGTTCAGCTACGACAGCTACACCGGGAGAACCGTCTGGAACCCGGACGCGGCGGACAAGATGCCGCCCATGGTCGTCGGCTTGCTCCTGGTGGCGGTCCTGGGATTTGTCGTTGGCTGGGTCTACGTCGCAGTCGCCATCGGCGGCCTGCGGAACCGGCCGGTGACCGTGGAGCAGGTCGTGGTCCGGGGTCTGTGGACGCTCTGGGCCGGCTTCCTGCTCGCACTTGCCGCGCTCGCGACCATGGTCTCGGTAGCGATCGTGCTCCTGGCCGCTCCGCCATTGGGCATCCTGCTGATGCTGGCCGCCATCGTCTTGTTCATCTACGTCGAGATCCGGTTGATCTTCTTCAACCTCGCGATCTTCGACGGTTTCGGCCCGATCGCGGGACTTCGCGAGAGCTGGCGCCTGTCGCAGGGATCCGTGTCGCGTCTCCTCGGCTGGGGCCTGATGGCCTTCCTCATCACCATGGTCTTCTCCATTGTCTCCAGCTTCATCTCGCTACCTCTGACCGCGATGCATGCGCAGGCGGCGGCGCAGGCCATCTCGGACGTGGTCACGGCGACGGGGTCCTGCTTCACGGTCTTCCTGATGGCCGTGCTGTATGAGAGCCAGCGCTCTCGCCTCGATCCGACGCTGTATCCGTACCTGCCCATGCCGTCCTACCCTGGGCCGTACGCGCCCGGGTGGGCTCCCGGGCCGTACCCGCCGGCCGGACCCTACGCTCCCGGGCCGTACGCCGCCGGGCCCTATCCTCCTGGGCCATGGGCTCCCCCGCCTTACCCGCAGGCACCAGGCTGGCCCGCCAATCAGGGTGTTCCGCCCGCGTGGCCGTCCGCTCAGACCGGCGCGCCCGGCTGGCCGGCCAACCCGTACCCGGCTTCGGCCTGGCCGGCCAACCCGTACCCGGCTTCGGCCTGGCCGGCGAACCCATCTGCAGGACCGGTCTGGGTCTCGAAAGAGCCCGACGCCCCGCTGCCGGTCGACATCCCGAAGCCGCCGGAGCCGCCCGCCTCGTCCTGACACTCTCCGGCCGCGCCGTCTCGGACCCGGGCTCCATCCGGCGCGTCTGGCACGTCGCCGGGTTCGCCCGCCTGCGCTGGCTTCGGGGTGCGCTATCGTGGCCGGCGGTAGCCCGCGACGAGGCCAGGAAGATGTGCCGATCGATCCAGACGCTCCACAACTACGCGCCCCCGCCCAGTGCCGACGACGTGCGTGCGGCCGCGCTCCAATACGTCCGCAAGATCAGCGGCATGACCCGGCCGGCGCGGGCCAACCAGGCTGCCTTCGACCGCGCGGTTGAAGCCGTCACCGCGGCCACTCAGGAGTTGCTCGGGGCCCTCGTCGCCACGACCCCGCCGCGCGATCGGACGGTTGAGCGGCAGCGCGCCCGTGCCCGTTGGGAGCGGCAGCAGGCGCCGAGGACGGCCTCGCCGGTAGGCTGAGTCCCGTGGCGGCTGGGCCTGCGACTCGGGGCGACGACGGCTGCTCTCAGCGGAACGAGCGACAGGCCGGGCCCGCCGCGACGACGGCGATCCCGGCCACGACCAGCAGCTCCAGCACGGGGAGCGGGGGTCCAGATCCAGGACCCGCACGTCGCCCCGTCGCGCTTGCGGGTCGGACAAGACCTCCCCTTCGGACGACCGGATCCTCTGGTTCATGCTACCCGATGCCGGCAGCGCGAGAAGGTCACAATGGAGCCTGCATGGTCGCACCTGGGGAGATAGATGAACGCGCCGCGACGGGTTGAGACGGGGACTTCGAGGACGGCCGAGTGGGTCTGCGTCACCCGGGCCTGCTCCTATCGCGAGCGCAACCCCCACCGCCATAGCGACGACTGGGTCGCGGCGGCGATCCTGCCGCCGTTCCTCCGCACCGGCGCTCGACTCGGCCCCTTCCGCCGCCTCTGGGCTCGACTCGCGGCCAAAGGCATGTACCTGTGGGTCGTTGCCCGAACCAGGTACATCGACGAGGTGTTCGCGCGGGTCGCCCCTTCTGTGGCCCAGGTCCTGATCATGGGCGCCGGCTATGACTCGCGGGCCATTCGATTTCGAGATCAGTTCCGAAACGCTCGGGTCTTCGAGCTCGACGCCCCCAGGCCGCAGGCGGACAAGCGGCGCGGCCTGGAGCTGCGCAGGCTCGACGTGCCCGAGAACCTGGTCTTCGTGCCGGTCGACTTCGAGACCGAGTCGGCGGCCGAGCGCCTGGCCGAAGCCGGCTTCGTTTCGGGCAAGGCGACGCTGTACCTGCTCGAAGGGCTGACCATGTACCTCGAGCCGGCCACGATCGACGAGATGTTCAAGCTAATCGCAGGCTCGGCCGGACCCGGCAGCGTGCTCGTCTTCGACTACGCCTATGCTTCGATCATCGAGGGGAAGCGGGACGGGTACGGAGCCGACGTCGCGAAGTCGGCCGCCCGAGCGCGTGAGGCGTGGCGGTTCGGCATCGAGAGGGGCGGTGTCGGCGCGTTCCTGGCCCGCTACGGCTTCGAGGCGACCGACGAAGCCTCACCCGAGACGCTCGAACAGCGGTACTTCACCGACCCGTCCGGCCGGCTGGTCGGCCGGATCAACGGCACCCAGGCCCTGGTCACCGCCCGCAAGCTCGGCTGAGGGAGGATGCCTCAAGACGCTATTCCTGCCGAGGCAGGTACGAGAGCCAGGCGATCGCCCACTTGACCGTCATGATGACGCCCACGCCCACGATGGCGGCCCGATCCAGCGAGACGGGTGGACCGGAACCGTCCATCGCGTCGGCGATCGGGTGCAGGAGCGGCGTCCAGCCGAGGAGGGCGGACAGGATGAGGGCGGTCGCAAGGATGCCCAGCGAGGCGCCGACTAGATTCGCCCTGGCGAGCCCGAACCTGTCCCGCATCGCGACGATGCCGCGCGCGCACATCAGCGACACGAGAATCCAGAGCCCGATGAGGGCGCCCCGGCCGCTGCCGACGATCGGCCAGGCTGGCGTCGCTGACCGCGGCGACGACTATGGCAGCCGCCGGGATGCCGAAGATTGTGGCCACGATGGGCCCCGTGCTGAACGCCGGCCCGGGCCGCGCCGAAGTGCTGGCCTGCAAGTGCGCTTCTCCCTTCTGTCTGCGGTCTTCCATCCAGTAGACCACAGGCGAACCGCGGCGGTTCGCCCGGCGACCGAGTTGTGTCGCGTGCGAGAGACGTTCGAATCAGGGCAGCGGCACCCATTGGAAGTAGAGCGTCGGCGTGGCCGTGCCCGTCGCCTGGAGCAGCCACAGCTTGATGAAACCACCCGGCGCCACGATCGCCTGCGGGTCGGCGAAGTAGGACTGACCCTGGCCATCGATCGCCGGCGCCGTGCCGATCTGGGTCGAGGCCGAGCCGTCGCTCGGGTAGCGCCACAGCTCGGTGCCGTTCGAGGTGTCGCGCTCGACATAGGCTGCGTTCGCGTCGCCCCCCACCAGCGTGCCATCGATCGGCAGGTTGACCTGCGGGCCGCCGGGGTCGCTGAAGAACTGGGCGGCGTTGCCGCTATTGCCCGGTACCCAGAGTCCCGTCCCGCCGGCATGGGCTCCGGCCACGAACGGCAGCAGCTTCGTCATCGACGTCTGGCCGGGCTCGAGCCGGTAGTAGCTGCTGTCGGAGTTGGTGTCGAAGTAGAAGAGCGCGCCCTGCGAATCGAACCTGAAGCCGTTGACGAAGGGCAGGTCCACGCTCGGCCCGAAGGCGTTGGACGACGGATCGATCCGCGTGAGCACGGCGCCCTTCTGGGTCCCGCCGTCGTACCTGGTCACGTCCACGAACCAAAGTGCGCTGCCGTCGGAGACGACGTTCGGGCCCCCGATGAAGCTGCACGGGATGGCGATCGTCGCTCCCTCCGCGAGCGTTTGCGCGTCGAAGCGGGTGACGCTGCAGTTGTTGCCGTGCGAGTCGGTCTTGAGGCCGGGCAGCCAGACCGAGCCGCCGGCGACGTGGACTTCGGTCACCGCCGGAACGTCGACCTGGTGGAGGGTCGAGCCGGTCGTCGGATCGACCTCGAAGAGCGTCGCCTGATTCGACGAAACCTTGACCGACAGATAGAGCTTGTTGTCGGGCCCGGCCGCATAGCCGGACAGCCCGAGCGCGGGGGTGACCGCGACCGCGCCTGAGACCGTGCCCGGACCTGGCGTGACGACGATCGTCGTGCCCTGCGGCGCCGGGGTCGGTGCGACGATGCCGCTGTCGTAGAACTCCTGAGTTGCCTCATAGCTGGTCGCGAAACCGCTGTCGCCGCTCACGCCCACGTCGAAGACACAGTCGTCGTGGAGACCCGCGTCGGTGATGGCGCCGCAGGCCGAGTTGCCGGCCGACTGCTGGTCCGGCGTGAGATCGCCCAGGCTGTCGTCGCTGAATTTCACGTCGGTGGTGTCTGGCGGGTAGCTCTTCTGGGTGTAGCTGGCGGTCGACTTGCCGCCGTCGTAGTCGAAGAGGGTCGTCGAATCGGTCACGCGCCAGGCGTCGGCGAACTGGCCGTAGACGGTGGCGTGACGCGCATGCCGATCCGTGGCGGCGGGCAGCCGAGTCCCGTCTGGCAACGCCGGCACGCCGAGCCCGCCCGGGACGATGGGGCCGAGCAGGCCCCCGCCACTCGTGTTCAGGGTGGAGGAGGGCAGCACGAGGGCGTTGATGCCGTATCGGCCCACCGATAGCGCCCAGAGCTTGGTGCCGTCGGGGAAGTCGAGCTCCACGCCCTTCGGGTAGGGCGAGATGCGCGCACCTCCGCCCAGATCCTGTGCGGCCGTCGCGTCGACGACGCTGCCGTCGATCCGCACCTTGAGCGCGGCCCCGGTGGCGTAGATCCCCACCCGATGCCCGCCGACCCTGGCTGCGATCGCCGTGTTGGTCGCGACTGCCCCGAACCCCGGCAGACTCTCGAACGGCTCCTGGCGAGCCTGCATCTCCAGGCTTCCGTCAGAGGATCGCAGCAAAGTGAACTCGCCGGCGGCCTGGAAGTCGTAGCGGTAGCTGTTGACCGTCAGCATGTGCGGGTCGCCGTTCGAGTTGCCGCAACCGCCGGCGCACGGTCCGCTCGCGCCCGGCTTCGGGGGCTTGGGCGTGGCCGCTCGGCCGCAGATGTCTACCAGCTTGGCGCCCTCGATTGTGTAGTTGGAGCCGCCTTCGGGGGCGTTGAGGGCCACGATGAACGGCACGCTGAGGTGCTGATCGGCGATGTGCTCACCGGCTCGCAGGGTGTTGTCGGGGCATACGCACGTACCCGAGACGCAGAACGTGGCGTCCTGGAAGGCCAGCAAGCTGGCCCCTGCCTGGTCGTGCACGCTGGCCAGGCCGGACGTCGAGACTATGGCGACCTCGCCGGATACGTCATCGACATCCAGGACCGTGTTGGAGCGGCTCAGCAGGGAGCCGGACGTACCTGGGTCCGGCACGGCCTGGACCGGGTGGCGTTCCGCCTTGGCCTCGCTTGGGATCCAGAAGCCATAGGCGATCCAGGGGTCGCCCCACGATTGCTCGCGCAGATACGAGCTCGCCCAGACGTTGCGCACGTCGGGGGCATCGCCGTTGAGGACCGCGATGAAGGCGTTGGAGCGCCCGGCTGGGGTGGTGGACGCGGCTTTCCAGGCCGGGACCATCAGGCCCCACAGGTTTCGGCCCAGGTGGTCGAGCAGGGCGTAGTAGCCGAAAGCGTCATAGGTCCGGTTGGACAGGGCCAGCTCGGGCTGAAACCAGCCCTTGATCCACATGTCGTGGATCTGCAGCTCCTCGACTCCTGTGTCGCTGGCGGCCAGCCACAGGGCCGATCCCTCGCTGATCCATTCAGGGATTGCAAGGCTGGTGTCAACGTCCCCCTCAATGACGTGCTGGTAGCAATGGATGACCTCGTGCGTCATGACGACGTGGAAGAGCGGCGAGACCCCGTTGACGCCGGTCTCGTCCTGCCACCCGTCCTTCCACACCGTCACCGCGCAGGGGTTGAGGTGGCCCGCGTTGTTGTGGTCGAGCTTGGCGGTCATTACGACGGTGCCGTGGCTCTTGTCGCTGATCGTGAGGGTCACGTCGTTCCACGGGTAGATCCCCTCCTTGATCATCGGCATGCCCAGCTTCTGGCCGATGTGCTGGATGTCCTGCTTCAGCTCCGCCTCAATTGCAGCCTGAAGCTGAGGCGACGGCGCACCCGGCCGGGCCTGCTCACCCTGATCGACCGGCGGGACAACCGCGACGGCGGCAGGGAGTCCGAGCGGACCCGCGGGCTGGACCACGGCCGATGGGCTGGTGCTAGGCGCAGGAAGGCCCGCGGTAGCGTCGACGTGGAGGACGACGTCGCCGGGGCCCGGCGTCATGACGTCATTGATGACGGCCTGCTGGTCGGGCGTCAGCTGATCCCAGTTGGCCTGCACCCAACGCAGCGCGCCGCTTCCCGAGGTCGGCCGGTCGGCCGCGTCGACGCCGTTGGGCACCGTCACGCCGGGGATGTCGACCTGGTACAGGTAGGCGAAGGCCTCCAGGGCAACGTCCTTGGGGACGGTGCCGTCCGTGATGCCGGCGGTGATGGTCTGCCAGACGGTGGGCTGGGTCGAGGACGACAGCAACCGAGGCAGCTGGGTCACGGCCAGGCCGCCGATCAGAAGCAAGGCTGCCAGCCCGGCGAGCAGCGCCCTCCGGTGATTCGACTCGCGCCGCTTCGGCGCCACGACCACGCGCTCGCCCATCGGGTCCTCCTTGAAACCGATCGTGACGCGGCGGCCGGGCGCCCACAACCGAACGGGTGGACCGGCCCACTAGCTGGAACCGACCCCTTGCCGGGTGGGACACGGGGCGCTCCGGCGCCGGCCGGCGCGCGGCCGGCGCGGGTCGGCGGCGCCGTGCCCGTAGACTCAGTGGCTCGGCTGAGGGACGATCCGATGTGGTACCAACTGGTGATATGTGAACGGGCCGAGCCTGCCGCAAAGTCGTTTCGGAGACCGGTTCCTGCTGGACGATGTGTGAGGTCGAAGATCTCTTGAGCGAGAAGGGTCCACTCGCCGCCATTCTCCGTCCAGCGTCGCTCGCCCTGGCGATCCTGTTTCTGGCATCGGTCGCCCTGGCCGCCGTGAATGTGGTGACCTCGGAGGCGACAACCGCCTCGCCAACGCCGGCGAGTGTCGCCCCGACGGCAACGCCAGGTCTCGGCCGAGCGGTGCCCGCTGTTGCCGCTACCCCGACCTCGCAGCCAGCGGTCACCGCCGCGCCGATGGCGACCGTCGCTCCCTCACCAGGGGTTGCGGCAACCCCCGACCCGACGAGCACGACCGACCCCGTGTCGACGGCGAGCAGCGCTCCCACCTCTGGACCCGAGAACGCGACCTGGACCTTCGATCTCTACGACCCACGAGCGGTGCGCTGGCAGGACCCCGACCTCACGGCCTGCACGGCAGCGTCTGCCCAATCGATGCTGAACACCATCGCCTATACCGGGTCGGATCCCTCTCTCATCTGGCAGCCCACGGTTTCCTTCGCGGTCCAGGAGTCCATCCTCAGGTATGAGCGAGCGCACATGACGATGCGCAAGAAGTCGCCCGGCTCGGATCCCCACGGCTGGCGCAACGCCCTCAATTTCTACGGTTGGGGCAGCACCGGCGCCGGCGTCTACCGGGATTCCGCCTACTCGTCGGTGGGCGAGGCCGAGAAGGCCGTGGTGGCGGCGATCGCGAGGTATCACAAACCGGTGGGGGTAGTGACCCAGGGCGGCGCCCACGCCGAGTTCATCACCGGTTATCGAGTCGTGGGCGACGATCCAAGCACCGGCTCGTCGAGTTTCCGCATCGTCGGTGTCTATCTCACCGACCCCTGGCGCACCGCTCGTTATCGAGATACCTACATCACTCAGGCGAGATGGCTCTGGGGATTCACGTGGTTGCGCTTCGCGCCGTACTGGCAGACCGACTCGACGGCTCGAGATCCCATCGATGGCCAGATCGGCCGGCGCGAGTGGTACGGCAAGTGGGTCATCGTCGAGCCGGTGAAGTAGCCCCTCAGGAGGCCGGTCAGATAGCGGCTCAGGAGGCGGTCGTCCCACAGGCCGGTCCGACCAGGGCGCACGGTTTTCGACGGCAGATACTGCTGCTCCTCGATCGTCGTGGAAGCGAGCCCGGCCACAGCGGCGACGTCACCGTCGCGGTCGTGGGCACGTAACGGGGACCGAGGCGAACCCTCGGGCCGAGAGGCCCGAGTCGTATCAGCCCATGACCACCACGACGCCGTTGGCCGATCCAGCCGGCTGGGGCGGGATGGGGCCGTCGACCGGTGTCCCGTTCAACGTGACCGACTTGACGCCCTTCTCGACGCCATTTGGATTCTGGACTTCGATCTCGTACGTCGCGCGGCGCCACTGGCGTGAGACGTGGAAGCCGTTCCAGTCGGCCGGGATGCATGGATCCACGACGAGCCCCGCGAACTCGGTCCGGATGCCCAGGATGTACCGGGTGGCGGCGGTGTACATCCAGCCCGCCGTGCCGGTCAGCCACGGGTGGCGGGCCCGGCCGAAGGCCGTGTGATCGCGACCCATGATGAACTGGCAGTAGGAGTAAGGCTCGGCCTCGCGGATCTCGATGATGTCGTTCTGGTTGTAGGGCAGGATGGCGTCGTAGAATTTCATGGCCCGCTCGCCGCGACCCAGGATGCACTCCGCGATGATCGGCCAGCCGTTCGGGTGGCTGAAGATCGCGGCATTCTCCTTGATGCCCTTGTAGACCCGCGTGACGTAGCCGATGTCGTCGTCCGGCTTGCTGTAGGCGGGCCAGTTGAGGTGCAAGCCGTAGGGCGAGAAGAGGTACTTGTCGATCGAGTCCATCGCCCTGATGCCTCGATCGTGCGGCGCGGCGCCGGAAATGACGGCCCAGGGCATGTGCTCGAGGAAGATCTTGCCCTCCTCGTTCTCGTGGGAGCCGATCTTGATCCCCTTGCGTGTGAAGCCGCGCAGGTACCAGTCGCCGTCCCAGAGGGCCTCGTTGGCCTGCGTCTTGACCCGCTCGGCCATGGCCGAGTACTTCTCGACGTCGGCCATGCGGCCCAGGTATCGGGCGGCTTCGAGGAAGGCGTTGATGGCCCAGACGTGGAGGAACGTGACCAGCGCCGTCTCGCCTCCGCCCAGATTGAGGCAGTCGTTCCAGTCGGCCCGCAGACCCTTGCATACTCCGTTGGCGCCGACCTGTTCGGCCGAGAAGTCCAGGGCCCGCTTCATGTGCTCGTACACGGTTGCCATTGCACCGTCGGCGAAGGCAATCTCCCGGTCCAGGAAGGCGATATCGCCGGTTTCCTTGACCCAGGCCACGATGCTCGGGACGAGCCACAAGTGGTCGTCCGAGCAGGCATCGGCAAGGCCATGTATGACGTCCGATGGTTTGGGCGTCGGCACGACGGTCGGCAGCTTCGCGCCCTCCGCGTAGGGCTTGGGAGTCGGGTCGAGGATGTCCGGGTCGAACAGATGCAGGCCGTAGCCGGCGCTGACCTGGCCGCGTAGCAGCTCCACGATGCGCTGCCTGGTCTTGTCCGGGTTTGTGTGGACGACCGCCATGACGTCCTGGGCAGTGTCGCGGTAGCCCAGTCCGGTCCGCCCGCCGACCTCGACGAACGAGGCGAAGCGCGACCACACGACGCACGTCTCGGCCTGGAAGAGCGTCCAGGTGTTGATCATCGTGTTCATCGCTTCCGACGGCGTCTTCACCGCCAGGACGGCCTTTTTGCGCTTCCAGTAGTCGGCCAGAGCGGCGAAAGCCGTGTCCACGTTGGCCAGATTCGAGTACCTATTCCGCATCGCGTAGCCGGCCGAATCGCGCGACCCGACGCCGAGCATAAAGACGAAGCGGGTTTCTTCGCCCGGCGCGAGGCTGAAGCGGTGCTGCAGGGAGCCGCAGTGGTTTCCGCCCAGCTCGCTGCTGCCGGAGCATTCGCCCCGCTGCACCGCCACCGGATCCGTCTCGGTGTGGTAGCTGCCGATGAACTTGTCCCGCAGGCAGTCGTAGCTGTCCGGGTCGAAGCTGCCGGCGAAGAAGTGGTAGGTCCAGGGCTCGTAGTAGAAGTCGTACTCGATGATGCCGTCTTTGTAGTTGGAGCCCGAGGCATACAGGCTCATCTGCAGGTTCTGGTTGTCGAGGTCGATGTGGTGGTAGGAGAACTCGACGAACGAGAAAGCGGAGAGCCGGCGCGGCGTCGTGCCGTTGTTCTTGACGTGGACGTCCCATAACTCGACGTCGTCGTCGACCGGGATGAAGACCGTCTGCTCGGCTTCGATGTCGTCGTACTCGGCCTTGAACTTCGAGTAGGAGAGACCGTGTCGGCATTCGTAGCGAGCCCGGTCCAGCGGCTTGCCGACGGGCTGCCAGCTGACCGACCAGTAGTCGCCCGACTCCTCGTCGCGCAGGTAGACGTAGTGGCCGGGTCGATCGAGGGGCACGCCGTTCTGGCGGAAGCGGGTGATTCGGTGGTTCTGGGCGGAGTTGTGGAAGGAATATCCCCCGGCGTTGTGCGACAGGACGGCGCACATGTCTTTGACGCCGATGTAGTTGGTCCACGAGACCGGAACGTCGGGTCGATCGACGACGTATTCGTCGCGCTCGTGGTCGAAATGGCCGTATTGCATCCGGACCGTGACTCCTGCGCTTACTCGATGTTGTGTGTGCCTTCTGTCCGCGCGACTGGTGACAGCCGCGGCCTGCCGGACCGGCTTGGGCCGGCGGTCAGGCCCGAGCCGTGACGAAACCTCTCAGCCAGTCGAGGAGCTCGGTCGCCTTTTCCGGGCTGTCGGCCTCGACCGTCAGGCGGAGCACCGGCTCGGTGCCGGAGAAGCGCATCAGGGCCCAGTTGTCGTTCTCGAGGAAGATCTTCGTCCCGTCGTAGTGGGTGGTCTTCTGGACCTTGTACTTGCCGAGCATGTCGAGCGGGGCTTCCTTGAGGCGCCGGGGCACCTCGATGCGCATCTCGGGCGTCGACGGGATGTTCGCCTCGAGCTGGAAGAGTCGGCCCGTGATCCGGGTGACCGTCTCGAGCAGCTCGGAGATGCGCTTGCCGGTTCGAGCCAGCATCTCGACTACCAGGGCGCAGGCGAAGATGCCGTCCTTGCCCAGGAGGTAGCCGCGCACGGTCAGGCCGCCCGATGACTCGCCGCCGAGCAAGGCATCGTGGGCCAGCATCGCGGCGGTTACGTGCTTGAACCCAACCGGGACCTCGTAGCACTCCTCGCCGAGAGCCCTGGCGAGACGATCGAGGAGATGGGTCGTGGACAGATTCCGGACGACGCCACCCTTCAAGCCCCGAACCTCGTGGAGGTACCAGTAGATCAGCAGCAGCAGGTCGTTGGTCGAGATGTACTCGCCGCGCTCGTCGACGATGGCGATACGGTCGGCGTCGCCGTCCGTGGCCATCCCGAGATCGTAGTGGCCCTCGTCGCGGATGCTGGTGATGAGAACCTGGAGAGCCTTGAGATCGGGAGCCGGCGAGCGGCCGCCGAATAGCGGGTTGTGGCGCTCGTGGATGAAGGTGACCCGGCACCGCGCATCCGAAAGGATCGTGCCCAGCGTCAGCTGCGAGGTGCCGTACATGGGGTCGACGATGATCTTCAGTCCGGCCGAACGGATCGACTCGACGTCGACGATCTTCTCGATGTTGTCGATGTAGGCGTTGCTGAAGTCGCGCTCCACGACCATGCCGGCCTTGCGGGCGAGGTCCAGCTCGAGCTTGATGACGTCCGACTCCGAAAGCGCGTTGGTCTCGTCCTCGTAACGACGGGTCTCGTCCTCCATGGGCAGCGAGCCGTCCGCCTTGAAGACCTTCAGGCCGTTCCACTCTGGAGGGTTGTGGCTGGCGGTGAAGATCAGGCCGTAGGCCGAGCCGAGGAGCGGAGTGGCGAAGGTCACCAGCGGCGTCGGGACGTCCTCGGGGATGAGCGTGACCGGAATGTTGTTTCCGGCGAAGACCTCCGCCGAGGCCTGCGCGGCCTGGCGAGACAGGAAGCGCCGGTCGAAGCCGATAAGGACGCCCTGCCGTTCAATGCCACGGCGGGTGACCTCATTGGCGATGGCCTGTGACAGGCGCCGGACGTTGTGGAAGGTGAAGCCCTCGCCGATGATGGCGCGCCAGCCACCCGTCCCGAAGGCGACTTGGTTCTGCTCCTCGTTGCGATGCGGCCGGAAGAGCCGCTTCTGGAGGATGAATTCGGCCTGGCGCAGATCTGCCTCGGAGTTGATCCCCTGGATCTCGTCTTCGTCGTAGATCTGATAGGACTCGACCCGCTTGCCGGAGCTGCTGAGACAGTCGACCGCGTCCGTCAGGCGGTTCTCGCCCGCGGCGCCCATGCTCTCAAGCGTCGCGAAGAGACTTTCCGCCCGGCCGACATAGGCGCCCACGTTGAACTCGCGGATCGCCTGTTCGTCGGGCGTGGCGTCCGAAGCTTCCACGATGTTGCGGATGTGGCCCTCGTCATCTCGCCGGATCCGGCCGTAGGGAAGTGGCCGATCCACTATCGCAGTCAGCAACGTCAGGTCCGCGCCCTTGAGCTGGTGGCGATTCAGGAGGCCGCGGAGCGAGGCCGAGCGGAATAGCGGCGTGTCGCCGTAGAGGATCAGCAGATCGCCCTTGAAGCCGGCGAGCTTGGGTCCGACCTGTAGAACGGCGTGGCCGGTGCCCGCGGGCTCGTCCTGTACGACGTACGTGTAGCACTCGCCCAGATGACGGCGAATCTTGTCCTCCGGGCGGCCGACGACGATGTAGATATCTTCCGGGGCCACGACCTGGAGAACGTTGTCGATGACCAGGTCGAGGATCGTATGGTCGCCCAGCCGCGCCAGGAGAAGAGGGTGGGGCCGGGAATCGTCGTTCCCTGCCGCGAGGATGATGGCCTTGCGCTGGGCCCCGGAGACGGTAGTCGAAGCTGCCATGGTTACCACTCTGGCCTCGCGACGGTGGGTCCCGCGAGCTCGATGGGCCTTGAAGGCGGTCCAACGCCGGCGGATCGCGCCGCCACAGATTCGCCCCGCACGACCGCGACACGAACAGCGGTTGATCGACGCGGAGGTGGTACGAGCATTCCTCTCACCGGGTTCTCGTGACCTTCTGAATACCGCGAGGGTGGTCCGTGTCGAGGTGCTTGGCGAGGGCCAGGTGGTAGGCGAAGAGCTGACCCGGGATGATCGCCGAAAGGGGCGACAGCCACTCGGGGGTGGCTGGCAGCCGGAGCGGGACATCCGCAAAGGCAAGAGCATCGGCGGAGTTAGAAGCCACCACCAGCCTGGCGCCGGCCTCCCGCAGCCGGCCCAGTACCATCTTGATCTCTGGCAGCGTCGGGCCGTCGGCCGCAACGGCATGGACGACGAAGCCCGGGTCGATCATCGCGATCGGGCCGTGCTCGAAGTCGGCCGTCGAGTATGCGTCGGCGAGGACGTAGGTCATCTCTTTCAGTTTGAGCGACCACTCCAATGCAGTCGAGTAGTTGAAGCCCCGCCCCAGCACAACCGCACGCCGGATGCCGGCTTGCTCTCGCGCAGCAGACTCGACAGCGTCCTCCAGGCCGACGGCCGCGGCGATCGCGTCTGCGACCTCGCCGAGCTGCTGTCGAGCGAGGGCCTGGTCGTTGAGGGCGGTCGACAGCATCGCCAGAGCAGCCAGCTCGGCGACGTAGGTCTTGGTCGCCGCGACGGCTAGCTCGGGACCGGCGTGGATGTCGATGTGGAACTCGGCGGCGCGGCTGAGGGGCGACCCGGTGTCGTTCGTGACCGCGATCGTCGGGGCCTTCTGGCGGCGAGCTTCCTCGATGACGCCGACCACGTCGGGCGACTGACCCGACTGCGAGATACCGATGACGAGGGCGTTGTGGAGTCGCGGGACGACACCGTAGAGGGACTGGATCGACGGGGCGGCTAGGGCGACCGGGAGCTTGTTGTAGACCCCGAAGACGTATTGGGCGTAGGTGGCGGCATGGTCGGAAGTGCCCCGGGCCGCAATGAGGACCATGTCCACCGGACGCGAATGGATCGCCTCGGCGACAGAGTCGATCACGCCCCTCTGCTTCTCGATCAGCGACCGAACGACCTCGGGCGCCTCTCCGAGCTCCGACCGCATGCCCATCCAGCCACCTCCGTCGCCTTGATTGTCGCCCCCCTACGCCAGGGTTGACTTTGTCCAGGTACTGGACAAAGTCAACATTAGGGCCTCTGTCAAGTAGCGGTGTCGCTCTGGCCGCGGCGAGGGGAGGGCTGGCCTCTGGCCGGCCGATCGCCTTTGCCGACGCCACATGCTCCCCTCGGAATTCGCGGCCGGGCCTCTTGACAGGCGTCCTACTCTACCTTTGTCAACTCATTGGACAAAGTTCTAGAGCAGGTGCGTGTTGGAGGGAACGACCAAAGCGACGCTCCGCGAAACGCGCGAGCACAACGAACGGCTGGTCCTGGCCACCATCTACGACCGGGGTCCGATCAGTCGAGCCGAGGCGGCGCGACTGACCGGCCTTACGAGGACCACCGTCTCGGGCGTCGTCGAAGGGTTGATCTCATCCGGTCTCGCCCGCGAAATCGGGCGGGGTCCGTCCACCGGCGGCAAGGCCCCTATCTTGCTTGAGGTGCCCCATGAGGCACGGCTCCTGATTGGAGTCGACCTGGGGGATCGCGTCTTCACGGCAGCCACGGTCAGTCTTCGCGGCGAGATCCTTCGCCGTTTCGAGGTCCCGTCCGAGGATGCCGACGGAGACGAGGCGCTAGACCTCGCCATGCGGTTGATGGACCGGGTAATTGCAGCGGCCGACGGCCCAGTCCTCGGCGTCGGCATCGGCGCCCCGGGCCTTGTGGACACCACCGATGGGACGGTCGTCGAGGCCGTGAAGCGGGACTGGCGGGATCTGCCTCTCGGTTCCCTCGTGGCCGGGCGCTTCAAGATCCCGGTCTACGTCGCCAACGACAGCCAGGCCGCCGCGCTCGCCGAGCATGTCTTCACCGAGACGCGCGGCGCCAACCTGATCGTGATCAAGGTCGGCCAGGGGATCGGGGCCGGCGTCGTCCTGAACGGCCAGCTATTCCAGGGCGACCGGTTTGGGGCCGGCGAGATCGGCCACACCGTGATGGATCCGCAGGGCGACGTCTGCCGCTGCGGCCGGCGCGGCTGCCTCGAGACCACCGCCAGCGCCAGGGCCGTCCTGACCCGCGTTGCCTCGCTCCGCGGCAAGCACGTCTCAATGGAACAGGCCGTCGCCGATTTCCAAAGGGGCGACGCCCGGGTTCGAGACATCGTCCTCGAAGCCGGGGCGAAGCTTGGGGGGTCCGTCGCCAGCCTTATCGGAGCACTCCACGTCCGCAGGATCGTCCTGGCCGGCACGATGGCCGCCTTCGGCGAGCCCTGGCTCCAGGCCGTCAGTGCGGCGGCTTCGAGCCGGTCGCTCGCGGCTCTTGCTTCAGATACCACCTTCGAGCTTGGACGGATCGACGACATCGTCGTCCTTGGGGCATCGGCGCTGCTGATGACCCGCGAGCTCGGCCTCAGTCTTCGACCGCTCCATCCGATGCCGCGACCTCGAACGTTCGTCAGAGAGGCCGTCGCCGAGCCCACGGCGCAGACCGGTGTCGCACCAGGCTCTCCGTTGCCGAGAGAGGAGGACTTGCCGGCTGAAGGAAGCTCACCGAGCTGACCCGGAGATCCCGGTAGTCAGCGGAAGGATGTTTGGTCTCAATAGGAGGAAGGAACAGAGATGAGGATGACGAGAGGAACGAAGCTCATCCCGATCGTACTTGCAGCGCTCGTCGCGGCGTGCTCGAGCACGGCCGCGACCCCGACGGCAGCCCCGGCTACTCAGGCTCCGGCCGCCAGCCAGGCTGCCCCGACCACGGCTCCCACCGCGGCGCCGGCGACGTGCACCACGCTCACAGTCTGGGCTATGCCCGGCTCGTTCACCGACGCAACTGCCTCCGCGCTCAACACCGAGTTCGAGAACGCACACCCGGGTTGCGTGGTCAACTACCAGGTCCAGCAGTGGGACGGCATCGTCACCAAACTGACCACCGCTCTCGCTAGTAACAACCCGCCCGACGTCATGGAAATCGGCAACACGCAGGCCATCACCTTCGAGGCCGCCGGCGCCCTTGCCGACCTGACCGCGTCGCGCGCGAAGCTCGGTGGCGGCACTTCGAACGTCAGCTCCGATGCGGGCCAGCTCTGGCTCGCCTCGCTGAACGACGCCTCCGTGCTCAACGGCAAGCTGTATGCCGTTCCGTTCTACGCCGGTGACCGCATCCTGCTGTACCGCAAGGACCTCTTCAAGGCGTCCGGCATCGACGTTGCGACCCTCACCAGCAAGGACAAGCTCATCGCGGCCGCCAAGAAGCTCCAGGACGACAACAAGTCGGTCAAGGACTTCTCCGGCCTCTACCTGCCCGGCCAGAACTGGTACGCGCTCATGCAGATGATCTGGGATGAGGGCGGCCAGATTGCGACACAGGGTGCCGACAACAAATGGAGTGGTGCCCTCGAAAGCGCCGCCTCCCAGAAGGGCATCCAGGACTACGTCGACTACTTCAAAGCCGGCTCCACCGGTCCCGCGGACAACGACGAAGCCAACCCGGCCGAGTGGACTCTGTTCGCTCAGGGCAAGATCGGCATGATGATCGCCAATGGTTGGGAAGCCGGCCTCGTCGTCAGCAAGACCGTGACCGCCGCCAATGTTGGCGCCGCGCCGATCCCGAGCGCAACCGACGGCAAGACCGTTCCGGTCTTCCTCGGCGGCTCCGTCATCGGCATCGCCAAGAACTCCAAGAATGTTGACGCGGCCATCGATTGGGTCGCCCAGCTGTCCGCCCCGGCCGGCCAGAACGCCATGGTCGGTGAAGGCTGGATCCCGAGCCTCAAGCAGTACGCGGCCAACATCCCGGACACCCCAGCCAACGTGACCTTGAAGATCCAGGCCGCCGAAGCGGCCGCCGGCTCCGGGTTCACCCCGAACGCCACAGGTTGGGCCGCCGTCGAGGCGAACAACCCGATCAAGGCCATGATGACCGCGATCCTGACCGGTCAGAAGACGATCGATCAGGCGGCTAAGGATGCCGACACAGCCATCAACGGCGTCATCAACGGTTAGTAACCCCGGTTTCCGCGTAACCACTCCGTAACGTACTCGCGAGGGAGCGCACTACATGACTCGGGCGCAACCGAAGGCCAAAACCCCAACGAGCGCCTCCAGTCTGAGTGTCGCTCCCTCGCGGTATCGCACGCGCACAACCGTCGTCCGCGACCTCTGGCCCTATGTGGCAGTCGCGCCGGCCTTCCTCACATTCGTCCTGCTGCTCGGCATCCCGGTCGTGATGCTCTTCTTGACGAGCGCGCAGCACTTCGGGTTGTTCGAGCTCTTCAACAATGTCACCACGTACGTCGGCCTCGACAACTACTACAACCTCATCTTCAAGAGCCCAGCGGGTCTTCCGGACTTCCCCACGGTCCTCCTGCGCACGATCGTGTTCATGGTCGTGAACGTGGCTCTGACCATCACGCTGGGAACCCTGGTCGCTCTGCTGCTTGCCAAGTTGGACAGGTGGGTCCGGCTGGTCCTCACGTCGGCGATGGTTCTGGCCTGGGCCATGCCGGTGGTGACGGGGGCGGTCCTCTTCCAGTGGCTCTTCGACAGCAAGCTCGGCGTGGTCAACTGGGCCATCAGCAGCCTGGGCATCTTTGGCGACTACCTCAACCATTCTTGGTTCGCGACGGGCCTGACGACGTTCGCGGTCATCACCCTCCTCATCGTCTGGCAGGCCATCCCGTTCGTGGCCTTGAGCCTGTATGCAGGCATCCTTTCGATTCCTAAGGAGCTTCCCGAGGCCGCGCGGGTGGACGGAGCCAGCGAGCGCCAGATCTTCAGCAACATAACTTTGCCGGCGATTCGGCCGCTGTTGCTGATGTTGATCTTCCTGTCCGTCATCTGGGACTTCAAGGTCTTCACCCAGGTGTATGCGATGCGCATGGGAGGGCCTGACAACCAGACGATCACCCTATCGCTGTATAGCCAGCAACTCGGTATCAATCAGCATCAATTCGGAGTGGCTGCCGCGGCCGCGGTCATCATGATGCTGCTGCTCCTCTTCGTCCTCGTTCCGTATATCCGCCGCATGATCAAGACGCAGGAGGAGCTGTGAGCCGCCGTACGCGCCGGGTCGTCATCAATGGCATAGGGATCTTGGTCGCCCTATTCTTCGCCTTCCCGGTGTATTGGATGGTCAACACGGCCTTCAAGAGCCCCGACCAGTTCCAGACCTACACGCCGGTCTTCATCCCGATCCCCACGCTGGACAACTTCATCAAGGCCCTGGGCCAGCAGAACCTCCCCTTGCTGGTCCGCAACAGCGTCTTCGTCTCGGCTTCGACCGTGCTCCTGTCGCTGGTCGTGGGGTTCCTTGCGGCGGTCACGCTGGCGCGTGTCAAGTTCCGCGGCCGAGGATGGTTCCTCCTGCTCGTGGCAGTTGCCCAGATGGCTCCCTTCGAAGCCTTGCTGATCCCGATCTTCCTGGAGATCCGGAACGGGCTCCCCGGGCCCTTGAGCATCTTGCCCGTAGGCTACAACCAGGTGCCGACCCTGATCCTCATCTACTTCATCTTCACGCTGCCGTTCACGATCTGGTCGCTGCGGGGCTTCGTGGCGGGCATCCCGGTCGACCTTGAAGAAGCGGCGATGGTAGATGGCGCGAGCCACTTCCAGGCCTTCATGAAGGTCACGTTACCCCTGCTGGCGCCGGGACTCGTGGCGACTTCCATCTTCTGTTTCATCACCGCCTGGAACGAGTACCTGTACGCCTACACGTTCATGTCCGACACGACGAACTACACCCTGCCTGTCTGGCTCGTGTCGTTCCAGACGAACTTCGGCACGGACTGGGGCGCGACGATGGCGGCGTCCACCCTCTTTACGCTGCCTGTTCTGATCTTCTTCCTGGTCGTCCAGCGCCGCATGGTTGGCGGCCTGACCACGGGCGCGGTTCGCGGATAGAGATGCCTGGGAGCCCGCTTCAGGGGACGAGACGAGCGGGCCCTCCCAGACTAGGGAGCCCTGCAGGCTATGCTCGTCCGGCCGGTCGAATCGGCGAGTGCGCTGCCGGATCAGGAAGCAGTCGCCGCTTCCCCGATGGTTCGTCTTTCGTTGCTCTTGTCCTGGTCCAGGTTGTCGACTACATATTCCTCACGGGTTCGCGGACTCGAGGCGCGAGCTCCGAGACTCTACCGAAAGTGAGGTAGACGCGGTGATCAAGCTGTTTGGCCATCTGCTCGCTCCCGAAGACCGCGGGCTGTGCCTGGTGACCGTCGACGACGGTGTCGTGGCCGGCATCGAGCCTGCTTCCGATCCCGTCGCGGGCAGTCTCGGCGGCAGGACCGCCTGGATCCTTCCGGGTCTGCTCGACGTCCAGGTCAACGGAGCCTTCGGCGACGACTTCGCCGACCCCTCCGCCGACATGGACCGCATCTGCAAAGGAATGCTGAGCTTCGGTGTGACCGGCTTCGTCCCGACCGTCGTCACGTCCCCGGCGGCCGCATATGGGCCCGCCCTCGAACATCTGCGCTGGCCGCATCGGCCCGGCCAGGCCCGCGTGCTGGGCGTCCACGTCGAGGGTCCGTTCATCAATCCCGCGTACCGCGGCACGCATAGCGAGCAGCTGGTCCGTCTGCCGAACATCGACGAAGCCGCCCGATGGGTCGACGAGGGAGACATTCGCTACGTCACCCTCGCCCCCGAGCTGCCGGGCGCGCTGGACTTGATTTCGTTACTGGTCAAGCGCGGCGTGCGCGTATCGATGGGCCACACCAACGCGACCTGGGAAGAAGCCCGGGCTGCCGTGGAGTCGGGGGCGAGCATGGCCACGCATCTGTTCAACGCCATGCGACCGCTCAAGCATCGCGATCCCGGTGTCGCCGGCTTTGTGCTGGCCACCCACACCCCAGCCGGCTTCATCGCCGACGGCAACCACATCGCCTTCGAGACGATCCAGATGCTGGTTCGGATCAAGGCCCCTGACGAGCTCGTACTGGTCACCGACGCCCTGGCGGGGCTCGGCATGCCACCGGGCAAGTACGTGATCGCCGGCCGTGAGTACATCTCGGATGGCACGTGCGGCCGGCTGCCCGACGGAACCCTGTCCGGCTCGCTTCTGCCGCTCAACAAGGCACTCCGCAACGTGATCGAGATGGCGGGCGTGGACCCGTCGGTCGCGGTACGACTCGCCACGGCAAACGCCGCCCGCGTCATCGGCAAGGAAAACGTGCTGGGCCACGTGGAGAAGGGCCGCGTCGCGGATCTCGTCCTGGTCGATCAGGCCTGGGAGGTCCAGTCGACGATCGTGGCCGGAGAGGTGGCCTATCAGGCGGGAGCCGCCCGGTGAGCCTGGACGTTACGGGAACGCCCGGCTGGCCCTACCTCGACGCCCTCGGCAACGTTCTGGGCCGGGCAAAGGTCGCCAATGTCGAATCTGTGCCCGCCGCGGCCCGGATCGTTGCCGGTGTAGTGGCCGGAAACGGGATCGTCTACGCCTTCGGAAGCGGTCACTCCCAGCTCGTCGCGCTCGAAGTCAACAGGCGCGCCGGCAGCATCGCGCCGGTCCAGGTCGTCTTCGATCCCATGTGGGGCCTTTACGAGCTCGTCGAGGGCTACGGCCGTACGCTTCTCTCGGAGGTAGCCTTCACAGGGGCCGACTGCCTGGTCGTCATCAGCAACTCTGGCACCACCGTAGCTCCCATCGAGGTCGCGATGGCGGCTCGAGCGGCGGGGACGCCGGTGATCGCGCTGACTACTGTCGGGGCCTCCCCGGCCACCCGGTCGAACCCCGGCAAGCGGCTCTGCGAGCTCGGCGACGTCGTCCTCGACAACGGCGGCATTGGGCCCGACGAGGCGCTCAGAGTCGGAAGCGTGGGTGTCGGCGCCACCTCCACGCTCGTTGCCGCGGCGCTGCTTTACGAAGTCATCGTGGAGGCGGTCGTCGCTCTGGCCGCTCGAGGCATCGAGGCGCCCGTCTACCGGGCGAACGCCGAGGAGGGCGGGCGAGAGCACAACGCTCGTCTGCGCGAGAGGTATCACGGTCGCCTCAAGACCGTTCCGTAGAAGAATGCGGCAGGTCGCAGGGCCGCGAAGGAGATCCAGATTCGGATGGATGGGCGCGCAACGCAACCTGAGTCGCTGGAGCCGTTTCTTGTCGCGCCCCGCGTTGCTCCGCAGCTCGATGCCGCGTTCCGCCCGGCCGTGCTGGCCCGGCGAGCGCTCGCCGAGGCCGTGCGAAGGTCCGGGCAGGGGATCGTCGGCGCGGTAGCGATCGAACAGCCCGGTGCCGCTGTCTGCGCGGCCGACGTCTTCCTCTTCGCAGAAGGTCATCCCGCGGCAGCCGCCAGCCGCGCCATCTGCGAGCGCGTGGTGAAATCGCTGCTGTGGTCCCACGGCGGCAGCCGTGTCTGGGTCGACGGTCCGCCCGAGCTGGTCGACGCCCTGCGGCGACACTATGCCGAAGATGCCACCGGCCGCTGGGATGCCCAGCTGATGGGCAATGTCATCTACGGCCGGACATTCGAAGTCGTGGCTTCGTCTCGCTCCAGGTTCCCCATCTCCAGGGAGACGACCACCGAACTCGGCCGCCATTTCGAGGGTTCCCGAATCGGCTTCGACCTGGGTGCCAGCGATCGAAAGGCCGCGGCCGTGATCGACGGCGAGGTCGTCTTCAGCGAGGAGATCCCGTGGGACCCGTCGCGCCACGACGACCCACAGTGGCATTACGACCAGATCATGGACTCGTTGCGCCGGGCTGCTGAGCACCTGCCTCACGTCGACGCCATCGGCGGCAGCGCCGCGGGGATCTACACCGACAGTCAGATCCGCGTCGCGTCGCTCTTTCGGTCCGTACGGCCCGATGTCTTCAAGAAGCGGGTCCCGGGCCTATTCGCCGAGATGAGGCAGGCCTGGGGCGGCATCCCGTTCGTCGTCGTCAACGACGGCGAGGTGACGGCTCTGGCCGGGGCCATGCACGGGGGCGTGGGTGGGCTCCTCGGGATTGCCATGGGCTCGAGCCAGGCCGCCGGGTACGTGACCCGCGAGGGCGACCTGACGTCATGGCTGAACGAACTGGCGTTCGTTCCGATCGACTACGCCCCAGCGGCGCCGCTGGACGAATGGTCGGGCGATCGCGGCTGCGGGGTCCAGTACATGTCCCAGCAGGCCGTTGGGCGGCTGCTGATCCCGGTCGGCATTGAGGCCGACCCGCGTTCGCCGTTGCCCGAGCGGCTCCTCCTCCTCCAGCACCGGATGGCGGGCGGCGACGAGCGAGCGGCACGCGTGTACGAGACGATCGGCACGTACCTCGGCTATGCCCTGCTCGACTACCGGGATATCTACGACTTCGACAACGTGCTCGTGCTCGGCCGGGTCGTCAGCGGCCCCGGCGGCGACCTAATCCTGGCCAGGGCACGGGAGGTCCTCGCGTCCGACGACGCGGTCGATCCGGCGGCCGCCGGGAGCGGGCCGGCGACGATCACTTTTCACACGGTCTCGGAACGCGACAAGCGCCACGGCCAGGCCGTGGCCGCAGCAAGTCTGCCCGCCCTGGAGGGGTGAGCCGATCCGCCGACACTGAGTCAGGGCGGTCATGCCGGAAACTCCAGGACCACGGGAAGCGTACCTGCGAACGGGATCCGGCCGAGCAGCGCATCAGCGAGCGCCTCCATCTGCGGCCGCTGGATCCCGTAGGTGCAGGCGCACAGCGGCGCCTCCGGATAGCGCTCGAGGTCGAACGGCCCACGGAGCGCCACGGCGACGACCGGGCGATCAGCCCCAACGACGGCGCGGACCAGGTCCGCCTGCCCGGGCCGGCCGAACCCGTCGAACGTCCCGACGATCACGATGTCGTGGTCGCGCACGGCGTAAGCGAGGGCGGCGACCTCCGCGAGAGTCGGGTCGAGCGGCGCGACGAGCTCGTCGACGTGCAGCCCGCGGCCGCGCAGCGCCTCTGCGAGGGCGAGCCGGAGGTACGAGGCACTCTCCGCGGGGGTCAGGTCGACCGGGACGGGCGCCACGACCGCGACGCGCGCGCCGGGCCCGGGGCGCATCGGGATCATGCCCGCGCGGTCCCACGCCAGCGTGACGGAGCGCTCGGCGACCTCGCGTGCCAGCTCGCGGTGGGCGGGCGAGCCGACCACGTCGAGCGGCGGCGGACCGTCGCCGGCACCGTCCCCAACCCCGAGCCAGCGCCGCAGGTCCATGATCCGGCGATAGGATTCTGCGAGGGCGTCGACGCTGAGCGTGCCGTCCATCGCCGCCCGGACGAGCGAGTCGAAGGCCAGGTCCTCGGTCGCCTCGGCATGGAGCATCATCAGGAGGTCCATGCCCGCGCCGGCCGCGTCCACGACCGTCCTGTCGAGCCGGTCGCCGGCGCCGGCGCCGGCCATGTCGAGCGCGTCGCTTACCGTCACGCCCGCGAAATCCAGCCGGTCGCGCAGGAGTGCCCGCAGGATCTCGGGCGCGACCGTCGCCGGCACGGCCCAGCCGTCGGTCAGTGCCGGCACAGCGAGATGCCCCGGCATCACCACGCGGGCACCCGCGGCGATCGCGGCCCGGAACGGCCCCAACTCCTCGGCCTCCAGCCCGGCGAGGTCCCTTCGCAGCACCGGCAGCACCCGATGCGAGTCGCCTACGGCCGACCCGTGCCCGGGGAAGTGCTTGAGCGTGGCCGCGACGCCGGCCTCCTGGATTCCCCGCGTCATCGCCGCGGCGAGCCGTCCCGCCAGCGCCGGGTCGTCGCCGAACGACCGCGTGCCCAGGTTGGTCGCGGTCTCGCGGTGGAGCAGGTCGCAGACCGGCGCGTAGAGGAGCGTGACTCCGAGCGCCGCCATCTCGGTCGCGATCGCATGTCCGACGCGCCGCGCCAGCTCCCCCGAACGCGTCGCGCCGAGCGCGAGGTTCCCGGGCCAGGCCGTCGCGCCCTCGCCGACCGCCTGCAGCTGCCCGCCTTCCTGGTCCAACCCGATGACGAGTGGGGGGTCGCCCGCCGGGCGGGCGGCCTGGAGCGCGGCGCACAGCTCCCGCACCTGGGCGGGAGACGCCACGTTCATCGAGCGGAAGAGCGAAACGCCACTGGCACGTCGACCCGCGATCGCGTCGACGATATGTGGCGTGGGTTCGATTCCCTCGAACGTGCGCAGCAGGCGCGGACCGACGAGCGCGGCCGCCTCCGACTCGTTCACGCCGACAGGCGCTCGTGGGTCAGGTCGGCGCGCAGACGGCGCTCCACGTCGGGTGGCGTCGGTGCGTCATGGAGGCGGTCGAACCCCAGCAGGGCGGCGCCGACGATCGGCGGCGCGGTGAGCCGGCGGATCTGGGCCGCGGGCGCGACGGCCGCGATGCCTGCGCCGATGCGCTCGAAGAAGATCGGATCCTCGGCCTGGAACATCCCGCCAGCCAGCACCACGTCGGGGTCGAGACGCTGCATGCGCAGCCGCCGGATCGCGGCGCCGGCCCAGGCCACGACCTCGTCGGCCAATCGATCGATGATCGAGCGGGCGACCGCGTCGCCCTGGACAGCGGCCCCGAACACGAGGGGCGCGATCTCCAGGTGGCGGGCGTAGGGGATGCGCTCCCGATACATCGCCACGCTCAAGGACCGCGGCCGAGCCACGCCGAAGTGGGCCGGCACGGTCCGCTCGAGAATCGTGGCCGGGCCCCGACCGTCCTGGGCCCGAACCGCGGCGTCCAGCCCGGCCTGGCCCACGCCGCCGCCGCCGCCCCAGTCGCCGGACACGTTGCCGAGGGCATCGAAGCGCGCCACGTGCCCGTTGGGCGACACACCCAGGCAGTTCATGCCGCTGCCGCTGATGACGCAGACACCCCACGTTCGGCCGGTGCCGGCGCGCAGACCGCCGTAGCAGTCGTTGACAACGAGGTCGGAGGCGGCCAGGCGGGTCCGTCGGAGCTCCGCAGCCAGCAATCGCTTGTCGCTCGGGAGGTCCACGCCGGCTGCGCAGTAGACCGCCAGCTGCGCGGCCGGTCGCTGCGCCGGGTCGAGTCCGGCCTGCGCGCAGGCCCGCTCCACGAGCGAGATGAGGATCGCGAAACCCTGCCCCGGACCCACCTGCTGGTGCGAGGCCGTCGGGCCTCGCAAAGCGCCCATGACCGCCCCGTCCGCGCGAAGGAGGGCCACGTCCGTCTTGGAGTTGCCCACGTCGATGGCCAGAACCGCAAGCGGGGCGTCTGACAAGAGTTGGTCCTCCCGGGTCACGGCGCAACGATACCGAGAAGAGCCGGGGCCGATGCCGCGAAGCCGGCCCCGGCATCAGCCAACCTACTTCTCGACGCCAGACCCGGTGATGTTGATGCCACGGACGAAGAAGCGCTGGAAGACGAGGAAGAAGACGAGCGGAACGACGATCGACATGAGCGTCGCTGCCTGGACCACGCCCGGGTTCTGGAGGTTTCGAGCTCCGTGGAAGTTGGCGAGCCCCAGGGAGAGCGGCTGCAGATCCTGCTTCGAGGTCAAGTACAGCAACGGTCCGAAATAGTCGTTCCAGGAGTACACGAAAGTGAAGATGGACACCGCCACGATGGCCGGCCAGGCCTGAGGCAGGATGACAGAGACCAGCGTTCGGATCGGGCCGGCGCCGTCGAGCGCGGCCGCCTCGTCCAGGTCGCGTGGGATCGTCATCAGGAACTGGCGCAGCAGGAAGACGTCGTAGGCGTTGGCAAAGAACGCCGGCACTACCAGCGGCGCCCATGTCCCGTTCCACCCGATCTTCGTGAAGATTGTGTAGATCGGCACGACCGTGGCAAAGGTCGGCAGGAAGATGGTGGCCACGACCAGGATGAAGAGCACGTTGCGACCGGGGAAACGGAACCGCGCGAACGCGTAGGCGACAAGCGTGCACGACAGCAGGACGCCGATCGTCTCGATGGCTGCCAGCGCGATGGTGTTGAGGAGCAGCCGGAGGAAGCTGATGTCATTCCAGGCCGTGGAGTAGTTGCTCCACTGTGGATCGAGCACGGTGGCGCGGGCCAGGGAGAAACGATTGCCCTGCCACACTATGGGATCGGCGTCCGGCTTGGCCGGATCGATGAACGTGACCGTCCCGGCGGCCTTGCTCGACCGCAGCAGCGCCAGCTCGCGTGTCGAGCCGTCCGGCATCGGGACCATGTAGACGTCCAAATCCCGATCGCTGTAGGTGAAGGTTACGGGCGTCTCGGGCAGCAACGATCCACCGTTCGACAGCTGGTCGATCGACTTCACGGAAACCGTGAGCGAAAGGAGCAGTGGCGAGAGGAAGCCGGCGATTGCGATCAGGGCGATACCGGTGATGCCTATCCTCTGGAGCAGCGGCCGGACCGAACCGCGGTGGCTGTCGCGGCCGGAAGCGCGCGCGAGCAAAGAGCGACGGGGCGCTGGCTGGGAGGTGCGGTCGGTGCTGGTTTCGGTTTCCCACATGGCTGGGCCTACCTTTCGCCTGCGTAGTAGACCCAACGTCGGGCGGCCAGGAAGACGAGGAGTGTGATGGCCAGCGTTATCAGGAAGAGCAGCCATGCCAGCGCGGACGCCATACCCTCGTCCCCGTAGGTCCACAGCTCCTTGTAGATGAACAGGTTGTAGAACTGGGTCGTGCCACCCGGCTCGCCCGTCCCGTTGTTGATGATCTCCACGACCAGGAAGTACTGCAGCACATCGACGATCCCGAGCACCAGGGTGTAAAGGAAGACGGGCGACAGCATCGGGATGGTGATATGCCAGAGCTGGCGAAGCCAGGAGGCGCCGTCGATGCGCGCGGCCTCGTACAGCTCGCCGGGGATCCCGGACAGACCGCCCAGGTACACGATCATGCCGCCGCCGACGCCCCACAGGCCGAGCAGCACCAGGGCGGGGTAGATGAGGGCCGGGTCGTTGAGCCAGTTGGGACCCGCGATGCCGAAGAACCCGAGCGCCTGGTCGATCCAGCCGCTGGTCTGGTTCTCCATCTGCTCCCAGATGACCACGCTCGCCACGAACGGGACCGTGTACGGCATGAAGAACAGGACGCGGAACAGGCCGGGCGCGATGAGACGCCTGCTGTTCAACAGGAGAGCGATCAGGAAGGGGACGATCACGGCGATGGGGAGCTGCAGCGCCGCGAAGCTGAAGGTGACTCTCAGAGCGCTCCAGACCCGTTCGTCGGCCAGCAGGGCCTGCCAGTTGGCGAGCCCGACGAAGCGAACCGGCTCAGAGGAGGTGAGCTGGATGTTCGTGAAGCTGAAGACCAGGGTTGCCACCATCGGGATCAGAGTGAAGGCCAGGAAGCCCACGATCCAGGGCGACAGGAAGATGTATCCCCAGCGAGCTTCACGTCGTGCCAGCGATTCCCCGTGGCCCTTCCGGGCGGGGCTGCTCAGCCCGAGACTGGTCATGCACTTTCTCCCGTGATGGCGGCGGCCCCGGCTCGGAGGCCGGGGCCGCCGCTACTGCCTGCCGCTACTGGCCGGCCTTGTCCCAGATCTTCTGGATGTCCGATTGGAGCGAGCTGATCTCGGTATCCATGTTCAGCCCGCCCGTGGAGGTCCAGCGAGTGAGTGAGGTCTGAAGCCGGTCAAGGGTCGCGTTGTAGGCCGGCATGTACGCCTCCATGTTTGGAACGTCGGCGTACTTGATGCCGTCGATGGCGACCGCCCAGTTGACCTTCGCCGGGAAGACAGGCTTGCCCGTGGTAGGGTCGGTCTGCTTCTCAAGCTGCGTGAAGAAGTCGGCCTGCAGGGACTTGCGAGCCGGGAACCCGGAGTAGGCATTCAGGAGCTTCTGCGAGCCCTCACCGAGCAGGTAGGTCAGAACGATGAACGCCGCCTCCTGGTTCTTGCTGCTCTTGAGGACGCGGAAGGTGTCGGCGTTGAAGGTCGCGGTCACCTTGCCGGTGTTCGGGTTGGAGGGCAGAGCCGCCAGATCCCAGTTTCGGCCGGCGTTGGTGATGCAGCAGACGTTCCAAAGGAAGTTCTCCTGCATGGCGACCTTGCCGGAGTTGAAGGTGTAGCCGCCGCCGTTGAACGCGGTGCTCTGATAGACGGAGTTGGTTTCGATGAAGTGGTCGGTCCAGATGCCGTTGTAGGCCCACTTCCAGCCGTATGCCCAATCGGCCGGGATCTGGGCCGTCTTGCCGTCGGAGCCGAGGAGCTGGCCGGCGCCGAAGTACGCCCCCAGGCCGCGGAGATCGTCGCGTTGTGGCTCGAAGCCGTACTGGACGACGTTCTTGGGATCGAAGCAGGACTGGGTCGCGTCGCAGCCGCTCTTGTCGATGGTCAGCATCATCGCGACCTTGCGGACGGTGTCGTAGTTCCAGTCGACCACTGAGCCATCCGGCATCGTGTATTTGTCGCCGTACTTGGCGGGCGGGTACTCGAGGCCGGCCTCGTCGAACATGGCCTTCTGGTAGTACAGCTCGGACGGGTAGACCGCGAAGGGGAGCCCGATCTGGCCCTCGCCGCCCTGCTTGTAGAAGTCGATGGCGCTCTGGTCGAATTCGCTCAGGTCGTAGTTGTACTTGGTGATCCAGGGCGCGAGGTCGGCCCACTGGCCGTGGAAGGCCTCGGAGCCGCCGACGCCGACCGGACCGACGACGTCAGGCCCGTTGCCGGAGGCAAGCTCGGTGGACAGCTTGTCGCGGGCGCCGGTGTACGGATTCAGTTCGAAGACCAGGTTGATGTTCGGGTGCGCCGCGTTGAAGTCCGCGACGACCTGCTTCTCGACGGCTTGCTGGCTGGCGTCCTCGCCGGTGCCCAGGCAGCAGAACCAGGTGATCGTGACCTTGGGGCCGGTGTAGATCACCGGCGTCGGGGTGGCGGTGGGGGCCGAGGTATTGGCCGCGGCCGTAGCCGAGGCCGGGGGCGCCGGCGTCGCCGTTGGGGCCGGAGTGGGCGTGGTTGTCGCGCTTGAGCACGCACTGAAGACGAGGGCCGCCGCTACGACCATCATCCCTAGGCGGATCGGTTGTCTCATGAGCCTCCTCCTGTGAGCCTTGTGCGGCCCGGGCTTTCCGGAACCGCGTGTCGTCGTCGCCTTCAGACCGCGACGCCCGACCTTGGGGGCAGGTCGAGCGGCGTGACGGCACGAATGCGCGAACCGGTCGACTCGACGAAGTAGCGCGCGCGTTCGGGCGATACGACTGTGCGGCTGTACTCGATTGGCTCGCCTCCGGTCGTGAAGGCGGTGCCCTCCAGCTGGATGGATGGCCTGCGGGTTCGGAGACCCAGCAGTCGTGCCTCTCGCGCGCTCGGCACGACCGCCGAGAGCGTTTCCTGGCGCCTCCCGATCGGGAGGTGGTAGTCGTTCTCCAGCACGTCCCACAACGACTCCACGCGGTAGTCGTGGTCGAGCAGGCCGGGGAGTCTGTAGGCCGGCAGCCTCACTTGCTCGAGAAGGAGCGGCACGTTGTCCGCGCCGCGAACCCTCTCGAGGTAGTGAACGGAGGTGTCGACGGGGATTCCGAGCGCTGCCGCAACCACGGGCGAGGCGCCTTCGAACCGGGCCGCCACGACGACCGTGTACGGCTCGTACCCCAACGCCCGGACCTCGTCGGCAAAGCCAATCTGGCCGGCGATGTCGCGGACGATCGGGAGTTCGGTGACGAAGGTGCCGCGACCGCGGGTGCGCTCGAGCCGGCCCTCACGGGCCAGGTCGTTCAGCGCCCGACGGACGGTGATGAGACTGCAGCCGTATCGCTCGGCCAGCTCCCGCTCCGTCGGGAGCTGGCCGCCTGGCTTCCATTCGTCCGCGGCCAGCGCGGCGCGCAGATCGAGGTACACCTGGTGGTGCAGAGGCACGGGACCCCGTTCGAGGCGGAAGCGAACCATCCTCTGCTCGATCCTTTCGCCGCGCGGCCGGTGGAAGTTTGGGCTTGATGCCCAGGTTCATGATAACGTTATAATCAATCAGCCGGTCGAGTCAAGTTGTCTGACGGAGCCGTTGGCCCTGCCCCGCGCGTTGGAGGTCGAGTCATGGGCGTGAAGATCGCCGTCGTCGGCGGTGGCAGCACGTACACGCCGGAACTCATAGAGGGCTTCGCCGCGCGGACGGATCGCCTGTCGATCGACGAGCTGGTCCTGCTCGATCCGGACCTGACCCGCCTCGAGCCGGTGGCCGGGCTGACTCGCAGAATGCTCGATCGCATCGGCTGGCCCGGCCGGCTCGTCGCCACGTCGGATCGCGCGGCCGCCCTCGAGGGTGCCAACTTCGTGATCCTCCAGCTCCGCGTCGGCGGTCAGGCCGCTCGGCACGTGGACGAGACCCTGCCGCACCGGTTCGGCATCATCGGCCAGGAGACGACCGGCCCGGGTGGCCTGGCCAAGGCGCTGCGCACGGTTCCGCTGGTGCTGGAGCTGGCGGAGGAGACCGAACGGCGGGCCGCTCGGGGCGCCTGGATCGTCGACTTCACCAACCCCGTCGGCATCGTGACCCAGGCCCTGCTCGACTCCGGCGCCAGGGCGCTCGGGCTGTGCAACGTGGCGATCGGCCTGCAGCGCCGGCTGGCGGCGAGTTTCGGGGTCGGACCGGACCGGGTCTCGCTCGAGCACGTAGGCCTCAACCACCTGACCTGGGAGCGCGCCGTCCGCGTGGACGGGGTGGACCGGCTGCCGGAGCTGCTCGACCGGGATCCGGCCCAGCTGGCCGACGAGGTCGGGCTGCCGGTGGAACTCGTCTCGGAGCTGCGGGCCATTCCCTCCTACTACCTCCGCTATTACTACTGCCGGGCCGAGGTCCTCGCCGAACAGCTCCGTGAGCCCTCGCGGGCCGAGCAGGTCATGGAGATCGAGCGCGCGCTGCTCGAGATGTACCGCGATCCGAACCTCAACGAGAAGCCCAAGCTTCTCGAGAAGCGCGGCGGCGCTTTCTACAGCGAGGCCGCTGCCCAGCTGATCGCCTCACTCCACGCCGGGACGGGCGACGTCCAGGTGGTCAACGTCCGGAACGGCGGAGCGCTGCCGGGTCTCCCGGACGACGCGGCGGTGGAGATCCCGGCGCGCATCGACCGCGATGGCGCCCACCCGCTCGCGCTCGCGCCTCTCGCTCCGGAGATGCGGGGCCTGGTCCAGGCCGTCAAGGCGTACGAGGACCTGGCCGTCCAGGCCGCCATCCAGGGCGATCGCGTCCTCGTCGAGAAAGCCCTGCTGGCCCACCCGCTGGTCGGCCAGCACGCCATCGCGCGGCCGTTGACCGAGGCGCTGTTGGAAGCGAACAAGGCGTATCTGCCGCGCTTCTACCGCTGACCCGGTGGTGGTGTGGCTCCACCGGTCGACCTAGAGCCCATCCGGCAGGGTCAGCGTCTGGCTGAGCGGGGCTCGGCGAAATGGAGGCGAGCCGGATCGCTCGGGCGCCCTTACGCGAGCTACGGTTCGGCTTCTAGCCGCGGGCCTCGAGAACCTTCTTGAGGGCGTCGAGCTCGGGCTCGGCAGAGGGACCCAGGGGCAAGTTGACGCGCCCGCCGGTCGTCGCCGACCGGAGCGCGGCCATCATGACCGAGAAGCCCCGCAGGGCCCGCTCGCCGTCGCACGGGTGGACCCTGGTGTCGTCGTCCAGCCAGTCGGCGATCTCCTGGACGTACGGCGGCATGTCGTGGTCGTAGTCCATCGCGCCGGGGCCGCCCGAGACGCCGTCGCGGGTCACCGCGCGCCAGCCGCCGCCCTTGCCGGCCTTGCCGGTCAGGACTTCGGCGAAGCCCTCGGTGCCCTGAGCGCCGATGCGGCACTTGTGCCACATCGAGTCGACCTCGGGGACGTCGGGTGCGTCTGCGCCGGTCTCGATGTAGCCCCGTACGCCATTGGTGAACCCGACGATGGCGCCGATGTAGTCCGGCGACGTGTGGACGTCGGCGAACTTCTCGGTGCCCCACGCCTGCGCCGCGACCCATTCGGGCTCGGCGAAGTCGTTGTACCAGCTGGCGTACTCGATCATGTGGGTGAACATGTGCATCATCCACCCGATCGAAGTGCCATAGACGGTGTGGACGCGGCCGATGGCGCCGCTGTCGATGATTTCCTTGACCTTGCGGTAGTGGTCGCCGTAACGGTGCTGATGGCTCACCACCGTCTTGATGCCGGCCGCGCGGGTCAGCTTGAACATCTCGATGGCTTCGTTCATCGACATGGCGATCGGCTTCTCGTAGGCGATCAGCTTCACGCCGGCGTCGACGCCGGCCTTGATCATGGGCATCCGAAGCTGTGGCAGGGTACAGAAGATGAAGACGTCCGGCCTGGTGTCGGCCAGCATCTTCGCCGCGTCGTTGCTCCCGTAGGAAACGCCGAGCTGCGCCCGGGCGGCCTCGACCCGCGACTCGTCGATGTCGCAAACGCCTACGAGCTCGAATCGCGGGTTGTTCTTCACCGCGGTGGCGTGGTGCATGCCGCGCTTGCCAAGCGCAGCGACCGCGACCTTGTACGTCCGTTCAGCCATGACGCGCCTACGCCTTCCAGGCGTGCAGGACGCGGATGACCTCGGCGATCTCTTCCTGGGTCAGCTCGGGGAACATCGGCAGCGAGATGCACGAGTGGGCGCTCTGCTCCGCGTTCGCGAGCGGGCCTACGATGCGTGAGGCCTTGCCCCACGGGAAGCCTTCCTGCTCATGGATGGCGATCGAGTAGTGGGTCTTGGCGTCGACGCCGGCGTCGTTCAGGTGCTTGAGGAGGGGGCCGCGGTCCGCAGGGTCCACGACCTCGATTTCGTAGAGGTGGTAGACGTGGCGGTAGCCGGGCTTGCGGTAAGGCAGGCGGATGAACCCCAGGCCGGCCAGGCCTTTGTCGTACTTGGCCGCGATCTCGATGCGCTTGTCGCTCCAGGCCCGGATGTGCTTGAGCTTCGCGGAGAGGATGCCGGCGTGCAGGTCATCGAGGCGGCTGTTGAAGCCGAAGCTGTGATGGTCGCGCGCCGCAGAGCCGTGGTTGCGCAGCTTTCGGACGGTGTCGTTGATGTATTGGTGGTTCGTCCAGATGGCGCCGCCGTCGCCGAAGGTGCCCAGGTTCTTCTGGATGATGAAGCTGGTGCACACCACATCGGATAGCTGACCGATCTTGAACTTGTCGCCGGCGGCGTCGAAGGCTTGGGCGTTGTCCTCGATCACCAGGAGGCCGAACTCGTCGGCGATCTTGCGGATCTCGTCCATCGGGGCGCACTGGCCGTAGAGGTGGACGGGCATGATCGCGCGGGTGCGCCTGGTGATCGCCTTGCGGATGGCGGCCGGATCGATGCAGCGAGTGTCGGCGTCGCAGTCGACGAGGACGGCGGTTGCGCCCGCGATCCAGATCGCCTCGGCCGTCGCGAAGAAGGTGTTGGCGTGGGTAATTACCTCGTCGCCTTCGCCGATGCCCATGGCCATGAGAACGAGCCACAGCGCATCGGTGCCGTTGCCGACGCCGATGGCGTACCTCGCGCCGTTGTACTCGGCGAGCTCGGCCTCGAACTGCTTGAGCATCGGTCCCATGACGTACGAGCCGCTCATGAGGACTTTCGCGATGTTCGCGTCGATCTCGCTCTTGATGTTTTCGTACTGCCGCGTGTGCCCGTAGAAGGGAACTTTCACTTGCTTCTCCTCTGTGGCTCGGCCGAGCGGCTCATCTGCCTCGGCGCTACAGACCTGTTGCTGGTTTGACGATCGTCCGCAGCACGGCGAAGCCGTCACGGTACGTTCTGGCGGCATGGGCCGTCGCCCGGGCCAGTTGCTCCAGCCGCACGAGGGCCTCGAGGGCCGCGGCCGGCGATGGCTCCCCGGGTGCCGCAGCCGTTGCTCCTTCGTTCAGGCGAATGCTCGTGACTCCGGGCGGTGAAGAAGCCGAGACCCAAACCACGAAGGCGCCCAGCTTCTCCAGCTCGGACCGGAGCAGCTCCAGGTACGCGGCCCGAGCTGGCAGGGGTCCGTCGGCGTCGACGACGATGACCGCATCGCCCGGGCAAACGGCCTCGATTGGGCCATGGCGGAACTCGGAGACCGAGAGCGTCACGGCCGGGCGACGCACCTTCTCGTGCCACAGAATGCCGGCCGCCTGCGCGAGCCCGACTCCCGTGCCGAAGCCGACGATCCACGTCCGCGCGGCCGAGGCGAGGCGCGGCCCCGCGGGCACGACGACCGCCCATGACTCGACTGCCGCTCGCAGCCGAGCCACTACTACGGCGCGAGCGGCCGGATCCGCCGTCCCGCCCTCCGGAATCGCGAACAGCGCGGCAAGCGCCGCGACGGCGCTGCGCGTCCCCGCGCCATTCTCCTCGCCGATCGGAGTCGGCACGACCAGCTCTGCCAGCGAGGCCAGCGGAGCGGCCGGGTCGGCCGTCACCGCCACGACCGAGCAACCCGCCTCGGCCGCTCCCCGGGCCGCCGCGACGGTCTCGGGGCTCGTCCCGGACTTGGAGATGGCCACGACGAGGTCGCCCGCACGCCAGACGCGGCCGTCCGTCGAGCCCAGCGCTGCGGACGCAGACTCGCGGATGAGGAGCGAAGGCTGCTCGCCCGCCCTACGGCGAGCCACGAGCCAGAAGGGAGCGGCTGCTTGAGCGACGGCGAGGGACATCCCGGTTCCGACCAGGACGGCGCCCGACCCGCGACCGAACAGCTCGTCGAGCCTGGGCCGCAGGCGTTTGACCTCGGCCAGCGTGGCCTCGGCCACGTCGGCTGAGCCTGCCAGATCGCGACCCATCTCATCCGGGCCGTCGGCCACCAACGCGGCGTCAGTCTCAGTCATCCCTTGACGCTCCCGGCCGTCAGCCCGGCCACGATGTAGCGCTGGAAGACGAACGCGATGATCAGCGGCGGGATCGCCGCGATGACCCCGCCGGTGGCCAGGCGTCCGAAGTCGACGCCATACCGGCCGATGAAGTCATTCAGGGCGACTGGCACCGTCTTGGACGCGTTCGTCTGGGTGATGACGAGCGCGTACAGGAACTCGTCCCAGGCGAGCAGGAATGCCAGCAGCGCAGTCGACAGCAGGCCAGGCCGGGAGACGGGCAGGATTACCCGCCACAACGCCCCGAGTCTCGAACAGCCGTCGACACGAGCCGCGTCGTCCAGCTCCCGCGGGATCGTGTCCAGGTAGCCCCGCATGAGCCACACCACGTACGGCGTCACGAAGGACGAGTAGATGATGATGAGGGCCAGGGGCGTGTCGCTCAGGCCCAGGGCGCTCATGATCTGGTATAGGGGCAGGAGCAGTGCAATCGGCGGCAACATGGTCGTGGCCATGAAGGCCAGGATCATCCAGCCCCGGCCGGGAAAGCGGAAACGCGAGAAGGCGTAGGCCGCGACCGTGCCGACGCTGAGGCCCACGAACGTCGTGACCGAAGCGATCACCATGCTGTTCATGAGGGCCGATCGGAAGCCCTGAGCCGAGTCGTCCGGCGAGCTGCCGACGGTCAGGTCGACGAACCGGTCGAAGCTGATATGGGCTGGGATCCATGACAGTGGGCGCGACAGCAGGTCTGCCTTGTCGGCGACGCTCGAGATCAGCAGCCAGGCGAACGGCCCGAGGATCACCATCAACGCGATAGCCATGCCGGCGTAGACGAAGAGCGTCCTGAGCACGCGGCGAAGGGTGATCGGCTTGCGGCGCCTCGGGAGCGGAGCCTTCGTAGGCGAAGCCAGGTTTCGTTGAGGCGTAGTCATTGGTCTGTTCATGACTTCGTCGACCCCGTTCGCCGAAGTAGCCATAGGTAGACCGCGGCCAACAGCATGATCGCGATGGCGATGATGTAGCCGAGCGCTGCGCCCTGGCCAAAGTCGTAGCCCTGATACGCCGTTCGATAGGCGTAGATGGCTACGGTCTGAGTAGAGCTTGCGGGCCCGCCGCCGGTCATGATCCAGATCACGTCGAAGACCTTGAAGGCTTCCATCGTGCGCAGCACCAGCACGATGAGGATGATCGGCGTGAGCAGCGGCAGGATGATGTGGCGGAACATCTGAATCGTCGAGGCTCCGTCGACGCGGGCTGCCTCGAAGAGCTCACGGTCGATTCCCTGCAGGCCGGCCAGGATGAGAATGGCGCAGAAGGGTGTCATCTTCCACACGTCGGCGATGATCACCATCCACATCGCCGTCGTCTCCTGGGACAGCCACGGCACGTAGTCGTGCACGAAGCCGACCTGGGTGAGCAGGGCGTTGAGGGAGCCGTAGGTCGCGTTGTCGATCCACCGCCACATGAGGGCGTTGACGATCGTGGGCAAGGCCCAGGGCAGGATTACGAGAGAGCGAAGGACCCACCGAAGTCGCATCGGCTGGTCCATGAGCATTGCCAGACCGATGCCGAGGCTTAGCTCCAGCGCCGTCGTCACGACCGTGAAGAAGAAAGCCTTGGAGACCGAATCCCAGAAACTCGCGCTCGTGAGCTGCGTGATGTAGTTGCCCAAACCGACGAACGGCTCCACACCGGGCTTCGTCAGCTCGATGTCGAAAAGGCTCATCCAGGCGGCCCGGGCGAGCGGCACCACGACCACGAGGAGGATGACCAGGGCGGCGGGGGCCACGAAGGCCGCCGCCACCCAGGTCTCGGGCCACGGCTTCGACCGCTTCGGGGGATCGCGGCGGAGCGTGTCCACGGTCATTTGTCGGAATGCCTTTCGAGAATTCGAAGGGTTAGTAGGCCGTTACTGCTGGAACGTCGGCAGCTGGGCGGCGACGTCGTCCAGAGCCTGCTGCGGGGTCTTCTTCCCGAGAAGCGCTTGCTGGATCGCATCCTGGAGGGCGTTGGAGAGCTTCGTGTAATACGGCACGACCGGGCGTGCAACCAGGCCCGCGAACTCGATCTTCGCGGCCTCGAAGAGATCCGGATTGCCCTTGGTCACGGTGGGATTGTCAAACGAAGCCTTCCACATCGGCAGCGCGTTTGCGACGTCCATCTCCTGCGAGCTCTCGCTAGCGAGGAAGAGGGCGTACTGGAGCGCTTCGTCGGGATGCTTGGTGGTCGTGGTCACGGCCAGGCTCATGCCTCCGTTGACGCCGGTGGTCGTCACGCTGCCCTCGCCGGGGCTGGGGGCGACGGCGATCTTGCCCGCGACCGTGGACTTGGTCGCATCGTTCATGACGGCGAGGCCGTAGGTCCAGTTGAGGGCCATGGCGGACTGACCGGCGCTCATGACGCTGTTGACGTCGTCTTCGGTCTGGCTGAGGGAGGCCGGATCGACGAGGCCTTCGTCGATGAGCTTCTTCATGAAGGTCAGAGCCGCGAGGCCGCCGCCCTGATTGAACAGCGCCTTGCCGCTGGCATCGACGAAATCGGAGCCGCCGAATGCCGCCGCGAGCTGGGTCCAGTCGCAGATGACGGCCTCGGCCTGCTTCCAGCTGGCCGTGATCGGGTACTTGACGCCGGTGGCCTTTATCGCCTTTGCGTCGGCCTCGACCTCATCCCACGTCTTCGGAGCCGCGGCGATGTTCGCCTTGGAGAACATGTCCTTGTTGTAGAAGAAGAACTTGGTGTCGTTGATCCACGGCACGCCATAGATCTTGCCGTTGTACTTCGCGGCCGTCCACGCGGAATCGAAGACGCCCGACGTGAAGTTGGCGGGGATCTTGCTCGTGATGTCGGTGACGATGTTGGCCTTGACGAGCTCAGCCGGCCACGGCGTGTCCATCAACACGACGTCGTACTTGCCGCCTCCGCCGACCTGGGCGGTGACGATCTTGTCGTGCAGCGAGTCGTAGGCGACCAGCTCAGCATTGATGGTGATGTTCGGATTGGCCTTCGTGAAGGCATCGTCCATCGCCTTGATGTCGGTGTCGCTGTAGGCGGCCTGCTTCATCAGGATGACGTTCAGCGTGATCGAGTTGTTCGGCGTCCCCGAACTGCTCGAGCACGCCGAGGCCACGAGAAGCGCGGCCGTCGCCGTACCCAGGAGCCGCCACGCGACCCCGCGCCGTGCGGCAGAGAACCGAGTCATCGTTCCACCTCCCTGAATAGATGGCCGCTGGCTCGGCCCTGAGTTGAGCTGTCCGATCCGTCCAACGCTGCTTCTACTGCGACTTGTGCCTGAAGAACGGACCGGGCGGCCACCACGGCGCCCACGAGACCAGACTGGGCGCCGAGGTCGCCGATGCGAATGTCCGGTGGCAGCGGGCACAAATCCGCAGCACGCCGGCGCAGGGGCTCGATGAAAGCGGGGGCCTCCTCGACGAGGCCGCCCGAAAGGACGAAGGCTTCGGGATCGAGCAAGGCCACGAGGTCGGCGATCAACATCGCCCAACCCTCGATGCCATGCCGTACAGCCGACCGGGCCCGCCGGTCGCCAGCTGCAGCCCGGGGGAAGATGCCGTCTGCGTCACTCGCAGTACCGAGCTGAGCAGACGGCATCCTCGACCCCGAGGGATACTCGATGGATCTGCGCAAGGCGCCTCCGCCGACGAGCTCCTCCAGGAGCGCGTAGCCGGCCGGCGCGCTGGTCGCGCCACGACCCAGGCGGCCGGCGCGGGCGAATCCGCCCCGGCCGTCGCGGCCGCGCCGGGCCGGCACGAGGAGCGTCCCGGCCTCGCCGGCCGCGCCGTGGGCGCCGCGGACGATTCGACCGTCGGCCACTATCCCAAGGCCGATGTTGGTCCCGAGCGTGATCACGGCGACGTTCCGGAGCCCACGTCCGGCTCCCACGGCCACTTCCGCCACGGCGGCAAGGTTGGCGTCGTTACCCACTGCGACGGGAATCCCGAACCTATCCGAGAGGCGATCGCGGACGCCGCTCCCCGCGGGGATGCCGAACGGCCTGGGCTGGAGGATCACGCCGGCGGGGTCGACATACGCGGCGACCGCGACCCCGATAGCGGCGGGCGCGCCCAACCCGCTCGACCCGATCGTCTCCTGGATCGTCGCGAGGAGGCCCGGGATGACGCCCTGGTCGTCCATGCTCAGCAACTCGGCGGTCCGCCTGACGATCAGGCGCTCGAAGCCGCCGGATCCGGTGATCGCAACCCGCGTGTGCGTCGCGCCCAGATCCACGGCGACGACCGGTGCCGCGTTGGAGCTCAACTCCGCCTGGATCCGATCGGCGGCTGCGCCAAGGGCCCACGTAGTCTTCCAGGGCGACAGTCCGGCATCTGCCGCCGAGCCGGCCAGGCTTGTGACGAACCGAGCTTCAGGCATCTGTCTCGACCCGTCCGCTGACAGTGAAGGCCCCGAATAGAGCGGAGGGAGCCTTCTGCTCGCGAGCGAGCTGGAGCGCCGCCGCGATTGCCCCCACCACCGTCGCGTTGGAGCCGAGCCTGGAGATGCAGAGGCGAGGGATCGACAGGAGCCGGCCCGTCAACCGTCCCGACAGCTCAGCCAGATACGGCTCGAGAGATCGGCCGATGCTGCCGTCGAGGATGATCACCTCGGGGTCGACGATGCTCGTTATCGCGGCCAGTGCCAGGGCCGTGTCGTCCAGCAGCTCGTCGATGATTTCGCGGGCAAGTGGGTCGCCTGCAGCCGCGGCAACGAAGATCAGCTCCGGTGTCACGGGCTGGCCCGCAAGTGAGGAAGACGCTCCCCCAGCGATGAGGGCCCTGGCACGGCTGGCGATCGAGGGGCCCGCGGCCACCTTCTCGAGCCCGCCGTACCCGCCCGGGCGCTCGCCGACCTCCGAGGCCTGTCCGAGCCGGATGGCATGGAGCTGTTCGCGGCTGGTCAGCAGGTAGCCGAGCTCGCCGGCCGCATTGTGGCGACCCTTCACCAGGCGACCGTTGGCCACCACGGCTGCGCCAATGCCCGTCCCCATTACGACGGTAACGAAGTCTCGCAGCCCCCGTCCGTCACCTCGCCAGGCGTGGGCGAGGGCGGCCAGGTTGGCATCGTTCTCGACGAGGAATGGGACGTCGAGGGTGTCTCTGAGGCTGCCAACGATTTCGAAGTCCTGCCAGTCCACTGCCGGGCCGCCGACCGCCTTGCCGGTAACCGGATCGAGAAAGGCCGGGATGCCGACGGCAACCGCGTCGACACGCGAGCCGCGCTCAGATGCCGCAGCCCGCAGTGTCGAGATCGTGGTCGAGAGCGCCGCGAATGCCCCTCCCGGTCCCTGTGTGGGCCGGACGTCCTCGAACAGGGAGGCCCCGGATAGATCGGCCAGAGCTCCGTGGCATTTGGTGCCGCCAAGGTCCACCGCCAGGACGGCGCCTGCCTGGTGATTGAAGGTGATAGTGCTGCGCGGTCGGCCCGCAGTGGTGGCCTGGCCCGGCGATTCGACGGCAACACCCGATTTCAGAAGCCGCCCGACAATCCGGCTCACCGAGGAATCGGACAGACCAAGGGCGCGAGCGATCTCCGGACGGCTGGTGGTGGCGTGGTCTCGAATGAAATCGAGAACCAGGAACTCGTTGACCTCGAGCATTGCCGCGTGACGGAGGGCCATAGTTCCTGCCAGATAGAAACTAACTCGGAACCCAGGTTATCCCATGTGTCAAGAGCTCGTCGAGGTGCTGGGGATCCGTCAGCCGATGGTCTGTCTGGGCCCGCACGGGGTGCGCCATGGGCCGGCGGCGCCGCCGGCTGAGTTTCATTTGCCGTCAGTGGTCGGGGCGAGAGGTTTCAGCCCGACGATTTCCATGTCATCGGGCGGCGCGACGGCGCTGCGGCTCAGGGCAGCGGACGCCAGGCTTTGCCCAGCAGGAGCGCCAGCGCGGCGGTGAGCGCGCCGAGCCCGACGAAGGCGAAGCTGACCTCCGTCACCTCATGTTTTGTGATCAGGTTCGTAGGAAGGTTTTGGAAGACGCTCTCGAGCTCGCTCGCGCTCTCGGCTGGGTGGTAGGTCGCGCCGGTCATATCGGCGATCTGCTTGAGCGTCGCCTCGTCGATCCCTCGCCGGAAGTTGCCGCCTCCTCCGCCCTGGCCTCCGCCCTGGCCGAACCCTCCGCCCTGGCCTCCGCCCTGGCCGAACCCTCCGCCCCCCGGTTCGCGGCCCACGAACTGAGGCGCGCAGGTCGGGCTCATGGAACCGCCGTCCGCCGTGCCGAAGCCGATGGTGTAGACCCGCACGCCCCGGTCGGCCGCCTGCTGGGCGGCGTCGAGCGGCGGAGTGCCCGTGTTGTTCGCCCCGTCGGTGAGAAGGACGACGATGTCGGGGGCGTAGTCGCCTTTGAGCACCGGTGTCGGGGCAGTTCCCGGATTGGAGTCCGTCTGGCTCCGGGCTACGGTCGGGTCGATCTCCGAGATGGCGTCGATCGAGGCGAGGATGCCGTCGCCGACGGCGGTCCGTCGCCCGGTCGCGAGGCCGTGGAGGGCGTCGATCAGCGCCGCCCGATCGCCGGTGGGCGACTGGATCACCTCCGCGAAGCTGCTGAAGGCGACGATCCCAATTCGCGCCGTCGAAGCCTGGCTATCGATGAACGCCGCCGCGGCGGCTTCGGCCGCCTCGAGGCGGCTGGGCGGGATGTCGGACGAGCACATGCTGCCCGAGACGTCGATCGTCAGGATGATCGTGGTCTGGTTCGTCGGCACGCTCAGGATGACCGCCGGTCGCGCCATCGCCACGACGACGGCGCCAAGCGCCGCGACGAAGAGGGCGAAGGGCAGATGGCGCCGCAGCCGCGACGACCCGGGCATGGCGTCCCGGACGAGGGCGAGACTCGAGTAGCGAACTCCCGATCGAGGCCGCCGTCGCAGAATCCAGACGTAGATCGCAACCATCGCCGGGAGCAGCAGGAGCAGGGCCAGCAGGCCCGACCACTGGAAGTTCATCGTCGTCGCCCTTCCCGGCGTTGGAGGCTCTCGCGCCCTGTCATGGCAGTCGGCCGAGCCACATCAGCGAGGTCGTCGCGCCCGCGAGCAGCATCAGCAAGCTCAGGCCCGCGAAGAGCGAGGTGATCTCCGTCATCTGGGGTTGGAGGACGAGCTGCGTGTCGAGGTTGTCGTAGATCGAGCGGAGCTGCTGCGCGCTGTCTGCGCCGTAGTAGGCGCCGTCCGTTACCTGGGAGATCTGCTCGAGCGTCGCCTGGTCGAGCTGGGTGTGGACCTGGAAGCCGTCCAGGTCCAGGGTGGCGCCGGCGGCGCTGCCGATGCCCACGGTGTAGATCCGCACGCCTCGGTCGGCGGCCGCCTGCGCAGCTGCGATCGGGTCGGGCGACTCGTTGTTCTCGCCGTCGCTGAGCAAGACGATGACGGCCGGCGCGTGGGTTCCGGCCGGCACGGGCGTCGGCGTCGGTGTCGGTTCAGGCGTCTGATTGCTGTAGTAATTCGACACCCAGGGCCCCGCTTCCGCGATTTCGATGGCCTTGAGCGAGGCCAGGATGCCCTGGCCCACTGACGTCCCGCGCTGCGGCGCCAGGCGGTCGATTGCCGCAAGCACCGTGGCCTGATCGTTGGTGGGCGTCTGGACCGACACTCCCGAGTCGCTGAAGGCCACGACTCCGATCGTGACGCTGGCCGGCTGGCGCGCCACGAAGTCCTTCGCCGCCGCCTTGGCCGCATCCATTCGCGTCGGCGCGAGGTCGGTGGCGGCCATGCTGCCCGACACGTCGAAGGCCAGGATGACCGTGCCCTCTTCCCGGGGCAGGCTCACGACAGCCTGTGGCCGAGCCATGGCGAGGGTCATCACCGCCAACCCGGCGAGGATCAGCGTCGACGGGATGCGGCTGCGCAGGCCGGTCGGCCGGCGAGTGATTCCCTGGGCGAGCCCGGGTCCGCCGTAAGTGACAAGACGGCGGTGGCGTCGCCTGTCCAGGAGTCGGTACAGCACGACGCCGATCGGGAGGAGCGCCAGCGTGAGCAGCATGGGCGGCCAGATGAACGACATCGGTTACCTCCGGCGCCGGCGACGGATCGTCGCCATGCGCACGATGGCGCGGACGAGATCCTCGTCCGTCGAGAGCGACAGGGCCTCGACCCCGGCTCGGCTGAACGCGCCGTTGACCTCCGCCTCGCGGCGCTGCGCCGCGTCCTGGAAGCGGCGGCGGAAGGCGGCGTCATGGGTGTCGACGTAGAGCTGCTCCCCAGTCTCTGCGTCCTCCATGATCAGCGGGCCGACGTCGGGCAGCTCGATCTCGCGCGGGTCGAGCAGGCGGACGGCAACAACCTCGTGCCGCTGATTCAGCAGGCTCAGGGGCCGCTCCCACCCGGGTGCGCTGATGAAGTCGGAGACGATGAAGATCAGCGAGCGGCGCTTGATGATGCGCTCGCCGGCGCCGAGCAACGGCGCTAGGTCCGTGAACGGCGCACTGGGCAGGCGCGGGTGCGCAAGCAGGTCGTCGATGAGTCGAAGAACCTGGTCGCGTCCACCCCGCGCCGGAATCGTCCGCTCGACCGTGCTGCCGTAGAACATCGCGCCGACCCGGTTGCCGCGCCGGGTGAGCAGCCGCGCCAGCGACGCCACGAAGTCGATCAGGACCGTCCGCTTCATGCGTTCCGTGTCCACGCTGCCGAAGTCGACCGAGGGGCTGAGATCCAGCAGGAACCAGGCGGTGGTATCGCGGTCCTCGACGTACTCGCGGACGTAGGGCGTGTCCAGCCGGGCGGTGACGTTCCAGTCGATCGACCGCACGTCGTCCCCGGGCTGGTATTCGCGCAGGTCCACGAGATCGACGCCGTTGCCGCGGAAGAGGCTTCGATAGTCGCCCTGCAGAGCTCCGTCCAGCCGGCGAATGACCTTCCAGTCGAGACGCTGGAGGATCCGCTCCGGGGCGGAGACAGCTCGCGTACGGCGCACGTCCCCGTCGCGCCCATCGTCAGGGCGCGGCTCGTCCTGCCACCGCGAGGCGGTCCAGGCGACGCGCTCAGGCGCTGGCGCGGACGTTGGAACGCTCCCGAAGCGGTACCACCGGCACCGGAATCCGCTTGATGATCGTGGTCAGGACGTCGTCGGGGGTGACGTTGTCGGAGAGGGCCTCGAATGACAGGACGAGACGATGGCGCATCACGTCGCGGACCATGTCGAGAACGTCCTGCGGGAGCGCATAGTCCCGCCCGCGAACGAACGCCAGCGCGCGGGCCGTGAGGATCAGGTTGATCGAGGCGCGCGGGCTGGCACCGTATGTGATGTAGCGCTCTAGCTCCGCCAGCCCGTGCAGCTTGGGGGCGCGGGTGGCCGTAGCCAGGCGCACGGCGTACTCCATCAGCGCTGGGTCGACGTAGACGCGATCGGCCTCCTGCTGCAGCTCGATCAGCTGCCGGGTCGAGAGCACCTCCTGCACCGGATCAAGGGGCCCGGTCATCCGCTCGACGATGACGAACTCCTCGGTCGCGCTCGGATAGCCGACCAGCACCTTGAGCATGAAGCGGTCGACCTGCGCCTCGGGCAGGGCGTACGTCCCTTCGGTCTCGATCGGGTTCTGGGTCGCGAGGACGAGGAAGGGGTCGGGCACCTTGTGCGTCTCGCGCCCGATCGTGACCTGCCGCTCCTGCATCACCTCGAGCAGCGCGCTCTGGACCTTGGCCGGCGCCCTGTTGATCTCGTCCGCGAGCAGGAGGTTCGTGAAGACCGGACCCAGCGACGTGTTGAACTCCCCGGTCTTCTGGTTGTAGATCCGCGTGCCGATCAGATCCGCAGGGACGAGGTCGGGCGTGAACTGGATGCGTTTGAACTCGCCGCCGATTGCCCCGGCCAGGGTCTTGATGGCCATGGTCTTGGCCAATCCCGGTACGCCTTCAACAAGGACATGACCCCTCGCAAGCAGCGCCACCGCCAGCCGTTCCAGAAGGTGATCCTGCCCGACGATGACCTTCTTGACCTCGTACAGCACGCGCTCCATCGGCACCGTGGGTTCCGTCGCCTGTTCTTTCACTGGTCCTGACCTCCTGGAACGCTGATCGCGGCGAACCGACCGGCCCGCCGGCGCTTAGTCCGGTGGCAGGCCGGCAGCTCCGCCGGCCACGTCGATCGGTACCGCGAGTCCGATTCCGATGAAGACGTCCTGGTTGGTGGGATTGATGAGCGCGGACACGATCCCGATCACCTGGCCGTCGCGGTTGACCAGCGGACCGCCCGAGTTGCCGGGGTTCACGGCCGCGTCGATCTGGATCAAGCCGGTGAGCGTGGGACCGTTGTTGGGGAGCTGGAAGGAACGATTCGTGCCGGAGATGACCCCGGCGCTTATCGAGCCGTCCAGGCCGAAGGGGTTGCCGAGGACGAAGGCCTCGCTCCCGACCCGCACGCTCCTGGGGTTGCCCAGGACGGCAGGCACGAGGGTCGCCGGAGGTTGAGTCGCCCGTAGGACCGCCATGTCGTTCGCAGGTTCCGTGGCCTGAATCGTGGCCGGCGACTCGGTCCCGTCGGCGAACGTTACTTGAATGGACGAGGCACCGACGACCACGTGCAGGCAGGTCAGGATGTCGCCGGCGGTGTCAACGACGACGCCGCTGCCGAGACCGCTATCTGCCGTGAGGGTGCCGGTCGGGCTGGGCGCGGGGCTTGCGGCCTGCGTCTCGATCAGGACGAGTGAGGGTTGGACGACCTGGTACACGCGTTGCGAGAAAGCAGGTGCCGGAGTCTGCGAGGCCAGAGCCGAGGCGATGCTCTGGTTCACGTCTTGCTTCGTGAGCGGACGCGGCCCGGGCACGACGACTCCATATAGCGCGATCGCGAGCAAGGCGGCCGCTACGCCCGAGGCGAACGGCACGGCCCTGCGGACCCGTGTCCGGAAGCGGGAGAGCCGCTGCGACCACGGATGGCTCGCGGGCGGAGCAGGCGCGTCCTGCGCGTTCGTCATGGGGGGAGTCTGAACTCCAGTCCGTGTCGCTGCCGTTGAGGTTCCTCCGCGACTACTCGCAGAAGATCCTCCCGAGGCGAGTGTTGGGGATCATCCTGAGGCCAGCCTGAAAACATGCTCGACCTGATGCGCCGGCCGAGACTGAGCGCGCAGACCCGACCCTGGCGCGACGCGGCCTGACCACTCGCGGAGACCGGCCGAAGTCGGTCCGCTCACTCCCGTGTTTCGGTAGGCCGGTCGGGAGGTTCGCCCGGCCCGCCCGGGTATGACCGACGGCCCTTAGCCGAGGCGCGGCCTGCGAGCAGGATCGTCGTTGCCTGGGGGCGGGACGCGCCCGCTGAATCATGGCTCCGACTTCGAAGGAGACTGGCCATGCACGTTCTTGTCGCGTACGCGAGCCGGCACGGTGCCACGCAGGGGATCGCCGAACGCATCGCGGAGACGCTGCGCAAGGCTGGCCTCGACGCTGAGGCTCGGCCGGCTGCGTCGGTCGAGAACATGACAGCCTACGACGCGTTCGTGATCGGGAGCGCCGCCTACATGTTCCACTGGTTGAAGGATGCTTCGCGGCTGGTGCGCCGCAACCGGGCGATTCTGGCCGGGAAGCCCGTCTGGCTATTCAGCAGCGGCCCGACGGGTGGGCCCCTCGACGCGCAGGGCCGCGACCAGAAGGTCGTCGCGGTGCCGAAGGATGCCGCGGAGCTCGTCGAGGCAGTCAACGCCCGTGACCACCACGTCTTCTTCGGCGCCTATTCACGAGATCACAAGGCGATCGGACTTGCCGAACGATTCATGTCGCTGATGCCGGCCGCGATGGAGGGCGTTCCCGAAGGCGACTTCCGCGACTGGCCCGAGATCGAGGCCTGGGCGTCTGGGATCGCCGCTGATCTCCGGCCGGCTGCGCCCCGCTGAGCCCGGAGCAGGGAGGCGAGCATGGAGCCCGGCCCTCGATCAGCTGCCGAGTTCGGCGAGCCGGCGCCGGTCACGCTCGAGGCCGTCCGCGCTGCCGCCGAAGTCGTCCGGGGTGTCGTCGTGCGCACGCCGCTGCTGCCCTTCGGGCGGCCCGAGGACGGCGACCCGCTGGGGCGCACCCGCGCCTGGCTGAAGCCGGAGTCGCTCCAGCCGATCGGCGCGTTCAAGCTGCGTGGGGCGTACTTCAACATCGCCACGCTGCCGGCGGAACGCCGTGCCGCAGGAGTTGTGGCGCACTCGAGCGGCAACCACGCCCAGGGAGTGGCCCGCGCCGCTCGGCTCCTCGGGGTCCGCGCCGTGATCGTGATGCCCTCGGACGCGCCGCGGATCAAGGTCGAGCGGGTGCGGGAGGACGGCGCTGAGATCGTCTTCGTCGGTCCCTCGAGTGAGGAGCGAGCGCAACGGGCCGCCGAGCTGTCGCAGAGCGAGGGTCTGTCGATGGTCGCGCCCTACGACGACGCGGCGACGATCACGGGGCAGGGGACCGTCGGGCTCGAGATCGTCGAGCAGCTCGCCGCCCTCGACGAGCGCGGGCCGTTCATCGTGCTGGTGCCGGTCGGCGGTGGCGGAATCGCGAGCGGCGTCGCTGTGGCGGTGAAGTCGCTCCGGCCGGACGCCGTGGTGATCGGCGTTGAACCGGACCTGGCCGCGGACGCCCGTGACTCGCTCGCCCAGGGCCGGATCGTGACCTGGCCGGCGGAGATGGTCGGTCGGACGATCGCCGATGGTCAGCGGACGACCCACATCGGACGCATACCGTTTGAGCTGCTGCGCCGCTATCTCGACGGCATCGTGACCGTGACAGACGATGAGATCGCCCGGGCCATGGTCAGGGCGTCGCGGGAAGCGCGGCTGGTGCTGGAGCCGTCCGGCGCGACCACCCTTGCCGCATGGCTGTTCCACGGGGACGAGCTGCCGGCACGCGGGCGAGTCGTGTCGATCCTGAGCGGTGGAAACGTGGACCCGGCGCGCTACGGCGAGCTGCTGGCCAGGGGAGTCGCCGCCGGTGGGTGATGGCGCGGAGGCCGGTCGCGGAAGGGCCGGCGCTCGCTCGTGTCCGGCTAGACGGGCCCGTTGAACTGCAGGAGAGCGGGCCGCCGCCCGGCCATTCGAATCTCTGTCAGGGCGCAGTTCCCAATGGCCGGGTACAAACGCCGGTAGTCGCTGAGTGGCGCTCCGAGGAGCCGGCACAACGCCAGCCGGATCATGGTGGTGTGCGCCACGACGAGCACCCGGCCCTCCGGCTGTTGGTCGGCGATCTCGCGCAGGCAGGCCACGAAGCGCCCGGCGGCCCCGACCGGATCCTCTCCTCCCGGCAGGTGGTTGGCGACGGGGTCGCTGCCGAAGGCGGCGAACGCCGCCGGAAACAGTTCGCGCATCTCCTGCGAGGTCAGCCCCTCGCCGTCGCCGAAGTCCAGCTCCCGGAGCCTGGCATCGACCCGCAATCGCAGCCCTGCCCGCTCCGCGCACGGGGTCGCGGTGGCGAGCGCCCGGCCCAGCGGGGAGGACCATACCGCGGCAAGCCCAGCCGACGAAGCCCAGGTCGCGAGTAGCGCTGCCTGCTCGACCCCCCGCGGGGACAGCTCGACCTCCGACACGCCCGCGTACCTGTTCTCGGCCTGCCACACCGTCTCGCCGTGCCGGACGAGGAAGAGGTCCGTCATCGCTGCGCCCGTTCCCGGGCGTGCCCGGCGAGGGCGGCGCCCAGCCAGCCACGACCCTCGAGCTCTTCGACGAGGCGAACGTACGAGCCGACGAAGCGCCCGGCCGACCCCGCCCGCGGGTCGATCGTCACCCGGATGCGCACCATCTCGGCGGCGACGTCGGCCAGATCTCGATCGGGGCTGGCCGCCAGGATGGCCATCCCGAGCGCGGACTCCGAGTTGTCGGGAAGGGAGACGGGACGCCCGAGGATGTCGGCGCGGAGCTGGCACCAGTACTCGCTTCTCGTGGCGCCGCCGGTGAGGACGAGCTCCCCCTCGATCGGCGCGCCCAGGAGGTCGAGGTAGTCGTAGCAGAGCCGCTCGACGTAGCCGACGCCCTGCAGAACCGCCGCAAACCGGTCCTCCTCGGAGCCGTCGCCCCCGAGCTCGAATCCCTGCGCCTGGGGCGCGACGAATGGGAACCGCTCGCCTGGCGACACGAGCGGGTACGCCAGCATCGCGGCGGGCTCGTGGGCGGAGGCGGCGCGGCCGAGTTCGTCCAGATCGCGACCGGCGAAGTCCCGGGAGATCAGGCCCGCGCCGGTGCTCGAAGCGCCGCCGGGGAGCCAGTCGCCGTTCGGCGCCCTGTGGGAGTAGACCGCGCCGAGAGGGTCGCGGATGAGCGCGCGAGTGACCCCTTTGACGACGAGCGTCGTGCCGAGAACCGAGTTCCAGCAACCGGGACGCAGCGCTCCCGCAGCGAGCTGCGCCGCGCAGCCGTCGGTCATGCCCGCGATCAGCGGCGTGCCCACGGGAATGGCCGTCGCGGCCGCGGCGGCGCGGCTCACCGCTCCGATGACGGTTCCAGAGCGAACGAGCTCCGGCAGCAGGTCGGCCGGGACGCCGAGCGCGTCCATGACGTCGCTCGGCCACCGCTCCTCGATGAGATGCGCGCCGCTCTTGAGCGCGCTGCTCAGGTCGGAAGGCACGGCACGTCCCACGAGGCGCCGGTTCACGAAGTCGGACTGGTGCGCGAGCCCGGCGCCGCGGGGAAGTTGTGGGCAGGTCTCGAGCAACCAGAGGAGCTTCGGCAGCGCCCACGATGGCTGCATCCGGCCGTAGCCCAGCTCGGCCCAGACATGCGCGCCCGCCTCGTTGACCCGATCGACGAACCCGGTGGCACGGGCGTCGTCGTACATGAGACCTGGGGTCAGGGGCGAACCCTTCCGATCGACCAGCACGATCGTCCCCGACGTCGCATCGACGGCGACGCCCCGAACGGCCTTGGCGGGCACCGTTTGCATCGCCTCGGACGATGCGGCGGCGATCGCCTGCCACCACGCTTCCGGGTCCTGCTCGTGTCGAGCCCCCGATCTCCGGCTGGCGAGCGGCTGCGTGCCGGCCCCGACTACCTCTCCGGTCGCCGTGACGGCCAGGGCGCGGGCGCTCTGCGTGCCGACGTCGAGGCCGAGCCAGACCCCGGGTTCGGCCGGAGCGTGCGGGACCTGCGCCGATCCACGTGCCATCACGCGGGAATGCTACCGTCCGGCGGCGTGGCGCGGCGCTTGCCAGGCGGCCCGTGCCGCGACTGTCCGAGGCATACTCATCGACCGGATGGGTTGAACAGGGACTTCCCCGCACGAGATCACTCGCGCCGCCCAGACAGCGAAAGAGCAGGAGCATGCCACTCACCGGACGATACGAACCGAGCACAGCCAGTTGGGCTCGCGGCCAGGCCGAGCAATACGAGGCGACGAACGGCGAGCAGGGCGGCGATCTTCGCGGGAGGCCCGTGATCGTCCTGACGTCGGTCGGCGCGAAGACCGGCAAGCTCCGCAAGACCGCCCTCATGCGCGTCGAGCACGAGGGCGTCTACGCCGTGGTCGCCTCACTCGGCGGCGCACCCCAGAATCCCGTCTGGTACTACAACCTCAAGAAGAACCCGCATGTAGAGCTGCAGGATCGCGCGACCAAACGCGACTACCTGGCGCGCGAGGTCACGGGCGACGAGAAGGCCGTCTGGTGGGAGCGCGCGGTCGAGGCCTGGCCCGACTACGCGAAGTACCAGGCGAAGACGGAGCGGCAGATCCCCGTGTTCGTGCTCGAGTCGATGGAGTAGTCGACAGTTCATGCGAGGAACAGAGATGGCGAAGGTCACACCGAACCTGTGGTTCGACGGCAACGCGGAGGAGGCGGCGAACTTCTACATCTCGTTGCTGCCCGACAGCCGGGTCGACAACGTATGGCGCTCCCCGGCGGACAATCCGAGCACCCCGGTTGGAGCGGTGCTCCTGGTCGACTTTACGCTCGCCGGTCAGCGGTTCACGGGCATCAACGGCGGTCCCCAGTTCCCGTTCACCGAGGCGATCTCGTTCGTCATCGATTGCGAGGACCAGGCAGAGGTCGACCGCCTCTGGAACGCGCTGACCGCAGGCGGCGGATCGCCGGGGCAGTGCGGCTGGCTGAAGGATCGCTTCGGCCTGTCGTGGCAGATCATTCCGCGCCAGCTCGGCGAGATGCTGGGCGACCCTGACCGAGAGCGGGCCGGCCGCGCCATGGAGGCGATGCTGCGCATGACCAGGATCGACGTCGACGCGCTGCGTCGGGCGTTCGATGGCGAGCCCGTCCCCTGAGCCGCACCGTCTGCGCGGCCTGGGCAATCGGTCCGCTCTGGCAGAACCCGGGTGCTACGGGATGGTGACCGTTTTCTCCGGGGTCGACGCCGACTTCCCGCTCAAGATGCACGTGGCGGTCACCCTGTACGTCGAACGGGAGGTCCAGGGGTAGGTATTCCAGTTCGCGAGGACCGCGGTGCCGGCGCCGTTCGCCGTGAACTGAGGCGAAACCCGCTGGGTGGTCCCACCCTGTCTGACCCTCGTTATCGTGCAGACGGCGCCCGGGAGCGTCCGGACGGTGAAGGTTGGGGGCACGGGCGGGGTCACGATCGAAACCCATGTCGCGAAGATGGGCTTGGGGGTCGGCTTGGGCGTGGGCCTTCGGGTAGGCCTGGGTGTAGGCCGCGGCGTCGGCTTCTTCGTCGGGGCGGGCGTCGGCTTCTTCGTCGGGGTGGGCGTCGGCTTGGGCGTCGGGGTAGCCGTCGAGGCCATGGTGGAAGAGGCGTAGCCGGAGGGATCGACGGCAGAGGCGCTCGGGTCAGGTCCCTGTCCTTGCGCCAGCGACAGCACCTCCGAACCGACCAGCACCAGGGCGATGGCGAACAACAGGCCGCCGAAGATGACGAGCAGCCGACGGTGGCGTTTCGGCGGTGGGGTCTCGGGCAGGGGCGACGACGTCACCGCAACGGCAGGGACAAGCCAGGTCGGCGCTGGAGGCGGGGCCTCGGGCGCCGGCGGTTCGGCGATCGGGATTCGCAGCTCGTCGTGCACCCGTTCGGTGTCGGACGCGGTCAACCCGTCCCATCGGGGCCCCAGCATCCGGGAAACTAGCGAAGCTCGAGCGGCGGCGTATGCCTCGGCCGTCGGCGGAACGGCCGTGGAGAGATGATCGGCGGCATCCGGCTCGATCGGCTCGTCGTCCGGCGAAGCCGCCGGAGCCTGGGCTTCCGGTATCTCCGCCGTCGGCTCGGTGCCGGAGGCGGGCTCTGTCTTTCTTCCCCTGCGCGGCATGGCAATCCTGGTTGTGACAGCAGCAGCAGCCGATCGGCGAACACTCGGCAGGCTCCTAGTCTCGGATCGTCGGGCCGGAAGGCAATGGGAAGAAGGTAACCCAGGGTGCGTGCGATGCTGGGTTGCTGGACGGTCGGGCCCTCAGCCAGAGGTTGCCCCGGCCAGCCGCGACGATCCTCGCCGCCGGTCACCCTCGTCCGAGGCCGCGGGGGCGGCGGGGCTGGTCGCTCGGCGTCATCTTATGGGACACTACAAGACAACGCGCCATTGCTGCGGCGCTCCTGGTCTGAGAGACAGCCCCCTCTTGTGAAGCCCACCGACGCCCGCGCAGCCACCTCCGCCGGACCAGCCAGACCCGTCTTGCGCGCCGCCGGCGCCGGGGCCGTCGCCGGGGCCGTGGGGATCGCCGCCAGCGAGCTGGTGGCCGGGGTAGTCCCGGGAACCCCGTCGCTCGTCGTCGCGGTCGGGAGTCTCGTCATCGCCAAGCAGCCGCCCGGCGCGAAGAACCTGGTCGCCACGCTGTTCGGCACCAACGACAAGCTCGCTCTGAACGTCGCCGTAGTCGTGGTGGCCCTGCTCGTGGCGGCGGCTGCCGGGATCCTGGGCCGCCGCAGCTTCGGCAACGCATCGGGACTCTTCGCGGGGTTCGGGTTCGCGGCCTTCGTGGCCGCGGCCCTGCAGCCGCTGAATTCGCCCGTCCTGGCCGCGGTGAACGCGGCGGTCGCGACCGGAGCGGGCGTCGCGGCGCTCCGGATACTGCTCGCCGAGGCCGGGTTCCTCGCACCGGTGCGCCTCGGCCGGACCGGACCGGGCGAGAACGACGGCTCGGTGGGTCCCGCCCGCCGGACACCGACCGCCTCGATGCCGGACTGGAGCCGACGGCGCTTCCTTGTCCGAGCCGGGGGGTTTCTGGTCGGCGCCCTGGCCGCGGGGGCCCTGGGTCGGCTGCTCATTGCCCTCGGGCACCCGTCGGGCGTCCCTGTGTCGGCCACCCTGCCCGCCCCGGCCGAGTCGGCTCCGCCCCTGGTCGCCGAGGAGTCGTTGACCGCTCCCGGGATCACTCCGATCCTGACCCCCAACGACAGCTTCTACCAGATCGACACCGAGCTGCTGGTGCCTCAGGTGGACGCGTCAACCTGGCAGCTCCGGGTGACCGGCATGGTGGACCACCGCCTGACGTTCAACTACGCTGAATTGCTGGCGCTGCCGCTCTTCGAGCAATACGTGACCCTGGCCTGCGTCAGCAACCCAGTTGGCGGGGACCTCATCGGCAACACCCTGTGGACCGGGGTCCACCTGAAGGAGGTCCTCGCCGAGGCGGGCGTGCGATCGGGCGCAACGCAGATCGTAGGCCGCTCGGTCGACGGGTTCACGGTCGGCTTTCCCACCGCCTGGGCTCTGGATCCGTCCAGGGAGCCGATGATCGCCGTGGGCATGAATCGGGCGCCGCTGGCGGCTGAGCACGGGTATCCGGCGCGCCTGATCGTGCCCGGCCTCTACGGCTACGTGTCGGCCACCAAGTGGCTCTCCGAGATCGAGCTGACCACCCGCGAAGCTTTCGACGCGTACTGGGTCGGCCTGGGCTGGGCGAAGGACGGCCCTATCCTGACCGAGTCGCGGATCGACCATCCCTCCAGCGGCACGGCGCTGGCGGTCGGACAGGTCGACATCGACGGGCTCGCCTGGGCGCCGGACAGAGGGGTCGGGCAAGTCGAGGTCCGCGTCGACGACGGGCCCTGGCAGGCAGCCCTGCTGAGCCGCGCCATCTCCAAGGCGACCTGGGTGCAGTGGTGGCTGCGCTGGCAGGCGACGCCGGGCACGCACACCATTCAAGTGCGAGCCACAGATGCGACGGGCGCCGTGCAAACCGCAACGCCGGGTGGCCCCGAGCCGGCGGGCGCGACGGGTTACGACCAGGTGCAGGTGTCGGTGACCTGAGGCGTGTTCAGAGCGGAGGCTCCCGGGGAGGCCGTCGTTCTCGCGGTGTCAACGTCGACCAGCTCGCGACGACGCGCCAGACGCCGTCGCGTTCGCACGAGCCTATGGCCAACGAATGACCGTCTCCGCGTGTCTGGAATGGTGTACGCAGCACGAAGGGACGATGCCAGACTTGCTTACCGTGATCAACCAGAGGGGCGACGTGAAGACGTCGCCTGCCGCGGGCTCCGCCGACGCCGACAAACGCGAGGCCTTCGGGAGGCTTACCGCCCCGGAGCTGAGCGCGTCCTACCAGCTTGCGACTCGGATCCTGGGCAATCGAGGCGACGCCGAGGACGCTGTCAATGAGGCGATCCTGCGCGCCTGGGGATCGTTCGATCGGTTGCGCGACCACGGCAGCTTTCGGCCGTGGCTCACGCGCATCGTCGTCAACGTCTGCCGGAACGAGCTTCGGCATCGGAGGGTTCTACGGATCGATCCCCTCGCCGAGGACGACCGTCCGGCTGCGGATTCATTCGAGGGTGGGTTGTTGAGAGACGGCGTCGCGCGGGCGCTGGACTGCCTCGGCCCGGAGCAGCGAGTCGTCGTCGTTCTCCGCTACTGGAACGATCTGGCGGTCGCTGAGATCGCTCGGGTGCTGGGGGTGCCGAGCGGAACCGTGAAGTGGCGACTGCATGCCGCCAATCGACGCATCAAGACGGAACTCAGCCGATCTGGCTGGGAGGTGGAACGATGAACCGCAGGATCAGCCAGCAGGACCTGGAGACCGAGATCCGTTCCTATCTGGCGGGCGCAGGAGCCCCCGAACCGGCGTCCCTGGGCGACGTGCTCGACCGCCTCCCGGACCGCGCCGGCGCGTCGCGGTGGTCGTCTCCGAGGGTCGCTGCCTTCCCGAGCCTCGTCAGGTTTGCCGCGGTCGCCATTGTCTTGAGCCTCGTCGCGGCCGCCGTCGGCCTGCCGCTCATGTTGTCCAGGCCGGGTCCGATCGCCCCGGGTCAGACCAGCTCCCCGGAGTCCTCGGTGGCCTCGCCCAGCCCGGTGGCGACGGCGACTCTGGCGGCCGGGACATTCGTCCCGACGGGCTCGATGATGTCGAGTCGGTCAGGCGCCACCGCCACTCTCCTGTCCGATGGGCGGGTGCTCATCGCCGGAGGCTGGGGGGACAACTCGACGCCTCTCGCGTCGGCCGAGTTGTACGACCCGGCGACCGGCAAGTTCAGCCCGACCGGTTCGATGACAACCGCGCGCAACGGGACAGCCACGCTGCTCCCCGACGGGCGGGTCCTGTTCGCGGGAGGAACCGACGACACTGGGACCATCGCTTCGGCCGAGCTCTACGACCCGAGCACGGGCAAGTTCAGCCTCACGGGCTCGATGACAGTCGCTCGCGCGAGCCAGACCGCAACGCTTCTGCCGACCGGCCGCGTCCTGATCGCAGGAGGCGCCGGCCGAGACGGGATGGCTCTCGGATCGGCCGAGCTGTACGACCCGGCGACAGGCAAGTTCAGTCCAACCGGCTCGATGACAGTCGCTCGCATGACCCAGGCGGCGACGCTTCTCTCAGACGGCCGCGTCCTGATCGCGGGCGGGGCGACCACCACCGGGACTCCGGCGACGGGTATACACGCTTCGGCTCTCACCTCAGCCGAGCTGTACGACTCGGCGACCGGCAAGTTCAGCCCAACTGGATCGATGACCGCAGCTCGCGAAGGCCCGATCACCACTCTCCTCTCCGACGGTCGCGTCCTGGTCACCGGGGGCTCGGACCAGGTCGGCGCGCTCGTGTCGGCCGAGCTGTACGACCCGGCGACGGGCCGGTTCAGCCTTACCGGCTCGATGACAATCGGCCAGTCCTTGACCACCGCCACTCGCCTGTCCGATGGGCGGGTGCTCATCGCCGGAGGCTGGGTCCCCTTCGCACCTCTCGCCACCATTGAGCTGTACGACCCGAGCACCGGCACCTTCAGCCCGACCGGCTCGATGTCGACAGGGCGTTCCGGTCCGACCGCCACGCTCCTCCCCGACGGGCGCGTCCTGATCGCGGGAGGCGTGGGCGCCGGCAACGCGGCTCTCGCCTCAGCCGAGCTGTACCAGCCATAGGCGTTCAAACGCCACGCGGCGTGCTCGAGGCCAGCGCCGCCTGATACGGAGATCGGGAGTCTCGACGATTCGCCGGAGCCTCGGTCGAGCGACCGGCGATCACGCAGTCGGCTTAGAGGCCGCCGGAGAGTCCGCCTCCGCGCCTCTTGGGCCAGCCCCTTCGAGCGGCGTTCCCGTCGAGCCGATCGCACCGGGCGTCGCGGTCTTTGGCGCTCGGGGAGCCTCCCACGGAAGGTCGAGACCGGCCTCTTCGACCGCTCGGAAGGAGCGCATGAGGTGGCGATTGACGAGGAGCGTCGCTATCTCCTCGCTGACGTCGTCTGCGCCACATCGATACATCACGGTCGCCTCGGTGAGTGGCACCCACGCCATTTGCCGCAGTACCCAGCCGAGCGGCTCGGACGTCGAGGTGCCGTGCACTCTTCCCTCGATCCGGTACGGCCCGACCTCGATCTCAACGTGGGTTGTCTGGGTGTGCAGCCGACGTGCCGCGTCGCCTCGCGGCCCGCTCACGACCACTGCGCAGAGCTCGTCGCGCGCGATCGCGAGCTCGGGCATCGCGACCACGTGGCCGTCGGCAAGGCCCTCGAGTCGGGCGTCTCGGATGAGCAGCTCCGAGGTCCGATTGAGGTGGTCGGACAACCGACCCTCGCCGAACTCGATCTGGCCGTGCACGCGGCAGTCGGCGGCGTAGGCATCCATCTCGACCATGCTTGCATGTTACAGGTCGATTGGTCGCTGCCTCTCGAGGTTCTCCGTAGCGGAGCGCCCTCAGCAGAATTCACGATCTAAAGGGCACCAGTAACGGCGCATGGCGTTGCGCGTTTGGGCACCGCTCGGCCACACCACGCTGTCGAGGTCGGGGCTGGGGAGCCAACAAGAGTGATGGCCCCTGGCGCTCATCCAGGGGCCATCGGTGCTCACTGGGCGGGGCTACTTGCCCTTCTTGCCCTTCTTGCCCTTCTTCTTGCCGGCCAATCTGGTCTCCTAACGGCGGGTCGAACCCTCACAGTTTAGGCCAGCCAGATTAGGTCTCCTGCCACCCGAACCAGGGCCGACGACAGGCTGCCCAACGCACGCGATGTGGTCACAGCGACCGCGGAGACAGACTGGTGCCATGGCGACATGGTGTTGCCTCTGGCACGAGTAGCAGACGGCCGTTGGGGGTGGCGGAACGGAGCCCGCAGGTTAGGTCTGCCGCAAGGCCTGCCACGTACAGTGCGCCTATGACTGGTCCCCGTCAGACCGTCCGCACCATCGCCTCCGCAGAGAGCATCTCGACGTTTGAGTGGCACGGCCTCCATCTCCACGTCGTCACCCGGGAGCCGCTCTCCCCCGACCAGGTCCGCACGATCGAACGGGCCTTGGCGAAGGTTGCGAGCGTTGGACTGTTCGCCGACGTATTGGGCATGATCCTCGGACGTTCCGTCCGGATCAGGACCGAGCGCCCGTCCCCGGACATCAGGTTCGAAGTGGGACGATAAGCGCCGGCCGGCCTGTCGCTCACGTAGTTCGTCAGCGGACGGCGTCGGGCGCCACGATCAAGCCGTAGCGTGAAGGCCCCTTTGAACTCCTCGATGGCACGGCGCCCAGCGCCACTCAGCTCGCGGTCGAGACGGCCCTCGTGAAGATCGTCATCCCGCGGCTAGGGGGCCAGGCGGTCGCTCAGGCCGGACCTGATCGATGTGGGCGTGACCGAGCAATCGCAGCCTCTGGCCCGGGCCGGGCGTCTTCAGTTGGCGCGCTGACGACGCCGTAACAGCAGGAGTGCAAAGCCGGCGACCACCAGACCCAGCGCAACGCCACCGATCGCGGCCCCCAGGATCGGCAGTGTCGAGTCGGTCGAACCGCTACCTGACTGCGATCCAGATTGTGAACCGGGAGTGGCGGCGGCCGGGGCGCCGGTGGCGGCCGGGGCGCCGGTGCCGGCCAGCACGGTCTCTGCCGGCGACGCCGTCGTGCTGGACGTGGGTGTTGGAGTCGACGTCAGGGTGGGTGTGGGCGTGGAGGTCGGAGTCGGCGCCAGCGTCGGCTTCTTGGTAGGCGCAGGCGGCGGCGTGACGTATGTCCTGAATGCGAAATCCTGCGCGCAGTAATCGGGCAGGTAGGCGCCAAAGGTGGTCGCCCATCCCGGGATCGAGTACCAGGTGCTGCCTTCCTGTACCCTCGCGGTGCCGCCTGCGTAGGAGTTCGAGCAGTCACCCCTCCAACCGACCTCGCCCGACGGCGTCACCTCGATGGCGTACGCGACGCCCGTGGTCACGTTGGGAGGCGTGGTGAAGTGGATCTGCGTCCAGCCGCTGTCGTTGAGGGTCTGCGTCTTCTTGGCGAGGACGATGCCGGTGTGCGCCAGGATCTGGACCGTCACGGCCTTTCCGACCGCGTCGGCGTTGATCTCGACCGTGTCGAGCTTGCCGGTGCGCCCGGCGGTGAACGACTGGGCAAGGCTGTCGGGCTTAAGCCAGTAGATCATGTACCCCGACGTGTTCGTTTGGGACTGGTCGAGAGTTCCCACCGCCAGGGCACTGCCGGGCGCCACCGCAAGCAGGCATGCGATCGCCGCCGCGATCGTCGGGATTCGGTGTCTCACTTCCACTCCTATCTCGGGTGGAGGCCCCTGAGGCGGAGCGCATCACTGAGTCTGCGAGCATGCTAGGCGTCCCCTGCCGGTGAGTAGGCAGGCCTTGCCGTCGTGCCGCCGCTTGGGACGGGTTCGTCCGTCCTGTCTTGGCGGCCTACCCGAAGACGACCGAACGCCAGTCACCGGGCGTCCGCGCGCGAGGACGCCCTTACCGGGCCGTCGACCACCCGCGGGCCCTATTCGTCTCAGGTTGCGGGCCAATCGCCCGCAGGCCGCGTCGGCTCTTGCGCGCCTGACGGCGCCAGGAATTGCTAGACGACCGCTGGACGTGAGGCGGGGACCGGCTCGTCAGCCGCATGATCGCTGCCGGGGCGCTCCCTAACTGATGGGCCCTTCATGACGTCACTATCGAATGGTCATGAAAGGGAGCCCCACCGGTGACAAGGTTGGGTTGTCAAAGCAACCAGCACCGGGAGGCTCCAGCCATGTTGTACGCCGGATTGGACCTGTCGCGCCAGAGGCTTGATGTGCACGTTCTCGACGAGGAAGGGCGAACGGTCGAGGTCCTGGCCGTTCACCCAGACGCGGACGCCCTGCGGACGCTCGCTCAGACGGTCCTGCGCCACGGCCAGGAGGTCAGCGCTGCCATAGAGTCCATGACCGGCTCGCGCTTCGTCCACGACACCCTTGAGCGCTTCGGCTGGGACGTGATGATCGCCGACGCGGTCAAGGCCAAAGGCGTCGCACCCTTGGCGGCCAAGACGGACAAGATCGACGCTCGCGTGCTGGCAGAGCTGGCCCGACGGGACCTCGTGCCCGAGATCTGGCTGCCCGATCCAACGATCCGTGCGGAGCGCGAGCGTGCCCGTTTCCGGCTCCATCTGGTCCACCACCGGAGCGCGTTGAAGTGCCGTATCCATGCCACGCTCATGACCTTCGGCCACAACATTCCAGTCTCCGACTTGTTCGGGACATCCGGACGCCAGCTGCTAGCCGGTCTTGAGCTGCCCGAGCCCTGGGCCAGGACCCTGGCCACGAGCCTGGCCATGGTCGACGAGCTCGACGAGCGGATCGATGAGTGCGGGCGAGAGCTCATACGCCTGGGCGCCGACCACCCCTACATCCCACTGTTGCTGACGGTGCCCGGCGTGGGCCCGCTTCTGGCCTACACGATCGCCTCGGAGATCGGCGACATCGCCCGTTTCGCGAGTCCGAAGAAGCTCACCGGCTACACGGGCCTGTGCCCGCTCGTGCGCCAGTCGGGC
>Ga0187878_1000156_pt1 | contig 84014 bp, 73 predicted proteins | sample June2016WEW_17_1_FD_132979 | JGI IMG/M metagenome (GOLD analysis project Ga0187878, IMG submission 132979) | Peatland microbial communities from SPRUCE experiment site at the Marcell Experimental Forest, Minnesota, USA - June2016WEW_17_150 | ecosystem: Environmental > Terrestrial > Soil >... | reverse complement strand
TCAGCGTGGCATGAATGCGGCACTTCAAGGCGCTCCGGTGGCGGACCAGATGGAGTCGAAAACGGGCCCGCTCACGCTCCGCCCGGACCGCTGGGTCGGGCAGCCAGATCTCGGGCACGAGGTCCCGGCGGGCAAGTTCGGCCAGCACGTGAGCGTCTATCTTGTCGGTCTTGGCGGCGAGCGGGGCCAGACCCTTCGCTTTCACCGGATCGGCGATGGCCACCTCCCAGCCCAAGCGCTCGAGGGTGTCGTGGATGAAGCGTGACCCGGTCATCGACTCTATGGCCGCGCTGACCTCCTGGCCGTGGCGCAGGACCCTGCCGGCGAGCGTCCGCAGGGCGTCCGCGTCTGGGTGAACGGCCGTGACCTCGACCGTTCGCCCTTCCTCGTCGAGCACGTGCACATCGAGCCTCTGGCGCGACAGGTCCAATCCGGCGTACAACATCGCTGGAGCCTCCCGGTACTGGTTGTACTGACAACCCAACGTTGTCACCGGTGGGGCTCCCTTTCATGACATTCGTATAGTGTGCGCCCGACTCCTCGCCGACCTCCGACCTTGTCGTCCAGCTTGCACGCTGGACGCGCCCGGCCACCAACCGCCAGGAGCGGTAGCCCTATGGGCGATACAACTCCGCCGTGGCCAGGGACTCCGCGCCGCCGGCGACGGCTATGCCCCCACCTGTGAGCAGGACGCTTCCGTCGAGCAGCCCGGTGGCCGTGTCGTTTGCGTCGATCATGCCTTCGGTCGGGTCGAAGGAGCCCGTCGTTGGGTCATACAGCTCGGCCATTATCCCGGCCTTGTCCGTGCCACCACCACCTGTGCTGCCTGTGAGCAGGACCTGGCCGTTTCCCAGCAACGTCGCCGTGTGGCCGGTGCGGGGTCTCCACATGGACCCTGTGGGACTGAAAGTGCCCGACCCCGGATCGTAGAGTTCGGCCGACGAGTAGGCGTTGTCCGGGTCGCCGTTTGCGTCGAACCCTCCCGCGATCAGGACGCGGCCGTCTCGGAGAAGAGTCGCGGTGTGGTTTGTCCGAACGACCGACATCGAACCGGCGGGACGGAACCTGCCCGTTGTCGGGTCATACAGCTCGGCCGAGGCGAGCGAGAACCCGGCCGCGTCGTAGCCGCCGGCGACAAGAACGTCGCCGCCGGGGAGAAGGGTCGCGGTGTGGCCGGTGCGCGAGGTGCTCATCGACCCCGTGGGGCTGAAGAGGCCGGTCTTGGGGTCGTAGAGCTCGGCGCTTGCGACGATGCCAGACCTCAGGCTTTCGCCGCCGACGATCAGAACGCGACCGTCATGGAGCAGGGTCGCTGTGTCGCCGTAGCGATCGACGGTCATGGAGCCGGTCCGGCTGAAAGTGCCGGTCTTGGGGTCGTAAAGCTCGCCGATGCGTCGTGGGTCGGGCGGTCCGGGGGTGACCGCCGGGATGGATTTGCCCGACCCGGGCGCCTCGCCGGTGCCGGTGAAGTCGCTGGCGTCGTAGCCGCCGACGATGAGCACCCGACCGTCCTGCAGCAGAGTGGCGGTGTGCAGTGAGCGGGGCACCGACATGGACCCAGTGGAGCTGAAGGTCCCAGTCTTTGGGTTATACAGCTCGGCAGAGGAGAGCGGGTGGCTCGCGTCCGCGTTACTCAAGCCGCCGGCGACAAGAACGCGTCCATCGGCGAGGAGCGTGGCGGTGTGCCCATCTCGACCGACGATCATCGATCCGGTCGGGATGAACCTGCCCGAAGCCGTCGCGGAGGCAGATGGAGCCGGCGTCGGGGTCGGGCTCGGTGGCGCGCCGACGCTGGTCGACCCTGTCGGGCTCGGCCCGCCGGTCGGAGAAGACGTTGTGCCGGTCCCAGAGCAGGCCGCTGCCGCGAAGGCGACCCACAAGATCGCCAGCGCTGCCGGCTTGACAGGAGAACGCGGCACGCTCCCGGCCGTTCCATGTCGGACCATCGTTGCGACTCCCCCTGCCTGGCAGCTCATGGCCGCCCGCGGCCCCGAAATGAGTCGAGCGTCGATCGGATTCTACGCACCCACTTGGGCAGGCTGACGTCGCAGGAAGTCGGCATGTGGCGCGGCGAGCGACGGCCGCCGACGAAGGCAGTCAACCGGCTCGCTCAGTCAACCTGGCGATGGAGTGACGGACCTTCACCCTCTATGAAAAGGAGCCCGGCCGTCAACAGGTCGAACTTTTCGCTATCTGGTTCCGCCCAGGTCAGCTCATGGCCCCGCGGACTGATGGAAGGATCGAGCAGCGCTCATCTCTCTATGGCCTTCTCAATCGGGAAGGACAAGGTCCGGTTGGAGGCTGCTCCGGCGGCCCAATTCGTATAGGGGTCGTCAGGCGATCAGGGTGAAGGCGGGGCCTGCCGGGGCGAAGGGTTCATTCTTGGTGAGGACGTGCCAGATGGCTTCGGCGAGCTTGCGGGCGATGTCGACGCGCGCGACCTTCGCGCCTCGCTGGCGACCGAGGCGGTGCTTGGTCCGCTCGTAGCGGTCCCGATAACGGGGGTCGCGAGCGGCATGAGTGGCAGCTTCTATGAGCGCCCAGCGCAGGTACTTGGGGCCGTTCTTGGCCAGCGGACCGCGTCGGTCCTTGGGGCCTGACTGACGCACGATCGGGCACAGCCCGGTGTATCCGGCTAGCTTCTTGGGGCTCTCGAAACGGGCGATGTCGCCGATCTCGCTGGCGATCGTGTAGGCCAGCAGCTGACCCACACCTGGCACGCTCAGCAGCAGCGGGATGTACGGGTGGTCTGCCCCGAGGCGACGCAGATCCGCCTCGGCGGAGTCGATCTCGACGTTGAGGTCATCGATCATCTGCAGGCTAGTTGTCAGGGTGGTCGCCCAGGGCTCAGGAATCGCGAGACGTCCGAGGATCTCGCGTCCATGTGTGCCGAACAGATCGCTGACCGGGACCGAGTAACCGAACGTCATCAGCGTGGCATGGATGCGGTTCTTCAACGCGGTGCGGTGGCGGACGAGATGGAGCCGGAAGCGGGCCCTCTCGCGCTCGGCGCGGATCGTCGGATCGGGCAGCCAGATGGCCGGCACAAGCTCCCGCCGCGCGAGCTCGGCTAAGACCCAGGCGTCGATGCGGTCGGTCTTGGCCGCGAGCGGGGCCAGACCCTTGACCTTCACGGCATCCGCAATGGCCACGTCCCAGCCCCATCGCTCGAGCTGATCGTGGACGAAGCGGCCGCCGGTCATCGACTCAACGGCCGCAGTCACCTCCTGGCCGCGGAGCAGGACGTGGGTGGCGAGGGTTCGCAGGGCGTCCGCGTCGGGGTGGACGGCCATCACCTCGACAGTCCGGCCCTCCTCGTCGAGAACGTGCACATCGAGCCTCTGGCGCGATAGGTCCAATCCGGCGTACAACATCGCTGGAGCCTCCCGGTACTGGTTGTACTGACAACCCAACGTTGTCACCGGTGGGGCTCCCTTTCATGACCATTCGTATAGGGTCGGCGCGGCTGACGGACGGGTTCACAGCACTAAGTCACTCAAGCCATCGTGTCAGGGTGACAGCAGACCTTGGGCAGCTCCTGCACGCTTGCTCGAGGACCTGTTTCGGCGCGGCCTCGTCCTGAAACGATAACTGGACAAGCTACGCTCGAGGCTCTTAGCACGGTGCTAGAACGCTCAGACGTCTCAGCCTTCCAAGCTGAATGTTGCGGGTTCGAGACCCGTCTCCCGCTCCGCCTCCCCCTTTGCCTCCGGCTCGCAGCACCACAACGGGTGGTGGTGAGCGGCTTCCACGACACCTCGGGTAGTGGTTCGCGATCCCTTACCACCAGGCCGGTCCTCCTGCGGCTCGGGCTCAACCGCAAAAACGCCCCACCCCCAGGTCCGCGCCGCACGCTGATTCGCTTCCGTCGTCGACGTCGGCTGGCTCGGTCGAGGCGCGATCGGGAGACATTCAGCTTGTCGGAATCTCTCGGGATTTCGTCCGTGGAGCTTCCCGGCTCGGCCGTGCGTCGTCCCGAGAGGGCGCCGCCAAGCAGCGTCAGGACCCGGCGAGCTCACTCTCCAGCCGATCCAGGAACGGCCGCGCGTGCAGCCGCTCCAGCACGGGCCGTGCCTCCGCCGCGGCGGCGAGGACGTCTGGATCGTCGGGCCCCAGGACCGTGGCCATGTCGATGGCCACGAGCGCGGCCTCGAACGCTATTCCCCGGTCGAGCAGGCCCCTGCGGGCCGCGGCGAAGAGGGATCGTGCCTCTTCCGGGCGGCCCTCCAGGGCGGCGATGCCGGCCGCAAAGGCGGTCCGCCGGAGTTCCAAGAAAGGACCACGGTGGCCGGTGGCGTCCAGGGCGGCGAGGTCCTCGGCGGCGCCTACCGGGTCGCGCATCCACAGGGCGGCGCGGATGGCGTCCGGGTAAGCGGCAGAGGCGTTGAGGGGGCTGATCGCCGCCACGTGGTGCGCGTGAGACCGGGCGTCCGGGAGCAGGCCGTCGGCCAGCGCGAGGGACTCTTCGAGCGAGTGGATCATTATCTCCGTCCCCAGGTCATCGCCGGCCCCGGCGAGCCGGCGCACCTCCGCGAGGGACGGCTCGACATCATCGCCGCGACCACCAAGGATCGCGGTTTCCTGGGCGAGGATCCACGAGCGGTCCTCCGGGTCGAGGTCGCCTTCGAGGACGACGTGCAACTCACTGAGGGCCCAGTCCCATTCCCCGACCGAGGGGGCTGCGGCCGATGCGTTCCCGACGAGATTGATGACCCTCCCCCGCAGGCCGAGACGGCGGGCTTCGGCGAGACAGGCACGGGCGATCCCGAGCGCCGCGACGGGATCACGCGGGCTCAGCGAGGCGACAAGGTTTGATTTGCCGACGAGCGCGTCCTCGCTCCTCCCGGTCGCCACCGAGAGCTCGATCCCGCCGCGGAGGGCGGCCAGGCCTTCATATTCCCGTCCGAGCTGCAGGAGCGCCGCGCCCTTAGTGGACAATGCCTGGGCGACGAGCGGCGCGAGGTCCAGGCGCTCCGCGATCGGGAGGGCTGCCTCGGCCGCCACGAGGACGTCGTTCGGGCTCTCGGCGGTCAACATGACCCGGGCGCGCGCCACGAGCAGCTCCGCCTCCTCCGCGCCGCCGGCCAAGTCGCCGAGCTCCGCCCGGGCCGCGTCGAGGACGCCGCGGGCCTCGTCCACGCGAAAGAGCCAGGAAAGACTCCAGCCGAGCTCGGCGCTCGCCCGGGCGGCGGCGCGGCGGTCGCCGAGCTCGCGGTAGAACGCCACAGCTTCGCGGAGGCGCGCCGCGGCCGTCTCGTGGTGGGCAGCCTTGGCCCACGCGTCGCCCGCCTGCTCGAGCAGGCCGGCCCGCTCGGCCGGATCGGTCGTGACCGTGAGGGCCTGCTCGGCGAAGGCCGCGGCCTGCTCGTAGGAGCCCAGGGCGGCGGCGCGGAGGGCGGCGGCGTGGAGGGCGGCACGGGCTTGGGCGGCGAGCTCGTCGGCCTCCGGCCCGGCCGAGGCGTTCTGCCAGGCCGCGAGGTAGTGGCCGGCGATGGCACCGGCGAGCTCGTCGGAGCCCAAGGCCTCGAAGTAGCGGGCGGCGGCGAGATGGCGGCTCCGCCGGTCGGCGTGGGAGAGGGTGTTGTAGGCGACCTCGCGGATGAGGGCCTGGACGAAGGCGTACTGGCCCCGCTCGGGCGAGCGGGGATCGGCGCTGAGCGAGAGGATCTCGCGGCGCACGAGGGCCCGCAGGCGCGGCTCGAGAGCCTCCCCGGTGGTGCCCGAGACGGCGGCGAGGCCGGCGGCGGTGAAGCTCTGGCCCAGCACCGCGGCATCGTGGACGAGGGCCCGCTCGTCCGCGTCGAGGCCGTCGAGACGGGATGCGATGAGGGCGGTGAGGGTCTCGGGCACCGCGAGGCCGGCGAGGTCGCCGAGGGGGACGTAGGCGCCTTCGCGGAGTTCGAGCTTGCCCCCCGCGAGGAGCATCCGGACGGTCTCGACGGCATAGAGGGGGATGCCGTCGGCGCGGGCCACGATGGAGCGGACGGCCGACTGCGGCAGCCCCGGCACGAGACCCGAGAGAAGCTCGCGCATGGCCGGCTCGGGCAGCGGCTCGAGGGTGAGCGAGGAAAAGTTGCGCTTGGCGTGCCAGTCGGGGCGGCGATCCAATAGTTCGGGACGGGCCAGGGTCAGCACGTAGATGGGCTTGTTGCGGCTCCACTCGAGGAGCGAGTCCACGAAGTCGATGAGACCTGAGTCGGCGTTGTTGAAGTCCTCGAACACGAGGGCCACGATGCCGGTCTCACTCAGGCGCTCGAAGAAGGTGCGCCAGGCCCCGAAGAGCTCGGCCGTGCCGGTCTTGCCATCACCAACGCCTAGCAGGGTCAGCAGGGCGCCCTCGATCCAGCGGCGCTCGGACTCGTCAGAGACGTGCTCGGCAACTGCGGCCGCCACTCGAGCGCGGGTAGTAGCCTCGTCGTCGGTTTCGAGCAGGCCGCAGCGGCCGCGCACCATCTCGCCCAGAGCCCAGAAGCTGATCCCCTCCCCGTAGGCGGGACTGCGGCCCTCGTGCCACCAGACCGGCTCGACGAGACCGTCGATGTACTTGAGGAACTCCCAGGCGAGGCGGGTCTTGCCGATGCCCGCGGGGCCGATGACGCTGACCAGGCGGGCTCGGCCCTCGCGGCTGGTTGAATGAAAGAGATCCCGCAGCAGGCGCAGCTCGTCCACACGGCCCACGAAGGGGGCTTCGAGCGTCTCAGAGCGGTTGCGGCCACCCCGCTCGGCCACGACGCGCAGGGCTCGGAAGGCGGGCACGGGCGCGGCCTTGCCCTTCAGGGTCTGCTCGCCGGCGGGCTCGAAGGCGATTGCCGCGGCGGCGGCACGCTGCGTCGCTTCCCCGACCAGGACGGTGCCGGGGGCGGCGACCGACTGGAGGCGGGACGCGGTGTTGACCAGGTCTCCCGCTACCATGCCCTGGCCGGTCGCACCGATGGTGACGGCTGCCTCCCCGGTCAGGACTCCTGCCCGCGCCTGGATCCCGGGGTCCAAGGACCCCACCGAGGCCACCAGATCGAGGGCCGCCCGGACGGCTCTCTCGGCGTCGTCCTCCTGGGCGGTCGGGGCTCCCCAGACGGCCATGACCGCGTCGCCGATGAACTTCTCGATCGTGCCGGCGTAGCGCTCCACGATCTCTCGGGCGAGGTCGAAGTAGCGGCTGAGCAGCTCGCGTGTCTCCTCAGGGTCCCGCCCTTCCGAGATCGTCGTGAAGCCGACCAGATCGGCAAACATGACGGACACCAGGCGTCGCTCGGCGACCGGGGCGGGGACGGCTGCCGGCTGGGCGGCAGACGGCCGGGCGGCAGAGGCGCCGCCGGGCAGGGCGGCCCCGCATTCGCCGCAGAAGCGGGCCGCCGGTCCCAGCGGCGACCCACAGGAGGCGCAGCTGGCGCTCAGCTTGGTTCCACATTGTTCGCAGAACTTCAAGCCGGGCGGGTTGCTGCTTCCGCAATTCGAGCAGACGGCCATCGAAGAGTCGTCTCCTGGCGAGGCTGGCACCAAGTGATCCCGCAGAGGGCCGGCAGCCCGTCGGCCCCGCGGCGCGTCACCGCGGCTACTCTAGCCGGTCGGCAGTGCCGGTTCATGGGAAACGTGATAGGCACGAGCGCGGGCTCTCGCGCCCAGCCGACGGACGGCTGCTTCTGAGCCGGGGGGCAGCAACCTTGACGACACGATAACTGGACACACTACGCTCGGGCCCCTGAGCACGGTGCTACAGCACTAAGCCGCCTCGGCCTTCCAAGCTGAATGTCGCGGGTTCGAGACCCGTCTCCCGCTCCACTTCCCCTTTCGTGCGCGGCAGCCCCCCATGTGGTCCAAGTGTGGTCTTCGCCGAGTGCGCACCATGGGTTCATCGTGACGGCAGCCCGGCCGTCGCCGGCCCATCGGATGACCTCGCTTGAGCTAGCGCCCATCGGCGACCGCCCGGAGGCGCGGCGGGAGGCCGATGTCGTCATCGATGGAGCCAAAGTTGTGCTCGGGCTCGACATGGAGGCCAACCCTCGCGGACGGCGAGAAGCCGAGTTCGCGGGCAAACAGGCGGATCTGGTCGCTGTCGTCACGGATGACCTGGTGGAGCGGGTTCTTGACTAGGCCCCCATCGCGCCTCACGAGGGGACCGCTCTGAGCGTAGAGACGGGCCGCCTGCGCGTAGCGACTTGCCGCCTCGCAATAGCAGCGCAGGATGTCCGAGTCGAGAGCGCGGATGACGCCGGTGTGACCCATGCTGCTGATCACCCGGCGCCACACGGCCTTCGCCTCGGTGTCCATGTCGGCGGGCATCTTCGGTACGTCCGACGACGGGATCGGCTCGCGGTAGCTCACCCGGCTCGGGCGGGTCTCGCCGCGGAGGATCTTCACCTTCGTCGGCGTCGGGGCCGGACCTCGCCTACCCAAGCCACAGGCCTCCGACGTCGAGGGCGGGCTGAGCGGTCATCGAGCCGAGTCCTCCCCTCGTGACGTAAACCGCGAAACCTGGACGCGCGAGAGAAGTCCCGCGCGGGGTCGAACAACTCGGCCGAGCCGAGCACGTCGTTTCCGACCTCGCCCCCTGCGATGAGAACGCGGCCGTCCTTGAGCAGAGTGGCCGTTCCGCCGAAGCGTGCAGTCGTCATCGATCCGGTGGCGCTGAACGTGCCTAGTTCGGGGCCGTACAACTCGGCGGAGGCAAGCCCGCCCGTCTCGCCCTCAAGGCTAGACGGAACGGCCGCCTCGTGGGGAGGCGGCCGTTCCCTTCGTGCGAGGAGCAGAAACTACTCGCCGCGGGGTGAATTCACCCGAGGCATCGCGCCCTCGCGCGCGAGAGCGCCCTCGCGGGCGAGGTTGTGGCCCTCGGTGTCCTCTTCCTCGGTAGCCCGAGCCAGCGCGCCTTCACGCGCGAGAGCGCCCTCGCGGGCGAGGCTGTGGCCCTCGGTGTCCTCTTCCTCGGCAGCCCGAGCCAGCGCGCCTTCACGGGCCAGCGCGCCTTCGCTCTTGTCTTTGCTCATATCGACCTCCTCGCCCGGCGGCGTTAAACTGTCTCTCTCCGGCCTTAGTGCTACTCGGCCTTATGGCCCGACATTACGCCTCGGCGGACCCGTCGCCTAGTGAGGCATCGTACGCCGCGCCTGTGTGTTTGGCGACATTTCTCGATGTCGTCCATCTCGGCATCACCTGGCAGTCACGGCGAGCGCCGGGCCGTACAGGTCGAGGAGTCGTGCGGACAGCTCGGTCTCGACCCCGACCAGCTCAAGGAATGCGGGGCCCTCCAGGGCGAACAGGAGTCCATCCGACTGCGCAGTCACCGTCGCCGTCCGACTGGCGCCCGTCAGCAGGCCGATCTCGCCGAACGCTTCGTCAGGTCGCATAGTGCGAAGGAGCCGTTCCGGCGCACCCTCCTCCGCCGCCTGGCTGACCGAGAACGACCCGTTCGCGATCACGTAGAACCGGTCGGCCTGCTCGCCCTGGTGGATCACGATCTGCCCGGCCACGACGGGCACGGGCTGGAGTCGGCGCAAGGCCAGCTCGAGCCGATCAGCCGGAACGCCGGCAAAGATCGGCAGCCCAGCCACCCGGAGCATGAGCGGCGCCAGCGGGCTGGGCGCCTGCCGAACCGCGTGCCCGAGCAGCGCAAGGCTCGAGACGACGGCGAGAACCAGGACGCCCGCGCCGAAACCGAGCGTCGGACCCACGCCGAATCGGTCGGCCAGGATCGGCAGCACGAGGGAGCCGAGAGCGTACGCGAGGATCCCGACGGTTGCGATCACGCCAAGCGCCCGACCCCGGACCTCGTCGGGGACGATCCGTTGGAAGAGGGTCGTATCGACGACCTCCACGAGCAGGCTGCCGGCCGATGCCACTGCCATGGCGACCACCGCCAGCTCCAGGCCAGGCGCGGCTCCGAGGGCGGCCACGCCCACGGCGAAGAGGCCTGCTCCGGCGACCAGCGGCCCGGCGAGGTCTCGGCGCAGCACCAGGATCCCGGAGGCGACCGCGCCGACGAGCCCTCCGACTCCGATCGCGGAATTCAGGTAGCCCGTCCCCGTCTCGCCGGCCCCCAGCGTCCGGGTGGCGAGGATGACCGTCAGGATGGCCAGGCCGCCCATCACGAACCGGCCGGCCGCATCGAGCGCGGCGAGGCCGGCAAGCGGTCGGAGTGCGCCCCGCCACGAGCTCGGGCCGGCGGAGGAGGCACCTCCCGGTGCCTCGATCGCTGCGGCGGCCGCCGCCCTGCCGCGGCTGCTGCGCGGGAGTCCCCAGAGGACCACCGCGATGACCGCGAACGAGACGGCGTTGATCACGAAGGCGACGGCGAGGCCGCTCGCCGCTATGAGCAGGCCTCCGATTGCGGGTCCGATCACGAACGCCAGGTTCTCCAGGCTCGCCCAGGCGCTGTTCGTCGGACCCAACTCCGTCTCGTCGGCAACGAGCTGAGGCAGGTAGGCGCCAAGAGTCGGCCCGAAGAAGGTCGAGAAGCAGGCGGCCAGCAGGGACAGGGCGACGATCAGGGCAAGCGGCCCACCGACGGCCACAACCCAGGCCAGCCCGATCATGAGCACGCCGCGGGCGACGTCCGTTACCAGGAGGACCATCCGTCGCTCGTAGCGATCCGCGACCATTCCTGCCGGCACGGACAGCAGGATGTAGGGCGAAACCCGGGCGGCCCCCACGAGCCCGAGGAGGGCCGCGGACTGGCTCCGCTCGTACACGACGATCAGGAGGGCGACGAGATAGAGCCAGTCGCCGATCGAGGAAACGAACTCTCCGACGAGCAGGCGAACCAGCGGCCCGTTGTGGAGCAGCCGACGATAGGGGGCAAGCACGGTCAGCGGGAGCCTGCCACGGCAGGCATAGGGCGCGGACCGCGTGCCTGCCCGTGCTCCGGGGCGAGCGCCGCGTCCAGCCGCTCCAGGAACGGCCTGGCCCCCAGGCGTTCCAGCACGGGGCGTGCCTCGGCGGCGGCCGCAGCCACAACCGGATCGTCCGGACCCAGCACCGTGGCCATGTCGATAGCCACGAGGGCTGCCTCGAACGCGACGCCGAGGTCGATGAGCCCCCGGCGCGCCTCATCGAACAGGGTCCGCGCCTCGTCCATCCGACCCTCGAGCGCGGCGATCGCGGCGAGGAGGGCCGTCCGTCGCAGGCTCACCAGAGGGCCGTGGACTCCCGTCGCGTCGAGCGCCGCCAGATCCTCGGTTACGGCCACGGGGTCGCGCATCCAAACCGCCGCGCGGGCCGCAATAGCCAGCGAGGTCGGGGCGTTGAGGGCGCTGAGCCTGGCCATCTCATGCGCGGCCGCCCGCGCCTCGGGGAGCCGGCCCCCGGCCAGCCCCAGGTTCGATTCGAGCTCGGCGTCCGTCATGAGCCGCTGGTCCTCATCGACCACGGCGGCAACGACAGACCGGACCACCGCGAGAGACGCGGTCACGTCCTCGCCGCGCCATTCCCGGAGCTCGACCGCGCTCGCGAGCAGAAACGCTCGCGCCTCGTTGTCGAGATCGCCCTCGAGAAGCGACTCGAGCTCCTCCAACGCCCATTCCCAGTCGCCCGTCCAACGGGCGACCTCGGCCAGGTTACCGGCGAAAACGAGCACCCGTGATCGGAGGCCGAGGCGCCGGGCCTCCGCCAGGCCGGCTCGCCCCGTCTCGATCGCGACCAGCGGGTTGCGCGCGCCCATCGCCGCCTGGAGGGCGACCCGGCCGGTCAGGGCATCGGCCGCGGCGCCGCTCGTCTCCGAGAGCTCGATCCCGGCCCGGAGCACGGCGAGCCCCTCGTGCGTCCGGCCCAGGTCCAGCAGGCTCGAGCCTTTCGACATGAGCATCTGGGCGATGATGGGCAGACTCTCCAGGCGTTCGGCCTGGGGCAGGGCCGAATCTGCGACTTCGACGGCGCGGGCGTCCTCGTTGGCGAGCATCAGTGTTCGAGCGAGGGACGCGCGAAGCGCCAGTCCCTCGGGCTCGTTCGCGAGGTCCTCGAACTCGGACACGGCGGCCTCGAGAAGAGTCTGCGCTTCCTTCGGGCGGAAAGTCGAGCCCAGACAGCGGCCGAGCAGGGCGACGTCGCGCGCGGCGGCGCGCCGGTCGCCGCGCTCGCGATGCAGAGCGATCGCGTCACGCAGGTGTGCTATAGCCGGCTCGAAGCGGGCGGCCCTGGAAAGGCCGTCGCCCGCCTGCTCGAGCAGCGCGGCCCGTTCGGCGGGATCGGTCGCCACGCTGAGGGCCTGCTCGGCGAAGGCCGCGGCCTGCTCCCAGGAGCCCAGGGCAGCGGCCCGGTCGGCGGCTGCATTCAGAGCGGTTCGAGCCCAGGCCGCGATCTGGTTCGCGTCGGGGCCCTTGGTGGCGTTCTCGTGAGCGGCGAGATAGTGACCGGCCACGGCACCGGCCAGCTCGTCCGATCCGAGGGACTCGAAGAAGCGGGCGGCGGCGAGATGTCGGCTCTTTCGGTCCGCGTGCGAGAGGGTGTTGTAGGCGACCTCGCGTACCAGGGCCTGGACGAAGGCGTATGAGCCGCGCTCGGGCGAGCGGGGATCAGCCGCCCTGGCCAGGATCTCGCGGCGCACGAGGGTCCGGAGGTGCGGCTCGAGAGTCTCCTCCGAGGTGCCCGACACGGCGGCCAGCCCGGCGGCGGTGAAGCTCTGGCCCAGGACGGCGGCATCGTGGACGAGCGCCCGGTCGGCCAGGTCAAGGCTGTCGATGCGAGAGGCGATGAGGGCCGCGAGGGTCTCGGGGACGGCGAGATCGGCCAGGTTTCCGACCGGGACGTAGGCTCCGTCGCGGAGCTCGAGCTTCCCCTCGGCCAGCAGCATCCGGACCGTCTCCACCGCGTAGAGCGGCATTCCGTCGGCCCGGGCGACGATCGTGCGGACGGCAGACTCGGGCAGGCCCGGTACCAGTCCGGCCAGGAGCTCGCGCATAGTGCTCTCGGGGAGCGGCTCGAGGGTGACGGCGGCGAAGTTGCGCTTGGCATGCCAGTCGGGCCGTCGCTCCAGGAGCTCCGGGCGCGCCAGGGTCAGCACGTAGATGGGTTTGTTCCGGCTCCATTCGAGCAGGGAATCGACGAAGTCGATGAGCCCCGCATCGGCGTTGTTGAAGTCCTCGAAGACCAGAGCCACGATCGCCGAGTCGGAGAGGCGCTCGAAGAACGTCCTCCAGGCCCCGAACAGCTCGGCCGTGCCGACCTTGCCGTCGCCGACTCCAAGGAGGGTCAGCAATGCTCCCTCGATCCAGCGGCGCTCGCTCTCATCGGGTACGTGCTCCATCACGGTGGCTGCGACGCGCGAACGAGTGGTGGCCTCGTCGTCGGTGTCGAGCAGGCCGCAGCGGCCGCGCACCATCTCACCAAGAGCCCAGAAGCTGATTCCCTCGCCGTACGCCGGGCTTCGGCCCTCGTGCCACCAGACCTCCTCGGCCAACCCGTCGATGTACTTGAGGAACTCCCAGGCCAGGCGGGTCTTGCCGATGCCGGCCGGGCCGATGACCGAGACCAGGCGGGCGCGGCCCTCGCGGCTGGTGGCGTGGAAGAGCTCGCGCAGGAGGCGCAGCTCGTCCCCGCGGCCCACGAAAGGAGCTTCGAGCGTTTCGGCGCGGTTACGGCCGCCCCGTTCGGCGATGACCCGCAGCGCCCTGTACGCGGGCACCGGAGCGGTCTTGCCCTTCAGGACCTGTTCGCCGGCGGGCTCGAAGGCAATCGCGGAGCTGGCGGCACGGCGGGTGGCCTCGCCCACCAGCACCGTACCCGGGGCGGCCGCCGACTGCAGGCGGCTCGCGGTGTTGACGAGGTCCCCGGCCACCATGCCCTGGCCGGTCGCGCCGATGGTGACGGCGGCCTCCCCGGTCAGGACGCCGGCCCGCGCCTGGATCGTCGGCCCCAGGCTGCGGACCGCGGCCACCAGATCGAGGGCGGCGCGGACGGAGCGCTCGGCATCGTCCTCCTGGGCAGTCGGTGCTCCCCAGACGGCCATGACCGCGTCGCCGATGAACTTCTCGATCGTGCCCGCGTACCGCTCCACCACCTCGCGGGCGAGATCGAAGTAGCGCCCGAGCAACTCACGCGTCTCCTCGGGGTCACGGCCCTCGGCGATGGTGGTGAAACCGACGAGATCGGCGAACAGGACCGAGACCAGGCGCCGCTCGGCCACCGGTGCGGTCGCCGACGGAGCAGGGGTGGGCCTCGCGGCGGGTGCCGCGGCCGCTCCGGCGGCAGCGACTGGGGCCCCGCACTCACCGCAGAACCTGGCCGCGGGCCCCAGCGGCGATCCGCAGACCGCGCAGGCCGCGCTCAGCCCCTTCCCGCATTGCTCGCAGAACTTCAAGCCGGGCGGGTTGCTGCTTCCACAGCTCGAGCAAACAGCCATCGAAGAGTCGCCTCCTGGCGAGGCTGGCACCGGCGATCCCGCGGAAGGGCCGGCTGCCCGTAAACGCCGCGAGGTGTCGCCGCGGCTACTCTAGCGGGTCGGCCCCATCGGTTCCGAGGAAGTCTGACACGCCGTCATCTCCGCGGTCGAGGACGCGTGCAGGCTCAGGGCGCCCCCGCGGCACAACCCTGAAGATCTGCATCCTCGAGCACCCAAGCGGTTGCCGTCCCGACCGTCGAGCGCCGGCAGGCCCGGCTCGCCATGGCGGAGAGCAGCCGCTTTCCTGTTTCAGCCCGGCGGTGTCGCTGTAGCGGCCAGGATGGCCTTGATTTCGAACGGAGTTGCGTCCGGGTGCTTCGCGAGGATGCGGGCGGCATAGCCCGCTATGTGCGGAGCTGCGAAGCTGTTGCCGGTCGCGACGATGCGCTCACCCGAGCGCCACGCGACCGGCACATCGACTCCGTAGGCACCGAACTCGACGGGGGGGCGCGGGTTGTAGAACCAGACTGCCGGGTCTGCTCGGTCGTGCGCGGCCACACTGACGACCGAAGCGAAGAGGGAGGGATAGCTGTTACCCGGCACGTTGTTGGCTGCGCAAACCATCAGGACGTTGGCGAAGTAGGCCTGGTCGGCCAACTCGTGGAACAACCCGAAGAGGGCGTCGCTGCTGGAGGAGAGCGAGAGGTTCATGACTCGCACTCCCTGTCTGATCGCCCAGTCCAGGCCGGCCGCAAACACGATCCCCTTGCTCCGATTGTTCGGCCCGAGGACTCGAACGGAGACGAGATCCACACCTGGAGCCAGCGCGTGGATGATCCCGGCACAGGCAGTACCGTGGCCTACCACGTCGATCCCCTCTTCGTCCTCGCTGACGACCGGATCGGCGTCCTGTGTGGCGCCTGCTTCGACCTTGACGCTGCGAACCAGCTTCCCGCCCACGGCCAGGTGCTCGCGCTCGACACCGCTGTCGATTATTGCCACTGTCACGCCCGTACCATCGCTCCCGCCCATAGCCCACTCACGGTCGATGGACGGAAGCGGGGGCAGGCGCCGCAGGGCAACGCCGCCGGATTCGAGGAACGGCTCGCTCCATGCCGGAACGATCTGGCTGGTCACGAGAACGCGCGCCTCACTCGGATCCCGGGTCGGTCCGCCCACGCCCGCCAGCCCGGGGACCGATGCGCCCCTCCACGGCTGATCGCCGGCCGCGGGCGCGTGCGGTCTGGCGCGCCAGTGCGCCCAGGAGCGTGGTGACCAGCTCCAGCTGGTCGGGCGAGGCCTCCCGGATCGCAGCGATCTGCTCTACGAGCGGCCAGAGAGGATCGTCGTCGCTACCGAGGCCCTCGAGCGCTGCGGCCACGAGCGCGTCGACACCCGGGGCTGGCGTGTCCTCGCCCGCCAGACCGGAGATCACCTTTCGAATCAGTGCGGCCGTGTCACGCTCGACCCGGCTGGCCCGGATGGCCACAGTCGCCTGGCGTGCGAAGACGCCTGCCAGCTCCACGTCCCGGAGCGAGAACGTTGACTCGCTCCGCTTGTCGAGCACTTCGAGGATGCCGATCGTGCCGCTATCGTCCACGAGCGGGACGGCCACGATGGAGCGTGGCACGTAGCCGGTGGCCTGGGCGAAGCCGCGTCCGAATCGACCGTCGGCGGCCACGTCCGAGATTGCAAGGCCCTGCCCGCTCGAGAAGACGTAGCCGGCCAGACCCCGATCCGGCTGGATCTCCATACCGACGACTTCCTGCCCGTGCTCGCCGGCGGCAACGCGAAACACGAGCATCTTGCGATCGGGGTCGTACAGAGCGAGCGAAGCTGCCTCCGCTTCGAAAAGCGCCACGGCCGCCTCCACGACCGAGCGCAGGACGGCTTCGCTCGCTCCCAGCTCGAGGCGCTGTGCGATCTGGGAGCGAACGGTGATGGCTGCGATGACGGCTGAGAACTCAGCATCGGGGGGGATGTCCCGAGATGTCGGCCGGTCGCCCTCGCGGTTCATCGCTCGGCGGCCAGCTCAAGGCGGGCCAGGTCCGGTACGACGAGGACGTCCCGCTCGAACCTGATCAGGTCCTCCGCGACGAATCCCGACAGCAGCCGGTTGACGGTCTGACGCGTCCCCCCGATCATCGCGGCCAGCTCCGACTGGGAGTAGAGCCACGGCAGACGAACCTCGCCGCTCGCGGCCGGGTCGACTTCCTGGGCGAGCCTGACGATCCGTTGGGCAAGGCGTCCAGGCAGGTTGAGGAAATGGAGCTCGCCGACGTGGTGCGTGAGACGCCGAAGCTCCGCCGCCAGGGAAATCAGCAGCGCCCGACGGAGATCCGGCTCGCTGTCGACGAGCGCCTCGAAGGCATCGCGGCGCAGCACGCGAGTCACGGTAGCCTCGTGCGCGATCGCCGTCGCGGAGTGCTCGGTGCCGTCGAGCAAGGCGAGTTCGCCGAAGAAGTCGCCTGGCCCGAGCGTGGCGATGATCGCCTCCTCCTCAGCCTCTTGTGACGGCAGCACGATCTTGACGGCGCCCGACTCAATCACATACAGCGAATCGCCCAGGTCGCCTTGATGGAAGATGGTTTCTCCCTTGCGAAAGCGGCGCACGCGCAGCAACTGGGCGCACCGACCAAGCGTCGCGTCGTCTACCCGGGAGAAGAGGACGCAACGGCGCAACTCTTCGCCCAGCGTCGCCTGTGCCCTGAGCACCTGCCACCTCCGACAGACGGCTTGCCCTTTGTCGGAATTCTACTGGTCCAGGCCGCATCGACGCAGTGTTCGGCCCACGGGGTCAGTCACTGGGCGGAGTCTCTAGACCCTGCCCTCTCGGTGCCAGCGGAACCCGGGTTCAGCCCTTCCTGCGGGCCCTGATCTTGGCCTCGGCGATGAGAGGGTGCCGGGCCGCCTCGTGCGCGATTTCCCGCTCCCTCACCTTTGCCAGCTCCCAGGACGTCAACGGGTGCGTCAGGCCGCCAAACTGGTGGCCTTCGACGTCATCCTCGGAGTCCTTGGGGGCGGCCACTTCGTCCTCGATCTTCTTGGTCTCGTCCTCGTCTCTTGGACGGTGCGTGCTCATCGCTTGCCCTCCCTGGTGTCGGACCTGGAGCGTCTATTGATGGGCACAGGATGGACCGATGGATCCGACCGGTAAAGTGGATTCGCGACGCCGCGCCTGTCATATCTGTCACAGGTGCATGCCTGCCCGGACGGACGATCGCTGAGTTCAGCCTCTCCGGCGTTGCGCTGTCACCGCGGGACGGGCCTGTCGACCCGGCGAGCGGCCGGCCGCACCGCGACGTCGAGCGCGCGGGCGACGGCTGCGTCGAGCCGCTCTATGAACGGCCGCGCCATGAGCCGGGCGAGGATGCCTCGGGCGGATTCAGCGGCCGCCTTGACCTCCGGCTCGGCCGGATCGAGGAGGGTCGAAGCCTTCGCACTAAACATGGCCCAATCGCCGAAGGGATAGCCCGGCCATCGCGCGGGGACGCGGCGGCCCACCCAGACAATCGCGGCGGGTCGGATCCATTTCGAGCCCATCCGAAGGCTCGTCCGGCGCGGGCGCCTTCCGCTGCTCGTGTCCTTCCGCTGCTCGCGCGCGATCTGCTATAACTTGTGGCTGCTCGCCGAGCGGGAGTAACTCAGCTGGCAGAGTGTCTGCTTCCCAAGTCTGAGCCTCCCAAAGCCACGGGTCCCCTCGTGGCGACCCCCCCATTTTGACGCAGTTATACGCTCTCGCTCGTTGCCCATATTGGAGCAGGAGTGGGGATTCAAACCCGCGACGCTCTGCTAGGAAGCTGGGGTTTCCCCGAACGAGGCAGCGCAAGTGGGAGTGCGTGACCGGCTAGTTCAGAGGACGCTCGTCGGGAGCAACTCCTGCGGCAGGGTCGACTAAGGGGCTGCGTCGAAAGGGTTCGCGATCGCGATCCCGGCGATCCGGCGTCCAGTCCCGAAATCCTCGCTCACGATGCGGTCAGCCCCGGCACGTCGCGCGGCCTCGACGATCAAAGCATCCCAGAACGACAGCTGGGCTTCATCCTCGAGAGTCGCCGCGTCGAGGATGAGCTCGACATCGACCTGGACGACGGGCCACGCCGAGTACAGTGCGACGATCTCGCGAGCTTCCGGCCGGGGCATCGGCGGATGGAACTTGCGCGTCGCGACGACGTAGAACTCCTGGAGGACCTGAGTGCTCACGACTCCCGAGCGGTCCGCCCACAGCTCCTCGAGTACTGCTCGGGCGATCCGTTGCTTTTCGGTCTCGCTGGCGTCGTGGGCGTAGGCCAGGACATTGGTGTCGACGAACGTCCGCGGGCGGGAGGTCATCGGTTGCGAAGCGCCTCACGATCGTGCAACTCGTCACGCGTCCAGCCACGACCGCCGCGCCCAGCCGCCCTCTTCAGGATTGCCTCAGCCCGCGCTCGAGCCAGCTCGACCCGTTCGTCCTCGTCCACCAGCTCCCTCAGGCGTGTGGCCGCCAGTGCGCTGACCGACGTTCCGCGTTTCGCAGCCACGATGCGGGCCCGCCTGATCACTTCCGCGTCCATCTGCAATGTCAGGTTCGCTCGTGCCATCGTCGTCTCCACCGTTCGCCTGTGGTCCACAGGATACCACCGCGGCACGGGAGAGCAAGGGGTCCGTTACGATCGGGCCGACCGGCCCCTTCCCACGTCGAAACGAAGGCTCGGATAGGCCGCCAGACGCTTCGCGTGCATGCGGGCAAGAACGGGCACGCGGGCGTCCACGTAGTCATGGACCTCGACGCGCGCCTTGCCGTCGATCGGTCGGAGCACGCGACCGACGTACTGGATCAGCCGACCTTTGAACGCAATGGGGAACGCGAGAAAGAGCGTGTCGAGCGGCGGGCAGTCGAAGCCCTCGCCGAGGAAACTGCCGGTCGCGAGCAGCAGGACGCCGTCGCCGGATCGAGCTGCGGCAAGTCGGTCGGTGATTAGGCGCCGCGCTTTCTTGCCAACGCCGCCCTGTAGGACGTCGGCCGCGAGGCCAAGCTCCTGGAGCGAGGTCCCGAGCCTTGTGATGTGCTCGGTCCACTGCGACAAGACGAGGCAGTTGCGGCCCGCGCGCACAGCCGCGGCGACGTCCCCACAGATCAGCCGCGTCCGCTCCTCGTCCTCGACGAGACCTCGGAAGATCGACTGGATCGACGCTTGGGTCGGGCCACCGACATCGTCAGTCCCGGCCGGCGCGGCCACGTGGTCGGTCGGATGGACAACGAGAGCGCGGACGAAGCCCGAGTCCTCGGTCTGTCGTTCGCCCATGCGGTGCCGGATGGGGCCACAGTACATCGTGATCAGTCCTTCGAGCCCGTCACGACGGTACGGTGTGGCCGTCAGGCCGAGCCAAGCAGGTGCTCCGATTTCGCGAACCACCCGCTCGAACGTGGTAGCCGGCACGTGGTGACACTCGTCGACGACCACGAACCCGTACCCCGCCGTCATCTCGGCGATGTCGTCCCGGCGTGCCAGCGACTGCACCATCGCGATGTCAACGATGCCACGTAGTCGGCTTCGGCCCGCGCCGACGACGCCGATCTGCCTTCGGTTCATGCCGAGGAGGGTCACGAGGCGCTCGCGCCACTGTTCGAGGAGAGGTTGGCGATCCACGATCACGAGCGTGGGCGCCGCGCGATGGGCGATGACCGCGCACGCCAGCAGGGTCTTGCCGGCGCCGGGCGGCGCGACGAGCACCCCCAGGTCATGGCGGCATAGCGCCTCGAGTGCGTCCTGCTGGCCTGCTGGCAGCGTCGCCTGCATGTGGACCTCGATCCGGGCCACCTGCGTGCGCTGCTCCCGCACGACGAGTCGGCTCCCCGCTTCGGCGATGACTGCTTCGGCCGCCTCGCGCAGGCCCCGCGGCAACAGGAGCCGGTCGATCGACTCGCCGTAGCAGCGAAGGAAGCGCGGCGTCTTCCACGTCGATAGGCGCAGTCGCTCCTTCTCGTAGTAGTCCGGGTTGTGGAGCGAGGCCAGGTGTTTGAGCCCTGCGAGCAGAGCTGGCGGTAGGCCGATCCGGTCGATCGAGAGCATCGCCTCGGCATCGGCCACGATCGTCGCCGGCGCCTTGGGCGTGTCGCGCCCCCGCGGTGGCCGATAGGTGGGTTCCAGCGGGCCAGCGGCCACCTCGCGCACGGACTCGGCCATGGACTCGATCGCCTCGGGCGACCTGCGACCGAGCGCCGAAAGGAACGCCCACTGGTCGCCAAACGGCCGAAGAGTCGATGGGTCGAGAAAGACCGTCGTGCCACGGCGCCGGCACGCCCCCTGGAGCGGCAGCGCGATCAGGTTGCCGAACGATCCCTTCGGCATGAAGTCCTGGGCCGGGAAGAGCCGGTCGTAGCTCGCGAGATCAATCTCGGCCCGCACCGTCATCGCTTCGCGCAGGAGGTAGGCACCGACCCGACGCGGGGCAGATGCCGCAACCGGCCCGCTGAAGAACATCCAGACGTGGGCGCCCTCGCCCGATCGCGAGCGCTCAAGGGCCACCGGAACCCCGGCAGCCTGAGCCGCGTCGACGTACGCACCTGCGTCGAGGGGCCAGGTCGGGCCGTCGAAGTCGCACGCAAGGAGCCGGCATCTGTCGTTGAGAAGGAGCGGGTACAGGCCGACGTGCACCCGACCCGTGAGGTGCGCCTCGATGATCCCGTCGCTCAGCGGCAGATACGCACGATCCTGTCGCCGAGCGTTGGCCGGACCGCCGACGACTACGGGGCTCCATCCTGACTTCCCGCTGCGCTCGTTCTCCCACCTGGCTGCGTAGACGTCGTCTCGCCCGGCGAACAGCGAGCGGAAGAGCGCGACCTTGGCCTCCGGTGACGAATGGCCATCCACGGGCACCCGGCTGGTTGACGTCAACGGATCGTGGAAGAGCGTGGGCTCCCAGGCGGGCGCCGGCGGCGGTCCGGTGGTCGCCCGTTCGGGAACCTCCAACCCGAGCAGCGACCGCAGTCGCCGGTTCTCGGCACGGAGGCCCTCCATCTCGAGGCGCAGCTCATCCAGGCCTGCGGCATCGCGCTCACTCAAGGCGGCCGCCCCACACGCTCGTCAGCTCCCCAGGTATGGCAGAAGCTCTTCGCGGAGCCACTCGCCGAGTGTCGTAGGGTCCCAAGCAATTGCCGGCAAGGGAGAGGTTCTGGGGAAGTCGGCGCCCACGGGCGGACGGCAACGATAAGTGTGCCGCGCGAAATGTCTCCGTCATACCGGCACACTTCTTGACAGACAGGATCGGGACACTAGGCGTCGGCGATCCCCTTCTCATCCTCAGGCTGCCCGAGGCCGGCCGACGCATCGAGCCATTCGGGGCTGACCCTGACGATCGCGACGAACGATGGGACGGAGCGCTCTAGGAGCGCAAGGACTCCGTTCGGCGACAAAGAGGGCCTCTTCGTCTGCAAGGCCATCTCCACAAGGGCATCGGCCACGGCCGGTGCGCTCAGGTACCACTGGTCAACGAGGAAGTCGTCCGGACTCTCAACGAGGATCCCAAGCCCGGCCAAGTCCGGCCCGGAGAAATGGCGGATGTTGGCGGTCACTATCACGTCGGCTCTGCCGGCCAGAGCTGCCCCGACTACGTGCCGGTCATGATCGGGTACGGACTCGGGCACGGCCGCCATCCGAGCACGAATCTGCGCTTCCGACACTTCGGCGTCTTCGAACGCAAACTTCATCGCGGCGATCCGCTTCGAGATGCGCTCCTCTCCTATCTCCGGGCGAACCCGAAGGATGCTGCGCTTCGTCTCCTCCAGGATCTGGCCGCTCCAGACCAGCCGGAAGAGCCTGTGCTCGGCGATTAGGAGATGTAGATGACACAGCGCCCACGGATGGAGCACGCAGGCATCGAGCAGCGCGCTGTACACCGGTCAGTCTTGGTAGATGCCGAGATCCTGAGCCTCCGGAGTGAGGTCCTCAAGGATCTTGCGGCGCATCGCAGACCGCTTGCTTCGGTACTGCACGATGTCCTCGAAGCGGATTCTGCGATGCGTGCCAACCATCGAGAATGGGATCTCGGATCTCTCGAGCAGCCGGATCAGATGCGGTCGGGACACGTTCAGGATGTCGGCCGCCTGTTGCGTAGTCAGTTCGTGGCTTGTGGGCACTATCGTGACCGCCTTGCCCTGACGCAGGGCCTTTGCCGCCTCCACGAGGACCTCATAGAGCGGCTCAGGAATCTCGATTTCGTTGCCGTCGGCACCCACCAGACGCGCCTGCGACCGACTGAAGACCTGCTCGATCAGCTTCAGTCTGCGGCGTTCGTCGGCGTCTGCGGTGATCGGACGCTCTACCAGCATCTCTTGCCTCCTGCGAGGATCCTAACACTATTCGCAACAAACGAAACGGTCCACTCGGGGAGGCGCGGAACGGGACCATTGGGCGAACCACTCGGCGGCTTGGGCACGGCGGCGAACGATGCGCTTCAAGTAGGCCCGGCCAACGAGTACCAGGGATGCCGATAGTCGGTCGTGAATGTGTGCTGACCCAGACCGGGCACAGCGAGCGGCCAGACCTACAGGTCGCTCTTAAGCTGACTCACACATTCTTCGTCCGGTTCTGTACATGACCGCACTCGCTCGCCAGGGCCCTACAGCCTGTCGCCCGGGCTCAACCGCTTGCCCACCTCAGTGGCCCGCTCGGTGGCGGCCGACGCCGCGTAGCGCGAAACCATCGTCCGCGAGCGCCAGCCCGCGAGCGTCATCAGGTCGGTCTCGTTCATCCCCCCAGCCAGCATCTTGTGGGCATAGGTCCGGCGAAACATATGGGGGTGGACGTGATCACCGATGCCTGCGGTCAGGCCCCGCTCGTGGATCATCTGGCCAATCCCCGATTCCGTGAAGGAGCCCTTGGGTCCGAGCCACAGGTTGGGCAGGTGAGCCGAGTGGTGCGGCGGGATTGACTTGCCGTGCCGTGTTCCGCCGTCGCGATAGCGCAGGTAGCGATCGAGTGCCCTGACTGCCTCTCGACCGATCACCACCAGGCGTTCTCGCCGGCCCTTCCCGAGCACCCGCAGCTGGCGTTCATCGAGGCTTACGTCGTTCGTTTCAGGGTTGTCAGGCGTCCAGTGAAGGGCGGCGATCTCGGCCCGATGGGCACCGCTGTCGAGCAGCACCCGGATGATCGCCTCGTCGCGCCGGCCCGCGAACGTCCGGTCTTCCGCACAGACGTTGAGCAGAGCGCGGATCTGGTCGTCACTCAGCATCGGCGGCAGCTGCTCCCCGACGATCGGTGGCTTCATCCGATCCATCGGCGAGGTGACGATCATCTCCTCCTCTACCGCCCACTTGAAGAACGCCTGGAGGCTGCGGTAGCGGTTGTGCGCGGTGGTGGGCCTGTAGCATCGGAGCTGGTCGGCGATGAAGGCCTCGACGTGCTCACGCCGGATCGCCGGCAGGGCGGCGGGCAAACCCTCACGGGCGAGAAAGGCCTCGAACAAGACGGCGGCGTCGGTGTAGGTCCGCTCGGTCTTGGGAGACAGATTGCGGGCCGCGAGATGGCGGCGGAAGCTGGCGATGTCGGAGGCGAGCGCGGTCGTTGCCGGGTCGGCGGGGCGCGGTGTAGGATGGGCGCCGCTCGGTCGGGCACCTCGCAAGGGTGGCAGCCTCGCTGGGTCTGATGGGTTGTTTATCTCATACCATCGTACTCAGTTTCTGCTCTGGCGCCAGTGCGACAGGCCTCTCCGAAAGGCAGACGCTCTCCGTGAGCGTGCTCCGAGCGGGAGTAACTCAGTTGGCAGAGTGTCTGCTTCCCAAGCGGATCGTGATGCTTTCGGAAGCCTAGCCTTCCGAAATGCCGGAAGCCCCTGCTTCCCTCCCTCCCCCCGTCACCCACGGGGCCTTGCCATGCCTGCCGTCTCAATCCAGCACGGCAGTAATGAATAGTAAGAAGGTCAGGCCGCGTTCGGTCGGTGGAGCCCAGTGCAGCCTTACGCGACGTCCGGCGCGGCACTACGCCTGGTAGCGCAGGTCGCTCCGCCGCTGAGAGACCAGCGAATTCGCGCCTCCACCTCTTCGACGCCAGACCCCATTAGGAACCACCGCCGCTGGCATCAGTTCCGGGCCTACGCCCGGGCGCGTTAGGCTAAAGGCGCCCGAGCAGGAAGCCTATTGCGAGGCCCAGCACGAACACGGTCGCGACGCTCGCCAGCTCCCTGTGCCAGGTGAGCCGGAACCGCGCCGTCAAGCGCGTATACCAAGACGGCTCTTCCGCAAAGAAGACCTGCTCCACACCAAACTCCGCGGCGAGATGCGCTATCCGCTCAGCGGGGATGGGGTGACGGTGCGGGAGCTTCACGGCTCGACCTCCTACGTGCCCCGCCATCGGGGCAGGGTCTGATCGGAGGGCTTCTCTAGCCAGCGTACGTCATGGCTCGATCATGCCACACCTTGCCGGCTGGCAGGTCGCCGACACGACCGCCCGTCGCCCGCGATCCAAGCCCGCTTACGCCGGCTGCTAGCGAGTAGACGACAAGCCTGTCGACGCCCCTCGCATGCTGGAGGGGACCCATGACTGAAGCGGGGCACCAGTGAGGGCAGCCGTTGGGAGCGCGAGCTCGAGTAGAACCCGACCCTATCGACGGCCCATCCATAGTGGAGCCAAAAGCCCAACAAACGAGGAGACGAAGATGTCACCCGCCGCCAGAACAACCGCAGCGTCGAGCCGAGAACCAGCAAGGGCACCTCGCGCCAGAGCTCGAAGTGGTCCTCGAACGAGGCCGGCCGAGGGCAGTCGCCTCGCGAGTCCGAGGGGCGAGGCCAAGATCGCCCCCCAGCTGCACAGCCTCGTCGTGCCCATCGATACAGTCACCCTTCATCCCAATAACCCTCGCCGTGGCGATGTCGACGCTGTGGCGGCGAGCCTGGCCCGTTTTGGCCAGCAGAAGCCGATCGTCGTCCAGGCCAGCACCCGCTACGTCGTCGCGGGAAATCACCTCGTCAAGGCAGCCCTTGCCCTAGGTTGGAGCGAGATAGCCGCCAATGTGGAAGAGCTCGATGACGCCTCCGCGGTCGCATTCATGCTCGCGGACAACCGCACCGCCGACCTTGGCGGCTATGACGACGCTTTGCTTGCGGCGATCCTCGCCGAGCAGGAAGCGTCGGCCAACCTCGCCGCCACCGGCTATGACGCCGACGATGTGGCAGCGATCCTGCGGGCGGCCGAGATCGCGGACGCCCGTGACGCTGATGCTGCACCAGTGGTGCCAGAGCCCGCCGATCTATACGTCGAGCCAGGCGATCTGTGGGCTCTCGGGCGCCATCGTCTGTTGTGCGCCGACTCCAGCGACCCCGCCACGGTGGCCCGTCTTTTCGGTGACGATACGGTCGATCTGCTCTGGACGGACGCACCGTATGGGTGTGCCTATACTGGCAAGACCGCCGCTGCCCTCAAGATAACCAACGACGATCTCGGTATCGAAGGCACCCGCGAGCTAGTTGCCGCGGCTCTTCGCCTGGTGCCCCTGCGAGCGGGTGGCGCGTTCTACCTCGCCTCGCCCGCGGGCCCGGGCCACCTCGCGTTTCTGCTTGCCCTCGCCGACGCCGATCTCACGGTTCACCAGACTCTGGTGTGGCTAAAGAACGCCCTGGTAATCGGCCACTCGGATTATTCCTACAGACATGAACCGATCATCTATGGCTGGAAAGACGGCGCAGCACACACGTTCCGGGGGGACCGAACGCAGGACAGCGTCTGGGAGATCGCTCGACCCGCCCGGAACGACGTCCATCCGACGATCAAGCCTGTAGAGCTCGTCGAGCGGGCCATCCGCAACAGCTGCGCCCCTGGCGACACGATCTCTGATCCGTTCGTCGGAAGTGGGACCACGATCATTGCCGCCGAGCGGACCGATCGGCGCTGTCTAGCGATTGAAATCGACCCCCGCTATGCCCAGGTGGCCATCGAGCGCTGGCAGACGTTTAGTGGGGAGCGGGCCACGCGGCAGAGCCGGCTCGGCGAGCCCAGCTCGTCTGCCCAAGCTGAGACCGAGACAGTCGGAGCACGCTCGTGAGCGCCCGGGGCAGGCGCAGCGACGCCGAGCTGGCAATGATCCGAGACCGCATCGAGACCCTCATGCTCGCGGGCTATCGCTCGCCGGCGATCCACCGGGCCCTGACGGGTCCCGAGGCACCAAAACCGATCGACATCTCCGAGCGGGCGGTACGCTCCCACGCGCGGGCGATCGAACGCGTCTGGCGGGAGCGCGCTAGTCGCGAGGGGCTCGAGGCCGAGCACGCCAAGGCCATCGCGATAGCCGAGGAAACCGTCCGCACCGCGCTCGCCCGCTCGGCCCAGAACGCCCACGACAACGTCGGCGTCGGCTATCTCAACACGGCGGTGCGGGGCCAGGAGCTCCTCGTGCGTCTGCGCGGTCTCGAGGCGCCGGTCCGAACCGAGATCGCCGGTCCCGGCGGCGGACCGGTCAGGCTCATCGCCCTCGCCGACCATCCGGCCGAGCATCTGGACCCGCGCGAGGAGGCGCGACGGCTCCGCCAGATGGCGTCCGACGCAGAGGCGGAGGCCGATGAGCTTGCCAAGGGTCGGGAGTCAGAGTCATGACCAGCCGATACCGCCAGCTCCTTCGGGAGGCCGCGGCTAGCAGCGACGCGGCGTTCGCGGAGTATGTAGGCGACCTCGAGTTTCCCGAGCATCTCCGGGCGGCGAGCCGCTTTGCCCAAGCTCATGAGCGCGGCATCATTCTCGCCCCCCGAGGTCACGCCAAGACGACGCTCTTCCTGTATCGTGCCGCCCGCCTGATCGGCGCGAGCAAGGGCCGCCGGCGCCTCGGCATCCTGACCGCCGTCGACGCCGATGCGGAGGCTCGCTCACGGGCTATCCGCGGCCTCGTGGAGCATCCACGCTTTACCGAGGTGTTCCCCTGGGCCCAGGCCGGCGTCGAGGGTCGGCCCTGGACCGATGCCGCCTGGAGCGTCCGGGGCGTCGATCTCGGCAAGGACCATACCTGTCTTGCCATGAGCCTTGGCTCAGTTCGCGCAGGACCGCGCCTCGATGAGCTGCTCGCCGATGACCCTGTCGGCGCCCAGGAGAACGCGACCGCCGCGGGTCGGGCCAAGGCTCTCGAGACGTATCTGACCGTCGTCGACCCGATGCTCGCGCCTGGGGGCAAGCGCATCTTCCTGGGCACCCGCTGGCACGAGGACGATATCTACGCCGAACTGATCCGCAAGGGCTGGCTCGAGCTGACTCGCAAGGCGATCCAGGCGGACGGCAGCGCGCTCTGGCCCGCTTACTGGTCGGCGGGGCGCCTCCTCGCCAAGCGCTCCGAGCTCGGCTCCGCGATCTTCGATCTCCAGTACCAGAACGACCCAGCGGGCATGGGCGGCAACATCTTCAAGCGCGAATGGTTCAGCTGGGTCGACGCGGTGCCAGCGGGAGCTCGACGCGTAGGGCTCGACCTGGCCGCCTCGAAGAGCGAGCGCTCCGACTACGCCGCGGCGGTCGAGGTGGTCGAAGATCTCGCCGAGAACGCCCTCTATTTCGTGGGCGCCTTTGCCGCCCGACTCGACGAAGGCCATCGGCGCTGGCTGACCGGCCGCGACGAGGAGGGCACCTACGTCGAGACGGTCGGCGACAACCCGCCCGGGCCGCGGCTGCTCTGGCCGCTGCGGTTGCTACCACCGTACTTCTGTGGCGCCTCGGGCTACGCGGAGGTGCCACGGCCGCTGACCGCGCTAAACATCGAGGCGGTCGCTCACCAGAGCACATTCGTGCGCGAGATGCTGGGTGCGACCCGCCTGCCCGCGCTCGCGGTCCACCCCGACGCCGACAAGGTCACCCGCTCGCGCACGCTCGCCGGACGCTTCGAGGGCCGCAAGGTCTTCTTCCTGCGCGGTGGGCCGGGAATGGGCACGGGACCAACCGATCCGGGTGAGTTCGCCCGGCAGCTCCTCGCCTTTCCCAACGGCGAGCACGACGATCTCGTCGATGCCGCCGTCTATGCCGCCGATCTCAACGGCGTCGGTAACGGCTTCTATTTCACATCCGCTCGCAGATAGCATAGGAGCGCACCTGGACTAGCTCTTAAGCAATGGCCGGATCTGAGGCCGGATCTGAGACATTACCTGCGCCCGCCGCCCGAGGCGACTCTCAAGACCGCGGCCGCGACGGTCGAGCGACGAGAAGCTCGGCGAAATCCGCCACCAGTGAGCGCTCGGCGGCGGTGAGTTTGCGAGATCGGGCATCTGCGCTGCCGATATCGGGGAACCCGCGGATTTCGCGCGCCAGGCGCTCCGGGTCGATACCCCATAGCGCTTCGAGCAACTCGACAAAGGCGATGCCTGTCGCGTTCGAGGCCGCCATCAGGTCTGCCGGGGTCGGGCGCGCTCGCGACGGACGAGATGGATCGAGAAGCGCGGCGACGTATCCCGTATCACGCCCCATCGCGGCGCTCAACGCCCGCATCGACAGACCCGATCTAGCCTGGATTTCGGTCAGGCGCTCGCGAAACTCGCGCTCGTCAGGGATCATCACCGTCACCTCCTGGGGGCTTGATCGGCGGTTGCTCTAAGCGTGACTATGACGTAATATAACGTCATGCTAGCGGAGATGGAGGAGGTTGTCGAGACCGGTCCGGTACCGGCCTTTCCGCGGCGCCGGGTCCTATCAGACAGCCTCCCGGCCATGCCCCTCCGACAGCTCATCGCCGAGTACACCGCGACCTTCGGGTCGACCTGGGCGCCAGTCACGCGGCGCAAGCACGCCGATGACTTCGCTCGGCTGGTCGACTGGCTCGAGGCTCACAGGCTGCCGGTCACCACGACCTCGCTCGACTTCATGACCCTCGTCGACTACGTCACCGACCTCCGTACCCGACCCAAGGTCGCAGGTGTCTGGCGGGGATCGCCCGACGCCCTTGGACGGTCCCTCGCGGGTGGCTCGATGGAGACGCTGTCGGCCAACAGCGTCAACGCATATGTCCGACCGTTGCGCTCATTGGCGATCTGGCTCGTCGACGAGGGCATTCTCGCGGTCAATCCGTTCCGTCGCTCTCGGCGGCGAGCGGCGCTCAATCCCCTACTCCCGTCGGAAGAGACTCCTACCAAGAGCGCGACGCTCGACGATCTCCATGCCCTCGAACGGGGTTGTGCCGGAGATAGCCCGCTTGATCTTCGCGATCAGGCCATCGTCTCGATCCTGGTCACGACCGCGGCCCGCAACAGCAGTGTCCGGCTGTTGCGTCTGGGCGATGTCGACTTCGAACGGGCGGTAATCCGCTTCCGGCGGGCCAAGGGCGGCAAGACCCTCGAGCTGGCCCTGCAGCCTGGGACCGCCGCCGCCCTTCTCGCCTACCTCAAGCGCGGACGAGCCAGCTTCCTACCGCCATCCGGCAACCCGGTCGACGATCCGGGCTGGCTCTTCCTCTCCCATGCCGCGGGTGAACCACGGCCGCTGACGATGAATGCCCTCTCGCTGATGTTGACCCGCCGCTACCACGCGGGAGGTGGGAGCCTGCGCTGCTTTGGCTCCCATCGCATCCGCCATGCCACGGCAACGCTTCTCGTAAACAACGGCATGCCACTCGAGGAGGTGAGCCGGTATCTGGGTCACTCCTCGACGATGCCGACCCGCCGCTATGCCCAGCAGACGGCGGAGGCGCTCGGGGTTCGGGCTGCGGACGCGCTCGCGAGAGCCGGGCTCGTGGGCTGACGCGCCCGCACGACGGTCAGCCAACGTCCCCGCGCTGGTCCGGACAGGATGGCTAGCGCGGTCAAAACTCAGCGCCGCTAGGGCGCCAAGCCTGCGAGGTCAGCGAGTCTGACCTCTGCCAAGGACCGCACAGTTCGAGTGGCCCCGAGTTGGTCATCGGTTGAGTAATTACTGGCGATTCCTAGACACGCCATCCCCGCCGCTGCCGCCGCCTGCACCCCGGCGGGCGAGTCCTCGATCGCGACACATCGGCTCGGCTCCACGCGAAGACGATCGGCCGCCAGCAGGTAGATGTCCGGTGCCGGCTTGCCGCTTCGCACGTCCTCGCCCGAAATCACGACCTTGAACGCATCACGGATACCGATCTCGCGTAGGGTCTTCTCCACGACGGGACGCAACGAAGAAGACGCCACGGCAAGAGGTACGTTGGCCTGGCGAAGAGCTGAGACGAGTTCGGGTACCCCGGGGGCGGCTCGAAGCCCGACGAGGCGGGATAGCAGGATTGGCTGGTGACCGCTCACGCATTCTTCGATCGACTCATCGAGTCCAAGCAACTTGGAAAGCTTCGCCCACCTGGCGCGGTGGTCCAAACCGAACAGTGTGGCGTACTCCGATGAGTCGAGCGACTTGCCACGAAGGACGAGGAAGGCGCCGAGAGCCTCTTCCTGGATTGGCTCCGTATCGGCCAGCACGCCGTCCATGTCGAAGATCACCGCCGCAAGCCGGGCTTCGGGGACTTCACCTGCCAGCCCGACGAGCGTGAATTCACTGCGGACTCGCTCCACGGCTAAGGGTTTGCGTGCCTGGCTCTCGTCCACCTGTTGCGCCTTCCATCTACTCAACTGGGAGATCGACTCTGCCCACCGCCCGTGGTCAAGAGTGCACGCTAGCCAGACCGTCAGCTGTCGGGCTGGTGACGGGACGACGAGGGCCGCAGCCGATCTAGCTCTCGCCTGGTGGAATCGTTCTCGAGGTACGGATGGCCGTCACGTAGGTGTCCTCGAGATGCTTCAGCGTTTCGTCGAAGTGCCGCACGGCATAGGCCGCGTAAAGGATGTCCATGACCAGGATCTGGCCCCATTTGGAGGTCATGGCCTCACCGTAGATTCCGGTGTCCGGCGACACCAACCCCGATGTGTACAACGTGACGGTCGCTTGCCTGGTGATGGCTGATCTGACGGCCGAAGTGATGGCAATAGTCGACACACCGTTGGCGCGGGCGCGCTGCAGCGCCTCAACGACTGGGAGCGACTCCCCTGAGTCGCTGATGCCTACCACCACGTCATTCGCGGTGGCTATCGTGGCGGTCATGACCTGCAAGCTCTGGTCGTGGAAGAACAGGCACTTCTTGCCCGCCCGAGTGAACCGCATAGTCGCGTCCTCCGCAGCGATGCTCGAAGCGCCCATACAGCAGAGCACGACCAGGCCAGCGGCATCGATAAGACCGACGGCCTGCTCGATAGCGGCTGCGTTCAGCCCGCTTGCGGTCCTGCGAAGCACCTGATGGCTTCGCCTGGCGATCTTGTCGATGATCGCCGTGCTCGAGTCGTTTCGAGTCACCCCTTCGTAGATGTACTGACGCTCCGGCTCTGGGACGTCAGGTCGAGCGCGCGCGAGAGCTTCCGCGATGCCCAGCCTGAGAGCCGCGTATCGCTCCAGGCCGAGTTCCCGAACGAACCGCGAGACCGTCGACTCGGCCACGTCGCATTCGGCCGCGAGCTGGGTGATGGTCATCGTCTTGGCGACAACCGGATGTTCGACTATGAACTCCCCAACCTGGCGCAGTGCCGGGTTCAGGTATGGCAGCTTGCGTCCGATCTGCTCGAGGACGTTGAGCTCCTCGACATCGACCAACTCCGTCACGCACGTGCCTCCAGCACTCTCAGGAGGTTCTCGACCGCCCCCCGGGTGGCCCGCTCGACGCTTTCCTTCGTGAGGCCACCCACGTGTGGTGTCACGATAACTCGATCGTGCGCCAGCAGCGCCGTCACCTCCGGGGGCTCGATCGCGTACACGTCCGTTGCGAAGCCGGCGAGCGTGCCGTCGATTAGGGCCGCCAGAATGGAAGTATCGTCCACCAACTGCGCCCGTGCCGTGTTGATCAAGTAGCTCCCGCGCTTCATTCGCCCGAGAGCACCAGCATCGATCAGCGGTCGAGGTCCCGGGGGGCAATGGAGCGAAACAACATCTGCGTGTGCCAGGACCCCGTGGAGGGGAAGGTACTGGAAGTCGCCCGAAGGGCGGAAGGACGCGTCCTCGACTTGATCACACGCACGAGCGACCATCCCAACACCGAGCCCGAGCTCCACAACGCGCCGCCCGATCTGTCCGCAACCAACCACACCGAGCACCCGGCCGCGGACTTCAACGCCCTCCCGGCGGTTCCACAGCCCATTCTTGACGGCGGCATTAGACCAGGGGATGTTTCGCATGAGCGCAAACATGAGCGCCATAGCAAGCTCGGCGACCCCCTGGGCGTTCGCCCCCGCGGTTCGCTCGACGGCGATTGCCATCTCCGCGGCAGCTGCTAGGTCGATCGCGTCGACACCGGTCCCGTTGCGGCTGATGACGCGAAGGCCTGAGCACTGCCGTAGCAGATCGCCCGGAATCGGCTCGACGCCGGCGAGGTAACCAACGCACAAAGGCAGAAATGTTTCTTGCTCAGCAAGGGTGGGCTGGCGACCAGGCGTCGGGAAGACGACCTCGTAACCGGCCCTGGTCAGCTCTTGCAGGGCTGGGTGGCCTTTCAGTGAGAGGGAGCGCGGAGTAACCGCGACCTTTTCGAGCATGACACGCCTCTCCCGGGCCCCGGTCGCAAGATCGCGCAATGCGCGCATCCGGCTCGGGCCCCCCGCTTGTGCCGCCTTCTGCTACTTCTTCCTCGGGCCAGTGGTGTACGACGTGACCTATTGGGTACTCGGAAAGATCGCTCGCACCGCGACCGACCGGCGCTTGCGAGTCGGAGGATCGGTTGCCCTCGTGGTCGTCTACTTCGTGGCGGTTAGCCTTTCAGGTTCCACGAAACCTGCGCCGACCAGCGCGGGAGTCACATTGACGCCGCTGGTGGCTGCGAACAGCGCGACTCCATCTGCGACCCCGACAACGACAGCGAATGCAACACATTCGACAGTACCAACAGCGAGCCCGAGGCCGACCGCGTCGCCAAGAGCTACCGCTACGCCGACGCCGAGCCCCACCGCTGGCAAGCCGATCACAGTCAGCGGTGATGCAAGCACAGGTTCCAGTCAGACCTTCAGACTCGCTGGTGGTTCATACACGGTGGCGTGGACCGCGACGGCCAACCAGCCGAGCTGCGACTTCGCCCTAGTCCTCGCCACGAAACCCGACGGCCCGGCGGTCAAGAGCACGTCCGAGATCCTGTTCCAGGCCCAGGAGTACAGCGACAAGGGCCAGTGGACGGGCGTTCCGGCCGGAACCTATGTGCTGTACGAGGACAGTTCGGGTCTCTTGAACTGCAAGGGGCCTTGGTCGGCGACGTTGACGCCGCAGTAGTCGACCCGCAGTTTCGCTCCAGCGGGATGCGGGTCAGGACCGGCGGCGGCCGTCCATCTTCGCTCGCCCCCAAGGCCAGTCACCGACGGCCGTTTGGCCTACGACGAACCCCTCCACGAGGCGCGGCCATCGCCTCTGTCAGGGCCGCCTCGAAACCTTTCTACGCTCCAGACTCAGGTCCTTGCGGGCCTAACCCCCCACTCGAAATACCAGCCCACCCTCGCGGTGCGGTGGGGTGCTCAGCCGCGAAGCTGACACAGGCAGCAACGAGGGCATCGAGGAGCCGCATCTGCGCCTCGCGATGGATCCTAGCCACCGCTCCCGAGAGGAGTTCGTCGTAGCGCTCGAGCTCTGATGCTCGGAAGTCATCGGTGTCCCACAGCCCGTCGACGACGGCGGTCGCTGCCCCGAAGGCGTCGGAGAGCTCGGACGCGAGCGAGAGCCTGCTCTGGCGCGATCGGGTCCAGCGTTCCTGTATCGAGGCCCGGATCTCGGCTTGGGTCGGTGCGCTCATATAGACGAGTAGATCGGAGCGCACTGGGAAGCTGGCTCCGGACCACTCAAGACCGGCGCGCCACCACACGAGCGCGAGCGCCGGAACGCCGGGGAGCCAGCTCGGTCGGAGCTCATGCGGGCCTCCTGTGCGATCGAGGCTCTATTGGTCACTCAAGTCGTGACCAATTGCAAGTCAATGATCGGCCTTAGCGGCCCGCTCCTCGGCTGCCGAGGCGCTCGCGTGCCTGTGCCGAGGCTGAGGGATGTCGGTCAGGTGCCGATCAGCGCGACTTCACCGGTCCTGCCTTGGCCTTCGTAGCGCCGAGCCCATCAACGATGAGAGGACTCCTTGACTACTAGAACATCTGTTCTAGTAGTCGCGTCCCATGGCCACTCCTCCACCGAACGTCCAGGCTGCTCTGGCGTCCCTCCGAAAACGCTGGGGCCGAGCAGCTCCGCGATGGGGCGAGGAGGTCGACGGAGCGCTGGCGGTGGCGCCGAGACACAGTCCGGCCGAGGATGCGGAGGCCCTGCCTGGCATACCGGATAGTCTGCCGGCAACATCGGATCGGGCGATCCCAACCGGCTTGATTGCCCTGGACGCGATCCTCGGACTGGGCGGCCTGCCCCGCTCCGCTACCACTACCCTGCACGGCGAGAGCCCCTATTCGTCACTCAACTCGGGGCAGAACGCAAGCAGCAGGACATTAGTTTCCCGGCCAAACCGTTCATCGCAGACACGTTCTTGGCCGCGGCCGACTGCGCAATGGCTCAGGTGGCCGCCAACTGACACGGACTGACCATCACGGGCTTGGATTCCAGGATCGCGCCGAGCTCGGCGACTAGTCCCGCGGCCTCCCCGTCCAAGAACGATCGGTCGTACATCACGCCCGGCTGCGCAGTGTCCGCCAGACGCGGGATGTCGCGATCGTCGCTCTCGATAGACATCTCGGTGGGATCGGCGTCCCAGAACTGGAGCGAATCGTGTCCACCACCTCGGTCGCCACGGAGGGAACGGTGACGACCGAGCGAGCTGCGTAAGAAGTTGCGCCTTGATGGCCCCGTGAGACCACGACCAGCGCCGGACCCAACGTCAACCACCGCGAAGCGACTGCCTAGATGTCCGCACCGTGCTCGACCAGCGTCTGGCGAATCTCTCGCATCGAGTCGTACTCCTGGTCAAGACGTGCATACTCGGCTTGGAGCGTCGCCATCGTCCCGACCGTAGGCAGGCCACCCGATCTCAGGAACCGCAGGTGCTGCTCGTCGAGTGCGTCGTAGGCCTTCCGGTTCCTCCTCATCTGATCGGCGATCCGAGAGAGTACCGTCGTGTACTCCGCCAGGTCCATGTTTCCGCCTTTCATGGGTCGACCCATGATCTCCACCTGGGCGTAATCGCCCCAGCGCACGATAGCCGTGAGGCTGCGGGTGTCCTTCGGCACTAGGAAGCTCAAGCCCATCGACGACGGGAAGTAGCCCTTCTTGGCAGCCTTGCGCTCCTCGTTCGATTCGGGTGCGGCCCTGGGCAAGGGCATCCGCTAGTCTCAGATGAGGGCCCACCAGCCGGGCGGTGGCCAAACAATCTGACGCAGGATCCACCTGATACGGGCCCGCAGCCTGCGCAGCCTCTTTCTCTTGCGCTGCGGATGCTCGTTCCGGAAGCCAATTTCGTCTGACAGAGGCGGCTTGCTCACGCCGTCGACCTCCTAACTTCTTGCGGGCGCAGTTGTCACGCCAGCGGGCACAATTCCAGTCGATCGAAGCTCAGGATGCCCAGTCAGGATCAGGCCCGACGCACCCGCGATGGCCCGGCCTTGGCCGCGCAGGAGGCGTAGGCCGAGGAACAAGCTAGGTTTCATTCCTCGGCCCGGACGCTGACACCCGCCGTCAGCCTCGCGAGGTCGCGCGGTCCGCAATAGGCTGCAGAGTGGGGTCGGGCGATCTCGCACATTTGGGCCTAGGCAAGCGCGCCAAATCGCATTGCGCCAGCGTTCTCCTCGACTTGCGCGACCGTCCTGAAGCCCGGGATTGGGACAGATCGTGGGCGTCATCGAGTCGGCGAGTTCGGAGGCGTGCCGTTCCATAACCGCCGCGATCCAGTGCAGGACCGCTGTCCGTTCGGAGGCGGCAACGTTACCCCAGGCGGGCGCCGCCGCGGTTGCCGACGCGACCGCCAAGTCAACGCCTGCCCCACCAGCGTCGGCGTAAGGCCCAAGCGTGCAGTCATTAGGGGGACACCGACGGGTAAGGGTGTCGCCCGACGATGACGGCGCCGATCGACCGCCGTCGCGTGAATGGTGGATGAGGTTCGGGCTCTGGCTCGGGTCGCAGCCGAGGCGGATTTCAAGCACTGCAAAGCCCGGGAGCGGCGTCGCCAAAGTGTGGCGCCCGCGTAGATCTCCCGCCGTCAGGCCATGGACCTCAGTGGCACCGTTGTCGCGGTTCGGATCGACGAGCGACGTCCAGCTCCCAATTTCGTCGCAGCATGGCGAGAGCCGTGCGAGGCAGATTTCCACCATGCGATCGACACTGGGCCACAAACCGGTCGTTTCCAGGTCAATGACAGACCAATCGGATGGAGCGGAATTGTGCGGCCACGAGATTCCGGGTTGTTCGACCGCCATTAGTTTGCTCACGCTCCTCGCTACTTGCCGGTTGGAAAGCGGGCCCTGGCTGTCGCTTGACCTGCTCGAGTCAGCGGTGATCTCGCGCTGGCAGCCAGCGCAAGCCTAGCGTCGCACCGAATATGGGCAGGCAAGCCGCCATGGCGAAGAATGTCGCGGCTCCGAGCCGCCCATAGACCAGCCCGCCCCCAAGAGAGCCTAGGACTGCACCCGCGGAGATGGCTGACTGGCGAAGAGCCTGCCCACTGGCTTGGTACTCCGCCGGAAGGATTCTGGAGACTGCCACGACCGACGATACCGTGAACGCTCCGTAACCGAGACCGCTGACGGCTCGTGTAGCCATGAGCTGCATAGGATCATCGACTGTCACCCACGCCGCGGCAGCCAGTATGTACATCATGCAGCCGAGCCCGAAGAGGCCCCGCAGCCCGAGTGCTGCGGCCAACCTCTGGCCTAACAACATCATCGGGATCTCGAAGAGAGCCGAGACTGTCGCCGACAGGGCAATGATGGACGGAGCCGCACCGAGCTGATGCATGCGCAGTGGCAGGAAGGAACTGGCTGCAAACACGCCGATGCTGGTGACGAAAACCGCGGCGAGGGCTCCGCGCAGCTGAGGGCTAGTTCGAGATTCCGCGTCGATCGCTCCCACGCTGATCCGGTATCGCGCCGCGTTTCCCAACGGTCCAGACGAGAAAGACGAGGCGTCCGGGTCGAAGGGCGTGGAAGTTGCCGTGTCGCCGACACCAATGTCCCGGAATGACGCGCCCCTGGGTCGATCCGGCAACGCTTCAACTGAAGCCACTACGGCTGCTGCGGTGAGCGCATACACCAAATACGAAGCCCCATATCCCGTTTGGTTGTACAGAACTCCAAGGGCAAACACGACGACCGCGAATGAGAGGCTTTGCAGAAGACGCAGGCGGCCGTATGTGTCTCGCCGCCCGCCGAGGGCATCCATAGCTATTGCGTCCAGGAGAGCCGGGATCCCGGCCTGCAATGAATACCAGCACACTAGCGCTGCGCCCACCAATGGCAACGCGAGCGGAGTCCCTAGCCCTAGAGCGGCCAAAGACGAGAGCAGCACGAGCCCTTGAAGCGCTCGTCGGTGCCCCGCAAGGCTGTCGCCGAAGTAACCCCAGGTAGGTACGATCACGACGACCGCAACAGATGCGACCGCCAGAAGGAGGCCGATGTCCTCCGGCGAGAACCCTCGGCTGGACAGAACAGGTGTTATGAAAGGCAGCAGGACAGCGCCAGCAACGCCGGTAACCAAATACGATCCAACCAGCCGCGACATACGCCAATATCGACCTGCTTAACTAGCGCTAGATCTGTCGGTCACTGGGAAATACCTCGCCGCATGGCCACTCGCTCGTCGCCACGCTCGAGTCACGCCAACCTTCGCGCAGCGGTGTCATGCGTGTTGCCTGCCGTTGACAAGGAACAGTCGGCGAAGCCTGAGTTCAATTCGCCCTTGTCTGCCCCCCCCCCGAGCCCATACAACGACAGAATGCCAATGCCTAGGAATGTGACCGCAAAACCGGCAAGGTCAACGGCGCCGATCTCCTCGCCGAGGATTGCCGCGCCAGCCACAATCCCTACCACCGGAACAGCAAGGAAACAAAGAGCCGACGCCAACGGGGCCAGCGTTCGCTGGATGGACTGACTGGCCCAAAACGCAAAGGCGGTGGCAAGCAACCCACTGTAGAGAACGCAAAAGACACCCTCTGCTCGCCACTGGATCGGCTCTCCGGATTCAAAGGTGAATGCGAGCAGGCCGAGTGGGACCAGGGCGACAAGAAGCTCCCATAGCATAAGATCGAGCGTTGAGCCGTCCCAGCGGTGATGGCGAAGTTGCAAGATCGTCGCACCCATGATGGCGGCGCTGAGGAGCATCATGCCGCTCCCGGCCAGGGCCCCTGAGGAGTGCCAGTCGATCGCAGCCGGGTTGAGCAGGATTGCGATCCCGAAGAGGCCAAAGGCTAGCGCACCAATCTCGCGCGGGGACGGCCGAGCTCGAAGGACCAGAACCTGCAGTACTACGACCCATAAGGGGGTCGTGTAGGCAAGGATCGCCGATCGACCAGCAGGCAATGACTGCAGCGCAATATTCATGAGGATGATCGAGGCTGCAATCTGGCCAAGCCCGCCCGCAAGCACAACTGGAACATCACTCCAAGACGGTAATTTGATCCTTCCTTGCACGCCGAGAACCACGGCCACCGTGACAGCGGCGATCGCGACGCGAAGTGCGCCATAGGTGAACGGCGGCAAGTAGCTGAGACCGGTCTTGGCGACTACCCAATGGACGCCCCAAACAAGCGCCAGGAGGACGACGAGCCCGTAGGCGACGGCGCTGTTGAGGGTCGCCGTGTTGTGGGGGTTCGCAACGGATGCTACTTCGGCACTTTCGGGCGCCGCCCCGTCTGCGAGCGGGCGCATGCGTTCAGATCGACTCGCCCCTGCAGCGCGGCGTACCATCGAGAGTACGGACATATTGGTCTGGTCTCCTCCGTGGTCCCCGCGCATCCATCACGTCCAACGAGGCGACAGTTCTCCCGTCAAGATGTCGTTCACCTGGGGGCTGGCGCCTGACGCCGCCCTAGTCGTGAGCCGTTGCCTTCGGCAAAGACCCTGACGGCTTGGTGGGCCGAGTTCCCGAGTCGGATCGCACGCCTCACTCCTTGTTCGCCGCCTCGGCGTGTGCTCTCAGCGACGACCGTTTAGGGTGTGAAACCAAGACCCCCTCGTCACTGAGCGGAACCCAGCGCGACTCACCCGCCGACGTCAGGACCGCCTCAACGAACAGGACCGCACGCGCCCCATCGGACAATGTGGGGTAGGGCGCCGCCTCGTCACGGGACGGTGGTTCATCGCCGACCGCCACTGCCGCGTAGAAGGGGCGGAGAAGGTCGCGGAGCGCCCCTGACCAGCCTTCTGGATGACCAGCGGGGAGAGCTGGCGTGCCGGGTATTGGACGGCTTTCTGGTTCTCGGTGTATGAGCCGGCTGCAGTCTCGCGCACCGACCCAAATCCGTTCGGGTTCCTCTTGCCGCCAGGCAAGTGATTGGCGCGAGCCGGCGAATTCCACCGTAAAGTCGTTCTTGTGGCCCGGGCTAACTTGGCTAACCACGCAAGCCCCCCGAGCCCCACCTGCAAAGCGAACCAATATGGTCGCAGCATCCTCGGACGCGACGGCGATTCGCTCCGATAGGCCTGTCGATGATGTAAACGCAGCCGTTTCTTCGTACGGTCGTTCGCGGGTGGGCAAGAACGTCGCCAGATCTGCCAGCACCTCCGTGACGCGAAGCCCGCTTACCCATTCGGTCGTGTCAAACCAGTGAGAACCAATATCCGAGACCGCCCTTGACCGACCGCCTAGCAAGGGTTCAACGCGCCAGTTGTAGTCCGATTCACCTGTCAACCAGTCCTGCAGGTACGTTCCATGGACAAGTCGCAGCTCGCCGAGTTCACCGGCGGCGACTAGCTCGCGAGCCCGGCGGACCATTGGGTATCCGCGGTACGTAAAGGAGACCATTGCGTGGCGATGACGTCTTTGCGCCAGCTCCACCACTTGGCGCGCTGCCGCGCTATCCATGGCGAGTGGCTTCTCGACCACGATGTTCTTACCAGCCTCCAAGGCCGCGATGGCGAGGGCGACGTGCGTATGGTTCGGCGTGCAAATGTGTACGACATCAATGCTGGAATCATTTACTAGCGCGGCCAGATCAGTCGTGCCAGGAATACCCAGTTCCATGCTACGCGTGGTGAGTCGCCCAGCATCGATATCGCCTATGGCGACTACTTGGCCATAGCCGCCCCGTGTGACTGCGTCAACATGTTGCGGGCCAACGAATCCCATGCCGATCACGCCGACTCGGAGTGGACGCGCGTTGGTCATGACCTGTCCTTGGCTAGGGCCGGCTCGCCGGGCATCACGGAACGTAAGAAACCAACGGCCTTCCGAAAACCTTCGGCATCGACGGAGTCGCCTCCAGTTTGGTCCAACGCCGCATCAAACGGCAGACCTCTGAAGACCACCATGAAGACCCCGAGTCGCATTGCCACCACGCCCTTCTAGACACCAAGATCCGGCGGCCGAGCCGCCCCATCGCTACAGAACTGAGCCCGTTGAGAGCAGTTGTTTCAGGGCCTCGTAGTTCTCCCGTGCGACGAACTCAGCGTCCTTGTTCAGCGTCGGGACCTCGACAACAAAGCGCCCGTCAAAGCCTATTTCCGTGATGGCCCGCATGACAGGTTCAAATTGGACGATCCCGGGCATGTTGACGGAGACAACCTCCGATCCCGGCGTGCCTCTAAGACTCGAGCGATTCTTGAAATGGAACTGGGCTATGCGGTCTCCCAGCTCGATGATCTCCGCAGCAGGATCGATGCCAATCCACGAGGTGTTCGCAACGTCGTAGTAGACGCGGAATGCCGGCGACGCCACCTCGTCTACCATCCGAGCGAGGTCGGCCGCCCGAAGCAGGAATGGCTGGATGTTGTTCTCTATGGCCAGGGTGACGCCTGAGGCCTCTGCGAGATCTACGCAAGACTCCAGGCTGTGCAGCATGTTGCTCCACGCCTCGGCCTCCGACACGCCCTCGGGTTGGTATGTCGGCATCAAGATGACCTTCGCGCCCAGCTCCTTCGCGAGCAGCACAGCCGCGGAGATGATCTCAGTGCCTCGCACGCGGTAGACGTCGTCGTTTCCTGCGATCGGATAGTGCCACAGGCAACCCAGGCATAGAGAGAACATTTCAATATGTGCGCTTTCGGCTGCGTCCCGAATTGCCTGGCGCTCCGCCGGCTGCAGCCGATCGGGAAGGATCTGGAGGCCCAAACCGCTCCCGCCGAAATTCCCGATATCAAGTTCGTAACCGTCGTAGCCGATGGCGCGCGCGCGCATCATCGCTTCCCCAAGAGGGTAGATGGTCTCCAGTAGCCACGAATGCGCCCCGATCTTCATCTTGCGGCGTCCCCTCAGAATGTGGTGGTTAGGTCAAGGACTGCGCCGGTTCGCGCCGACTCTACAGCCTTCTCAACGATCTCAATCACATGACGGGCGTGTTCACCGCTGTTCCGTGGCTTTGTTCCGCTATGGATCGAGTCCACAAAGGCAGGGACACCGTGACCAATATGCCAATGCTTCACGCCCCGATCCGGGTACGGCATGAACCAACCTCGCTTGTCGAAGGCATTGGGCTCTCGGTACACCTGAAGGAGAGGTTCGCCTTCATTCCGTGGAGCCTCGCCGGTCCCGGCGACAACCACCCCTTTGGTGCCATAGAACTCAGCCCAGGGACCCTTGGACGCCAACATATTGTGTGTCACATCCACTTGAGCGAAAGTCCCACCACCGAAGTCAAGCATGATCAATACGTTGTCGTCCGCGTCGCCTTGAACGGTGTGCGGGACGAAACCCGATTCCCATACAGCCGCCACTTGCCGCTCCGGCTTACAAAGACTCGAGAACGCCACCACGCGCTTCGCCGCGCCCAGAACACCAGTCACCGTATGCAACGCATATGGACCGGTGTCGAACAAGGGTCCGCCGCCCTCAGAACGCATGTAGTACCACGACGCATCGTAGTAGTGGCCATGTAGCGTCCCACCCTCGTGTGATCCGTGGACGCGCGCGAAGCAGATCTTGCCCAACTCCCCATCGTCATAAAGCTTCCGCATGAAGATGACATCTGGGTTCAGCACGATTGCAGGAGCGGCCGCAAGCGCGACTCCCGCCTCCGCTGCCTTTCGTACGATCAGATCCGCATCCGCGACCGTCAAAGCCATCGGCTTCTCGGTATACAGATTCTTGCGCGCCTCTAGCGTCGCAAGGTTGATCTCCCCATGTACACGATGCCTCGTCAAGTTGACAACCACATCGACGTCGTCGCACTTCAGCAGGTCACGATAGTCGGAGAACACGTGAGAGCCGCCAAATAGGCCCTTGGCCCGTTGAGCACGTGGAAGCTCCGCGTCGCACACCGCGACTAGCCGAGCCTTGGCTGGATCCAACTCAGCGATGACCGGCAAGTACAGCTTGAGCGCAACGTCCCCTGTTCCGACGACACCAATCCCAAGGCTTTCCACAGCGTCTCCTTATCCCAATGGACTCTTCACTTGATCGTGCGTAGCTCGGCCGACTTGCCGGCCTACCTACCGGCAAGGCCTGACAGCGCCATCCCGGAAATGAAATGGCGCCTCAGAAGAAGGAACACCACAACCACTGGCAGTATGGTCAACGTGCTCGCCGCCATCGTAAGGTCATAATCGGGCCCAAATTGAGTGCTCAGCGCGACTATCCCAAGCGGCACCGTCCGGTTCGCATCCGACGCAATCGACACGAGCGGCCAGAACAACTGATCCCAGTTATACAGGAAGCTCAGGATCGCGACGGCTGCGATGGCTGGTCCGCTCATTGGCACCACGATGCGCCAGAGCACCTCAAGATCGTTGGCGCCGTCCACGCGTGCGGCATCCAGGTAGTCATTCGGGATCGTGGCCATGAACTGGCGACACAAGAAGACGGGGAACGCGTCCACCATGAATGGCACAACCAGAGTCGGCAGGCTATCGAGGCCGTGAAAGGCCTGGAATTCCAACAGCAGTGGCACAGCAATGATCTCAAATGGTAGTGCCATCGTCGCGAGAACGACCAGGAAGATGAAATTGCGCCCCCGAAACTTCGCCTTGGCAAACACGAAACCGAGCAATACCGACGTTGTCGTGATCGAGAAGCAGATGCATGACGTCACTATCAGACTGTTGAGTATGTACTGGGGGAAGGCGTAGTTTGCAAAGAGCTTCGTGTAGTTATCGAGGCTAGGGCTCTGAGGAAGCAGCTGCACAGCGGGGCTCATGATCTCGAGGAGCGGCTTGAACGAGCTGAGGACCATCCATACAAAGGGGATGAGCATTATCAGGCCGCCCGTCCAAACGACGGCGGGGCCTACTCGCCCTGGCAGGCCGCGCCAGGGGACTCGAGGTCGGGTCCTGGACGCCTGCAACATCGCTCCGCTACTCTTCCTGGTCGAGGAAGACATCGGTCAATACTCCCAATTGCTGCGCATTACACGCAGCTCGATTGCGATGAAAATCGCGACAGCGACGAACATGAGGACGGCCAGGGCGGCGGCGTACCCAAACTGATTGAGTCTGAAGGCCTGATTGAACAGGTATAGCGACCACACCATGGTGCTGTTATCAGGGCCGCCGGGTTGGAGCGTCTGTGTCGCCGTCATCACAAACACGGGCGTGAACACCCTGAGCGTCTCAGCCACGTCCACCGTAAAGAGGAGAGCGATAGTCGGACGCATAAGCGGCAGCGTCATCCAGCGTAATCGTTGCCATGCATTGGCGCCGTCGACCGAAGCTGCTTGATAGAGTTCTTCCGGAATGGTCTGAAGCCCCGCGTAGAAGATGACTACTGCGAAACCCAGGTTCTTCCACCAGTCCATCCCGACGACCGAGAGGAGGGCCAACCTTGGGTCCTGTAGGAAGTCTTGAGCGGGCAAGTTCAGCGCTGTCAGCACGGAGTTGAATAGGCCGAATATGGGGTTATAGAGGAACACAAACAGGATGGCCGTGGCTGCGGTCGAAGTGACCAACGGCAGGAAGTAGAACGTGAGAACGGTCTGTCGAAACGCCTCTCGGCGAAGCGACTGGATTCCCACCGCGATCAGGAGCCCCAGCGGGATCTGTAGCAGGACATAGGCCGTCGTGAAGTAGACGGTGTTTTCTAGGGCCTGCCGAAACTGAGGATCCCCGAATAGCGCCCGCTGGTAGTTTGCCAAGCCTACCCATTGGGAGGTTCCGCCAAGAGTCCCAGTCTGGAAGCTCAGATCCACTAGGTAGGCCAAGGGGCCGTAGCGAAACAGGATCAGCCAGAGAAGCGCCGGCGTGAGCACTGCGAGTACAAACCATCGGACACGCCGGCGCTTCCTGACGAATAGCTTCGCTGCCGAGGAGGTCGGTTGATCGTTGGTGCTGGTAGTCACTTCGAACTCTCGGTGGCGAGCTATCGTGAACCTACTGCTGAGGGAGCCCGGAGATCATCTGATTGATCTGGGCTTGTGCGGCAGCGAGAGCGTCCGGAATGGACTTGCTGCCCTGCAGGACTGCGTTGGTCATGTCAAAGAGCGGAGTGCTCGTCCCATCCTGGGGGCCCACGGTCTCAACCGGAATCTGATACGGAAGGATGTCTGCGAAGGGTCCGAAGCGAGGGCTGTCAGTCACTCCAGCTTGCGTCCAGAGTGTCTTGTTGGCAGGGATCTCTCCGGTCTGTGTCGACATCGCTAGTAGCTTGTCAGGTTGGTTGAGCCACCGGATGTAGTCCCATGCTGCTTCCTTGTTGGGACTCTTGGCGGGTACCATCCAGGCCCACACGCTCGTCCCAGGATAGTAGGGCTTGCCTACGTTGCCGGGCGGCAGCGGCATCTTCACGTACTGCCACTTGAAGGTTGGGAAGTCATGCTCGAGCATTCGCGTGTACCAGGTCCCGGCAATCAGGCAGGCAACACTACCGGTAGCAATGCCTTCTGCTGTTGTGATGCTCGGGCTATCCACCTTGTACTTGTTCACCATGTCGCTCATGAGCTGCAGCGCTTCGGTGCCGTACTTGTTGTTGATATCCACCTTCCCGTCCGGGCCATAGAAGGTGCCGCCTAGCTCCATGAAGTACATCAGGAACGTGGTTGACGAGTTCGTGTCGCCAGACTGGGCCAGCCCTGCACGCGTCATCTTGCCGCTGCTGTTCATGATCGTAAGCTTCTGCAAGTCCGAGATGTACGTGTCCCAGGAACCGGCCCACTTCGATGGATCGATCCCGGCCTTGGTGATGGCGTCGGCGCTGCAGGTAGCCACGGGCGCCGAGTCAATGTTCGTGTTGAACGGCACGCCGTAGTACTGGCCCTTCCACATGATGGGCGCCAGCGAAGCCTGGTTGAATGAGGAGAAGTTCGCCTGCAGATCGGCGGGGACCGGGTCAAGCAGACCGGCGGTCTTCGGCCCATACAAGAAGGATCCTACGCCCTGCATGATGTCCGGTTCCGTACCGGACGCGAACGCCGCCACGATCTTGGTCTGGTAGTCAGACCAGCTGACGAAGTTGTACGTAATCTTGACTCCGGTCGCCGCTTCGTATGCGGCTGCGTCGGCCTTCGCCACATCCTCGTAGTTAGGGTCCGTGTGGACCCACATCGTGAGTGTGACATTGGATTTCGTGGCCGATACTGACGGACCACTCGCTCCTGACACCGACGTAGTCGCGGCGGGCGTAGTGGGCGTAGCAGCCGACGAGGAGCACCCGAACACGACGCTCATTGCAACTGTCAACGTGAGGAACCGCGTTAGTCTCGGAACTCCAACCTTGAACATGCTTGTTCTCTCCCTTTCCGGATACGTGTCTGCCCTTCCAGCGGAACTTAGGCGGTGGCTTGTGACGTCGCCTGCGCAATCTGTCGTTTCATGTACGCGAGAGCTAGCTTGGCGCGACGGTCGACTTCGTCGAGCCCGTGAAAATCGTGGCCAACCAATGCCGGCCCACAACCTTCATATGCAACAAAACCCTCGTAACCGATCTCCTGGAGGCCGCGGAAGAAGGCTGGGTAGTTGACCGCAACATCTCGATCACCTGTAGACGCAAGGACACGATGGTCCGCCGTCTCTTCGTAACCGCCGAAGTGCGTCCACACCTGAAGCTTGCCGGTCTCCTGAAGTGCTTGACGGATGCCCTCGTCGGTTTGATCCTCGAGATGGGGTGCATCTATGCAAGCATTCAGCCACGGGGAGTCGATCTCCTTGATCATCGCAAGGACATCACGGTAAGTGTTTGTGACGGGCCTATGGTTCTGCAGCGCGAGGCGGACGCCATACTGTTCGGCCCAGCGGACCACCTCGTGAAGAGAGTCCCGTACCCAGTGCCATTGCTCGAGCGCAGTTACATCGTGCCACTTGTAGCTCGCAGCCAATTCGTAGCACGCCTGACCATTGCGGAGTGTTACGCCGGGCCAGGCAGCGAACACCTTGACGAGCGGGGCCTCAATATCGTGCGCGAGTCGGACTGTCTCGTGAAGCAGCGTCAACTGTGCTTCACGTTGCTCCATGACTGGGCTCGCCAGGTTGCTGTAGCTCTCGACGCAACCGATCTCGAGGCCGTGTCTTGCGCTTAGCTGCTGGACAGCTTTGCGTTGGCCCGCGTCCAGGTCCATAGGCAAGGCCACGGGACGCTTAGCTCCGATCGCTATTCCATCGAAGCCCATTGCGGCGGCCCGGGTAAATATCTGCTCCAGCGTAAGTGGGCCGCCCTTGTAGAACAAGCCACTGTAGGTAACCGTGTAGAGAGCAGTCTTCATGATTCGGTGGCCATCCTCCTGTGTCGCCCGACTTGGCCGCCGGGCTTATGTGGGCCGACCTCGCGCCACTCACAAAGGGGCGGGTGCGCGAGCGCCGAGAGCACGGAGCGTCGTGGACAGTTGGGGAGTCGAGAAGAGTTCGTCGAGCACCATGGCGGCGGTCCCGATTGTCCCTGCGCGATCCCCAAGGACCGACTGTGCGACCAGTAGCTGTCGTGTCGCCAGAGGAAGCGAGCGCGCATAGACTCGCTCACGGACGGCGGCGAGAAACACGTCGCCGGCCGCAGCGACGCCCCCGCCAACTACGATGAGTGACGGATTGAGGAGGTTGACGACACTAGCCAGCATCGAACCGACCAGTCGGCCCGACCGCTGCAGTAACTCGACACTCGTCGCATCGCCGTGCGTCGCGGCAAAGATGACGTCGCTTGCTCGGAGCGCGCCGTTCAGATTGAGGGCTGCCGCCAGCTTCTCGCTCCCCCCTGCCCGCGCCACGCGCTCGGCTTCACGTCCGAGAGCAAAGCCACCAGCGATCGCCTCGAGGCAGCCGACATTGCCACATCGGCAAACTACGGTGGGATCGTCAACCACCTGGATGTGGCCGACGTCCCCAGCCGCCCCTTGGGCCCCTCTATGAAGGGTGTTATCGGAAATAACGCCTGCACCTATCCCAGTCCCGACCTTGACGAAGACTACGTTCGAATGGCCACGAGCTACCCCTTCCCGCCATTCCCCAAGAGCCATGACGTTGACGTCGTTGTCCACCCAGACGGGCGCACCATAGCGGGCGCCGAAGCGTTCGCGGATCGGGTAGTTGTCCCAGCCTGGCATGATCGGCGGAGCCACCGGTCGACCCGTGCTGAACTCGACAGGTCCAGGCACAGCCACGCCGACACCCAAGAGCGGTCCGGACAGAGAAGTGCAATCGGTCCGAAGATGCTCAAAGATTTCGTCAACGCGGCCAAGGACGGCCTCCGGCCCATCGCCAATACGCGAGGGTTCGGCTTCATTCGCGAGGATACTGCCACCGATGTCCGCAACGGCAACGTCCATGCTCGCGGCCCCCAATGACGCAACCAGAAGGTGACCCGCGCCAGGCCGAAGCTGCAACGCCCGTGGCGGGCGGCCGTACATCCGGCTGATGGTCCCCTTCGTTTCGAACAGACCGAGTGCCGTCACTTGCCGAATTCGCTCTGTCACCGGCGTCCTTCCGAGCCCGGTCAACCGGACGACATCCGACTGAGAGCACGCGCCCCGAATCCGGATGGCCTCAATTACTTGGGAGGTCAGCTCGTCACCAAGTTGGGCTGATGACAGGACGAAGTGGGGGTCATCCAAGCGAATATCCATGTCTGCGAAGCGTACTTATGTCTGATAAACGCCTAATAGGGCCACATGGCCCCCCCTCGCCGGGCCAAATGCCTCTCCGGGCAGGGTGATACTCATGGTCAGGCTTCCTTCGGCAAGTTATCGGCGGAAGACAGCACGTCGGTGGCTGATCGCCTTTTGAGGAGTGCGGGCGACCATGGATGGCCACGGGGATCTGGCAATCGGCATCGACGTCGGTGGTAGCTCGATCAAGGCTGCGCTCGTCGGTACCTCAACGGGCGGTCTCCAGTCACAACGCCTCAAGATCGTGCTCCCGCGCCCATCACGGCCGGCCGCGATCATGGGCGCCGTGGAGCGGGTCGCGCGCCGGCTCGAGGCCAAGACCGGCCGTACAGGGCTCCCGATCGGTGTGGACGTGCCTTCGGTCGTGATCGACGGCGTGACCAAGACGGCCGCCAACATAGACGAGGGGTGGATTGACTTCGACCTCGGGCAGGCGCTGACCGACGCCCTCGGTCGGCCAGTACGGGTAGTGAATGACGCCGATGCAGCAGGCGTGGCCGAGGTGCGCCTCGGAGCCGCGGCAGGTCGAATGGGGACCGTGCTCGTCGCCACGCTCGGGACCGGCTTCGGGTCGGCGCTGTTCTACAACGGCACGCTGGTACCCAACTTCGAGCTCGGACATATGGAGATCCGTGGTCGGCCCGCCGAAGCTCGATCGGGCGCCGCGGCGCGCGTGCGACGAGAGCTGTCGTGGACGGCGTGGAGCGAAGACCTCGATGAGCACCTCCGAGCGATCCACAGGATCATGCGTCCTTCGCTCATCGTGATCGGTGGAGGCGTCAGCGAGCGCGCCGACCACTTCATTCCTCGCCTGACCGTCGCCTGTGAGGTGGTCCCCGCCGCCTTCAGGAACGACGCCGGGCTCATCGGCGCGGCCCTGTTCGCCATCGAGTCGGGCGGGCGGGCGAGCTGACCGAAAAACAGGGGGCAGGCGCCCGGAAGGCTCGCAAACGATGAACGTCAACGTCTTCCCACCCAGTCCTGATGCTCTTTCGTCAACCATCACCACTCGTGGCCTCGGAGGATCTACTGCCATGAAGCTCGGTTTCCTGACCGCTCCATTCCCGGAGACGCCGCTCATGGAGGTCGCCACGTGGGCGGCCGACAACGGTTTCGAAGTCCTCGAGATCGCCTGCTGGCCGGCCGCCGGCGGAGACACTCGCCGCTACGCTGGCACGAGCCACATAGATGTCGCCAACCTCACGAAGGGCCAGGCGACCGAGATCGCGGACGAGATCGCCGGCAAGGGTCTCTCCATCTCGGGTCTCGGGTTCTATCCGAACCCGCTCCACCCGGACCCAGAGCACCGGGCTCAGGTCATCGGCCACCTCAAGCACGTCATCACCGCGGCCGAGATGATGAACGTCCCGCTTGTCAATACCTTCATGGGCGGCGACGGCTCCAAGAACCAGGACCAAAACTGGAAAGAGGCACTCCGGGTCTGGCCGGACATCGTGAAGTTCGCGCAGGATCACGGGCGGAAGATCACGCTCGAGAACTGCCCGATGCTCTTCAGCTACGACGAGTGGCCGGGCGGCCACAACATCGCGGCCACACCGCGTATGTGGCGCCGGATCCTGGAGGAGTGGGGCGACACGATCGGGCTCAACTTCGACCCGAGCCACCTGATCCTCCAGATGATCGACATTCGTCGGTTCCTCAAAGAGTTCGGGCCGCACATCCTTCACTACCAGGCTAAGGACCTGATGATCGATGTCGACGGGCTCTACGAGCGCGGCGTCTTCTCGATGGGCATGGGCTGGCAGGTCCCGCGCCTCCCCGGCCTCGGTGACGTGGACTGGAGCGTCGTGTTCAGCGAGCTGTATCGCCAGGGCTACGAGGGCGATTGCATCATCGAGCACGAAGACCGCAACTTCGAAAAGACCGACGAGCTCGTCAAGCGCGGATTCCTGATCGCGCGCGACGTCCTTCGCCCGTACGTCAAGTGAGAGACGGCTGCTAGCACTGAACCGGCGGTCGGGGCCATATCTTCGTCGGCGAGGAGCATTACCAGTGCTTGAAATGAGTCCTCGAGAGTTCCGGCGCCTGGCTCATCGAGCTGTGGACATCCTCGCTGACGCCATGGCCCGCAGCACCGGCGACCCGGAAGCGCCCGTGCGCCGCCCGACCACGCCTGAGCTTCGTGCGCGGATCATGGATCAGCCGCTCCCAGAGGATCCAGGCGACCCCGACGGGATTCTGGCCGACTTTGAGGCACTGATCCTCCCGCATCCTATGGGTAACGGCAGCCCTCGGTTCTTCGGCTGGGTAAACTCCCCGCCCGCGCCGATGGGTGTCATCGCCGAGCTGTTAGCCGCCGGCATGAACCCAAGCGTCGCCGGCGGGGATCACGCAGCCACCTATGTCGAACACGTTGTGCTGCGCTGGCTCTTCGAGCTCCTCGGGCTGCCGTCGGGTTCCGGCGGCATTCTGTGCAGCGGCGGGAGTGTCGCGAATCTGATCTGCCTCGCCGTGATGCGCAACGAGCACGCCCATGATGTTCGAGCCGCAGGCATCCGAAACAACCGACTCGTTGTCTACACCTCGGTCGAAGGTCACTCCTGCCTCGAGAAGGCGGTCGAAATCCTTGGGCTCGGGCACGAGAACCTGCGAAAGCTGCCTGTCGACGCCGAACGCAAGATGGACCTCGCCGCCCTTCGAGCGGCGATCGCCGAAGATCGGGCTGCCGGGCGCCACCCCGCATGCGTGGCCGCGAGCGCCGGCACCGTCAACACAGGCGCCATCGACCCGCTCTCTGAAATAGCCGACATCTGCACCGCAGAAGGCCTGTGGTTCCACATCGATGGCGCGTACGGGGGCTTCGGCGTTTTGACCGGACAGGCCAGGCCTCTCTATGAAGGTTTGGCCAAGGCGGACTCCATTGCCGTCGACCCGCACAAGTGGCTGGCGCTGCCGGTCGAGTGTGGCTGTGCGATCGTCCGCGACCGGTCGGCCATGCGCGAGACGTTCAGCCTCGTACCGCCGTACCTGCGCGACGACACCGCTCAGCCCTGGTTTAGCGAGTTTGGGATCCAGCAGACCCGCGGCTTCCGGGCACTGAAGGTGTGGATGACCCTCCAGGTCGTCGGCGCGTCGGGCTATCGGCGCGAGCTGACCCGGCAGGTTGCGCTCGCGCGCAAGCTGCAGGAGAAGATTCGCTCACGCCCGACACTTGAAATCGTCTCCGCCGGGCCGCTCTCGGTGGTCTGCTTCCGGGTGTTGTCGCCCGGCCTTGGCGATGCAGCTATTGACTCCCTCAACCGTACCGTCGCCGACCGGATCCAGGCCAACGGCCGCGTCTTCCTGACCTCGACCGTCCTCGACAGCCGCATCGTCCTTCGAGCTTGCATCGTCAACTTCCGGACGCAGGATGCCGACCTGGATGTCCTCCTTGACGAGGTCGAGGCGGCGGGACGAGGCGCACTCTGAGCGCGCCTCGCCGTTGTGCGAGGCGCTTCCTGACTGACTATGAGCCGCAGTTGGAGGCCTCCATGAAAGCCGGGCTGGTCATACCACAGGGCTGGAAGTACGAGTACAACGGGTGGGACCCTGCTATCGCCTGGTCCCGCACGCTGGATCTGGCGCGTCACGCCGAAGATCTCGGTTTCGAATCGGAATGGGTATTCGACCACTTTCATACCTCGCCTGACCCGATGGACGAGATCACCTTCGAGTCGTTCACGACGCTCACCGCAATAGCGGGTGTAACCTCGCGAGTCCGGCTCGGCCCCATGGTCATCTGCGCCGGCTTTCGCAACCCGGCCCTCGTCGCCAAGATGGCCGCAACACTCGACATCGCGAGCGGCGGACGCTTGGAGCTCGGCATCGGTGGCGGCTGGAAGGAAGAAGAGTGGCTTGCCTACGGCTACGGCTTCCCGCCGATCAGCGACCGGCTCGGGGCACTTAGCGACGGGCTCGAGATCATCACACTCATGTTTGCTCCAGGTCGCGCGACCTACGGGGGTAAATATGCGAGCGTCAACAACGCCATCAACGTCCCCAAGGGGATTCAGAAGCCGCGGCCCCCGATCGTCGTCGGCGGCAACGGCCCCGAAGTCACCTTCCGGCTGGCCGCCCGGTTCGCCGACGAGCTCAATCTAGTCCATCTCGGGACCGATCAGGCAGCAGAGCTGATGGCGATCGCCCGAGAGCGCTGCGAGGAGATCGGCCGCGATCCGGCCACTCTTCGCCTTTCGCTGTACTGCACTGAGGAAGACTCAAAGACCCTGGGCCAGAGGCGCGTCGACTTCATCGGCCGTTGCGCCCAGATCGGGCTGGATCGGCTCATGGCCTTCCCGACCATCCAGACGCCCACACGCGAGGCACAAGCCCAGTATGCGGAGGACTGCCGTGCGGCCGGCGTTGAGTTAGCGAGTCCGACCACGTCAGTCGCTTGATCATGCCCGAGGCCGGGTCGATTCGGCACGAGAGAGATTGGAGGCTGGCAGGAGCCGAGTTAGAGCCGTAACTCAGTCCCTTTCCCACTTGTGACCAAGGAGTATTGCCGATGACGGCATGGACGAGCGACGAGCGCACAAGGATCGGAGCGGCAGACGAACTGCAGATCGCGGTGCGCAGGGCAGACGGGACCCTCCGCAACCCCGTCATCATCTGGGTGGTCGCGCATAACAACAAGCTCTACGTCCGATCTGTGAACGGGCGTGACGCCGCCTGGTTTCGTAGCGCACAAGCCACTCACGAAGGCCACATCCGGGCTGGCGGCGTCGACAAGGACGTGGCGTTCGTGGACGTCCCAAGCGGAATCGACAACGAACTGGATGCCGCCTATCGAGCGAAGTACAAGTACTCACCGAGCAGTGTCGCCCACATCGTGAGCCCGCAGGCCCGATCCGCGACGCTCGAACTCGAGCCCCACTGAACCTGCCACGCGGGTCTGGCGTCCACATCAATAGCTAAACTATCTCCGGCCAAGCCTGCGACAGCCGAGGGTGTCGGCTGCCAACATTCTGCCTGGCCGGCAGACCAAGCGCGGCGAGATCGGAGCCTCTATCGGGCTTGCTGGTGATACAGCTGCTACGCCGGAAGTTGGTGGCGGGAGCACGCCGCCCCGCATGCTTTCGGCCCTCGCGCCTCTTATCTAGCGGTTAACCCTCGCTTACCCCGATTGGCGAGTTAGCTCCGGAAGGGCAGTCCTTGGCGCTCTGGCATACCCGGTGGGTGGTTCAGCTCGCCGAGGCCGGCGCTGGCAAACCATCCGATCCACTGCTCGATGAAGTCGGCGTGTTCACCCTGATCTATCGGCGTGGGGGGCCAAGAGATCGAGTAGGCGCCGATCCCTGGGCCGATGGCTTCCGCCGCTTCCTCCCCTGGGTCGAACGCGAACGGCTCCTCTTCGCTGGCTCTACCCGAGAAGACGCCGTGCATGAACGCGGTCTCGAACCAGCGGTAGACGCCGGCGGACCATCCATCACAGAACCAAAGGGAATGGCTCCGGCCGGCGTAGCCGTAGTAGTTCCGCGGGATGTGCAGTCTGATCCTGGAACAAGCAATCACGTCGAAGGCGATCTCTCGGCGATGCCAGACGCCGGGCTTCACCACCCTTGGCACCGTCACCGACAGAGCCGCCTGATTGAGCTCGAGGGCGAGCAACATCTGGCTGTGCCGAACCACACCAGTAGCGGGAGCACCCTCTCGTATCTGTTCCGACAGCAGGTCGATGACGCCTTTGAGACTAGCCGAGCCCGAGGCGTAGAGCTCGGTTCTTCGCTCCGTCTCCAGCTTTGCCGCGGACTCTGCTGCGGCCGCCTTTGACCCGGCGACAACTACGGCCTGGTTCGCGGCTTGGAGTCTCGCCAAGGCTCCTGATGCAGGCCGCAAGACGCCTGGCAGGCGCGTTACAACGTTGGCGGCTGTCGGGCGCGAGCCGGGCGCCTTGTAGAGGCACTCGATGACAATGCTCGCGAGAGCCACTGGCAGACTGGGTGCCGGCGGATCTAGGGTCAGGTGCTGGGCGCGGAAGTCCGGGCCTGGAAACGGCACTTGACCGGTCAGGATCTCGTAAGCCATGACGCCGAAGGAGTAGACATCGGCCGCTGGGGTGGCGTGCTCATCGCGCCAGATCTCGGGTGCCGCGTAGTCCTTAGCTTAGAGCCTGAGAACCAATCACATCAGCCGAGGGCGGCGATCCCTTCAGACGTTCGGATACCGATCGGCCTGCAGGTTGGCCGAGGCATCCAGAGTTGGCGGGGTCTGGCAGGACAGCGATGGCGGGACCGGCAACCGCGCTCGCTCGTGCTCCGTTCCCCGGATCAGACGGCGCTGGCAGCTGAGCGGAGTGTGGTGGTCCGCATGAGGTTGTGGGCGAGAGCGAACCAGAGGAGGACCGCTCTGGCCTTCTCTCGACCACGGACACCGAACCGCTGAAGGCCACGATTGCGAGCGAGAGCGTTGACGCATTCGGCGGTGGCGGCTCGGTCCTTGTATATCTCCTTCGCCTCGGGTGTGCCCATCCGCGCACGCCAGGAGGCAATCGCGGCCGAGTCACCGGGCAGCGGCAGATACGGGTCGCGACCTTGAGCCTCGGGCGAACGGACCGGCAGGTAGAGCGCCGTGCCACAAGACGGAGAGCCAAACTCATCGATCTCGGAGTTGCTCAGGAAGCCGGCGTCCGCGAGCCAGGCGCCTGGAGCGCGGCCGTATCTGGCGTGCAGCTGGCGAACCATCGGTCCGAGTTGGCCCTGGTCGTTGCCGATTGGGGTGACACCCAGACCGATGATGACCTGGCTGCCCGTATCGGTCACGAACTGGGCGTTGTAGGCCGGTCGCCATCCACCGTCGGCCATCTTCATCACCCGGGCCTGCGGATCGGTGGTCGAGGTCCGGGCCTCCGGAGCTAGCTTGCCACGTTTCGTATTGCGCTTCTTTGTCGCCTCGATCTCCGGCAGATGAGCGAGGGCGTGACGAACACGTTCAGCCCTCTCTCGCACAGCCCTCTCTCTCGCCGCGGCGACCCGCCGACTACTCGCAGCCGGGTCAGCGTCGACTTCGGCCTTGAGCGCAGCGACGTGGGCGGTGGCTTGGGCGAGGAAGCGCTCGAGGCTGGGCCGGCGGCGGTATGAGGCAGCTCCGGCAGCGGCCCGAACGCGGATGCCGTCCTGGGCGACCCTCTCGAGGGTCACGAGGCCGTCGGCGAGAAGTGCTGCCACGCTCTGTGTCAGGAGTCGATCGAGAACGTCGGCGTTCTCGACCCGGAAAGCAGCCAGGGTGTGGTAGTTGAGACCGACCCCGCCGGCGAGCCAGCGGTATGCGTCGTGCTGCCCACATAGCCGGTCGAGCGCCCGAGCCGAACCGACGCCTTCGAGCGTGGCGTACAGCCATAGCGCCACGAGGATCGCCGGATCGATCGGCGGCCGTCCCCGATGGCCTTCGATCGCCTTGATGCGCGCGTAGAGCGGTGTGAGATCGAGGCCCTCCACGAAGGCCCACACGAGACGAGCCCTATGGTCGGCGCCGAGAAGGCCATCTAGATCGACCGACCGGAACTCGAGCTGGCTGCGGTTCGGAAGCTGGAGACGCGGCACCCCGGCCGCTCCCTCGTGCTCGTCTGGCTCAGTGGGCGGAAGCTCGAAGAGGGTGTCGTCCATGCCGAGAATCGTAGCTGCGACGTGGCCGGCTGGGAATCCCCAGGGCCGAAAGATTCACAGGCTCATAGTCATAAAGCCTTTCCAGGTGACGTCGCCGGTTGTCGCATCCGCGTAGCGGGCGATACCGAAGTCCGCGAGGCACCAATGGCCGCCGAGAAGCAGAACATTCTCCGGTTTGATGTCTCGATGGACAACGCGGGAGGCGAGGTCCTCGAGCGTCTGGGCCACGTCGATCAGGATTGGGATCGCTTCATCCAGCGGCAAGGCTGGGCCCGCTTGCCCCAAGTGATCCCGAAGCGACTTCTCCGCCCGAGGCATGACCAGCACCAACGAGTCGCTGACCTCGCCCTTGTCGATGATTGGGATAACGTTGCGGACACCCGCGGGGTTCACGAACAACAGCTCGCGATCGGCGCCCGGAGCCCTGGCAACGAACTTGGCGACAGCGCTAGAGCCGTCGTCGCCTGTTGCCTCGAAGACGCGACCGAAGCCGCCGCTTCCGAGTGGCGCGCCTATCGCCCAGGTTCGAGTGAGGGTGATCGTCTTTGGCAAGGCCAGGTATGTCCCGCTAATGTCGGAGAAACCAAGTGTGCTCCATGCGGGTTCAGCGATCACCTGATCTTGCGCAGCTCACCGCTGAAAGCCGGGAAGCTGCAGGCCAAGCTCGTTTCGTGAGGCCTGCGCGCATGAACGTGGGCAAGGTCCAAGCTTTCAATCGGACTTGAACCCGCGCGGCTCTACTCCTTCCGTGGCTAGACCATAACCATCGACCCTCCCGATCCTCGTCTTATCGGGTTGGCCGAAACCTGCGACCTTCTGACAGACCGCGCACGCCCGAACGCGTGGGCGACGGTCGGGTAATGCCCAGCGGTCTCGCGTGATGCCGCAGAGCGTGGTCTTGCCGTCGCCGAGGTGCCAGCCCGCCCGGCGAACGGTCTCGCCGCCGTCGGACGAGCTGACGACTGTAAGCATTGGCCGGATGACTGCGGGCTTGAGTGGCGGACGGCGCTGGCCTTCGAGCTTCTCAAGGCGGCGGCGCTGGCGGACCTCCTCGCAGTCGTCGCAGAGGCGAGTGATCGCCCAGTGGTGCGTCGTGACCTCCCAGATACCAACCGGAGTCTTGCCGCAGAGCGGGGTCTTGCCATCGCCGAGGTGCCAGCCGACGACACGAGTCATCTTGCGGCCACCGCTGTAGTTGTAGGACCGGCGGTCGCCCATGTACCGAAGGCCCCATTGGTCTAGATCGCGCCGCGCCTCGACCCATGCGCGCAGCTGCCCGGTCAGTAGCCTGCCGATGTATTCGTCGATCTCGACGCGGGGTATCCGGCGGCGACTGTATGTCTGAACGGATACCGCGCGCAGCTCACCTTCCTTGACCAGCGAACGAACGGCGTCCTCGCTGGCACCAAGAAGCTGCGCGGTCTCGGCGTAGGTCAGGAGGAGGGGCGTGCGCACCCTCGCGTCGTGGTCGGCTTCGACGTTTGCCCCGAGAACCTTGCGGAGCGTGTTGCATACGTGGCAGCCACAGCCGTCGAAGTAACGCTCGTCCTGCGCATCGTCCATGACCATGACGACTCCTTTTGGCTACGGCGATCCGGCCAATGGCCTCCAGCCGATTAGGTTGGATATCTTGCGTAACCGATAGCTTCCCGTCGTTCCAGATCCAACTAGCGAGGATTGCCAAGCTCAGCAATCAGCTTTCGAGCCCACGCGTCGCTGTAGACATAGTCGCCGTGCGCTGCGTCGTAGAGGCAGTAGCGGGCGTCCGTGGCGGCTGGATCGGCGGCGTGGCCATCGGGCCGGACGCCGTGCCGCCTCCACGCCTCGGTGTGATCGGTCATGTTGAAGCCGGGCACTGACTCGGCTACGAGTCCGACCACTCCCCCTGGCCGATGCCAATTCAGGTGCTGCACGGGTTCGCGCTTGACCTTCGTGGCGACGAGGCCCGTATTGCCCAGCCGCTCGAGCGCTCGACGCGTGTCCACGTCGAGTTCGTCCAATCGAACGAAATTGACGGCCAGGTCAGACGAGGTTCTGGGCCCGAGCTGGGGTACCAGATGAACCCGGAACTCAAACCTCGGGTCAGCTGCCACACCCTCATCGAGATCTTCGTGGAAGTCGTTAATGTAGCGGGTCGCCCTGGCGGGAAGGCTAGCGCGGAGCCGCCTAATGGCATCGACTCCAGACGCAGTCAACGACGTAACGAACACTGGAAACCGAAGCCGGTCAGCCAACCCTTCGTCCGCGCCGAATGCCCCGACCAACTCCGTCTCGTAGTTGAGAATCATGGCTTGGGCATGGCCAGCTACGGCTGCACCGATGGCGTCCTGGTAGCGGTGCTCGATCTTATTACGAAGCCCGATGAAGAACTCGAGGTTGCGGCGGATTGGGTCGTTCGCCGCCGGCCAGCGTTCTCTCACACAGGTCGCGAGCTCCCATGTCTTGGGTTCGCCATCGATCCGGACTATGCGCAAGCGACCTTTATCGTCCTTGGCCCAATGCCGAAAGTCGATGTTGTCTCGAGTGAATTCGGCTTGCAGGAGGTAGAGCCATGCCAGGTGCATGTGCACGACGAACCCTTCAAGCGACCGCCGTTCACCCGTGGTGTTGTAGAAATCAACAGCGATTAGCGCCTCGGCCTTGGACGCCTGCGCCATGTGCCATTCTCGCGTTCGCCGCCCCATTCCAGTCTCCCGGCCACCGTAGCCTGACTACTCCTTCTCGAAGTCGAACTTGCGCAGGCGGAGTGTCCTGGCATTCTCAGAGACAGTTCGGATTGTGTGGTCCGAGAACCCGCCGGCGCCAGCGTGGCTGGCCTCTATGTCCACGCGGACGGTAAGCGTCACGTCAGGCTGTGTCGCGAGCGGACCGATGATCTCCTTCACCAGCTTTTCGAGTTCCGGGAATGGGGTACAAGGGTCCGCCAGCACCGCTTCGCCGGAGAAGCGAGCGACGCGAGCGACCGGCGAGGGCGGCGGCGGAGTCGTCCGCTCCTGGTCCTGACCCTCGGGAACCGGGGGCGGGGCGGGATGGTCTGGGACAAGAGAAGAGTCGACAATGAGGCTGGTCGAGGTGATCGGCGTGTCCGCCGCCCGCCCCGCGACCAGCCCTCGATACTCCGCTGGCTCCTCCCTGGCGGCGGCATAGGCGAATGTCTCGCTGCGCCAGAGAATGTTGCCGGCCCCGTCGCGGACCGCGCCTTCGAGCACGGAGGCATCACGCAGCCGCGGCAGATAGGCGTAGCGAGCGAACCATGACCACAGCTCCCGGAGCCCGACTTCATGATGCGCATCCCAGTAGGTGCCGAGCTTCTGGTCGAGCGCGAGCCGCAGATTCACGCCTCCGAACTTGACGATGAGCAGCTCTTCGTTGCGAAGCTTCGCTCCCGCCCGCATAGCAAGCGAGTCTGGCCCCGAACTCAGCTTGACGGTCCGCAGGCCCACCTTGGCTGTACCGTCCGCCTGTTCAGGCACCAGGAGCCAGATGTAGGTCTCCCCCACCCTGACGCGGGCCGTGTCGTCGGCCGAATCGCGCTGGCTGCGAGCCTGGCCGCGTTGGTAGGAATCGAGGTTGAGCTTCCCGGTTTCGCCGTCGTCGCAAATTGAATTCCAGGCCAGATACTGGCCCGCCGCATCAGTCAGCTCGGCCAGCCGGAGCGGGTCCGGCGCGAGGAAGACGAGCATGTTCTGGTTCGCCCGGTCGCCTGCGCCTCGGGAGCCCAGGATCGCCTTCGCGGCCTGAGCGGCCTTCGACTCCGAAGCCTTGGGGTCGTGCGGGTACTCCGGGCCGAGGGCGACGAGGGCAACCTCGTCCTCATCTGGCACGTCCGAGCCGCCCTTCGGCGACGCATGAACCCGCCCGAACGGACCGCGGTCCGCCAGCGCCTTCTTGAGCCGACTCTCGACCTCCACGGTGACCAGATCGGTTCCCTTGAGCTGGTCAGCTCGGTCGCGCGCAAGCTGATTCACCGAAGGCTGGGTGGCGTACCAGTAGCGACCTCCCTGCTCGTACAGGAAGGTCGCCTGGCCCGCCAGCCTCCGGAGGGCGTCGCCGAACGTGGCCGGCTGCTCGCCCGGCTGAACCGAGCCCAGCAGGATTCGCTTGTCGTCGATGCCCCGATTCGCCGCTGCCGGCAGCGGCGCCGAGCCCAGGAAGACGGTCCGCGCCACGCGCCGGGCCGCGGAATATCGCCCGTACGTTCCGGCGTTCTCGCGGTCCAGGCGGAGCGGCAGCGAAGACACCCCATCCACATCGCTTTGGATGATCGGCGGCCAGGTGTCGTCCAGGTACTGGGTTACCTGCGACAGCACCATCGGATCGTCTAAGGGGATCGCTGCGGGCAGGATCAGAAGGTTGGGGTCCTGCTTCTTCCAGAGAGCATGAACGACCGCGGCCATGAGCTTGAGAACGCCGCGCGTCTGCTGGAACCGTTCCAGCGTGCTCCAGTCGTCGAAGAGCCGATCGAACAGCTCCGGATGGATCGGATAGCAGCCCCGCAGCCGCTCGAGGTACGCCTTCTCCTTGGCGTCGGTGGGGAATACGCCGACATGCTGGGCGTACAGCTCGGAGAAGCGCTGGACGACCTCGTCGCGGTTCTTCGCCTCGTCCGGACCGATCGGCTCGAATAGACGACGGCGGACGATCTCGAACGACTCCTGCGGGGCTGCTGGTCGCCATGGCGCATCGACGCGATGGACTACATGCTTGAGCGCCTCGAGTGCCTTCTGGCCGCCGTCGCCGCCAACTTCGATCTCCGAGGAAGGCAACGAGACGACGAGAAGCGCACCCGGCACCTGGTCGATTGCCTGAGCGAGCTGCTGAGCGAACGACAGCGCGGCATCGAAGGTGCCGCCTGGAAGCGTGTCCTTGCCCCACTGGAGACGGGCGTATGTCACCCACTCGTCGATGAGAACGACAACCGGGGCATGTGCCGCGAGCATATCCCGCAGGGCTTCCGCACCCGGGGGAACGCCCTCTCGGTCCGCCAAAGCCACACGAGCGAAGCCGGCCTCCCGCCCAAGTTGCCAGGCGAGCTCGCCCCATAGCGTCCTAATCTCGGTGCCATCGACGACGCGCGGCGTGACCGGGGAAACCCATGTTCCGACCAGGGCGGCCCGGGCAACCTTTGGCAAGGCGGCCACACCGGCCGCGGCGAGAACCGGCTCCAGTCCTGGCAAATGGGCAACATCCACCGCCGGATCGGCGACATGCCAGAGGGCGAGCATCGAGTGCGTCTTGCCGCCGCCGAAGGTCGTCTGAAGATCCACAACGGACTCTCCGCCGTCGCCAGAGAGTCGCTTGAGTGCCCCAACCAGCAGCAGCCGCAGGCCTTCGGTGATGTATGTCCGGGCAAAGAACTCGCGAGGATCGACATACTCCTTGACACCCTCGCCGCGCGCGACCTGGGCGAGATCGGCAGCGAACTCCGCCTGCCGATACGCGCCAGCGGCTACGTCGTGGTGCGGGACCACGACCGAGCGCCAGCCCGGCAGCCCCTTGGCCGGTTCGGCGGCAACGGGTGCAGACGCCGTGGCCCGCTCGCGGCTCTTCTGCTGAGCCTCGATAGACTCGCGAAGCACCGCAAGCTTCGCCTTCATGAGCTCGTCGGACTGGGGCGCCGCGATTGCCCGAAGAAGGCGCTCAGCGGTATCGAAGGCTCGGTATACATCGTCGGTCGAGAAGGGCTTGGCGCCTGCGTGAGCCCACCGGTTGCGGGTTTCACGCAGCTCCGCAACGTAGTTGCGCTCGGCTACACCCAACGTCTTACCCAGCGTCTCCTTCCAGTGGAAGAAGACAGCGTTCAAGAGGAACTGAGGATCGTTTGGATCAGCCGACGCCGTAGATCCGGTATCCATCTCGCGCTTCGCCAGGACAACGGACACCCAGGCCTTGCCGTATGCCTTTGTGAATTCCTCGTCGACGACTGGCCCGATCCCGAGCGCGAGCACGTCGAGCATCCGCCCGACTCGCTCCTTGTTTGTGACCGCCACGCGCTTTCCCCCTTACCTACTCGAGCCCGAGACTTGGCTGGGATGGCTCTGCGGCGCGAACGCGCTCCGCGCCACGCAGAAGGTCCGGCCAGGCGACGACGAGCGCATTGTAGGCTCGGGCCTCGTCTGTCCAGCCCTTTCGCTCAGCTACCTTGTACAGCCGGTATGCGAGGTCGCGGGCTTGCTCGCCCAGACCGCCGAGCTTCGCCTGCATCTCGGCCGCCGCCCCTTCGCCACCTTCGAGCAGCGCTTGGACAAGCCTCTGGGCGGCCTCCCAGACAGGCAAGCGTTTGTCCTTCGCTGGATCCCAGTCCGGGTTGTACTCAGAACGCGCCAACAAACGGGTCTTGCCCCGCGAGGCATTGACGATACCTGCCTCCTGGAGGCCATCCAAGGACGTGACCTTGGCTTGCGATAGGAGGATTGCTTGCCCCGAGTCAGCATGAGCCAAGCCGAACTGTTCATACCAGGCGATCGCCCAGCGCGTGTCAGCGTCGAACTCGCCTTCCTGTTCGGCGAGGATCTCGTCGAGAGCGGCGTTGATGAGCGCGAGGGCAGTGCGGACCCGCATCGGCGAACCGTCCGGCTCGAGGACCTTTGCGTATCGACTGAATACGGCCATACCTGGCCCGATCGACGCCTGTGCCAGATCGACAGGCGCGATATTGCCGTGTTGAAGGGTGCGGAGAGCCTCTGGCAACTCGCCTTTCAGGCGGCCAACGAAATCCTTGCGCGTGGTTATGCCAGCATCAGGTTTCCGCGGGCGACAAACCAGGACGATCGACGAAGCGAGCGCGTTCGAGCCAATCTCGCGGGACCGGCCGCTCCGCTCTGTCCGCATAGGCCAAGTGCCATCGATCGCGAAGCCGGAGCGGAGGAGCGCCTCGAGCATTGTCTCCCAGCCTGTGGAGGAGATTGATTGGGAGCCATCGATATCCTCGACCGACTCCGCCTGCTTGAAGGCGTAATACACGGTCACGGGGTAGTCCGGATGGGTTGCGCCGCGAATGCAGTCGAAGGCCTGTCCGAGGCCTCGGTCGAAGTGATCGCGGGCCGCTAGACGACCCCCCGAGCGAACACTGTCGGCGACGAGTTCGCCGAGCTTCGGCGTCAGGATGGTTCCAAAGAGATCAGGATCAACTGACACCAGGGAGTGACGCAGCCATACGTAGAAGAAGTCAGACAGATCGGCATACGGGACGTTGTCGTAGTAGGGAGGGTCTGTCGCAATCAGGAACGAGGCCTGAGGCGGCAGCGTGGTCGCGTCCGCGCGATCCACCGTGGCGGGCCGCGCGGCTGAGACCGCGCCCAGCGCTTCAATCGCATTTCGCAAAGCCAGATCGAGGCCGAACGCCTTTGATACGGCATTCACTTCCACGAAGTCCCACGCCATCGGTATGGCTTGACGTGCGAACAAGGCTCGAACGCTCTCATTGCTCGAATTCCAGCTTGCGAGGGAGTTCGAGAGATCGGCCCAGCGAGAAACTGCCAGAGCGAGATATGTCGCCACAGCATCCGCGTAGGCGTCGGCGCCGTGGCCGCCTGCCCGGAGAGGCGCGGAATCGTCGGGGAGGCCCGCGGCAAGAGCATCCCGGACAACGCGGGCCCGAGCCTCACCAATGAGGTCGCTGAACGTGGTCATTGCAACGAGTTGCCGTGATGTGAAGAGATCCGCCAGTCTCTCCATGCCATAGGTGGGCGGCGTGCAGTGTCGCGCATTCACAGAGAGGTCCCCGTCCGGCACCCATGCCGGGGTGCCTGACGAAGCGGCGCGAACCTGGTCGTCATTGGGGGCCACATACACTCGGCCGCGCTGTCCCTCGGTGACGATCGCCACGAGCTGCGCGCCCATGCGCTTCGCACGGCCCTCGGACCTAATGTGTTCCTCTGGCGCTGCCTGCCCGCAGACGAGGCACCGGAAGCTCGCCCCTCGTCCGGTCTTCGGCGGCTCCGGGGCCCTACCCTCGGGCCCACCAATCATGAAAGTGACGGTTCGAGAAGCCACGTCGATAACCGGAACCGCCCAGGCTTCACGGCCCTTCTTGTTGGACAGCTCGAATGAACGAACGAGCGGCATCCGCGCGCCACAAGCTGGGTTAGGACAGGTGACGGTGCGCGCCCAGATCCACGCCATGGCCGTGGCCTCACCCCCGCCGTGCTCCTTTGGTAGGCGGACCTTCGGGTAGAGGTGGCCTATCCGACGTTCCGCCTCATCGCGCATCCAAGAGCCGTAGCGGCGGACGTCCTCGGCGAGTCCGGCAGCCGCCTTCCATGAGCCCGACGACCCGACGCCGCGACGGGCTTCTGGGTGCACCGGCGGGCATCGTGCGAACTTCGGAGGGAGCTCGACGAGCGCCTTCGTGATCAGGACAGCGACGGGATTGATGTCCGAAGCGTGCGCTTCGAGCCCGAGGCGTTGTGCCTCGAGTGGGATGCTACCCCCACCACAGAACGGATCGAGACATGGCGGTGGATTGCCCTGAGTCGAGCGGCTGATCTCGGCGCGCGCCTCTTCGAGAACCGTCTCGTTAGCCACGTTCTCCCACTTCACGAGGCGCTCGATGATGTCGAAAAGACGCCGGCGTTCATCCTCCTGCGCCTTCGGTGTCGGGAAGCGACCGGGATCGGAGGAGGGATCATCGACGAGGCTTGCGAAAAGGACGGCGCGACAGGCGGCCAGCGGCCGACGCGCCCACCAGAGATGTAGCGCCCGAGGGTGGTCGCGCGTGAAGGGTTGCTTCTCTATCGCCGAGGCCTCGTTGATCGCTTCAAGCGGGAGAGCCACCTCGATGAGCTTGCGCTTGGTAGGCATCGTCAAACCTGTTCTCCGATCCCGCCGGCGTGGCTGGTGTGGGTGCGTACCTTCTCGTACCTGAGGCGCTCACGAGCGTGTGCTAGCGCAAGGCAAGCGCGGCGCTGCACGAAGACGCGGTCGCGCAGATCGAAGAAGTCGTCGTCGCTCGTCGGGGCTGGGTCATCGAAACGGAAACGGTTGCCGAACTCGTTACAGCTACGACAGCAGGTTACGAGGTTCGCGAGGTCCTCGATCCAGTCCTTCCGGTAGTCGTTGCGTTTGATCATCTGTTGCGGAATGACATGGTCGACCGAGAGTTGGAGCCATCCCTCGTATGAGGCCAGCATGTTGAGGCCGCAATAGACGCAGACGTACCCGTCCCGCTCGAACACTGGGGGGCCGTAGCCATGGCGAGCGGTGCCGTCGCCCAGCGCACGCACCGGCGTGATCGTCCGCGGGAGAGGCCGGCGCAAACCTGGCCTGGAGTTAGCGATGACCTCCGCGATGAGCTTCATGGGGGCGTGCCGGATCAGGTCGGTGGCCGCGAAGCGATCGAGGGCGGCCTGGAGGTTGCCGTCGTATCGAGGCTGCTGCTCGAGGTGCTGGACGAGCCCATCGAGGTCCTGGACGAGAAACGTTCCGCCCGACCCGACCGGGCCAGCGTAGGCGACCTGCCAGTCACCAGGCGTGATCTCTACGTCACCCGGCTGCCAGGCGAACTTGGCGAGATGTTCCGGGGCGATGTCCATCTCATCGCGGCCAAGCCTTCGGCGGGGCTGGTTCCGTCCGTCCGCAGTCACGCCAACACCTCCACGAGCTCGCCCTGGTCGAGCAGGTCCCTAATCGGATAGTTCGCCGACGACGCGGCATCCTCGAGCGTTTTCGTGAAGGGACTGCGCAAGTAGGTTGGGCCGGTCGCCTCGTCGCCCTGGACCTCGACGATCGCGAGGAGCCACTGATCTGGCACGTTGAACGACTTGGCGACTTCATTGCGGCTCACGGTGACGGTCGCGGCTCCCTCGGCCCGGCCCTTGACCTCGATGAAGCGGAGCCTGCCGCCGGGCTCGCGCGATTCGATGTCCCAGCCCAACTTGTCCGCCGACACGTCCCGAGGGGTTCGGCCAGCGCGCTCCTCCGCGGCCATCACGGTCTTCATTGCGAGAAGCTCGACCCGGCGGGTCTCGCGGGCGAACAGATCAACCTCGTGGGCCGGGCGACCGGACAGCCGGTCGAGGAGCCCCTGCGGGACAACGATCGCGCCACCGACCACTACAGGCGGCAGCGCGTCTATCTGAGCCTCAAGATCGAGCTCGCGGTTCCGCGAGCGCAGCCGGTCGCGCAGGTCGTCGGCGCGGCGGCGCGCTTGGAGGCTCGGAAGCTTCACCTGCTTGCCGGCGGCTTCCTGCTGGGCAAGCCTCCAGGCACGGCCGTCCCAGTAGTTGATCTCATACGTCAGGCGGCTATGGACTTCGCGCCGAGTTCGTTCGATACGGCTGAGCGTGCGCTCGCGGACCTCAGCCAGATGGGCCCGGCTGAGCGATTCGATTGCGTAGTCCAGCGCGCGGGCTTCTACCGCTGAGCCGATCAGCCAGGCTGCCGCGCCTATCTCGGGATCGAGCAGCGCCCGCTCCTCGGGGGTCGCGGGGCGGTAGTCGAGGTATGGCGCGGCACCAGCGCCGCGGGCGCCAGTCTCGGTCAGCTCGACGAACTCAAGGCGGCGCGAAACGACCGACGGGCCGCCGTTGCGGTTCGGGCGCGCATCGACGATCGAGTGCTCGAGATAGGCGAGCGCGGCCAGCTCGTCGGAGGGATCCGCAGGGTTGATCAGAAGGGCCCCTCGTCGAAGCAAGTCGCGGTGGTCCGACAGGACCAGGTCGATCGTCGCCTCGAGCAGCGGATGACCCGGACAGATGAACTCGGCGAGAGGACGACCCTGGACCGCGACCAGATCCTTCTCAAAGGCGACGCGCTCATACACGGGCAGGACGGCGGGCCGGTAGGCGGCCTCCCGAGCTCGCTCACGGATGCGCCCGGGCACTTTCGTCAGCTCGTAGCGGCCGGGCTCACGCTCGCGCACCGAGCCACCAAGGCGACGGAAGGCGTCGAGAAAGAAGCTGCGAACGTAATGTGGCTGGAGCTTGCGTGCCTCTGCTCGTTCGAGATCGTCGCGGACCGAAGCGACGGTGCGCAGGTCGAGTATGTCAGCGCCCAAGGCACGCTCTTCGAGGAGAGCTTTGAGGTGGTCGCGGTCCAGGGCATCGTCGAGTACGTGGGTCAGCCAGGCGCGCATCTCCGGGGAGTCGCCCCTGCGAACGGCGTCAATCAAGAGATCGCGCAGGGAGCGCCCATCCTCGAACGTCAGGCGACCCAGCACGTCGAATACGGCGCCGCCGAGGGCTTCCTTCTCGACTTCGAGCTTTTCGAGGAGGCGCGCGTAGACGTCGCCCTCGCGCGTGCGATGCGCGACGAGATTCCACAGGTGGCACACCTCGGTCTGGCCGATGCGGTGGATTCGACCGAAGCGCTGTTCGAGGCGATTGGGGTTCCAGGGCAGGTCGTAATTGACCATCAGATGGGCGCGCTGGAGGTTGATCCCCTCGCCGGCGGCGTCCGTGGCCACGAGCACGATGGCGTCCGGGTCATTCTTGAACCGGGCTTCCGCGGCGCGCCGCTGGTCCCGCGGCAGGCCACCGTGGATCGCGACGATCGCTTCCTCGCGCCCCAGGAACGTGGCGATCCGCTCGACGAGATAGTTGAGGGTGTCGCGGTGCTCGGTGAAGACGACCAGCTTTCGCCGGCCGCCGCCGGCGTCGAACATCTCGGGCGCATCCTGGAAGAGGCGGCTCAGCTCGTTCCACTTCGTGTCCGTGGCGCGCCGGCGCACGTCGGCGGCGACCGCTTCGAGGCCACGCAAGGTCTCGATTTCGGCCCGCAGCTCGGTGATCGTCCGGGCCGCGGTCGCGAGGTCGATAGTGCTCTCCTCGGTCTCCTCTGTTTCCTCGGCCGTGGCGTCGTCGGGGTCGTACTCGGCTTCGCCGTCGGAGAGATCGCGGACCGTCGCAAGGCTGATCTTGTCGAGCTCGGGCAGACTGAGTCGGGCCTCGGCACCCATCCGGAGCTGCTCGGCCTCGGCGAGCGTCCGCTCGAGGCGTTCGCGGCGGCGGCGCAAGCTCTGGTAGATAGCCTCAGGCGATGAGGCGAGGCGGCGTTGGAGGACGGTCAGAGCGAAACCTACGATGACCCCGCGCCGGCCCTCGCCCTCGGCCTTCAGGCGGTCGGCCCGGTTCATCTCGTCGCGGACGTATGCCGTCACCAACTCGTAGAGGTTGGCCTCCGGCTCGGACAGCTCGTAGGGCACGACGTAGGCGAAACGGGGCGGGAAGAGCGGCGTGCCGTCCATCTTGACCAGCCCTTCCTTGACGAGCCGGCGCATGAGGTCGTCCGTGGAGGCAGCCGGTTGAGGAGCGTCCGATGCGGCACGCCTGTGCCCGGCGAAGCGATCGGGGTCGAGCAGGCTCATGAAAAGCTCGAAGTCGGGCTGCTTGCCGTTGTGGGGGGTGGCCGTTAGCAGGAGCAGGTTGCGAGTGTGGGGGCGGACGCGCTCGGCGAGCTTGCGCCGCTTGGTCTCTTTCACCTCGTCGCCGAACAGCGTGGCCGAGAGCTTATGCGCCTCATCGAAGACGACCAGGTCCCAGTCGGGCGCGTTCTCCAAGAGCAGTTGGAGATCCTCGTCGCGCGCGAGCTTGTCGAGCCTGGCGATAAGCATGTCGTGTTCGGCGAATGGGTTACCGCTGGCCGCGCCATCGATCGAGTCGTTGGTTAGCTGGTCGAATCTTAGGTGGAACTTGTCGGTGAGTTCCTGCTGCCACTGCTCAACGAGCGAGCCCGGCGCGACGATCAAACACCGCCGCAGCTCGGCACGGACGAGAAGCTCGCGGATGTAGAGCCCCGTCATGATCGTCTTGCCGGCACCGGGGTCGTCCGCCAGGAGGAAGTTGAGCGGCTGACGCCCGAGCATCTCGCCATAGACCGCCGTTATCTGGTGCGGCAGCGGATCGACGAGGCTGGTCGTCACCGCGACATAGGGGTCGAACAGGTAGGCGAGACTGATCCGCTTAGCCTCAGAAGCGAGTTTGAACGCCTCTCCGTCGCCGTCGAACGACCAGGGGCGTCCCTCCGCGACCAGCTCGAGACGCGGCTCATCCTCGCGGAAGAGGAGCTTCTCCGCGACAGCTCCGTCCGCGGCTCGGTAGGTCAACGTTACGACCTCTGAGCCGTGCCAGGCGACATTGACCACGGTCACATGGGCGTCGGGCACGACCCCCGCCACCAAGGCGCCGCTTGTCAGATCCTCAAGCCGAACGATCTCTCACTCCCTCGTTGCGGTGGGTCCAGTATGGGTCGCGGATCGCCCCGGCTGCTCTGCGTTGTCGCACCATTCGGTGCTCGCTGTCGTGGCACGGCTATGGAGGACGAGCGAGCACGAGGTGAGTCCGGGATCGGCCCTCACCGTGCTCCGTCGCCTGAGCCAGGTCCACGACGAGGGTTACGTCCCCATAATCGACGTATGGAGCTGGCGTTCGCGACCCAGAGTCTCCGATCGGTGTGCGAAGATGACACCGTGGCCGCCGCGGCATTCGATGCACCCGTCGTCGCGCAGCTCAAGGCGCGTCTAGCTGACCTCCGCGCCGCGGAATCCATTCATGACCTGCTGATCGGTAACCCCCGAATTCTTCCTGGCGACAATCCGAGAGTGGCGGTTAGCCTTGCGGACGGGTACGCGCTCGTCGCGACACCCAATCATCGCGTGACACCGCTGGCGTCGGACGGCACAGTCGACTGGCGGCGGGTGCGGCGGCTGCAGCTCCTCGAGATCACGAGGTAGGGAATTGGCACAGACCGACACGTTCACGCCCCGCTGGGCATCGCCGCCCGGCGACACTATCCGGAGCGTGCTCGAGGCTCGCGGGATTTCACTCGCTCAGTTCGCCCAAGAGCTGGGCGTTTCGATCCCCACTGCCGAGTCCCTGCTCAACGGCAACGTACCCATCTCGGTCGATCTAGCTCGTCGGATGGGGACGTCAATTGGTGGCTCCGTCTCGTTCTGGGTCTCGCGGGACGGGCAGTACCGAGACGATCTTGCAACGGTCGCTGCTGACCGGTGGGCGGGCGTGCTCCCGACCGAAGACATGACCGCTTTCGGATGGATTGAGCGACCTCCGACATGGCAGGAACGGATCGCGACCATGTTGGCTTTCTTCGCGGTCCCTGACCTCCCGGCATGGGATCTTGCCTACGGGTCAGTTGTCGAGGCGGCGAGGTTCCGGCTCGCTGCCACATCCCGCGCCGATGCGGCAGCGATCGCGGTGTGGCTGCGGCGCGCGGAGATTGAGAACGAAGGGATCAAGACCGGGCTGTGGGATCCGGCGGCCTTTCAGGCCGCGATCCAGCGGATCCGGCGGCTGACATCGGTACGTGACCCGAGGGCCTTCCTGCCGGACCTCACAGCCGCATGCGCCGAGGCTGGTGTCTCGGTGGTCCTCGTGCGGGCACCCAGAGGATGTCCGGCGAGCGGCGCGGCCCGCTTCCTCACGCCGCAGCGCCCTCAGATCATCCTGAGCGGGCGATACCTATCCGACGACCACCTGTGGTTCACCTTCTATCACGAGGCAGCACACCTGCTCCACGACGATCCCGCAGCCGTGTTTGTGGATGAATTCGAGGAGGCGGCCAACGAACGGGCGTCGGGCGACGAGTCCAACGCCGATGCCTTCGCGGGCGACATTCTGTTGCCACCGGAGGTGCGGCGGCAGATCCCGCCTCGCCGACTGGGAGCGAGGGACATCGTGCGGGCAGCTCGCGCCGCAGGCGTGTCCCCCGGAATCGTGGTCGGCCAGCTTCAGCACTTGGGCGTCCTCGGGTTTGGCTCCCGGTTCAACGGGTTCAAGCGCCGGTACCGGTGGGCCGGGACTACCCTCGAAAGGGCTTGAAGACCGCGGGGCTCTTCTGCCAGTTGCAGACGGCGTCTTCGACGACGTCCATGCCTAGGCCCAGGTGGCTCCCGAGCACGCGAAGCCCGTCATCGAGCGCGTGTGGTCCACCAACCGGACGGCCGAACAACAGCCTCGCACCGGTAAGAGGACCCGTGGCATTGCTGAGATAGGCTCGATCGGGCTCGATGGCCGCGAGCGCGAGCCTGTCCGCCGTGGCGAGGTAGTCGAAGCGGGCGGTCCGGCCGAACCTGGTGATCGTCGCCATCGACGCGTACAGGTCGGCGAACGCGGCCCGGGCGTCGCCCGCGGCGGCTGCGATCGCACGCTCGAAGCGATCGGCATGCGATCGGGTTGGGCCCACCCAGTCAACGTAACTCCCGACGACCTCCCCCGTCCTGGCGAGGCTCTCGTACTTGCGGTGGTTGCCGAAACCACCAGGCGCAGCGTTCCGGATTGCCGCGGCGTTCTCGGTGAACCAGGCGCGGAAGGATGCCGGGTCCGCTGCGACGGCATGCCAGTCCCAGGTCCCCTCGCCGCGCCTGCCGTACACCTCCCGTGCATAGCGCCAGCCACCCCGGCGGCTCCGTCCGAACTGGACGAACAGGAACACCATCCAGAAGGCCTCGTCGATGTGCCCAGCGCGTCGGTGCAGGGCGGCGGCCTTGAGCGGGTCGAAGAGCTCCGACGACGGATCCGTCCGGGCCAGGGTCAGGTCGGCCGTCACAAGCCATCGGACGAACCGCCGGCGCCGCTCGCTCTCTATCAACTGCTCGACAAACGTCTCGCGCGGTCCTGGCGGCGCCAGGCCCGGGAGCACGCCGTTGTGGTCCTCATACCGGCTGATAGCGTCCGCAAGGCGCTCTCCCTCAGGTACGTCTCCAGGCCTCACCCGGACTCCTCCCACGGTGCTGACCGCATCCACTCGCGGATCTGGCGCAGCACCTCTGATGTGACCCCGAAGCTGCTCTGAAGATTGTGGTTGTAGCCGACGACGCCGACCCGCCTTGGCAGCTCGACTCCTCCGATGCGTTCGATCGAGCCCCAATAGGCGACCCCCGAGACGTGCCGTCCGTTGGTGCGGGGGAGGCCCCACCCGGGAACGACCGCCGAATGCAGGGTGACATCGGCAATCTGTTCGAACTGCTTCACGACGGACTTGCCGTTCAGGAGCAAGAGCTCGATCGATGACTCGCGTAGGAATAGGCCAACCGCCGGCCGGCTCGTCTCAAGCAACAACCGTCGCTCGTCAGCTGTGAGCGAGCCCCATTTCGCGGATGTAGCGTAGGGCACGAGATCGAGATGGCACGCAGAGGCGTATTCGCCGTAGTACGTGCCGCCAATCCCTTGGAGGACGGCCTCCAACACCTTGAACCAGCGGTCATAAGGCCTTGTGTGGAAGTAGCTGTCGCACGCCTCCAGGATCACCCGCAGGTGGGTGGCGTCGGCGTAAGACCAGCCCATAAGCCCAAGCGATCGCAGGGTCGGCAACCGGCGGTCTGCTCCATCGAGCTCCACGCCCTCCGCGTCGGTGAATTCGCGCGAGCTCGGGTTGATCCCGATCGTGGCGAGCCGGGCGCGCGAGAGCCGGCCGAAGTACGGCACCGGACAACCCCATGGGAGCACCGACTCGGACCGGAGGGCGTCGAGGCGGTCGACGATCGTTGCGGCAGCACCGTACGCAGGCACGCGTCAGTGTTCCGCGAGCTTGTCTGACACGTACACCTGGTAGACCGGGCTGTTGAGTCGAGCTCGAACCGCTTCCACGTCCCGGAGTCGCCCTGACTTCCAGAGCGCGAAGACGGCCAGTAGGCGTTCCAGGTCTGCCCAATACGGCAGTTCGCTGTGGTCGATCGCGAGCGGATCCGCGGCGCCCGTGCGTATGTCCTGCTCGACAGCAAGCAGGTGATCTATGGCCTTCCAAGGATCGCCCAGAGGCATCGCGGGCATGACCGTAGTGGATTGCCAGCCCTCGTTCAGGAACGATTGCGCCCCTGCGAGATCCTTCTCGTACAGGTGGAAGCTGCCGACGACGTGCGTGTAGGTTCCCACCTCAACGTCGACAGATCGCGCGATCAGCTCCTGCAACATCGTGAACGCGAATATATCGTGTGGCAGGCCCAGGATGACGTCATTCGAGCGCATGTAGGTGATCGCGTCCAGCCGGTCCGCGCGGATCAGGTACTGAAGCGAACAGGTGCACGGGACGTCCTCGTGCGGCTCCCGCACATCTTCGTGGTCGAACAGCTGGATGACCGCTTGGCGGGACTGTCGGTGGTAACGCAGGCGGTCTATGACATAGCGAACCTGGTCATCCCCGTCAAACGCGAATAGCCGCGCTCCATAGCCACCCCACACGATGCCCGCCTCGCCGAGCTGCCGGTAGTGTTCAACGTAGTACGAGATGAACTCGACGTCATTCGATCGTGACAGGTACCAGCAGGTCTCAGCCAACGCGCTGAACACGCGACCGCGGGCTTCGGTGCGACTCAAGCGAGCCAAGGGGTTGACCAGCTCCAGGACAGCCGGATGCAGCTCAAGCGCGGCACCCTTGCTTGGGTTAATGCGGATGCCAGACTCGAGGACCTCGGCAATCGACGAGCGCATTAGGTCGTCGGCGGATGCACCGGCGAAGGTGTGGATCATGAGTACACCCCTCTTCACGGTGGGGCGCGTCGAGCCGCTGGGCAGCTTGATCACGCGGAACGCTGAGGCGCGGCGCTTGTGTCCGGCATCAGCTGAAGCCCCGACGACGTTCTGAGGATCCGCGGATAGGCGATCCGTGTCAATGCCGATGCGGTCGTGGACGATGGCGTCGAGCATTGGCTCGGCTCAGGCCTTGCCTCGCTTTGCTTGCCGCCGGGAATCTTCACGTGACGGGCTTCGACGAACGTTGTATCGGTAAAAAGACGTTGCGCGCCCTCGGTTGAGGTGGGTTGGCGGTTCGTCGCCGACATTCTGCCGCCCGGCAGAACTCGCGCGCGTCGGAGCCTGGCGGAGAGTCCCCATGAAGGTCGCTCGGCATGTCTGTCGTGTAACTGCCAACGTGGCATATACGCACTTCAACTGCAACGGTCGCTGCCATCCTGAGGTCCGCGCGCCCTGGAACTGACCATTTCGGCCGTGCCACGAGGAAGCCCTGTGATCGTTTGAGTCAGTAATCCGTCGCTGGCCGACGGCCGCAGCTTCGGCGAGTCCCCGCAGCAGCCGACTCGGCCTCTAGCCTCTAGCCCCTACCAGTTGGCCTCATCGGGTCCGAACGGCGCTGAGCCCCAGACAGGGTCTCTGCCCGGGAATCCTTTGGGCGGCTCGGGTCCGTCGTACAGCCACTGATCGGGCGGGGCCTTGGCTGCGCCGATCGCAAAGCAGTAGCCGCTCACTGTCCTTCGCCACGCGTACCAGGAGCGTCGGTTCTTCGCGACGACCAGGTGGATGCCGTGATCCGTGGGCAACCGCTTCAGCGACGAGTCATAAGCCAGGATTTCGAGCAGGTCCGGTTTGTACTGGCCGCCGAGAGTGCGATACCAACCCATCTGGCAGGTCGCGATCCACTGAAGCGCGTCCCTCGTATCTGAGAACTCGCGCTGGTCGAGCTGGCGGCCCTCTTCGTCGGTCCCCTCCACGCCGGCAAAGTCGCGGAGGCGCTGTTCGGCGTCGCGCTCATTGGCTTCCGCCTGCCTCAGCGATCGACGGTGGTCGCTGACGACACGCAATCCCTCGCGAAGCGAGCTCACTCGCGCGAGCTTCCATGCGCAGTTCCGGCCGGGCGAGTTGAGATCGCGCAGGTGCAGGCGAAAGCCGAGGACCAAAGCCAGCTTCGCCTTCCACGGCGCTCGGCGTCCTTCGGCCATCCGGTTCAGTTGGTTGAGGGCCGACTCGTACTTGAACACCACGCTCAGGACGAAGACAAACGGCAGCGCGCAGACGGTCAGCCAGACCGGCAGCAGCAACGACAGCGCGACCGAGCGAGGATCAAGAGTCCGCCAATTCGAGACGAGCCATTGCGCGACGAACGCCAGAATGGCTAGTCCGATAGCGGCCAGGAGCCGATCGCCGACCTTCTTGGCGGCGGCGTACCTCTTGTTGTTTTGGCCCATCGCGACAGCAAGGGCGGCCCAAGCCATCACCGGTTGGAGGAGGATTTCCGCCAGCAGTGGCAAGGCCGTGAGGTTCAGGTAGAAGCCGACCACGACTCCAAGCAGCCCGATCTTTCGGAGTTGCTGACGGTAGAAGCCGGGCTGGGTCGCGTCGTTGGTCCTGAATAGCGTCAGGAGCCCGACTGTCACGAGCCAGATAACGGTGTCCTTGATCAGGTCCGTATTCCATAGCCCGACCGCATAGGCTCCGGCGACGGCCAGCAGCATCCAGGCCAGATAGAGCGTGATCAAGGTGAGAAAGAACCGGCTGAAGACGACGCCCAGGAGGGTTCCGAGGATCGGCCTTGTCTTTGACCATGCGACCAGAGCGATAAGCAGGACGGCGATCCAGAGGAACGACGCAAGATCTCGATTCGTGAGCATCGGCCAGGCCACTCAAGGGGCTACGACTGCGCAGACGGTTGCCGTAGGCAGGAATCATCAAAGGCTAAGCCGGATCACCCGCGGCTTATCCGGCGCCTACCCGGTACGCCTGGGCGGCGGAGTGTACTCAGCAGGCTCCGGCCTTTCTCGGCGCGTCGGGAACTCGATGTCGCGGCCGGCCAGGGCCCGGCCCAGCCCACCGAGCAGACGGTCCACAATGCCGTCGGTGTCGCGGTCCACCTCGGCGAAGGTGAAGACGGCGTCGGAGCGGTACTCGTCGTCGGGGTACGTGTACGGGAGGACTGGGTCCCTCTGCCAGGCCGCGAGGTAGCCCCGGAAGGTGCTGATCGGGGCCAACCTCAGGCACGCGAGCCAGTTGCCGACGTAGCCGGTCCTCGCGGCGATAGTGCGGGCCAGGTCGGCGGCGCGCCAGGTCAGGCCGCCGGAGATGTCGAGGTGGATGACGGCCGGACCAACCGGGAGCATCGGCTCCCCGCCGCGGTCGCAGCTCAGCACGACGGCCCCGTCGTCCCGATGAACAGGTCGAGCGCATAGTCGTTCGGGTCCCGGCCGTTGAGCCGGCCGCTGTACAGACCCCAGCCGCCCGGCCTAGGCTCGAACGTCATGTGAGAGCCCAGGTCCGGGTACCACTCCCTGGTCAGCCGCGGCGGCCGGTCCACCAGGGCGCGGAGCGCCCCAGGCGGATCGGAGCGGATGCGCCGCAGCAGCGCGTCGGGGTCGCCGTACTCGGGCTTCATCGCCACCCGCAGGACTGCGCGCAGCCGATCATCCGGGAGGTACGTGTCCGGCAGGAGGGACTCGGCGGCCACCCTCGCCGCGCGCCGCTCCTCCCAGATCCGCCGCACGTCCGCGGCCGATAGCTGGACGTTGGTCCGGTCGGCGCGGCCGCGGTAGACGTGCTCGACCGCGTGCGGGGCCGCCGGGCTGGCTGGCACGGCGACAACGAGGTAGCCCTCGCGCTCACGCCCCTCAGCCGGGATCGGGAAGGTCGCCACCGATAGCGGCGGGTCGATCCTGCTGCGGGCGACCTGATCGACGCGCTCCGCCAGGCCCAGGAGCGGGACCGGGGTCTGGCTCTTGGTCCCGTCCTCCACCCCGACGATCAGGAGGCCGCCGTTCACCGCGAAGGAGGCGAGGTCTACCGCGAGGGCCCGGTTCGCCTTCTCGCCCGCTTGGAACAACCCTTTGAAATCGTGGTGGTCGCCCTCATCGATGACCCCGCGCTCGACCGCCTCGCGCAGCTCTGCCTCGGTCCTCGGAATCCAGTTCAGCGCCCCGTCGCTCATGCGACGATGGTGCCACCCCGCTGTCGCTTCTGCCCGCCGCCCATGTGTCTACCTATCAGACAGTAGGCGCGGAATCGATCATGGGGCTTCAGACTTACCTCGGTCCCCGGCGATGCCGCTCTTAGAGCAATACGTGACGCTGGCGTGCGTCAGCAACGAGGTAGGCGGCAACCTCGTAGGCAACGCGCTAGGGCGTAGCCTTGTAGCCGGCGCAATCTGACGGTGATGTCGATGGACGACGGCACCAAGGTGAGGCGGGTTCCTGAACGTCGGTCGTTGCTCGTCAGGAACGGGTTCCAGCCATGTGGCCACGTCTTGCTCATTCGCGTGGACCGAGGCTCGCAGCCGTGTGGAACAACCCGCTCCAACGACGACGCTGCAGTTTCAGGGGGCTTCATTGTGTCGGTTCGCCTACGATGATCCTCGGTCGCTATCGACCGAGGAGATCTGGGGCGGGCGCGACGCTGGCGAGTTGACCACCTTTCGGCGCGCTAAGTCGCCTCGGGGCCTTGTAGACCGCCTGCGGAGAGCGCCCGGAGCTAAGGTCGCGACCTATTTGCGACTTCTTCAAGAAGTAGTTCCGTCCGCCCGCCCTGATAGTCTTCGTTCGACACATATGCTGTGAATGGGGGTGGCTAGTGGCTAAGAAGCAACCGAAGCCCGCGGCCAAGGTTGTGACGCCGGAGCAACTGGCTGAGGCTCCGGGCGACCCCGAGTCATACGCCTTTGTGTTCGAGCAGGCCGAAGGGGTAGTCAGGCGCCAAGAGGCCAGCGTCGACGAACTTCGGGCTCGGGTGGGGATCATCTTGCCGGTCGCCATCGGCGTGGCAGGCCTGTTTCTTCAATCGATCCTCAGCCGTCCCCATCTTGACTGGCTGGCCTGGGCTGGCATCGTTGCGGGCCTGGTTGGCTTTGGGGTCGGCTTCGGAGTTTCGATTTGGATTATCAGGCCGTACCAAAAGTGGGCCTTCGGAATGGATGCCAAGGTCCTCATCGAAGGCTATGTCGAGGCTCCGAGCCCAGCAACCCTCGCTGCGATGCAGAAGCGAGTGGCGCTCTACCTGGCGGAGGCTGCGGCGACCAACAAGGAGAAACTGGACAAGTTCTATCGCTATTTCCAAGTAGTGCTGGTGGCCTTCGTCGTTGAGACCAGTACTCTGCTCTTTGCTCTGTGGAGATCGTATCAATGAGCGAACCTCGTCCGCCTGAGCCTCAACCGGCCCCACAACCACAGCCGGCGCCGTCACCACCTCCACCCGCACCAACTAGACCGAACCCGGTTATCCCCTCAACGAGAACCGGTGTCCCGCCGGCCGAACGTCCGCGGAGGTGAGAGGCCTGAGCATGGCGAAGAAGAACAAGCAGCTACTCGGACTGACCAATACCGCGGCGCAGCCGCGGAAGGTAAAGCCGAAAGCCACGGTTCGACCCGATCCAATAGTCAAGACCTCCAGGCTCATGACCTCGGAGGACTTGCTGCGGATGTACGAGTACATCGGGAGATCCGAGAAGCGGCCCGAAGAAGACGACGAGGAGGCGTAGGCCATGGCCAAGAAGCAAGCGGTGCCTTCTCAGCCGAAGCCGCCCGCTCAGCCAGTGCGACCCGACCCGGTCACGCCATCCACGAAGGGTGCTCCCCTGCCCACGATCACGAAGACGCGGAGGGGTAGAGGCGACTGATGGCCGAGTGGGCCTGGCCGACAAGGGGCTACCAGTCGGAGACGTCTGTGGCCCTCCGGCAGAACTCGGATGTCGCGGGAGCGAGGCCAACAACTCGGCCCTGGCGTCCTGAGGTCCCCATGATCGGGCCCGTCACTGTGATCAGAACGCTGGTCTCAATGCCACCACTGAAGGCGCTCGGTCCCGGCAAGTCCCCAAGGAACTTGCCGGGCTCAACATCGGGCTGCCTTCTCCAGTTCGAGACGTCCCTTCTATGGTCTAGATGGAGCCCTAGTGGCGGCCGCGAAGCTATCGTCTTGTGACAACAACGAGGGGGAGACGACGTGGCCAGTTCAGATGACGTACAAGCCATGGCGGGGAGCGCTGGTGACGGCGACGTGAGCAGCGCCGTGGACCGCCGCTCGGCGATGTTGCTCGTCGAGCTCATCAACGAGTCGTCACCGCAAGACTCTCTCCGCTTCCTGCAGTCACACGAGGAACTCCTCGGCGAGGCGGCCGATGTGACACTGCAGCAGCTAGTTGCGATCGCGGAGTCTGCGGGTCGACGGCACGAAGTCGTCTCTTTCAAAGCGACGCGACGGATGCTCGCCCGCAGCAGACAAGTCGGGCCCGAGCAGGCCCTTTCCGAGGCCATTGCCGCGAAGAAGGCGGCAATCGAACTAGCGTCCACGACAACCCTCGCAGAGCAGAGCCAGTTCGTCAAATCCCACCCCGAGGTTCTCGAGCAGGAGGTCGACGGGGTGCTCGCTGACTTGATGGCCACGTTCGAGGCGATGAACGATCCGCAGCGGGCGATGTCGATAGCCTATCGCCGGACGTTCCTGAGACGGTGCCGGCGAGACGGCGTCGCAGCCGCGGCCGCTGCCGTTGACGACAAGTCGGCGCCACTCCGGGGCGCTGCCCTCAAGGCACTTCTGACGCAGCCGAGCTGGGCGGAGGCACAGCGATTTCTCGAGAACCATCCCGAGCTCCTCGACGGGGAGACCGAGTTGGCACTGGCGCAGCTCATTGACGTTGCGACCGCACGAGGCGATGCGAACGGGCTGGAAGCATTCGAGCAACACCGTTTCTTGCTGCGCCGGTCCAGAGAGGTTGGGGTGGAGAGCGCCTTCCGTTTCTTGACCGATCCGTTGACGCTACTGAACGAACTCGATAGACAGCCCTCGTCGTCTGCTCTCCGTCGCTTCCTCGAGGACCATCCTGAGCTTATCCAGGAGGCGTTTCTGCGGACGCTGACCGAGCTTGCGAGGATATCGAGATCCGAGGGACACGCTGGCAACGCAGACCGGCTCGAGAGCATGCGGTCGCTGCTCCGTCTCTCCAGAGAGGTTGGGGCGGCCGCTGCCGTTGACCGCATCACTCCCCCTACCGAAGGGTCGCACGGTCACCGTGAGCTAGAGAAGAACAAAGGCGTGCACTCCGATGCATCAGGGACTAGCGATGGCCCACCGGCATCCGAGGGCACCTTGCCTGACGACGGCCACTCGGCATCGATCGTCCGCCCGCCGACCGAGACCGAAATACGAGTACTGATCGAGGTGGTAGGCAAGTCGTACGTAGCCTGGAGCCAGGGGACATCACCGCGCGAGTTTCTGCTGTCCGTGCATGCTTCGCGCCAGCTGTTGACTCACCCGGAATTGGCGCAGCTTCCGAGTGACGTGCGCACATACGCCATCAACATCGCCGCAAATACATGTGTCCGCGCGTCGGAGACGCTCGGCTCTGAGGACGACCTGAATACGGCGATAGCGGCCTGGCAGGAATACCTTCCGGTCGTCGCCGCGGACGATCGGAACAGGGCCGGCTATCTCGGCAGCCTGGCGATTGCCCTGTCGATTCGCCACCTTCGCCACGGCAGTCGTTCCGACCTTGACGCATCGATCGAGCTGACCAACGCTGCACTGGCCCTCACTGGTCCTCGTGAGCCAAACCGATCGGTCTACCTAAACAATCTCGGAAACGCCCTTACCTACCGCTACAGGCTCCTTGGGGACATCGGGGATCTCGATGCCTCCCTGGACGCTTGGACAGAAGCGATTCGCCAACTCCCAGATGAACATCCGGCTCAGACCATGCACTACGCCAACCGCGGTGACGGTTTTGTCGATCGGTACACGCGCTCACACGATGCCGCCGATCTCGAGAAGGGGCTGGCGGACTCCCAGTCTGCGTTGTCTCGGACTAGCGCAGACGACCCCAGTCGGGCGAGTTACCTGAGCAACCACGCCAATGGCCTTGCAATGCGGTTCGCACTGTTCGGAGACATCAAAGACCTCAACACTGCGATTGACGAAGCAAGTACGGCGGTTGGTCTCACGGCAAGAGGCAACCGCGCTCTTCCGCCCATGCTTGTCAGCCTCGCCCAGCGCCTCCTCGACCGGTACGCTCGGACCAAACAAGCTCCCGATCTCCGCGCCGCGCTGACCCAAGCGCGCGCCGCGGATGCACTCGTTCAGGACGACAATCCACACCGACCTGCGATAGTGGTCGTCTTGGCGGATTGTCTGGCCCGTGCATGTCAGCTGCCTGATAGCGAAATTGCGCCTGACGATGCCGTCACGGCGTATAGGGAGGCTTGCGTTCGAGGTCTGCGATCGCATCCCGATGCGGCAGTGAAGTCGGCTCGTGAGTGGTCACAGTGGGCGGCGGAACGACATGCCTGGCGCGAAGTCGCGGAAGCCGCAGAGTATGGCCTCAGAGCGATGGACATGCTTGTGCGCGTGCAGGGGTTCCGCCAAGACAAGGAGTCGCGCCTGCGGGACGTTCGAGGACTCGGCACGCTCGGAGCCTATGCATACGCGAAGTTGGGCGACACGGAGCGAGCAGCGGTCGTCGTGGAGCGGGGCCGCGGCGTCCTGCTCGCTGACTCCCTCGCCGTCCGAACCACGCTCAACCGCCTGGGATCCACAGGTCACAAGGACCTAGTTGACGCTTATCAAGCCGCCGCGAATCTCCGAGCTGTCGATTCTCAACAAGAACCTGAAGGAACCACTCCGACGGGGTCCGTGCATGGCCGCCCGGGCTTGGAGCCTGCCATATCTGCAATTCGGGCCGTTCCAGGGTTTGAGGACTTTCTCGCACGTCCGTCCGACAACGACCTGCGTTCGCAAATCGCGGAGGCTGCATCGGTCGATCCCATCGTCTATGTGCTCTACGCCGCGGCTGGCGGAATGCTGATCGTCGTAGATGGAGAGGGAAATGCAGAGCCGGTAGACCTGCCCGGACTGAGCGACGAGGCCGTCCGCGACCACGTCATGGGGTATATCACGGCCCTCGCGTCGTTCCGGCAGCAGCACCGGGTGACACCCGACCTCCGAGCCGCCCTTGATAACACGACGCGATGGCTTTGGGACGTAGCCGGGAGCCCTCTGTCGGCGCACCTCGAACGCCGTGGTTTGCACAGCGCCGTTCTAGTGACAACGGGCGTGCTCGGCATTCTCCCGTTCCATGCCGCTTGGGGGGCTGCTCCAAACGAGCAGGGCCGGCACTACGTCACCGATGGAGTCACGATCTCCTACGCGCCAAACGCTCGCTCGATCCTATCGGCTCATGCCTTCAGCGACAGACAGGCCAATTCGATCCTCGCGATCGATGAGCCACGGCCTGTTCAAGCAGCTCCCTTGCCTGCCTCGGCGCTCGAGGTTGCCTACGCTGTCGCGACCTTCGATAGGAAGACCGTCTTGCGTCACGAGAAGGCCACGAAGTCGGATGTCTTGGGGTCGCTGCGCGACCAAGATGTTGTCCATTTCAGTTGTCACGGCTTGGTTCAGCCCAGTGACCCGCTAACGAGCTGTCTGGTGATGGCGGGCGATGAGCCACTCACTGTTGCGGACCTACTTGCGACGCGACTCGAGCAGGCGAGACTCGTTGTGCTCTCGGCGTGCGATTCTGCGCTCATCGGGGGCGAGCTAGACGAAGTGGTTGGTCTGCCAACTGCCCTCCTTCAGGCCGGTGCTGTTGCGGCCGTAGGTTCACTATGGTCAGTGGAGGACCTCGCCACAATGGTCCTCATGCGCGAGTTCTATCGCCTTTGGCGGGTGGAAGGACGGCGCCCGGCTGATGCTCTGTGCCAGGCGCAGCGATGGATGCGGAACCTCACCACGAGCGAACGTGCGTCTGCGTTTCCTGGCGTCGACTTCGCCGGTAGTGGCGACGCGAGCCCGCGGCCATACGCCAACCCGTTCTGGTGGGCGGCTTTCGGTCTGACCGGCGTGTGAATCGAGACGGTGCCGCTGACGCGCGCCGCTGCCGCACTTCGGGCTCGATCTGCTATAACACTCAGTGCTCCGAGCGGGAGTAACTCAGCTGGCAGAGTGTCTGCTTCCCAAGCGAAGCGTGCCCCCGGAGGCCTAGCCCCTTTGGCATGCTGGCAAGTCGGCATTTCTACACTTTCTACACTCACGGGGGGTGTAGAAGGCTGCGAATAGTTGCTTCGGCAACCAAACGGACGCCGGACCAGCGGAGTTGGCTGGTCTGATCGGGCCCGAGCAGCGGGTTGGGGCGCCGGCGCCCGCGTCCTAGGGTCCTCCCGTCCTCCAACGGCCGTTCTGGGGCCACTTATGGGGCACGGGCTGGTCGGCGCCCTGATGGCAAGGCCCGGCAACCCGCCGCACGACCCGGCAACCCGCCGCACGACCCGGCACGGCCCGGGCAAAGCCACCGCAAGGTCCGGCACGGCCGGGCCGTCAACGACTACCTCCCCCGATCATCGGTTAGGGCGCCGACGTTGGCGTCCGCGCGACGCGAGGAATTCGGTAAAGTCACGCACCTCGCGGCGCTCCGAGTCGCCCAGGCGCTCGAAGGCGGCCTGGCCCGAGCCGCCGACTCCGAGGCATCCGAGCTCCTCAGCGAGCCTCGAGCTCTTGATCCCCCAGAGCGCCTCGAGCAGCTCCACGAAGGCGATCCCAGTCGCATCCGAGGCCTGGACCAGATCGGCCGGAGTGGGCCGAGCTCTAGATGGTCGTGAGGGATCGAGCAGCGCTGCGACGTAGCCTGTATCGCGACCCATGGCTGCGGAGAGAGCCCGCATCGAGAGGTCGGATCGCTCCAGGATGTCGCGGAGCGCCGCTCGGAACTCGTCGTCGGTTGGGAGCATGTCGCGGTCCTTTCCGGGGCCCGATCGAGCCTAAACGATGGTTGCTGCCAACGTCGTACTGACGTAATATAGCATCATGCTAGCGGAGATGGACGAGGCTGTCGAGACCGGGCCCGTACGGGCCTTTCCGGGGCGTCCGGCCCGCGTCGATAGCCTCCCCGCCCTGCCCCTACGACCCCTGATAGCCGAGTACACGGCAACGTTTGGGTCGACCTGGGCGGCCGTCACCCGGCGCAAGCACCGCGACGACTTCGCCCGCCTGGTCGACTGGCTCGAGGCCCGCGGGCTGCCTGTGACAACGGCCTCGCTCGACTTCATGACCCTCGTCGACTATGTGACCGACCTTCGCTCTCGACCCAAGGTCTCAGGAGTTTGGCGGGGGTCGGCCGATGCGCTTGCCCGATCTATCGCGGCGGGGCCTATGCAGACGCTCAGTGCCAACAGCGTCAATGCCTATGTCCGACCGCTGCGCTCACTCGCGATCTGGCTCGTCGACGAGGGGCTGCTCGCGGTCAACCCGTTCCGTCGCTCCCGCCGCCGGGCGGCCCTCAATCCCCTACTCCCATCAGAGGAAACCCCGACCAAGAGCGCGACGCTCGACGACCTGCACGCCCTCGAACGGGGCTGCGCCGGAGATAGTGCCCTCGACCTACGCGATCGGGCCATCGTC
>Ga0187878_1000154_pt1 | contig 84114 bp, 99 predicted proteins | sample June2016WEW_17_1_FD_132979 | JGI IMG/M metagenome (GOLD analysis project Ga0187878, IMG submission 132979) | Peatland microbial communities from SPRUCE experiment site at the Marcell Experimental Forest, Minnesota, USA - June2016WEW_17_150 | ecosystem: Environmental > Terrestrial > Soil >... | reverse complement strand
CCCATCGTGTTTCTGCCCATGCCGCGGACCGATTTTTCCGAGAAGCGGATCGACTTGCCGTTTCGGGTCACGAGCAGTATGTCGTCGTTGCCGCTGGTTAATTTGCTCCAAACCAATTCATCGTCTTTGTCCATTTTAATCGCCAAAATACCGCTTCGTCGAATATTGGCAAACTCCGACAAAGCGCTTTTTTTGACCGTGCCTTTTTTGGTGGTCAGAAAAACATATTTGGCTTCACTGCTTTTAGTTTTGTAGTTGACAAATGATTCGACTTTTTCGCCCGATTCGATATTCAATAAATTTACCACCGCGGTGCCTTTGCTGGTCCGGGAAGATTCATCTATTTCATAAGCTTTAATCTGGTAAACTTTGCCTTTGTTGGTAAAAAACAAAATGTTGTCGTGGGTTTCCAGCGATTTAATGTCGGCAATCATATCCTCTTCGTCTTTGGTAGTCATGCCGATGATGCCTTTGCCGCCCCGCTGTTGGGTGCGAAAACTATTCAAACTTTGTCTTTTAATATAACCAGTGTCGGTTAAAGTGATAACGGTTGGTTCATTGGGAATTAAATCTTCTTCGGAGAACTCTCCGACTTTGCTTTTGTAAACTTTGGTTCTTCTTGGGTCGGCATATTTTTCTTTAAGTTTGGTCAGCTCTTCGCCGATGACAATTAAAATTTTGGCCGGATGCGCCAATAAATCTTCCAGGTATTCAATTGTTTCTTCAACCATCTGGTATTCCTCTTCGATTTTTTGCCGCTCCAGTGCCGCCAAACGCCTCAATTGCATGTCCAAAATAGCCGTTGCCTGAAGATCGCTTAATTTGAATTCGGCCATCAAGTTCTTCTTGGCGTCTTCTTGGTCTTTCGATGCGCGGATGGTTTTGATGACCGCGTCGATGTTTTCGACCGCAATTTTTAGCCCTTCCAGAATATGTAAGCGGGCTTTGGCTTGTCTTAACTCGAATTCGCTGCGTCTTTTAACCACCAAATAGCGGTGTTTTAAGAATTCTTCCAGAATTGTCTTAAGATTCAAAGTCTGCGGCGTGCCATCAACCAAAGCGACGATGTTGGCCGGAAAACTGGTTTGCAAAGCGGTGTATTTAAACAGATTGTTCAGAATTTTTTTGGGACTGCTATCCCGTTTTAGCTCAACGACAATCCGGATACCGTGACGGTCTGACTCATCCCGTAAATCGGAAATGCCTTCGACTTTCTTTTCTTTAGCCAACTCCGCGATTCTGGCAACTAGGAGTGCTTTATTGACCTGATAGGGAATTTCGGTAATAATAATGGCGGATTTTCCCTGCCCGATATCTTCGATGTCGGCTTTGCCACGAATTAAAATTCGGCCGCGGCCGGTGGTGTAAACATTTTTAATTTCCGTCCAGTCGTAAATCGCGCCGGCGGTCGGAAAATCCGGGCCTTTGATAAATTCCAAAAGTTCATCAATAGTGACTTCGGAAGAAATACTAAAGCGCGGTTCGGTCGTAATTTTGGCTTTTTTAGTTAAGTATTCGACCGCGTCAATCACCTCGCCCAAATTATGCGGAGGAATTTTGGTGGCCATACCAACGGCAATTCCCTCAGAACCCATCAACAATAAATTGGGTAAAAGGCTGGGTAAAAAGACCGGTTCTTTTAAAGTGGAATCAAAGTTAGGTAAATAATCGACGGTTTCCTTCTCCATGTCTAAAAGCATTTCGGCGGTAATCGCCGCCATCCGGGCTTCGGTATAACGCATGGCCGCCGGCGGGTCGCCGTCCATCGAACCGAAGTTTCCCTGTCCGTCAATCAATGGATAACGCATCGAAAAATCCTGCGCCAGGCGGACGAGCGAGTCGTAAATCGGAACGTCGCCGTGGGGATGATATTTTCCCATCACTTCTCCAACAATTTTGGCACTCTTTGAATATTTGGCACTGTGGGTTAAATTCATTTCGTGCATGGCGAAAAGAATTCTGCGGTGGACCGGCTTTAAGCCGTCCCTAACATCGGGAAGCGCGCGGGAAACGATAACCGACATGGCGTAATCCAAATACGCGCGTCTCATTTCGAAAGCTATTTCTGTGTTTTGTAGTTTACCGATATCACTCATATTTTTTGGGGTCCTGTCTTTCGGTCGGCCTTCCAGATTCTAGATCAAAAAGCCGGCGATTAGTAATGCGACGATATTCAAAACTTTAATCATCGGGTTGATTGCCGGGCCGGCCGTATCCTTATATGGGTCGCCGACTGTATCGCCGGTGACGGCCGACTGGTGAGCAAAACTGCCCTTACCGCCAAAATTTCCTTCTTCAATATATTTTTTAGTGTTATCCCAAGCAGCTCCGCCGGTCGTCATCGAAATTCCCAGGAATAATCCTGTAATAATGCTGCCCATCAAAAGTCCGCCCAAAGCTTTTGGTCCCAACGCAAAGCCAACCACAATCGGCGCCAAAACCGTAATGGCGGTTGGTAAAAGCATTTCTTTAATCGCGGCTTTAGTAACAATATCCACCGCTTTGCCGTATTCCGGTTTAGCAGTTCCCTCCATCAGTCCTTTGATTTCTTTAAACTGGCGTCTGACTTCGTCAACAATGGAAACGCTGGTTTTGCCGACGGCTTCCATGGCAAGAGAAGCAAAAAGATATGGAAGGGCGGCGCCGATAAATAGTCCGACTAAAACGCTGGGATCAGACAAAGAAAAAGTGCCGTTGAAATGTCCACTCTTCACTAATTCCTGGGTGTAGCTGGCAAATAAAACTAAAGCGGCCAGTCCGGCTGAACCGATGGCATAAGCCTTAGTGACGGCTTTAGTGGTGTTGCCGACGGCATCCAGCGGATCGGTGATGTCCCGCACTTTTTTATCTAAACCGGCCATTTCGGCAATTCCGCCGGCGTTGTCGGTGATCGGTCCAAAAGCGTCAATCGCCACTACGATTCCGGCCAGGGAAAGCATTGACATTGCGGCAATCGCCACTCCGTAAAGTCCGGCCAAATTAAAACCGACTAGAATGGCAGCGGCAATCAAAAGAATTGGCGGCATGGTTGATTTCATTGAAACCGCCAAACCGGCAATAACGTTGGTGCCCGAGCCGGTGGTAGATGCGTTAGCAATGGTTTTAACCGGCGAAAAAGATTTGGAGGTAAAGTATTCGGTAATGACGACCAGTCCGATGGTTACGACCAAACCGATAATCGAAGTGAAGAATAAATTCAAAGAAGAAATTTTACCTAAACCCTGGGGGAAAATTTCCATAGTCAAAAAGTAAAATCCTACTGCTGAAACCAGCATCGCGGCAATCAGTCCTTGATATAAAGCTTTCATCACGCCGCCTTTGCCGATGAGTCTGACAAACCAAGTGCCGACAATGGAGGCGACAATCGAGATTGCGCCAATTAGCATTGGGAAAAATAACACTGCCGGGTTGCCGGGAAAAGTTAAATGACCTAAAATCATCGCGGCAACGACGGTAATCACATAAGTTTCAAATAAATCGGCGGCCATTCCGGCGTCGTCGCCAACATTGTCGCCGACTAAATCGGCAATCACTCCGGGATTCCTGGGGTCGTCTTCGGGAATGCCTTTTTCGATTTTTCCGACCATATCGGTTCCGACGTCTGCAGATTTAGTAAAAATTCCGCCGCCTAACCTAGCAAAAACCGAAATCAAAGATCCGCCAAAACCCAAAGCAATCAACGGTTGTAAATTGCCACCGGCAAATCTTTCCAAAATCCAATAGAATCCGGAAACGGCCACTAGAGCCAGTCCCGCGACCATCAGTCCCGTAACTGCTCCGCCCTGAAATGCTAAGCCAAACGCTTGAGCCAAACCTTTTTTGGCGGCTTGCGCGGTGCGAATATTACTTCTGACGGCAATCGACATTCCAACCACTCCGGCAACGGCGCTAAAAACCGCGCCAAGAATAAAACCGGCGGCGGTAACTACCCCAAAAATAAAATACAAAATGATGGCGATTACAACTCCGATGGCGGCAACTACCGTGTATTGGCGTTTCATGTAAGCCAGTGCCCCTTCTTCGATGGCGTCGGAGATTTCATTCATTTTGGCGTCTCCTCTGGCGTTGGACAAAACCCGAAGGCTTAAGAAGATGGCGTAGGCGATGGAGATGACTCCGGCAAGGAGTGAAATGATTAATTTATGCTGAAAAATCAAAGATAAATCCATAAGGACGACTTAAGTATTATAAGGGAAATGGTGCGCTATTTCAAGACTGTTTTGGGGAAAATATTTAGCGTCGGTCAACGTCATCTATTAACTGCTGAAGCAAGTCGGATTTAGCGGTTGGTGGTGTAATTTCTTGAGGGTTTGTTCCACTGGCGCCGGGCTCCGCGGGTTCGGTGATGGGGATATCTGTTCTAACTTCTCCTAGCTTAGCGCATCGATCTTTTTCATAACGGGCCAATAGCATATCAGCGACAGTTGCTGGTTCTGTTGGTTGTTCGGCAGTTGATTCATGTTGAGGAATATCTGCTCCGTACCCGTTAAGTCCGCTGGGGATTTCGTGCCATTCTGTCTGATTTTCCGGTTGCTGCCAAGCAGACCAGGACTGAAATTCCTGTCCCATTGCTCTTCTTTGCTCAATATATCCATTCAATGCTGTAGCAATGCCCGTATATGCGGCTTTTCGTCTTGCCGGGTCATAGAGAGCAGTGGTGTCTTCGTAAGGAGCTAATAGTCGATTTCCTTCTGCGTTCGTCATATGTAGAAAGACTATAATTCTAGCAAGTTTTTTTGTCAATGGGAGAATTAATTCCAGTGAACAGAGGTGGGAATTTTTCCTTGTAATCCTTCAAGTAACTCTTCCCTGGTTCTTAAACCTGCTTCTAAAATAACTTCTCCAGCTTCTTCGTTTCCCTCTGCTGGTCTTTCGCCGCGCGGCAAACGCCTGATGGCTCTAAATGTTGGCAAGTCAAATTTTCTTACGCTGGCAACAAATTGTCCGTCCGCAGTATAGCTTGAGGAACGAGAGTTTATTTGAAAGACTAAATTGTTTTCCGTTTGCAAAAGTGCGCTTACAACTTCGTTGATTGTATTTACTCCTACAATCAACACGTTAGGATTTGCTCTTTGAATGTCTTTGACTAATCCATTCAGGCAATTTCCCAAAGCATGTCGCTGGTTAAGCTCTGCCGCCGTTAATAATCTCCGTTCCGAATCGGGAAGATACATAATATACTTGGATAATATCACTATAAGCTTCTATAATCAAGTTCTTGGAGTGTTATTCAAGCTTTGCCATAAATACCAACAGGCGAAACTGCGTTTTGGTTTCCAGGTTTCGGCCAATTTCAGAATTTCTTTTTCATTGGTAATTCCATACAAATTTTTTATCGCCCGTTTTAGTCCGGCGTCGCCTAAAGAAAAAACATCTTCGCGACTAAGCGTAAAAATCAAAATCATTTCCGCGGTCCACTTCCCTACTCCTTTAATTTTAGTCAGTTTGGTAATTACTTCTTCGTCTGTCATTTGCCGAATTTTCTTAATGTCTAAATCGCCGTCTTTAAACGCCCTGGCAATATTTTGGATATAGTTGGCTTTGGAGTAACTCATACCGGCAGCTCTTAATTTCTTAACGCTAAGTTTCAAAATCTGTTCAGGCGTCGGGAACCGTTCAGCTTTGAATAGCTTTAGAAACCTACTATATATAGTATCGGCGGCCTTGCCGGAAAGCTGTTGGTTAATGATTGCTTCAATCAGCTCTTCCAGCAAACGTTCGCTTCTGTCTTCAAACCGGTGTGGTCCGTGTTGTTTGTAAAGTTTCTGAAGAATGGGGTCTTTAAACATTATTTCTGTTTTACCTTGATTATTTTATAGAAGTCATTTTCTACTAATATATATGTACCGTCGGGCAGAAGAATGATTTCGTTATTGGTATTATAGGCATCTTTTAACCGTTGGTTTAGATATCTATCTTTAAAATGTTCGTTTCCCCAGTGAGGGAAAATGACAAAATTAACTAATCCCAGCCCCTCGTATCCTTTTATGTTTGGGGCCTTTTTAATATTATCCATATCTTTTAAGGGATAAATATCAGGTCCGGTAATAATTGAACCGGCGCTCGTTCCGATATAAATTGTTCCGTTGTTTACCAAGTCTTTGAAGACATCTGTGCTATTGCTTGTCTGAATTTTCTCTAACAGGTAGAATGTGTTTCCCCCCGACATATATAAAACATCGTATTTACTTAGCTCTGTTTTAATTTCCTCCCTAGCTTTTCCGGTAATGGTATAGTCGGTTACCAAAAAACCAGCGTTAACTAATGATTGTCGGTCGTCTTTTAGCCACTGTAAATTCCCTTCTTCTACTTCTGCAGGAGTTGTTATGAATGCGAGCTTTAGATTTCGCTGATTAATCCTTTTGGCAATATCTTGCGCAACAAAGGAAATACTTGAAGTTAAAAATAATCTTTTCATTTAAACATCGAGGTTGGCGTGTTTGGCGTTGCTTTGAATAAAGTGTTTTCTAGGCGGAACTTCGTCGCCCATCAGCATCGTAAAAGTGGCGTCGGCGTCTTCGGCGTCGTCAATGGCGACTTGTTTTAACATCCGGTTGGCCGGATTCATCGTCGTCTCCCACAACTGCTCCGGATTCATTTCTCCCAAACCTTTGTAGCGCTGAATTGAAACGCTGGCTTTGCCGGCCGAAAACCCTTTGACGGCGTCATCTTTTTCGTCGTCGGTAAAAGCATACTTGGAGTCTTTACCGGCAGAAATTTTAAACAGCGGCGGCATGGCAATGTAAAGGCAACCCTGTTTAATGACTTCCGGCATATGGCGGTAGAAAAAAGTCAGAATTAAAGTTTCGATGTGTTCGCCGTCGACGTCGGCATCGGTCATAATGATAATGCGGTGGTATCTTAGTTTCTCAAAATTTATTGTTTCCCCGATTCCCATTCCCAAAGCGATAATAATATTTTTAATTTCTTCGTGTTCGATTACCTTGTCAAGACGGGCTCTTTCGGTGTTTAAAATTTTTCCTTTCAAAGGAAGTATGGCCTGAAACTTTCTGTCCCTTCCCTGTTTGGCACTGCCGCCGGCAGAATCTCCCTCAACCAAATATAATTCGGAAACGCTGGGATCTTTTTCCTGACAGTCCGCCAGTTTTCCGGGTAAGCTACTTCCTTCCAAAGCGCCTTTTCGAAAAATCGCTTCTTTGGCGGCTTTGGCGGCCAGTCTGGCCTTAGCGGCCAGATAAACTTTTTCCAGAATTCTTCGCGCGTCTGACGGGTTTTCTTCAAAATAAGTTGACAAGCCTTCTTTGACAATACTTTGCACAATCGGTTGGATTTCGGCGTTGCCCAACTTTCCTTTGGTTTGTCCTTCAAACTGAATTTTGTCCTGCGGCATCTTCACATACACGACCGCCGTTAAACCCTCGCGGGTGTCGTCGCCGGTAATCCCCTCCTCGTCTTCCTTAAAGCTGCCGATTTTCTTGCCGTAATCATTAATGGCGCGCGTCAAAGCCATGCGAAATCCGGTTAAATGTGTGCCGCCGTTAATGGTGTTAATCACGTTGACGTAGCTTTCGACATTTTCGGCGTAGCCGTCGTTATATTGGAGTGCCATCGAAACGTCGACGTCGCCTTCCTGCTTGTCGACAAAAATCACCCGGTGCAAAACCGGTTTGTTTTCGTTCAGCTTGGAAATTAAAGATGTAATGCCACCTTCGAAATAAAAATTGACTTCCTGCTCGCGGCCTTGCCGGTGGTCGTATAAATGAAAAAATAAATTCGGCACCAGATACGCCCGTTCCCGAATTAATTTTTTAATCGTGTCAAAATCAAAATCAATGGTCGAAAAAATTCCCTTGTCGGCCAAAAAAGTAATCGTTGTTCCCGACTCTCTATTCTCGATAAAGTCATGTGCCAATCTGGATTTGGCGACTGTTTTTAAATCGGAAGTCACTTTGCCCCGAGCGTATTCCTGGGTGTAAATTTTGCCGTCGCGTTTGATTTCCGCCCACATCCATTCCGATAAAGCGTTAACCACCGATGCTCCGACGCCGTGTAATCCGCCGGAAATTTTATAAGCGCTGCCGCCGAATTTTCCGCCGGCGTGCAGTTTAGTCATCACCACTTCCAGCGCGGATTTTTTGTAGTGAGCCATTATGTCGACCGGAATTCCTCTTCCGTCGTCGGCAACGGTGGCGCTATTGTCATCGTTTAAAACTATCCAGACGTTTTTGGCAAAACCGGCCAAAGCTTCATCAACGGAGTTATCGATAATTTCTCGTAGGGTTTCGTGCAGTCCGATGATGTCGGTGGAGCCGATATACATGCCCGGTCTTTTGCGAACCGGTTCCAAGCCTTCTAAGACTTGAATTTGCGCTGCGGAATAATCGTTTTTTGCTATTTTCTCAACCGGGGTTTTTTTAGCCTTTGGTTCTGTCGTCTTCTTTGCCATCAGGTATCCAGTTTAGCAAAGTTAGGCTTAAAATTCCAGTAGGAATTAAGGCCTAACTGCGATCCTGAGTGGTGTCGAACGGAGCAAATTTGAGACCAAATTTCTAGGGGTAAGGTGTATAATTTTTTTATGGATAAAAAGGTTCTATTTATAAAAACTCTTGAAGATATAAAAAATAGATTAAGCTCTCAAGATGCTTATGAAATCTTAATGATTGCAGGTCTTTTGAGAAAATTATTACTTGATGATTATCCATTAATAGATCAAGTAAACGAAAAAGGAAGATTTAAAATTAAATTTATAATAAATGGTCGTCAGATTAATCCTTTAATGCAGGAAGCGGTCTTTTGGTCGATACAGGATGGTTTTGATCCAGAGACTGCTTATTCAGCAGCTCCAATAGAAGTTGATAGAGGCAAAATGTTAAAAACAATGGTAATGAAATCATCGGGAAATTGGTTTACTGTGTTTGACCTTATAAAATTTTTATGCAACGTTGAAGGTAGTATTCATTCGGGTAAGCCTAAAAAGGATAAAGAATTTGTTTTACAACAGATTGGGAAAGAGCTTCAGGTGGGAGGAATAAATCCAGTTGTCCGTTCTATAATGTCAATTGCGAGAGTTACTTTGAAAGGACTAGAGCCTTTAAAAAAAGAAGTCGAACTTTAAATTTTGCTTCAAATTTGCTGAAGCTAATTTTTTACTAGAATAATGTCTCCTAAAATACTATGGTTATTAATAGATTGGTTAACTTTTCGATTTCCTACCATAGGTAGTCCAGGATCCTGAATAAGCCAGATTCCAGATGAATATTTTTTTACAACTACTATGAAGTGAGAAGTTCCAGCGATATAGTGTCCATCAAGCCATTCATATATGGTTTTTCCGATACATAAAGTGTTTTGCTTGCTTAATTGGTTTTCCAGATCTTCGATTTTCATCAATTGATCAATCCAAAGTTTCCTGTCGACCATTTCTTTTGCTGCTTTTTGAATTTCTGGAAGAAATTTATACTCACCTCTTTTTTCCTCAAGATCGTATATATCTTTCTTAAACTCTTTCAAATAAGCTAATCCTCCATTTACCAGTCTGTTGTAATTGAAGGGAGAGTATAATTTCACATTGAGACCTAAACTATTTAGCCATACGACTGCCTGTGGGCTCCAGGAAAAATACTTAGGATGATATCCTGTATTTTTACTTACTTCAGATTCAGAAAATGTTTTAGTGGGGAAATAGAAATTTAAAACGCTTTGAATACATGCTTGTAAGCAAAAAGTATTATCTTTCGTGTTGGAAAAAGCTTTAACAATTTTCACTATGAAATTATATCACTACGGGATTTCCGCCCCAAATTTTCCCCGGTAAAGTTGCTTTTTGACTGACGAGTGTTATAATCCCACGGTGTGAAAGAAAAGGGCATTTTAGCTAGAATAATTGGTTCGGGAAGACAGAATCCGCAAGAGCAGGAAAAACAACTGCATGAAGCTCGTCAATTATCAGCGAGAGTAACTCAACTTGGGGCTAATGCAAACTCTGCGCAAGAAAAATTAGGTCCAGAGTTTGAAGCTTTTATGGTATCAAGCCTTTCCAGTCCAGAAGAAAGAGACGAAATGAGAAGTATAATTCTAGACGGTCTTGAACTGGAGGGAATTTATTGCTCTTTAGCTTTGATTGACCTTGGGATTAAAGAAGGATTGCCTCCGTCTACGGTCTTGCATCTGGTAGACGGTTTAAGAGAGAGAGCCATACCAAGCCCTAAAAGTTTAGATAGAACATAGTTCTCCAAATTTCCCCCGCGGACTATTCCTATAGTATTTTAGATTAATTTTTGCTATAATCTTAGCTCTTATGATGACTGTTGAACAGAATAGCTCAGCTTTCTTAAGTGCCGCAGTTGCAGACATGGATAGGATTTGGCATGAATTAGGCTCGGAATGTGGCAATTACCGCAGGGCAGGAGCCGTTAAAAAAGGTCTTGCTCGAGGCGCAAAATACTTAGATATTTTAGGAGTCTTTATAGAGGTCCCAGTTGTTTCTAAGATTGAATGTTTAGATGGAATGGTAAGACTATGGCCTGTAACTCCTGGAAAAAGAGGCGTACGGCATTACCTTACAGCTAAGGGAGATATAGCTGATGTTGGACGAATAAATGGAAGATTATTATGGGATCAAAAAAGATGGCTAATTTCCGATAGTGAGTTGTGCTCTGTCGGAATACCAACACTGATGCGTATTAGAACAATGCTTCAAGCAGTAAATGGTGTCCCCGTAAAGGCTTAAGTAGATATTCTCAAACGAGATTTTCGCCCCAAAGTTTCCCCGGTTATTTTTGGAGGTATTTTTGAAATTCCTGGTGGCGTTTGTCTTTTGTCATTCCCAAAGCCCAGTCCCAGGCAATCTTATATGGACTTATTCCCTTTACATCCCAAAGAGCGATCTCATACTTGACGTGTTTTTTAGCAAAATTTTCTCCATAAAGTTTAATCCAAATATCATAAAGAATTAAATCTACAGGTCTATGAGCAAGCAGGTAGAAGCCATTCTTCCCTTTAATTTTTTCCCATTTAATTTCATTTGCCAATAACAATCTGTGACATAATTCATGCGTTATTGTTCCTCTCTTTTCTTCAAGAGAAAGCCCGGTTTGTAGCTGTAACGGGTGCGAGTAGGAAATCCGATTGTGAATAACAGCGTTGATAGTTTTTTCTCTAAATTTTAATCCGCTTATCTTTTCGATTGTTTCGGTTATCCGTTGTCCTTCTTCGCTCCAGATGTTTGCATATTCCTTAGCGGCTTTTTCAAAATCCGAATTATCGTATTCGGGATAAAAATTAATCTGCATAACCGGATTATACCACTACGGGTTTTCCGCCCCAAATTTTCCCTAATTTACCGATTTATTGTATAATCTGCTTCCTATGAACGCTAAGGAAATAGAAGCGCTGCCTTTAATAGCCGGGGGTTCGACTCTTGTCGCTGGTTCGCTTGCGATTTCAGCCTTATCAATTAAGTTGTTTGATAAAGGGACTGACGAAATAAAACAAGCGTCTAATATTCTTGTTTACGCTGGACAAACGGGGCAAGAGGTTACTCTGGCAGATTCGGGATACCAAGACCTAGTTCATGGTGCCGTAGGAAGTATGGTTTTGGGTCCTGTTATCGGTGCTGCAGGTGTAATATCTTTGGTTATTGCAGCAAAAAGTTTGAAGAAAAATCAACATAGGTAATTTAAATTCCAATCCCAACTTTTCCCCGGCAAAGTTGCTTATAGTATTGACAATGCATAAATTAGTGCTATTATTGCAAAATGGCAGGATTTTTCGGCAGAGGAAAGGAAAGAGGTTCGCAAGGTGCCCCTAATGTTCCAGAGTCAACGCCGGTTTCAGGTGATACTCCTTTTAGGATTCGTAGCGTAAGAACGGTTGAGGCTCAGGTTTTTTACGGAGATCCAAAACATCCAATGTCTCTAGGCGTTAGTTTATCATTAGCGGATGCTACCTCGATTATAGGGCAAGACTTAGACGATGGAACTGTTCGCGGCGTTTTGGATTCGGATGTAAGAAAGCTCGCGCTTAATCAAGGCAAGCATGAATTAGAAAGGGAAGAATCTGCATTGGCGCAAGATTTTGTAAAGAAGCAAAGAGAGCTACAAACTACGCTTGATGAAGCACGAGTTGGCCCAGGTAGTCTTATTCGGATTGTCCTGACGGCACCGTCTTCGTCTTTGCTGGTTTAAGGAAAATCCATAAAACCCATAAACTTCAGCCCCAAATTTTCTTCGCGGTTATTCTTTTTTTGCAAACTCTCCCCTACCACGAACGAGGTCACTTAACGCGGAATAAAATCCAAAAGGATAGTCTCTGATTACTTCGGAAACTGTCTGTAAAAATCCGGGCGCTTGTCTTCTTGAGGTTTCTCCCGGGTGTGCCGGCGGCATCGCTGGAGGTTCTCTCGTTGGTTTTATGTTTGGTTCGCTTTCATGCATAGTAAAAAGATTATAGCATTTTCGGTTTTAATTTAAACTTCTACGAGTTCAGAAGGAATAACGCAAGGCGGGGGCGGTTGACTAAGCCCGCATCCTGGTACTCGTTCTTGGACTGTTTTTCTATTCCAGGGCAAACCCTTTTTTACAAGAATAACTTCTTCCGTTATTCCCGGACAATTGGCAGAGTCTTCAATTGTTTTTTGTTGTAACCGTAATCCTTCTTCGTCTGGAATGATTAAGGAAGGAAAACTAGCAAATAGCATTGGTGTAGTAATCGTAAAAGCGGCTGCTCTTCGATAGGCATCTTTTATTCGTGGACAATCACGACATCTTGGATTAATTTCAGTATAAGGACTTGCCATGGAGATTTAATATCATAGTTCTAGAAATAAATCAACTAGAGGGTTAAATAATCTTAATTCCAAATTCTCCCGGGAGTCGTTAAGTTAGTGTTCGATTGCGGTTTCTGGCGGTTCTGCGAAGCGATAAGTTAGTGCTCTCCAATCAGACTTGCCTATCATATGACCATTTGTTCTTGGATTGACTGGAGTTTGGATGCAAATAACTATTCCAGCTCCTTCTAATTCGTCCAGAACTGTCGGAACTATTCCCATTCCGAATTTTCCATCCGGGTAAAGTTCTCTGACTGTTTCGTTTATATCTCCCAGCGAAACTTCCCGGTTCCCCAATGTCTGGAGAGCTTCTATAATGAACGGTCTTGTTTTTCTAATCATTGCCGCTCTTTCTCTGTCTAAATCTAGCGCTTCAAAGTGATTTGCCATAAAAAGCATTATAGCAGTTTAACTTGAGATTTCAACCTTTACAATTTGGGCATAGAAGTTGTCGCGGCAACCGGACAGACAAAAATTGTTTCTCCAGCAGTTCCTGCGGAAGTTTTTCTTTCCGGTCCAGAACAGCCCCCTGCGTTTCTTTTCCAAATCTCTATTTTTTCCAGACACCGTCCATTGGGGATACGGACTAATCCTTCTGTAGGCGCAAAATGCGCGTCATCCATAAATGCTGCTTTAAGAAGCGGTTGTAAATTAGGGCAATTGCCAAAACACGCTGCTGTTACTTTACCGCCTCTGTAACGTTCGTCTGCCATAGGACTATTTAATACCATAGTCTAGAAAATAAATCAACTAGAGGATTAATTAAATGCATAAGCCACTTTTTAAAAGTTTAACGGGATTGTGGTTTTATAACAACAGATTTTCTCCCGGCGGTTCCGATTTCCGCAACGGTAGCGGCGATGCCAGAGATGCTGCCGGTTTCTTCAAGACCTTGTCTGACTGCTCCAGGCAGTGTGCCCCAGTAACCGCGGTTTTTAGTAAATCTTCTTAATCCAGATGCACCCTGCTTATCTTTTTCCATATGTGTGATTATAGCAAAATAAGCCTAAAAAACTCAAAATTTTTGTTTTCAACTCCACTTAGCGCTATAATTCACAAGCGATGACAACGGAAATAATAGATTTTGATAAAAAAAGAGCGGAGAGAGAAAGCGAAAGACCTAAGCTGGTGAGGGGAGCTTTGCGGGCCGTCAGAGAGCACATCAGACGTGATCGTCCTGACTATTTTGATTTTGGTTGCATACATAATCCGAATGAGCAATGGGTATTAGTGCTTACCTATCGGCCCCGACGGAGATCTACGGTAGCAAAGGCAACACTTTCAATTTATTACTATGATGCACGCTCCGAGCAGGATTTACGAGTGATAATTACCAATAAAAGTCAGACTAAGAGAGGTCGTTTTGCACCGACCGTAGCCGGTATGCCGTCAATTCTCTTTTCGCGTGGGCATCAAGAAGAAGACCCGTCAATTGTTGCTGCCAGGGAAAAAGAGGTTACTGCTCCGCCACCGGAAGTAACTAGACAGGATTTACTGCAGGTAATTCAACTGGCTAATAACCCTTTAGACTTAAAAGTTTTGGCAAAATTTAGTCTGCCCGAAGACTGGGCGGGTGGGAAATTTCCTTTAGGAGCTTAAAAAAAGATTCTCGAGGGCGAAACGAGGAGCAACATTAGTGGTCTTAATAATATTGTAAGTTTTTTGCGAAGACTTCAAAATTTGTAAATTTTCAGTTTCCAGATTAGTATGCAGGCTAATAATCAGTCCTTCCAAAAATTGCAAAGCCGTTTCCCTATCTTTGCCATAGCTTTGGGCAATCTTTAAAGCCTTTGACGCGCCGCCGTTTTTAAGTTCAGAAATAATTTTTAGATTGTTAGCGATTTCTTCGTCGGTGAGTTTTCTGACCTGATCAAGACTAAATAATTTACATCTGGATAAAACAGTCGGTAAAACAAAATCCAAAGACGAAGTTAAAATCATAATAATCGTATCGCTTGGTGGTTCTTCCAGTACTTTTAGAAAAGCGTTTTGCGAATCCGTGGTCATACCGAAAAAAGCTTCCAAAATTACCGCTTTGATTTCGCTTTCAAGTGGTTTTAAAAACAATTTTTCCTGCAGTTTACGGATATCCCCTATTCCGACCGTTTTTTCGGTGACAATAATTTCCCTGTCAAAACGGGAAACTTTATTTTCGTCACAAATGGCCCGGGCGGCTTCTCTTAATTTTTCTGTATCCTTGCCGGTTATTAAAATGCTTTGCATCTTTTCTGAAAAAGGTCCTGAATTTCCTTGACATTATAACGCATTTTCTCTTACTATTATAGTAATGCCCAGTGATACTCAAAATTCAACATCACAGGTTCTCGATTCGACGCAAAGTTTAGCGGATACTCTGCTTTCACAAAAATTAATTACCAAAGAGCAATACGATAATGTTAAAGTTAAAAGTGCCAGCGAAGGTGTTTCCGAAGAAACAGTAGTCGAGTCTTTAAACCTGGTTCCGCCGGAAAAATTGGCGCAGGCCAAAGCCAAGCTTTTAGGTATTCCCTTTATTTCACTGGAAGGCGCGTCTTTTTCTCCCCAGGCGATCGGTTTTGTGCCAAGAGCGGTGGCCGAAAGATTTTCGCTAATGCCGTTTGCCTACGATGATAAAACCAAAGAGCTGTCGGTGGCGATGAGTAACCCGGTTGATTTGGAAGCGGTAACTTTTGTCCGCGAAAAAACCGGTTTAACGATTAAAACTTTTGCCGCCTCGCAGAAAGACGTAGAAATGGCGATAAATCAGCAATATAGGCAGGAATTGGTCGGCGAAGTCGGTGAAGCGTTAAAAGAAACCGAAAATAAAAGCGCCATCAAAACGGTTGATACGACGCAAATCGCCCAAATTATTAAAGAAGCGCCGATTGCCAAAATTGTTTCGACCATTTTGGAATATGCGGTTACCAGTCGTGCTTCAGATGTGCACATTGAGCCGCAGGAAGACCGGGTGAGAGTGCGTTACCGCATTGACGGAATTTTGTATGACCGGTTGAGTTTGCCAAAAAGCGTGCAAGAAGCGGTAATTTCCAGAATCAAAATTCTCTCCGAAATGAAAATCGATGAGCACCGCACTCCGCAGGATGGTCGCTTTAATTTTAAAGTCGAAGATAAGGAAGTGGACTTGCGTATTTCGGTTTTGCCCACAGCCTTTGGCGAAAAAATCGTCATGAGGCTGCTTAGGAAATCCGGTGGGGTTCCGACTCTGCAAGAACTCGGACTTACCGGTACATCACTTAAAAATTTGGAAACGGCAATGCTTCGTCCGCACGGCATTATTATTGTAGTTGGACCAACTGGAAGTGGAAAAACAACTACGCTCTACTCGGTTTTGGAAAAATTAAATACGACGCGGGTGAACATTATGACTCTGGAAGACCCGATTGAATATCAAATGTCCGGCATTAATCAGGTGCAGATAAATCCGGCGGTCGGTTTAACTTTTGCCGACGGGTTAAGGGCATTTTTGCGGCAGGATCCTAACATTATTCTAGTTGGAGAAATCCGTGACAAAGAGACAACGGATTTGGCAATTCAGGCCGCTCTGACGGGCCATTTGGTTTTTTCAACCCTGCATACTTCCAACGCCGCCGGCGCACTCCCCAGGCTTTTGGATTTGGGTGCGGAGTCATTTTTACTGGCATCAACCATGAACGCGGTTGTGGGACAAAGAATTGTGAGAAAAATCTGCGACCACTGTAAAACGGAATACGTTGTTCCGGCGCAAATTCTTGACGAAATGAAACAGGAATTGGACAAATATTATCCGGTTGATAAGGAAATAAAACTTTATAAAGGTAAAGGTTGCGACCAATGTGGTAATTCAGGCTATTTTGGCCGCATCGGAATTTTCGAGACGCTACCGATAACGGAAAAAATGGCCAGTCTGGTTTTGCAAAGGGCCGACAGCGGAGCAATCGAAAAAGAAGCAATTGCAGAGGGAATGATTACGATGAAACAAGACGGTTACATTAAGGTTTTACAAGGCATTACGACGGTTGAAGAAGTGCTAAGAGTTGCTCAAGAATAATATGTTAATAAACGAATTATTAGACGTTACAATTAAAAATAACGCTTCGGATTTGCATTTGCTGCCGGGAACTTCACCGGCTTTAAGAATTGATGGCGTCCTGCGTTATCTGTCTAACTATCCCCCTCTCTCGCCGCAGGAAGTGGAAACAATGGTTTTTTCAATTTTAAAACCTGAGCAAAAAGAATTATTGGTCAACAATAAAGAAATTGATTTTTCGTTTGGTTTCGGCGGCGGCGCTTACGGAGATTTGGGCAGATTTAGGACGAATCTTTATTATCAGCGTGGAGTTTTAAGTGCAGCGTTTAGGTTTTTGCAGCCGACAATTAGGACCGTTGAAGAATTACATTTGCCAAAAATTTGTCACAGTTTTGCGCAGCTGAAACAAGGTTTTGTGCTGGTTACCGGGCCGACCGGTCAGGGGAAATCGACCACTTTAGCGGCAATTATCAATGAAATAAACTTAGGTAAAGCAGTGCATATTTTAACCATTGAAGATCCGATTGAATATGTTTACCCGGGCGGCAAGAGTATTATTTCGCAAAGAGAAATGGATTTGGATACCCATTCCTGGCCGCTGGCTTTAAGGAGCGCCTTGCGGGAGGACCCGGACGTGGTTTTGGTCGGCGAAATGCGCGACCCGGAAACAATTGCCGCCGCCATGACCATTGCCGAAACCGGTCATTTGGTTTTTTCAACGCTGCATACTAATTCCGCTTCGCAGACGGTCGATAGAATTATTGATTCTTTTCCGGCCGACCAACAAATCCAGATTAGAGCCCAACTGGCGGCGACTTTAAAAGGCGTGGTTTCGCAAAGATTAATCCCTCAATTAAACGGGGGCCGAATTCCGGGCGTCGAAGTCTTATTAGGAACTACAGCAATTGCCAGCAATATTAGGGACGGCAAAACCCATTTGATTGACTCAATTATCCAAACTTCCCAAGACTATGGCATGATTCCGCTTGAGTCATCGCTGGCTTCTTTAGTTTTGTCCGGAACAATTAGTCTGGAAACCGCCAAATCTTATGCGCTGCGGCCGGAGGATCTCTTGCGTATGGTCGGCTAATATGAGGTTAAGATATAAAGCAATTACAAAAGAGGGAAAAATCTCCCAAGGCCTATTGGATGCCAAAGATATTGGTGAAACGGCCGGTTATCTTCGGGCCAGAGGTTTAACTCCGGTTAGCATAACCAGAATTGATAATCAATTTTGGACTGAGCTTCCCTTTTTTAACAAAATTAACAATACGGATTTGGTAATGTTTACTAGACAGTTGTCGTCAATGCTGACTTCGGGTTTAACGCTGATGCGGGGACTGGAAATTCTTAAAGAGCAAGTCAAAAACGAGTCGCTGATTGAAATTATTACCTCGATTATTGCCGATGTCCAGGAAGGAAAAACTTTTGCTCAGTCAATCGAAAAATATCCCAAAGTTTTTAATCATATTTACGTTTCCATTATTAAAGCCGGTGAGCAGTCCGGACTATTGGACAAGGTTTTGTTAAGACTGGCAGATAATTTGGAAAAACAATCCAAACTAAAAAGCACGGTCACATCAGCGCTAATGTATCCGGCGATTGTCGTGATTATGATGGTTGGCGTAATTGTAATTATGATGGTTTTTGTCATGCCGCAGCTGGATGTTTTGTATCAAAATTTAAATGTGCCGCTGCCCTTGCCGACTCAAATAGTGGTTGGCCTTTCCAATTTGGTGGCGGCTTTCTGGCCGATTATCCTTGGTGGGCTTGTCGTTCTCTTGCTTTTTTATCGAAGGTGGTCGAAAACTGCCGATGGAAGATTGATTATCGATTCGTTTATGTTAAAACTACCGATTTTTGGTAAACTAGTCGAACAAAGTATTTTGGCGGAGTTTAGTAGAACCCTGGGACTTTTGGTCGGCACCGGCACTTTGGTGGTCGACGCGCTTTTGGAAACGGCGGAAACAACCGGTAATGTCAACTACCGAAACGCGATTACGGCAGTTTCCAAACAGGTTGAAAAAGGAGTCAGCGTTGGCGAGGCAATGTCTTATTATTCCCTCTTCCCTCCCCTTTTAATTCAATTGGTTAAAGTCGGCGAGCAAACCGGGAAAATGGATGAAACTTTAGGAAAAGCCTCCGAATATTTTGAGCGGGAAGTTGACGGCAGAGTCAAAACTTTAACCACCGCGATGGAGCCGTTTATTATGATTGTTCTGGGAATAGCGGTGGCTTTTTTAATCATCTCGGTTATTACGCCGATTTACAGTTTAATTTCTAGTATCCAGTAGCTTTAAACGAGGGGCTTGACAATTATTTTTAGATATGAGTAATATTAGTATATACATGAAAAATCTTTTCAAAAAGCTGAAGAAACTTCTGAAGCAGAAAAAAGGATTTACCCTCATCGAATTGTTGGTTGTTATCGGAATCTTAGGAATTTTAGCCGCCGCTTTGGTTGCCACTATCGATCCGTTTGAACAGCTAAATAAAGCCACGGATGCTAATATTAAGAATACAATGGTGGAATATATAGATGCCAACATCCGCTATTATGCTACGCACAGTGATTATCCTTGGGGTGCCGGCGTAGCGGCTTGTGCTCCTGAAGCTGTAAATAATGGCAAGACGGACACGGGAGGGACGGGTCAGGAGGCGTCTTCACCTTATGAGATGCCACTGTGCAGTGGTGGTAATGCTAGTACGGGAGTTGGTTGCACTGTTACCTCCTGTATCGCTCCGCTTATAGCTGACCGAGAACTAGAAGCGTCATTTGTTACCGCTGTTGGTTCTTTGTCAAAGATTTATGTTTCATATTATGGTAGCAGCGGCGGTAACGCCGGTCCTTCTAACGCTAACACTCTTGTTGCCTGTTTTCTTCCTATTTCTCAGTCAGGATTAAAAGACGCTAACACAATATATAATATGGACGGCAGCGCTGGCACTAATTGTCCATCTTTTCCTCCAACGACGGGTAACCATACTGGCGTTTGTTACTGGTGCACGAGATAGAATCCTCAAGGTATTTTAATTTGTTATACTAATTTTAATGGTTTTATTATTGTTTATTCTCGGGCTGTTTCTAGGTTCATTTTTGGGAGTACTGGTTGACCGATTGCCAAGAAACGAAACCGTGATCAAAGGTCGTTCCCACTGCGAGTTTTGCCAAAAAGAACTCAAAGCTATAGATTTAATTCCGGTTTTGTCGTTCATTTCCACTAAAGGCAAATGCCGCTATTGCAAGCATCAACTTCCCTATTTCTATCCGGCAATAGAAGTTTCCACGGGAATTTTGTTTGTGTTGACTTACATATTCCCAATTTCAAATCCTCAATTATTAATCTCCGTAATTTATCATTTGATTATTGTTTCCGGTTTGATTGTTATTTTCTGCATGGATTTTAAATACGGTCTTATTTTGGATAAGATTCTTTTCCCACTTGTAGGGATTATTTTTCTCTATCTGCTATTCTTTAATCCGCAATCGTTATTCATCAATCTTGCCTGCGGCGTTTTAGCGTTCTTTTTTTTCTTAATTACTTCTTTGGTTTTTAAGCTTATTCGGGGGAAAGACGGGATGGGCGGCGGAGACATTAAATTGGCTTTTGTTTTAGGTTTATTTTTAGGTTTTCCCAATATCGTGATTGCTCTATACCTGGCTTTCTTGACAGGAGCAATTGTGGGTATCATACTTATTTTATGGAAGAAAAAAAGTTTCCAAAACACAACTCTTCCTTTTGGCCCATTTCTAATTTTAGGAACGCTGGTTTGTCTTTTTTGGGGAGATTTAATTCTAGTAAAGCTTCTTTTGCTGCTGGTTTTACGTTAGTTGAGCTTTTGGTAGTAATTATGATATTGGGAGTTCTAGTTACTTTTGTTTTAGTTATTCTTAATCCAATCACGCAAATCCAGAAAAGCCAGGACGCGCAGCGTCAGCACGATTTAAAACAACTACAGACCGCGCTCGATAGCTACTACAACGATAACAATAATTATCCTCCTCAGCCTCTCTTAGCCCTTATTGCAGATAAGAGTATACAAGCGATTCCTAACGACCCGATTGTTTCGTCGGGTTGGAAAAATTACGCCTATCTTGATGACATAAACAATAATCCACAATGGAATGTGCTGTTTGGTAAATTAGTTTTGCCGTCTTCTACTAATTCCTTCTCCTGTCCTTTAGAGCAAATGAAAGACTCCGCCGGGCAACCTTGTGTTCCGGCAAACTATGCATCTTTGGGTTATAACTATTGTGTGATTTCCGGCAGCATAAGTGTTAATATTTGTAACCAAATTGTTACAATGCAGATTGTGCCGTTGCCGATATGGACACCATCTTCTGGTCCACCTGTTAACAATCCACCCGCTAACTTTGTTTGTTATTGTAGTAACGCAATATATGCATATTATCCAAATAACCCGTTAACTCATCAATGCGGAGTTGAAACTCCAACTACCAATACAAGCATTAACTACAATCGTTATTGTAATCCTCCTCCCAACGGCACTGGCCCTTGCGTTGATCCGTGCACGCCGTAATATAATAAGATTATGGAAATTAAATTTAAAAATGAAGGATTTACGCTAATAGAGTTAATAGTGGTCATCGGAATCTTGGGGATTTTGGCTGTGGGGGCATTATTAGTCTTAAATCCTTTAGCACAATTTCAAAAAGCCAACGACGTTAGACGTAAATCGGATTTGGCGCAAATACAAAGAGCTTTGGAAGTATATTACCAGGATAATAATAAATATCCGATTGTCGCAACAGCCCCTTACCAAATTCCCGGAGTTTCCTGGGGAAACAGTTGGCAGCCCTATATGGACGTTTTACCACAAGATCCAAGTTCTTCTAAAAACTATGTTTATTATTCGCCCTCTGGGCAATCTTATTATATTTATGCTAGCCTAGATAGAGGGAGTAATGATCCGGCAGCTTGTAGCGGGGGTTTATGTTCGGCCCCCGCAAACTCTAGCATTAATATGCAAACAGCTTGCGGTAGTGGTGGAGATTGTAACTATGGAGTTTCCAGTCCGGACGTGACGCCATGAAAAAAATTAAAAATTTAAACAAGGGATTTACGCTGATAGAGCTTTTGATAGTGATAGCGATTATTGGCGTTTTAGCCACGCTTTTGATGGTTAATTTTATCGGAGTTAGGCAAAGGGCTAGGGATGCGCAACGGAAGTCGGATTTACGGCAAATTCAGTCAGCTCTGGAAATTTATCGGTCGGACAACGGCAGCTATCCAAGTGGAACATCAAATGTAGCAGGTCTATTTGCCTGCCCTGCTAATACTCCTCCATGCACCGGATCTACAGCTTGCTTTGGAAATCCTGCTTGTTCAACAATCTATATGCAAAATCTCCCAACGGATCCAAGCGGCAGCAGCTATTATAATGGTGGTAACTATTATTACTCATCCAGCGCTGGGACTACTTACACTCTTGGTGCTTGTCTTGAAAATAGCGGAGACAGTCAGGGGATATCAACTAATCCTTATTCAAATGCAAGTCCTACCTGCACCTCCGGAAAATATTTCGTGCTTAATAATCCATGAGAAATAAATCTCAAATCTCAAATCTTCCGCCAGCGGCGAGGCTCGCCAGAGGCGGCAAATCTCAAAATGGATTTACTCTGATAGAATTGATAGTCGTTTTTACCGTTATGGCAATCCTTTCCACCATTGGGGTTGCTTCTTTTGTCAGTTATAGCCGCTCCCAAGCGTTAAACCAAACTACCAGCGATTTAGTTCAAACTTTAAATACGGCAAAATCATTGTCGGCAGCGCAACTTAAAAGCTTAAATAGGAGTGGTATAACCTTACAATGTTTTGATTATCAGACGCTACACGGTTACGGTGTGCAAATCGTTAACAACGCAAATCCGAAATATTACGCTTTATACATACAATGTCTTAACAGTAACGGTCAACCGGCTCCGATTACCACTGACTCCAAATGGCGAACGACACTATCCTCCGATATCACCATAAAAACAAACGTTACGTCTGTATTTTTCCCGATATTATCGGGCGGTATTATCTCCGATGGGGATAATATTACTTTGTCAAGTTACGGAAACACCAAGACAATCAATTTGCAGAATGGTTATATCAGCGTTTCACCATGAATCAAAAAGGACAAACCCTAATTGAAGCACTAGTTGCTTTGGGAGCAGCTGTAGTCGTAGTTTCGGCAATTACGGTTGCCGTGATAACGGCTGTTAGTAATTCGGATTTTGCCGAATATCAAAACTTGGCGACGGGCTACGCCCAACAAGGAATACAAATAGTTCAGCAGAAAAGTCAACTAGATTGGGCTCATACAGCAACCTATTCGGGCACGGGCATTTGGTGTCTTCCACAAGGAACGACGGATTTTTATTCTCATATTACTGATCCTAATTGTAGCGATAACAGCGTGAATATCCAGGATAAATTTTTTAGACAAGTTGAACTTATATCGTCTGCAAAATGCAATAACAATATTCAAGCAGAAGTGACGGTGGCATGGACAGACGGAAAATGTTCGGCAGACCCTGCTCTCAGCAACTATTATTGTCATAACGTTACGCTTGATACGTGCATAGCGGATATCAATAGAACACAATGAAAAAATATCCAAAAAACGGTTACACATTAGTAGAACTTTTAGCGGTGATATTTGTTTTAGTGGCAGTCGGAACAATCATTGCGTCAATTTTAACGTCGGTTTTAAGAGATAGCAATAAAAGCGCAACCACGGAAAATGTCAGAGCAAACGGTGACTCGGCAATAGCGCAAATGTCCCGGATGATTACTTATGCGCAAAAACTGGAAGGAATAAGTTGTGACGGGACTCAATTTTATACCGATTGTACGTCCCAGCCTACTCCGGATACTTCCGACTGCGCGTTATCTCAATCCGGTCTGACGCAGTATAACTATTTGCAAATTAAATCTTTTGACGGCGGAATAACCACTTTCGCTTGCGCGAATTCGCAAATTGCCTCGCAATCTTCAACCGGAACCTTAGATTATTTGGTCGATCCGACTATGGACGCAACCTGTTATTTTAATTGCAGTCAGGAAAGTGCTGCCGCGCCGGCGAAAATCGATATTTTTTTGGACTTAAAAGCGACGATTTCGGCTAATTTTTCGGAGAGTCAGGCGGAGATTCCTTTTGAGACCTCAGTTGTAATCAGAAATAGCGGTAACCGCTAGGCGTTGACAAAGGTTTTGAAATGCTGCTAGTCTATATTTAGTAGATATTTATGAAATTCCTGAATCAAGAAGGACAGGCTCTTTTGGTTGTGGTTTTGGCAATGGTAGTGGTATTAACCGTTGGACTAGCAGTGGTTTCCAGGAGTGTAACTAACTTGAGAAATTCACAACAGGAAATTGATTCGCAAAAAGCTTTATCGGCTGCAGAAGCCGGAGTTGAACAAACCATAAAAAGCGGCACGAGTATTACTGAGCCGATTAACATTTCGGCTCAAACGACTTACCAAACGTCAACGGAAACTATTTCCGGCGGTTCCGATTTTCTCTTAAACGGCAATAATGAAGTTTCTCAGGATGACGCCACATATATTTGGTTAATTCCTTACTCTCCTCCCCCAGCGCAGCTTTTTACGACTTCGTGGAGCGGAAATTTAAACATTTATTGGGGAAATTCTACAACAGCTTGTAACAACGCCGCTTTGGAGATAGCTATTATTTCGGGCACCCTGGCGACCCCGACGGTGACAAGATACGTTTATGATCCTTGTTCCGGCCGGCGCTCAAGTAATAATTTTAGCGTTCCTTCTTCGCCGCCTCTTCACCCTATTTCCGGAATAACTCTTTATAACAGTACGGGAACAATAACAGTTACGAATGGTTTTTTGGCAAGAGTGACGCCTCTTTACGCGAATGCTTATATTGGAGTTTCGGGCAATCCCGCGCTTCCTTCGCAAGGAACTTTAATCACCTCGACCGGGACAACCGACACTAATGTTGTCAGAAAATTAGAAGTTTTTCAGGGATATCCTGAAGTGCCGGCCGAACTTTTTCCGTTTAGTCTTTTCTGGCCTTAAAAAATGAATAAAAAATCTTTTGGATTGGATATTGGGGCAACATCGCTTAAGCTGGTAATGCTTGATGGGCAAAAAGGAGCGTTTATTTTAAAAGCTGCTTCAATTTCTCCGGTTCCTCCTAAAGGAATGCTTTCGGAGTCTCCTTTAGATGAGGAAGAGATGGCTCAGACAATCGCTAAAACCGCCAAGGACGCCGGAGTAACTGCAAAATTAGTTAATGTGGCTTTGCCGGAAAATCAGGTTTATACAAAAGTTCTGGAAATGCCCACTCTTTCGGACAGAGAGCTTGCATCCGCAATCTATTGGGAAGCGGAGCAATATATTCCGGTACCTCTGACTAACATTACTTTGGTTTGGAATGTTTTGAAAAGACCGCAAGTGACAACGACCGGAGAAAAAATGCAGGTTCTAATGGTTGGTGCTCCAACTGCATTAGTCAATAAATATCAAAAAATAATTCAACTGGCTGGTTTGCAAATCAATTCGATGGAAACGGAAATCCTGGCAACAATCAGACCTTTAATTCTAGACCAAACTTTTCCGACGAGTTTGGTGGTTAACATTGGTGCAATCAGCACTTCATTTGCGATAGTCAGAAGCGGTTCGATGATTTTTACGTACTCAATGCCGGTAGGAGGAGCGGCGATAAATCGGGCGATTGCGATGGATTTCGGGCTAACCTCCCAACAGGCGGAGGAATATAAAAGAGTATATGGGATTTCCGGTAAAAGTTTAGGCGGGAAAATTGGTAGAGCCACAGAACCAATTCTCAATTCAGTTTTGGGTGAAATTAAAAAATCAATCGCTTTTTATGCGCAAAAATACAAGGATGAATCCCCAATTAGACAAATTATTCTATCCGGCGGCACAGCCAAACTTCCGGGGATAGAACTTTTCTTTGTGAACAATGCTGGTATCGAAACGGCAATTGCCAATCCCTGGAAAATTTTAGCATCGCAACAAATACCGAAAGCGGTTTTAGATAACGGGTCGGATTATACCATAGCGGTAGGTTTAGCAATGAAAGATTATGAATGACAGTATTAATCTGGTTTCTCCCAAAAACGAACAATTAGAAAAAGAACAAAATAGGTTAAGAGTGGCAAGGTTATTAGCGTTTGTAATCATGGCATTTGTCGTAGCTATTGCCATTTTGGTCTTCGTTGTTAATTTAACTTTGCCAATTAATTCAATAAAGCAGAATGAACAAACCACCTTAACAAATATTTCGGTCCTGCATAAAAAGTTAACGCAATATTACTTAGTTGAAGACAGAGCAAACCATCTAACAAATATTATTGCGCAGAGAAAAAATATCCCCGATATTGCCGATGACTTACTGGCGGTTGTTCCTCAAGATTTAGATATTAGCTCAATGCAGATTGATGCTACAAAAGTGTCTCTGATTGTTTCCGGAGCATCTTTACTTTCAATGAATAAACTCATCGATGATGTAATAATGCTTCAAGAACAAAAAAATATTATCAATAACATTGTGATGCAGCAACTATCGTTGGACGTAAAAAGCGACCGGTATTCAGTTTCCATACAGGCAGATATTAAATAGTATGAACAATAATCTTAACGGCCCAAAAAAAATAAATATTGATTTCGAAAACCTAATGGTGCTGTATAAACATTATAAAGATTTTTTGCTTCCGCTTGGCGTTATCCTGGTCAGTATCCTAGTGATTATTTATGTTGTTTTTCCGCAGATTCAACAGTATTTTAATTCTCAGGATTTGGTAAAAGCGGAACAGCAAAAACTAGACGCTCTAAATAGTAACTATAATTTACTGACTTCTTTGGACGACGCGAAGATTGCGTCTAATTTAGACACGCTTTCGGCTGCTCTGCCTCCGGAAAAAGATTTTGCTGGCATTATTGATGCAATTTCTTATGTTTCCGCTAAAACAGGGGTGTCGGTTGGCAATTTTGAATTTTCCTTAGGCGATTTATCTGCCTCGAATTTTGGCGGAACAGCTTACCCCTCAACGAAAATAGATATTAGCCTAAAAGGAGATCCCAAAAGTATTGTCGAGTTTGCTCATGAGCTGACTAAAACGATGCCTATCGCCGAAGTGACTGCGCTTAATATCTCAGGAGATAGCGGTGCTTTAACTGTCCTTTTTTACTACAAACCTTACCCGGTGCAAAACGTCAGTGACCAAGCGCCGATAGTTCCTTTATCCGCAAAACAGCTATCTTTAATTGAAGAGCTTTCTTCTTGGAACTCTGTTGGGCAAACAAGCTTACCGGTTTTGCCAACTGCTCCGGCGACTGCTTCGGCCGCAGTTTCCGGTTCCCCATTTTAATGGTTTCTGATGAGGTCGGGTCTTAATTTCGCAGTGATTTTGAGGCTTTCTTTTTCACGCCAGTCGTTTATCTTGGCGTGATTCCCCGAAAGCAGAATCTTGGGCACTTTTAAATTATTAAAAGTTTGTGGTTTGGTATATTGTGGATATTCAAGAAATGGCGAAAAAGACTCAAAAGCTGCCGAGTCATCTTTAATAACACCGCTGACCAGTCTGGAAACCGCATCCGTAATTAACATGGCCGGAATTTCTCCGCCGGTTAGAATGAAATCCCCCACCGAAATTTCTCTGTCGATAAATTGCTTGACTCTTTCGTCAAAACCTTCGTAATGTCCACAAATTAAGATTAAATTTTTTAGTTTCAAAAAGTCCCTGGCAATTTTTTGCCCAAACAGTCTGCCGTGAGCACTTAGAAGAATTACTTGCTGTTCTTTTTTATCTAAGTTTTTATTTTTGGCGGCTTCAATTGCTTTTTGTAAGACATCAACCCTTAAAATCATCCCTTTCCCCCCACCGTAAGGAGTATCGTCAACTGTTTTATGTGCCCCTAAACCAAAATCACGCAAATTGATAAAATTAATTTTAATCAACTGCTTATCAATCGCCCTTTTGATAATCGAGCTGTCAAACGGTCCCTGAAACATTTCGGGAAACAAAGTAATGATGGTTATTTGCATAAGTTTATTATAGGAGTTTGGTAGAAACTTTACTAATTTATGGTTGCGGCGCCTCGGTTTGCGGCACTTCAGCCAAAGAAATATAAATCCGTTGGTTGTTTTTAATGGCAGGGATTTTCATTACGCTACGAATCGCCCGAATCACTTTTCCGCCTTTGCCGATGATTTTGCCCATATCTTCCGGTGCGACGGTAATAATAAAATTAGTGACGCCTTCAACCTCTTCTTCCTTAATGTCAATTCTATCAGGATTATCAACAATTGCGGTCACAATGCTTAATAGTGTGTCTTTCATAAATTAGATTAGCTTTTCGATGGCCGGCGAAGGCTTCGCGCCCTGTTTGACCCAATAATCGTATCTGTTTTTATTTATCTGTTTGCCGCCGTTTTTGCCTTTTTCATACCAGCCTAAAACTTCGATTGAATCACCATCTCTTCGGGACCTTTTTTCTTTAACAACAATGCGGAATTTCCTTTCGCCTCTTTTGCCCACTCTTGTAGACCGAATAACTAATGACATAGGAAGTATTTTACCATTATTTCGATTTCTTCTCAACTCCGGCTTTTGTCAGTCCTTTATAAAACTCGAGGGCTTTGAAAGCGGCATCTTCTTCGGCATCTTTTTTCGATTTACCTTCGCCTTCGCTGACTAAATTTCCGTCAACAAAAGTACCAATTCGAAACCGTTTGGCGTGTGCCGGTCCGGTTTCGCCCAACACTTTGTAAACCGGCGAGTTCAATCTTCTGGACTGAACCAATTCCTGTAAAAGACTTTTCGGGTCTTTAAAAGAAGTGCCTTTGACGATTTCGTCGGCTTTTGGCAATAGTGCGCTGCTCAAAAATTGTGAAACAACCTCAATTCCCTGGTCGATAAACAACGCGCCGACAAAGGCTTCGAAACAATCGGCCAAAAGACTTTGGTTTAATCTGCCTTTTGACTCCTCTTCGCCTTTGGAAAGTCTTAGATAATTGCCAAATTCTAATTCTTTGGCAATTAGGGCCAAACTTTTGGTATTGACCATTAAAGAGCGGATGTTAGTTAAAATGCCTTCGTTAAACTGGGGAAATTTTAGAAACAGATTCTGCGAAACAACAAAAGAAATAATGCTGTCTCCCAAAAATTCCAAGCGTTCGTTGGAAGAGAGTTTTTCTTTCGTTTCATTTAGGAAGCTGCGGTGAGTAAAAGCCTGTTCAAATAATTTTTGATTGTTAAACTTTGGAAGTTGCATCATTTTTAATTAATTTGCCCAAAGCGCCATTAATAAACGCCGGGCTGGTTTCTCCCCCATATTCTTTGGCCAGCTCTACCGCCTCATCTATTATAACCTTCTGAGGCTCTTTCTTTTCAAGTAGTAATTCGTAAACCGCTAATCTTAAAATCGCCAAATCGGTGCGGTTAATTTTAGCGATTGGATATTCGGGAGCGGCTTTGGTAATTTGTTCATCCAGAAATTGCCTGTTGGCAAAAATTTTCTTGCCATAATCCCCGATTGTTTGGCGGTGAAAGTCTATTTTGAAAAGGTCTTCGACTGCTTTTTGGCGTTTTTTGTGGCGTGGGTCGAGAGGATTTTTCATTATTTTGTTTGTGCTTCTTTTTCTTCGGCTGTTTTCTTAGCTTTCATTTTTAAGACCATTTTGCCCTTGTAGTAGCCGCAGTGCCGGCAAATTTGATGCGCTAAAATTGGCGCCTGGCAATTCGGACAAATTACCGTTTTGGTAACCGCTAACTTAATCGCTGCTCTTCGTTTGCCTTGTCTTTGTCTGGAATGTCTTTTCTTTGGTTCTTGTGGCATATGCGTATTTTACTTTATTTGAGCTTCGGTTGCAATGACTATTAGTCCGGAGAGACGTGGGATAAATTAATCTGTTTTGTTTTCTCCAGAAGCTCTGGATACTTTTCAATTTCTGGAAAGATTTTTTCCGCTTCCCTTTTCGTTTTGTCAATTAAAGCGAAGTCGGAAAAGCTGGCGACTTTTAGCACTTGCCTGCCGTGCTGTGATGTTCCGTAAATTTGTCCAGGTCCACGTAACTTTAAATCCAGTTCCGCCAACTCCGCTCCCGAATAAATTGTTTCCAGCGCTTTTAATCTTTCAATGGTCGTTTCGTTTTTGCTTGACGTAAACAATAGGCAATATGATTGTTTGTCGCCCCTGCCAACTCTACCCCGCAGTTGATGTAGTTGTGCCAGTCCAAACCGGTCGGCTTCCTCAATTAGCATAATGGTGGCGTTGGGGATATCAATTCCGACTTCAACCACCGGCGTAGAAACTAAGATATCTATCTTTTTATCACGGAAGGATTTCAAAATATTTTCTTTTTCCGCTGCTTTCATTTTTCCATGCAAAAGCCCTAAGTGTAAATTAGGAAATACTTCTTTTTGCAGTCGGTCAAATTCTTTAGTCGCCGCTTTTACCGTTAACATTGTTTCCGACTCTTCGATAAAGGGACAAACTATAAATGCCTGGTCTTTGTTTCCGATAATTTGTTTTTCAATCCACGCGTAAGCGCCATTTCTTTTTTCTGGCGGGACTAGCCAGGTCTTAACCAATTTTCTACCGACCGGCATTTCATCGAGTAATGATAAATCCAAATCACCATACATCGTTAAAGCCACGGTTCTGGGAATTGGCGTTGCTGTCATAGTTAGCAGATGTACATTCTCTCCTTTTTCTTTAATGATAGTTCTTTGCTCTACCCCAAAACGTTGTTGTTCGTCGATAATTACCAAACCAAGTTTGGAAAATTTAACTTTTTTATAAACTAAAGCATGGGTCCCAATAGCAATGTCAAACGATTGCTGATTTTTTGTTCCGGAAGTAAACAATTCAACTTTAACTCCTAATGGTTCCAAAAGATTTTTGATGGTTTGATAATGTTGTTGGGCAAGAATTTCCGTCGGAGCCATAAAGGCAGATTGAAAGCCGTTTAGAAACGCGACATACATCGTAATTGCTCCGACGACTGTCTTGCCGCTGCCGACCTCTCCTTCCAAAAGACGATTCATTGGTTTTGTGGCAGAGATATCCTTCAGAATTTCATTAACGGCTTTTTTTTGAGCGTTGGTTAATTCAAATGGAAGTGTCTTAATCAGTTCGTCGGCTTTTGCTTGAAAACTATTCCACGGATTTTTGATAGCGTTTTTCTCCCAAGCTTTTTTTCTGACCAGCGCCGACAATTGCAGTTCAAATAGTTCGTCAAACGCTAATCTTCCGCGGGCAATTTCTGCTTCTCGCAAACTGCTTGGAAAATGAATTTTTTCAATCGCGTCGCCCAGACTCATTAAATTATTTTCTTTGATAATATTTTCCGGCAAGAAATCTTTAAGCTGATTTCTCTCCTCCAGCAATTTATAAATCTGGCGGCGCAGCCATTTTGAAGAAATACCACGGGTTTCCGGATAAACCGGCACTAATCGTCCGGTGTGAATAGTTTGGTTATTGAAAACAATTTCGTAGTCCGGTGCAATCATGATTAATTTATGTTTATCTAACTCGACTTTGCCGGAAAGAGAAATTAAATCGCCCTTATGAATGGCTTTAGTTAAAAATGGTTGGTTAAACCACAAAATATCAATGTTGCCGGTGCTGTCTTTAACGGTGGCTCTTTGCAGCGTTTTCCATTTGCGAGTGTAATGATTATCAATTTCTTCAACAGTGCCTTTAACCGTGACGGTTTCGCCGGCTTGAACTTGCGCAATATCGGAAACTAAAGAATAATCGTCGTAGCGGAATGGGACGTGAAATAAAAAATCTTTTAATGTCACGATTCCTAATTTCTCCAAACGTCCGCGAAACATTTTGTAGGTTCTTGAAACTTCACTAACCGGTGTTTGTAAATCCATAGCTTAATGAAGACTTAATAATGGCAGAACGGATGCCGCGATTAAAGCCACGGAGGCAACGGCGACGATGACTTTCCAAATCCACTGATGTCTCCGAAACATTTCCATAAATTATGCTTTTTTTATTTTTCTGATTTGTTTACCTACTTTAATAATATGTTCAGAAGTTATATCAAACTCATAATCAGGAGATTCGACTAAAGCATTATCAACGTAAACTCCTTTTTGTTGCATCAGTCTTTTTCCTTCAGAGATACTATTAGTTAATCCAGAAAGATACATAATTTGAAGTATATTCGTTTCATCTGAATTTGAATAAACTTTTATATCGTTCGGAAGTTCTTTATTTTGGACTGTTCTCTGGAAATTTTCCTGGGCTTCGTCGGCGGATTTTTCGTCGTATAGCTCTTTGACGATTTGGTGGGCCAATTTCTTTTTGATATTAATTGGATTTTCACCTTTCTTTAATTCGCTTTCAATTTTTTTAATGTTTTCTATTGAAAGACCGGTTGCTAAGGTAAAATACTCCACGATTAAGTTATCGTTAATTGCCATTGCTTTGACATACATATCATTTGGTGCGTCATCAAGCCAGATCGCGTTGCCCCAAGTCTTGCTCATTTTCCGGCCGTCGGTTCCTTCCAAAAATGGATTGGCCAAGACAAAAGATTGTTTGCTTCTTAAATCTTTTTGTAAAATTCTCCCCGCTTGCATATTAAAAGTTTGGTCTGTGCCACCGATTTGGATATCGGTATCCAGAAAATAACTGTCATAACCTTGCAATACGGGGTAAAGGGCCTCGTGGAGGCCGACGTGTCTTCCGTCTTTTAATCTTTTAGCAATTAATTCCCTGCCAGCAATATCGCCAAAGGAAAAATGATGACTAAGTTTTATAAATTCTTCAAGATTTATCTTACTTAGCCACTCGCTGTTGTAGCGAATATTAACTTTGCTAAAGTCAAGAATTTTTTCCGCCTGTTTCTTGTAAGTCTGAAAATTTTGTTCAATTTGTTCTTTAGTTAGAACAGGCCGCTCGGAATCTTTATCCGAAGTGTCGCCGATTAAGGCGGTAAAGTCGCCGATTAAAAAAGTCACATTGTGTCCTAAATCCGCAAGCTGCTGTAGTTTTCTAAGTGGTACAGCGTGACCTAAATGAATATGTGTTGCGGTCGGATCAATGCCAAAATAAATATTTAATTTTTGGCTCGATTTGAGCAGTCTTTTTAACTCATCAATACCAGGAATAATATTGGCAACCCCGCGGGTTAAAAGTTCGTCGATGTCAGTCATAAATTGAGTATAACATACTTTTAACCAGGCGTAAATTTGTGTTATACTCTAATGTGTTATGCTGGACTACAGTCGCAGACTTCGCCGCAGAAGTAGGTATTTCACTCTTAATCTTCCTGGTCTTCCAAGTTTTGGGAGGAATTTCAACCGCAGATTAGGTTTACAAAACACCCCTCGGATTGTGATTATTAGCCGGCTGGTAAAATATGCTTTTTTTGGACTGATTGGCTTAATCATTGTGATGTTTGCTTTATTTATTTGGTATGGCCGGGATTTGCCGACTCCGGGAAAATTAATTGCCGCCCAAACCAACCAGTCAAGTGGAATTTATGACCGCAACGGCGTTCTCCTCTACTCCGTTTACCAAAACCAGAACCGGATTTACGTTAATTTAGCTAATATTCCAAAATATCTGCAGCAGGGAACCATTTCGGTTGAAGACCGGAATTTTTATTCAAACCAGGGCTTTTCTATTACCGGTTATTTAAGAGCGGCTTTAAACATCGTGCTTTTGCGGGGACTTTCCGGCGGCTCAACGTTGACGCAACAACTGGTTAAAAATGTCCTGCTTTCACCCGAGCAAACTTTGCCCCGGAAAATAAAAGAGCTGATGCTTTCAATTCAAGTTGACCGGAAATATAGTAAAGACCAAATTTTGGAGATGTATCTAAACGACGTTGGTTATGGCGGTTCGGCGGTTGGGGTGCAAGCGGCGGCACAATTATATTTTAGCAAAGATGTTCAGAATTTGGATTTGGCACAGTGCGCATTCTTGGCCGGCCTGCCGCAAAGCCCCAGTGTTTATTCGCCGTTTACCGGCGACAAATATTATATCCAAAGAACTGGTGTAGTTTTAGCGTCAATGGTTAGGGATGGTTATATTACGCAAAATCAGGCGGACAACGCTTTAAAAGAAATTACCAATACAGAGTTTGCACAAAATAGTTTGGGGATTAAAGCGCCGCATTTTGTTTTTTACGTTAAGCAACAGTTGATTAACCAGTTTGGTGAGCAGGTGGTGGAAAGTGGCGGTTTAAGAGTAAAGACAACCCTGGATTACAATATTGAAAGTAAAGCCGAACAGATTGTGAAATCCGAAATTGCCAATGATAAAAGTCTTGATGTCGGAAACGGCGCGGCGATGGTGACAATTCCCAAAACCGGCGAGATTTTAGCCATGGTTGGATCCGAAGATTATTTTGATACCAAAAACGACGGCAATTTTAACGCCGCGATTGCATATCGACAGCCGGGTTCTTCACTTAAACCAATTACTTACGCTACCGCTTTTTCTAAAGGTTATACGGCGGCAACACTTTTGATGGATACGCAGACTAATTTTAAAGCCACAGATAGTGATAAAGATTATATCCCGGTTAATTATGACGGAAAATATCGGGGTCCGATTCAAGTAAGATTTGCTTTGGCAAATTCTATTAATGTCCCGGCGGTAAAAATGTTGGCAATGGTTGGAATAAAAGATGTCATGCAAAACGCCTACGACATGGGAATTGATAATTGGCAACCAACCGACGCCAATTTGGCGGATGTTGGTTATTCGCTGGTTTTGGGAGGAAGAGATGTTCGGTTGATCGATGAAATGGAAGCTTACGGAGTGTTTGCCAACGGCGGCGAAAAGATGCCTTTGGTTTCAATTCTGGAAGTCGACGATGCCAAAGGAAACGTTTTATACAAATATAATCCTCCCAGTCCACAACGGATTTTTTCGCCGGAAGTCAGTTTCCTGATTTCGCATATTCTTCTCGATAATACCGCTCGGACAATGGAGTTTGGTGCATACTCCCAACTAGTTGTCCCCGGATATCCCAGCGTTTCCGTCAAGACCGGTACGACTAACGATATCCGTGACAACTGGACAGTCGGTTACACTCCTTCCTACGCGGTTGGTGTTTGGGTTGGCAATAATGATAATACGCCAATGAGTAAAGTCGCGTCAGGAATTACCGGCGCGGCGCCAATTTGGAATAAAATTATGAGTTATGTCCTAAAATTAAAAGGCAAAAAAGATGAGCCGCCGCAAAAACCCGACGATGTCATCGCGATGCAAATCGATGCTTTGGGCGGAGGTTTGCCAAAAGCCGGACAGCCGACCAGAAGCGAGTACTTTATTAAAGGAACCGAGCCGACGGGACAATCGGCAATTTACCAAACTTTAAAATTATCCAGACACGAACAGGGGAAACTGGCCGATGCTTCGGAAATTGCCGCCGGAGATTACGACACCAAAGATTATATTGTGTTTAAAGAAAATGACCCAATTTCCACCGACGGGAAAAATAGATGGCAGGACGGAATTGACGCTTGGATAAAGCAAACTTATGCCGCCGATCATCCGGAATATTATCCACCGACCGAAACCTCCGATTATCAGGAGAATTCCAACAATAATAATCCAACCGATACGCCAACACCGATGCCAACCGACACACCGATTCCGACTCCAACGCCAACAACGCCATAGATTAACGGATAGAGGCTTTAAACCGTTTCTTTAACGAAGAAATAATTTTTTCCCTAATTTTGGAAACTTCAACGTTGGTCAAATTTTTTTCCGGGTCTTGGTAACTAAGATGAAAAGTCCGCGAGCCTTTGTAAGAGTCCTTTAAGTCAACGTCAGTAATTAAGTTGCTTTGCGATCTAATATCAGCAACGATTGCTTCGGTTTCGACATCAGCATCGATCGCGATTGATAAATCCTCGACGATGGGTGGAAATTTATTTAATGGTTGATATTCTTTTTGCAGTGTTGCATGCTTTAAGAGTAAGGCAAAATTAAGTTCAAAATCAATTAAATTTGCGTCCAGAATTTCTATTTCTCCAAGATATTCTTTGCCGATGTAAATAGAGGAGCCGTTACTCGCCTTTTCCGATTGTTTAAAGCTTAAATTTTTAATTCCTAAATCATAACAGAGTTGTTCAATTAAGCCTTTAACTTCGAAAAAAGAGATTTTATCTTTTTTGATCACCCCGGCAAAAGTCATTACTTCCTCAGGTAGGTCATTTACCTTTTTGTTATAAACGTTGGCAATTTCAAAAATCTTAATCGTTTCTTGGCTTTTATTTTCAGAAATAATTTTTAAAAGACTTGGTACCAAAGTTTTGCGTAGGTAAACCCACTCTTCGCTTAACGGATTACTGATTTCCACTGCCTGTTCTAACGGCCCCTCGAATAATCCTTCGGAAACCATTGAGTAGGAATAAACTTCGGTAAGACCCCAATACTTCAGAGCATTTTTTACTCTTTGTTCAAAGTAGAATTGGTTAGCAAACAGGTGAGGGATTACACCTGTCTGCGGGGGCAAAATACTTGGCAAATTATGATATCCGTAGATTCTGGCAATTTCCTCAATAATATCCTCTTCGATTTCAACGTCGCCGATTCGAAATGAAGGAACTGTGACTTTTATTTTACCGCCCGAAATTTGGGCTTTAAAACCTAAGTTTGATAAAGAGCGTAAAGCTTTCTCTGGATCAACATCTACTCCAATAACTTGATTTATTTTTTCCAATGGAACTTCAATTGAATGTTCTCTGATTTTATTTGGATAGATATCAATAATGTCCGAAACAATTTTCCCGTCGGCAATTCTTGCAAACATCGCAATGCCAAAAAGCAAAGCATCGTAAGCTAACTCGGCGTCCAAATTTTTTTCATTAATTACCGCGGCTTCAGTTCTAATTCCTAAAGCCATTGATGCCTTTCTAATTTTGGTCGGTTGGTTGTTGTCGATAAAAAATAAAATCCGTTTAGTCTTTTCGGTGACGACACTGTTTTCCAGGCCCATGATTCCCAGCAAGTCGACGGTTTCGTTGCGGTCATTGGCAGCAACTATTTCTCCGCCGTTTAATACATAATCTTTTTCGTCCAAGGTTTTAATCTGCTCGCCCTTCTTGGCTTCACGGATGGTTAAGGTTTTGGTGTTCAATCTGTCAAAATCAAAAACATGCGTCGGGTGTCCAATCGTTTTCATCACATAATTGGTGACATCAATTAAATTATTTAAGCTTCTGGTTCCCGAAGCTTCCAGACGCTCCTGAATTTCTTTTGGTGACTTCCCTACCCTAATTTCCATAACTATCGCGCAAATCCGGTTAACTAATTTCGGGTCGTTGACTATTTGGATCAAATTTATTTTTGGAGTTTGCGGCTTGGTAAATTTTGGCGGAACAAACTCGGCGTTGATACCGTTCAACTTTAAAACCGTGGCGGTTTCTCTGGCGAGCCCGACAACGCTCATTAAATCGGGTCGGTTGGTAGTAACTTCAATGTCATAAACAAAATCATTTCCATATTTCTCAATTCTTTCCACCGAGACGCTCGATAGTGAAAGTAGCTCTCCGATTTTTGGCGGGGCCGCTTTAGTTTTAACAAAATCCCTTAACCAGCTGTCTAAAATTTTAATATTCATTTAAAACTGCTCCAAAAACTCTAAGTTATTCGAATACAAAATTCTTAAGTCGTCAACTTTTAATCCTTCCCGCATCATTAAGACTCTTTCGACTCCCCAACCAAAAGCAAAACCGGTATATTTTGCCGGGTTTATGCCGCCCATCTTTAAAACATTCGGGTGAACCATGCCGGCGCCGCCCATTTCCAGCCAACCGGCTTTGCACAACTTGCAACCTTTACCCAAACATACGCCGCAAGAAACGTCGACTTCAAAAGACGGTTCGGTAAACTGAAAATGATAAGGTCTGATTCTCAACTCTCTTTTTTCGCCAAACCAGGACTTGACAAAATAATCTAAAGTTCCTTTTAAATGGGTAATGGAAATATTTTTATCAACTAAAAGTCCCTCAAATTGGTGAAACATGGGTGCGTGCGAAACGTCGGATTGTCGGCGGTAGCATTTAGCGATATTTAACATTCGAATCGGTGGCTCTTTTCTTTGCATTTCCCGGATTTGCCCGGAAGAAGTATGCGGCGTCAAAAGCATTGGGCCCTTCTTAGGATCGATCGCGGCCTTAATAAAAAATGTTTCCCAGTCGTCACGGGCCGGGTGGTCTTCCGGAAAGTTTAAAGCCTCAAAAGCATACCAGTCCCATTCAACTTCGGGATAGCGGACTCTTTCAAAACCGATCTTGCCAAAAATAGCGGTGATTTCTTCAATGGCTTGTGTGACCAGATGTAAATGGCCTAAAGGCGGTTTAATTCCCGGATTAGTAACGTCAATTTTCTCAATCACTCTCGTTAATTTCTGCCCTTTGAGTTTTAACTTTTGGGCTTCAATGGCGTCTTCAATGGTTTGCTTAACGTCGTTAGCTAAAATGCCAAACTCTTTTCTTTTTTCCGGCGCAACTTTAGTAATGCCTTTAATGGCTAAAGTTAATTTGCCGCTTCTCCCTAAAAACTGCAGTTTGGTTTCTTCCAAACTCTCCAAATCTTCCGCTTCCAGGATAAAGGAGATGGCGGTATTTTTAATATCAATCAATTCATCTTCCATTACCTTCAAGAATAGCATAAAACGAGGCTTTTTAAAACAACGAATGAACTTATTGAATAGATAAGATTTTGTAGTTAGTCAGTCCGTTTGGAGTTCTGATTGCAACTATTTCTCCGGCTTTTCGTCCCATCAAGTTATGCCCAATTGGCGATTTATGGGAAATTTTATTTTCGCTTGGATTTGCCTCCCACTCCCCGACAATCTGAAATTTCTTTTCGCCGTTTTCTGTTTCGACGGTAATAAAATGTCCCAACTGTGTAGTCTTATTATCTTTGGGTTCGGAAATCCGGCCGTAGTGAAAAAGATTTTTAAGATGCCGGATTTGCCGGTCAATATCTCCTAATTCCATTTTTGCCGCTTTATATAATCCGTTCTCACTTAAATCCCCCATTTCCCGGCCGCGTTTTAACGCTTCAACCGCCAGCGGTCTTTTGGCAATTTCTTTTTCGAGCGCCGATTCTAAATCGACAAAACCTTGTTTGGTAAAAGGAATAATTGTCATAGGCTTATTTTAACAGAAGTGATGTTAGGAAGGATGATTAGTTTGGTTTGGAGACTTTGATAAGCTGTGAAAACGTTTCCGGATCATTTAAGACTAACTCGCTTAAAATTTTCCTGTCGACTTCGATGCCCGCTTTTTTAAACTGGTTCATTAAGCGGCTATAAGAAACGCCTTCTTTTTTAGCGGCTTCCGAAATTCTGGTTATCCACAAGGCGCGGATATCTCTCTTTTTCACTTTCCGGCCATGATAGGCGTAGGCACCGGCATGAAGGCTTGCTTCTTTAGCCGCTTTAATCAGTCTGCTTTTGGTTCCCCGGTAGCCTTTGGTCAGGCTGGCCAGTTTATTATGTTTTCTTCTTGAGACGACTCCTCGTTTAACGCGTGCCATATTTTTTAAATTTACCTAACGTAGACACAAAGCTATTCTTAAAACTTCTGACAATTGTCCGGTGAAAATTTTTGTATGAACTTTCGCCGGCCCTTTCCGAATTACTTTGCCGGAAATTAATATTTCTTTGTTTCATTAATCTTCGCCCAACATTTTTTTCACTTTTTTCGCAAATCTTCCGCCCAAAATTCCAATTTCTTTTTGTCTTCTGATCCTCGATCTGGATTTATGCAGTTTTTTATGACTGCCGTATTGATGAGCAAACAAAACTTTTCCGGTTTTTGTAACCTCAAACCTTCTCGATACCGACCTCTTTATTTTCTTCTTGCTCATTTTTATTTTCGCTACTTTTGGTAGCTTTTCCGGATCCTTTCTTATCCGGGCTAATTAAGACAATTAATTTTCTTCCCTCCAAGCGTCTGTCTCTTTCGACTTTGGAAACGTCGGATAAATCGGCAATTGTTTTATCCAAAACTTTGTGTCCAAATTCAGGATGCGTTATTTGTCTGCCCGAAAAAAAGACGACCAGTCGGACTTTATCCCCATTTTCCAAAAACTCCCTGGCTCTTTTTGTCATGACGCCAAGGTCATTTTCGCTCATAAAAGGTCCGAGTCTAACTTCTTTTGTTTCGGAAGCTTTGGTTTTTTTCTTTTCCTCGCGTTTCTTTTTTTCTTCCTGATACAAGAATTTTTTGAAGTCTACTATTTTTGCGACCGGCGGTTTTGCCATTGGGGCAACCTCTACCAAGTCTAATCCTTGACTTCGGGCAGCTTCCAGAGCTTCGAATTTCGAGAGTACTCCGATTTGTTTTCCTTCTGCGTCTAAAACGCGAAGGCTCAGAGCATATATCCGCTCGTTAACTCTGTAAAATTTTCGATTGTCCTCGTGCCTTTTATACCTTTTTATCAATTTCTTCTTTTAACTTGTTAATTAGGTCTGCTATTTTTATTTTTCCTAAATCTTTTCCTTGTCTTGTTCTGACGGAAACCGAACCGCTTTCCGTTTCTTGCTTTCCTATTATACCTAAATATGGGACTTTTTGTAAAGTAGCTTCTCTAATCTTGGCTTGAAGTCTTTCGTTACGTAAATCAGCTTCAACTCTGATATTCTCGGTCTTTAATTTTTCCGCTAATTCTTTAGTAAATTTATTTTGTTCATCGGTAATCGGCAAGAGTGAAATCTGCACAGGCGAAAGCCATAACGGAAACGCGCCCTGGAAATGCTCGATAATCATTCCCAAAAATCTTTCGTAAGAACCAAAGGTTGCCCGATGCAACATGATCGGTCTAACCTTTTGATTGTTCTCGTCGACAAATGATAAATCAAATCTGTCCGGTAAATTAAAGTCCACTTGAATGGTCGATAACTGCCATTCTTTACCGAGAGAATCTTTAACCATCAAATCCATTTTCGGACCATAAAAGGCTGCTTCCCCTTCTACTCTCTTATATTCAATTTTCAACTCCTTTAAAATGTCTTCCATTAAATGTTGCATTTCTTCCCATTTCTTTTCATCACCCAAATATTTCTCTCGGTTTTTTGGATCCCAAGCGGAAAGTCTAATCCAATACTTTAGTCCAAAATCTTTAAGCATAGTTTTATTAACTTCCAAAGCACGTCGAAATTCTTCCTTAACCTGATCCGGTCTGGCAAAAATATGTGAATCATCCAAAGTGAGTCCTAACACCCTGGTTAGTCCTTCTAATTCTCCTGATTGTTCCGAGCGGTATTGAGTGGTGCTTTCGGCGTAGCGTTGCGGCATGTCTTTGTAGGAAATTGGTTTTCGGGCAAAAATTTGGGTATGATGTGGACAGTTTGCCGGTTTTAGAATATAGTCTCTACCCTTAGCATGCATTACCGGAAACATATCGTTGGCGAATTTTTCCAAATGTCCCGATTTTTCGTAAAGTTCTTTTCTGGCGATATGCGGAATTGAAACAAATTGATAGCCCTGTTTTTCCAAAAGATCTTCAATATATCTTTGTAGCGTTCGGCGAAGCACAGTCCCTTTTGGCGTAAACAACGGAAGGCCTGATCCAACTAAATCTGAAAATGTAAATAAATCCAATTCCTGACCAAGCTCCTGATGACTTTTTATTTTCGTATCCATGAGGTTATTCTATCAATTATTGGCAAAATTATCTAGATAACAGGTTTGGATTCTTGGTAATGACAAATTTTACAATATCGGCAACGAAACTTCCGATAAAAGGAACTAAACTGGCATTTTTTAAAATTAACGTCAAAATAGCAATAATTAGAGCCAGTCCGACGGTTGCGCCCAATGCCCAAGCTAGCCCGCCGATGAAATTATTAATAAAGATTTTAACGCGCGGTTGATTTATCTGTTCGTGTCTTTCCATTACTTCTAATTATAGTCCTAATTCCACAGAAATTGTTTGCATTGCTTTTAAAACTATTCCGACAAATTCCGGCAGTGGGATAGTCAATTCCTTTTCGCACATTAAAATTGGCGCGCGGTTGGCGCCTTTGGCAAAAGACGGTTCGTTAAAACGTTTCAGCACAAAATCAGTCGTTAGAAAAGCGAGTTTTTTCTCGGGATGAATTAAAGCCGCCGCAATAATCAGTCCGGTTAATTCGTCACAGCAATAAATACTCCAGTCGAGCCGGCTTTTCGGCACTACGCCGTTATTTTGCCAGTTGTGGGATTTAATCGCATGCATTAACTTAGGATCTAATTTATCGCCGATTTTTTCTTCCAAAATTAAAGTGTGTCTTTCGGGGTGATTTTTGCACAGTTCATAATCGGCGTCGTGCAAAAGTCCGACAATTCCCCAATTCTCTTGTTCTTGCGGAATTTGTTTTGGAGTGAGCCTTTTATACAAAGCTTTCATTGCCGCTTCGCAGGCAAGATGGTGCTTAATCAAATTTTCGTTTTTGACTAAGCCTCTAAGGATTTGATATGCGTCATCTCTTGTCATAGTGGGCCCTAGAAGATTCGAACTTCTGACCTTTGCAATGTCAATGCAACGCTCTAACCAGCTGAGCTAAGAGCCCTTTAAACGAGTCTTCCCTCAAAGACCCGTTTAATTCTATCAAAATAAATTCACCTTTACAATTTATTAAACTCGATATTCTTGTCCTGGTTCCATAGGCTGTGGCGTTCTTGGTGCGCCAACCCTTTTTTCTAAACGTCCCAACATAGTTTGTCTGTATTCCGAAGCTGCTCTTATGGCATCTGCTCCTGCAACAGAACGTGGGTCATCTGCCCATACCCCTAAGCGTTCTGTTACTTTTTCTTCTAATCTTGCCATAATATTTCACCTCCTACCCTCGCCTGTCCGCTTCGCTTGCAGGCGAACTCGCAAATTTCATTCGCTCCGTTCCATAAAAAAACCGCCCTTGTCAGGCGGGTATGTCTTTATTACAAGTCAATTCCCGCCGTTTAGGCGTTAATAAGGAACTTGACAATAAATAAAGATTTCATTTGGTAAAACTATTTTAACGAAGACTAACGGAGCTTGTCAATTAGCAAATTATCCAACTTGTTGCGAGACGGCGCGGTCGGCAGATAAAGTATAACTGGTGCCATGTTTTTTGGCGTTGCCCCAATAACCTTTTTTGGAAGCTTTTTTCGCGACAACGCTAAGCCAATTTGAAGAATCCTCGATCCTAATTCTGGCATTTTTCAACACGGTTAACAAATATTCAAAGAATGTTTCGTGATACTTGCCGGGAGTTGACGGAAGCATATTGGTATCGACATCTCTAACTTGAGTTTCTAAGCCCTTAACGGACTTGCTTAATTGCTTTAACTCAATCATAATTTGTTCAACTCTTTGATTAAGTTGTCCTTGCTGAACACGCATCTCCTTTTTCTCAAAATGCAGGATTTCTTCTTTGTAGTTTATTCCGGGGTCAATATCGACTCTTTTTTCGCTCCTTGAGAGATTGATTTCTTCGCCTTCCTGTAAATCGCCGGCCATCGCCTGCATTTGCGAAGTTTTATTGTCAGTATCCTCCGCGTTGGCAAGTAATTGTTTCCAAGCCGAAGAGATGCTGTTTTCCAAAAGGTCGTTTTTAACAGAGTTTACAACGCCGCCTGTAATGTCTCTTGCGGCGGCCTCGATGAAGTTTTTATCGGAAAATTTTACTTGTTTTGTTTTGGTAGCCATAGCGTTATCTTATATATCACAGACTTCTTAGGAAATCAAGCGTTTTTTGTTGTCTGATGATACCGGCTAAAAGGTAGCGGTTGTTTTGGAGATTTTGTCTTTCCGTGTCGGTTTTAGCCTGTGCGATAGCTTCGTCAATTTCCTTATCTTCAACCGTTATTTTTTCCTCCTCGGCAATTTTTTGCAGTAAAAATTCCAACTGGATATCGTTCTCCGCCTTTTTTTCATATTCTTGTCTTAAAACTTCGGTATTTCGATTGGTTGAAGCGAGATATTGATCCAGCGTTAAACCAAGTCTTTTTACTTCATCCAAAGTTTGCGCCAAAAGCCGGTCAACCTCCTGGTCGATAATTATTTTGGGAACTCTGACTTTGGCAGTTTCCAAAATCGCTTTGGTGATATCCTCAAAATTGGTCGGAGCCGGTTCTTTTCCAGGCACGATTATTTTGGATTTAGCCGTCACTTTTCTAACGCTGTCTTTATAATCTCCGAGGGTAATTTCGGGTGCTTCGGCCGTAAAAGCGTCAAAGGTCCAATCCTTGTCTTCTTCAAGCTTTGCAACGTGAATTTTGGGATTAAGGATAGGCTTTAAATCATGCTCCTTTAGAGCCTCTACGTAGCCCTGGGGCAAGAGTTTGCGTAAGACCTCTTCTCTTAGGTGGTCTTGGTCAACATTTTTCTCAACCAACTTCTTAGGTGCTTTGCCTTTGCGGAATCCGGGAAGCTGCGCCGAGGCTAAATAGGCCTCAAGTGCTTCTTCTTTGGCCTTTTTGACCACGCTCCAAGGAATAGTGATGGTTAATTTGATTGTTCCGTCTGCCTGTCTTTCTAAGATTGATTTCATAATTTGTGCCCAGGGGGAGATTCGAACTCCCAAGCCTTTAAAGGGCAATAGGTCCTAAACCTATCGCGTCTGCCAGTTTCGCCACCTGGGCGAGCTCCGGTTAAACGATTATACAAGATTTACAAAGAAATCGAAAGGGTGTCTTGAGGATCGTTTAGTGCAAATGTTTGGATGTTATCTAGATATAATTCAACATGTCCAGCCCAAGCGGGTGAAGCGGCATACATTGCCCCAATTTGATAGATATCTTGTCCACCCCATTGATCTATATATTTATCTCTTAAACCTTGCGAAACAGTTTCGATGCCATCGTCCCAAGATTTAAAATCGATAACATTGTCGCCATATATTCCCCAACCCCAGGCGTTATACGAATTAACTGGTATTTCCTTGCCAAAAGTTGATTCTACGCCTGAAATAGCGGCTACCAGCCTCCAGTCAAGGTTATATTTATCGGCCGCCGCGACAAAGTCGGAAGCGTAAGGCGCCAAAGGAGAATCATACTGATTTAGATAGCTAGTCAAAATTTTGACACGGTTATCGACTCCCGTCTTTGCGACTGTTGGGAGTTGGATATTTGCGGAAGATGCAGAGGACTCTTGAGCGTATGCTTTTTGAGGAATAAGGATTATTGCTGCCATCAGGGCGAGCAATATGATATTCTTCATATTGTTTTTGGTCTTTCGACCATTAAAAAATCCTAACGTATGTATTTGGAAAGACATACCTTAGGATCTGAAAAGGATTATATCAGGTAACTATAGGTTTGTCAAGGGGTTAACTATAGGCTAACTGTGAGTTGGGTCATGAAATAGCTAACGCTTTTGGCCCAGCTGCCATTACTACCGGGAGTATATTTGGTCATTATCTGTTCCGGCGTTTCCAGTCCTTGTTGTTTATACTGAATTGCCAATGTTTTTGTCACAGTATTGATTGCATCGGCATAATTATTAAACTTTAAGACATTTTTACCGTAAATGGCAAATCCCCAACAATTATGTGAGTTCTTGGGGGCTTTATGGCAAAGATTTGATTCCTGCATGGCGATGGCCGGAACGAGCCTATAATCAAGGTTGTATTTATCGGCCGCGTTAATGATATTTTGGGCATAAGGTAGAAGGTCCGAGTTGTATCTTTTCAGAAAATCTTTGACCACCATTACTCTGGCGTCCTGGGCGACAATAGTCATTTGTAAAGAACCCGAAGCCGGAGGGAGTGCGGCGTAAGCAACGCGTGGATTTTTACTAAACATTAATAAATTATTCTTTAGTGAGCAGGTATAGATTAGAAGGGACAAAGTTAAAACCAAAACAAATGGAGTTAAAAGCGTAAACGCAGTGAGCAGGAAGACTTTTCTCATTGATAAATAAGACTGGCAGATTTTAGGCTTTTTGTCAAGTTTTTGAGGCTGAGTCTTGAGCTACGCTTTTTATGATCTGACTTTATGATGAGCGGGCGGAGGGAGTCGAACCCTTTGCCTTCTCCTTGCAAACACAGGGTTCTGCCTACAAGAACTCAAAATTCCTTATAAAAGGTTAGCAAAATCCTTATAAAAATGCAACTTCTTGTTTGTATAAGAATAAAATTCCTGCTATTATTGGGTCAAGAAATTTTATAATATGACAGCTACAGACCTAGAGTTTAAGATAAGAAAAATATTAGAAAATAGCTCAATTGAACCCGCTAAAACAAATTATCTTCTCGTGCGTAATAAACAAAATTATGTTGCAAGATCTGATAATAATGACGAAATAATCGTAGAAGAAGACACATCGGATTTTGATTTTGTAAATAAACAGGTTATCTTATTAAGAGATTTATACAATCAGTTATCAGAACAACAAAAAGAAGAGTTTAAAAATTTACTGTTGGAATATTTATTGCCAAACAGGAAATATCTAGCTAGTTGCACAGCTTTGGATACGTTGATTCACCTCGGGTTATTTTTGGATGCCCTCTCAGTTATTAAGCAAAATTACCAGGCAGATTATGATTCTAGAGCCAATTACCATTCCATTCTTCTATTGGATGAAATTATGGATATTCTTAAACATGAAAGGCAAATATTCAAGCCTAACGAAATCTCTGAACTAGATTCATGGGTAGACGATGTTGTAAAACGAAGAAACGAGCTGGGGCAAACCATCTACGATTACTCTAGCTTGTATGAAAATCATGTAAAAGTATTCGATTTATTATTTAAGACCATTAATGTCATTATTACAAAAAATTTAACCAATGAAATAATGTCTGGGTATAATCCCGAAATAAATAAGGATAAGCTAGAATTAGAAGAAGAATTTAAAAGATATAGCTTCCCCAACGATTTATCAGCAACTTTAAACAAAGTAGAACAAAAGTTGGTCAACGCAGCAGATGATTTTGATTATAAGGACTGCATGGATTTGATTAGAAGTTTCACAGAGCGTTTATATCAAATGCTAGCATTAGAGATAGATAGTAAAGATGGTAAAAATCTTGATGAAAAAGATGCTAATAGAGTAGCAAAATTTTTTATAGAACATAAGCTAATTTCTCAGGAGCAAGGTGATATTCTTATCTCATTGCGACATTTTTTATCTAATTTGGGCGTGCATAGGCTTAAATCAAAAATTGAAGATGCAAGATTGTCTAAAAATATGACAGTAGAATTTAGCTTATATCTTATGAAAAGGCTAATTGATGTAAAGAGTAAGTAAATATTTTACTGCTTAAATATTCTTAAAATTGTAAGCTATTCGCTTTAAAAGAATCTTAGAGTAGGGAATTTAGCTTCTAAGTTACGTCTTAAATCATCAATTGTGCAATATAGCTAGTGACAGTTTGAATAGACTTATGGTCTTGATGTATAATCCCCTTATGAGTCAATTTGAGATAAATTTTATTCACTTGTGTGATGCTGCAACTATTGATGGTTCAGGTAAATTAAATATGCTTGGGATATTTAGCATAATTTACCTACAAGATATTCCAGGTAGGCTTCCAAAATTTACTGCAGTTGTAAGTATCGGGGTTGAAGGCAAGGAAGGTATAAAAAATACTTTAGAAATTAAAATTGCTGGACCCAATAATGAAAATTTAATTGTTGACCCTCCTATAAAAGCAGAATTTACTACGCCTAACATACCTGCGAAGAAAAAGCCAACACTAAACTTAATACTTGACATAGGCAATCTTGAATTCAAAGCTATTGGAAAACACACTCTAAATGTATTTTTAAATGATAAAATTATTGGCTCTAAAAGTTTCAACGTTGAGAAAAGAGAGGTTAAATAAACATGTGGATAACACCTGTATCAGCAACAGAAACAGCTAATGACGACTCGTCTATGATGAATAATCAATTAACTGGTGGATTCATTAATAACAGTTTCACGGCGGAAAACTTGAAACCCTTACATGATGCAATGTCTATATATATCTCTGGAGCTACAACGGCTGGGGGCATTAAAACTCAACCCGAACAAAGTTTAGGAGTCATTGGTTTTGAAGGCATATTTGGTCAGATAGACACGAATTATCCCAATCCTTTCTTTGATAATGAAGTAATACTATATCCCTCTTTTTATTCTATTCCCAAAAGAAAAGATTCCTATATTAGAGCGTCTCAATCGTTTGAGCGTGCTTTGGCATTGAGAAAAGAGGATATTTTCAATGAAGGACAATTGGCATCATATTTAGATGAAGATTCCGATGATGCTTAAGAGCAGTGATTTACAAAGCAACCAATGTAAGAACAATTAGACAGGGTGACATTTTTGTTGATTTACCTTTTATTGATTTAGAAGATTTTAATGCATTGGAAGCATCAATTAATCTAGAAGATGAGCCACAAAGAAAGACATGGACCGAAATTAAGAATCAAGATAACATTCACCTTACTGTTAAAGCGGTGCCTACATCAGGTATAGTAATATCACAAGATTGCGATAACGTAAGGAAGAAATTTATATCATTTGCTAAGATTGATACCCTAGTAAATGTTTTGGGCAAACCTACTCTTCCAGCAAATCAAAATGAACTCCTTAGCCTAATGATTAAAACATCTCCTAAAAGAGGCTATAGTTTTTACTACTTGCCAGAAGGAATAGGATTCACAACGAAAATGGCTGCAGATTTTAAGACGATATTCCAACTTCCTAGAGAAAGTTTATTAAATAATTTGGCATCGATGAGAAAAGGAACTCTAAATAAGATAGCATTGGAACATTTTAGACAAACGCTTGCACAATATTTTACTAGATATGCATACAATGAATGGTATTCTCTCAATCTAACGGAGTATCAAGCATATTACAGAGGACTTCCTCAGGCTGAAAAAAGAAATGTAACTCCTTTTCCACATCAAAGAAGACAATAAGAAATTTTCCCTATTTGATATAATCTCATCAATGAAATTACCTTATTATCACGAGCTATATTCAAAGTTTATAAATAGCAAATTGCTTAACAATTTAATTAGTAAACTAAATAGGACTAGTAATTTTTTTATGGAAATGACACCTAAATGGTTTAGATTTTTAGAATGGTTAATAATTTCTGAAACAATTTTTCTTGCCTTCTTATTTACCAAAAGCATAGTGCTTTTGGTAATTCTTTTAATTACAGCTATATTATTTTTTATCTATCTTTCTATCGATATCTTTAATTTGTCTCTAAAAGTATTTAATAAAAGGAAATATGGGAAAATAGAGGCTTTTATCTCTGCGTTAGGTTCAGCTTTCATTATTGGTTATTTAGTTTTTCTGATAACGGTTTATGCAGTTTTAAGATTAACAGGAGTAACCTTTGTCTTTGGGCATTGAATTTTGTTTAGCTGCTTTCTGCAACAATAGAAAACATAACTTTTCTAAGAAATTTTATAGCGTCAATGTGTCTCCCTTTAACATTTTTCTCTAAATCTCTTTTTCTACTACTCCTTAGCCTCATCATTGAAGATCTTATGATTCTATTTTTTAATAATTCCTTGGCATCTTGTATTTTATTAAACGAGAATTTTTGAAAATGGCATCCTACACAAGTGTGGACTCTATCTTCAATCGGAATCTTTGCATCTACCTGAGCCTCCCATAATGAAAAGGCTAAGCTTTTATTTTGAGTGATCGTTTTTTCAAAGAACATAGTGGCAGTTTTAACCGCAACTGAGTCTTTAACATTTCTTATTGTCCCAATATAGAAACTAGCACCTGCAAAAATAAAATTTACACCCATTGTATAAGTAGATACGCAAGCATTATTAAATATAAACGGGGAAGAAAAAGGATCAGCTATGCCATGTATCATAGGGATATATGCTCCAAGTTTATCTTTGGTTACGATTACGTTGCTATAGTTCATTGTTACATCTTCTTTTTCGAGTACATTCCAGTCCTTTCTATCAATAGCTATAAAATCTTCTACAATTGTTTTTGACGAACCGGGTTTATATTTTTTTTGATACCAAGGTTGATTGTCTAATTCAACAAATTCCGTAGTTGTTTTTACATCTACAATCGGATTATCGGGTTCTCCCTTATCTGTTATTCCAAATGAGTCAATTACGTCTACGACAATAATATGATCTATGCCTTTGCTGTCGTTAAATCCTATTTTGAAACGGGTGCCTTCGGGGAATACTCCATGGCTGCATATGAATAAAAAATCATACGGATATATCTGAATAAAATTATCCAAATCAACATTATTAAATTTGTCATCGCGAAGCTCTTTAGTAAAAACATTTTGTTTTAACAATAAAGCCTTAATATCATCTGTTTCTGAATTAGAGAAAAATCCAGTATCGACTAACAACGCAGAATCAACTTCTATAAATGGTTTCGCAATAGCGTCCGCAATAAATTGACCTACTAGAAGTTTATTAAAAATATGCGTATTAGGTATATCTGGAAAGAAATAACCATATTGAAAATCATCAGTAAAAAAAGTAATAAATTCATAACCATTTATATTTTTTAATTCAGATTCTAGTTTTGTTTTGATTTCTTTTTTAACTCCTCTGGCAGTTTTGCCTCTTTCGTCCGATCCTCTGGTATCAGATATCATGCTATACATTTCCTTAGGGGAGTAATGCGCTTCGCCTTTAAAGAATCTAATGTCTGCATTTATTGAAAAGGCATAATTTGCTAACATTGTGGGTAATAATAAGTCTATGGAATCCGATGCAATTAAATGATTGTTTTCTTTGTCAATTTTGGGTTTGTATTCTGCTTCAGGTTTTATCAAAAGTTTAAATTCTTTTCTCTTTGCTTCTAAGAGTGCATAAGCAACCTTCTTTCTATCTGGGGGACATTCAATAACTCCTTTAAAAACGCTGCTGTATTTATCTAAAAATCTTAAAAGTTCTTTTTCATCAGCAATATATGTGTATTTACTCTCTGGAATATGCAACTGATCCTTGATTAACGTCATCATGTCTTCCTTAATGCTTAAGAAAATTATTTTTTCTGCATTTATCTTTGCCAAAACATTGTTTAATTTAATAAATTCATTTCTCCAATACTTATGAAGAGATCGTGGTGGTTCTAAAACTGCAAAATATGTATTTCTCTTGTGAAAGCACGAGGATAGTTGTGCTGAAAGAATATAGTCATCACTTATGCAAACAATTCTTTTATATAATTTTGGTGGATCAAAGTTCATTTTATTAATACACTGATAGTATAAACCTAAAACACAACTTTACTAAGGAATTCTATAAGGATATATAATGATTTTGGATTGTATTGGCAGTCTAAACGATAAAATTGCTTACACCATTTATGCCAAATTCATCAAAACTTTTGTTGTACGCCATTGTACGAGGCTACAGATATACGCTAGATCATGAACTGCATTTGCACTTTTCTCCTTTCTTCTGGGTAGGACTGCTCCCGCCCAGCCGAAAAAAGACAAGATTATACTTGCACGTTGACTGTCCAAAAACATTCTGAACAGTATTCTACTTAGGGGTCATAATAACTTGGCTTAACCCCGAGATACTAATAACATCACCATCAGTTAAGTTAGTAGTAACGCTTGGTACGCCTTGCCCATCGCTTTGACCCAAAATCTCATCGACACTGTCAATACCGGATACTATAAAATTACCACTACTGCCAGTTGTCGTGGTTGCGACATACCTACCAGCACCAATATCCTGACCAACTGTAAATGTTCCAGCATAAAGCGTAACTGGTGTATGAGTAGTAATAAACGGCGTTGATACAGGCGTAAACGTGACGCTAGTTAATCCTGATATTTTAATTTGGTCGCCGTTGGAAATCTGTACTCTTACATTTGGTACACCTTGTCCGTCACTAACGCCTAGAATCTCATCGTAACTGTCCGAACCTGAAACAATAAAGTTACCACTTTGACCACTAGTAGTTGTAACGTCATACAAACCAACCACAACATCTTTACCACCAGTAAAGTCACCTGTACTTAATGTTGTTGCCGTACCTTTAACTTGTCGCGTTGCTGGTGCTTCTGGTGTAGCTTGTGTTGTTGCAGATGTATTTTGATTATTGTTATTGGTATTCGTACTGTTGCTAGAGCTACCTGAATTGTTGTTACCACTTGATGCTACGATAATAACAAAAACAATAATAATGACTAAAAAAACTGTAATAAATTTGTGTTTAACAAACCAGTTTTTCTTTTTTACTTCCGATTCCATATATTTCACCTCCTTTCGGAAAGAATTGTGACTTATATTCCGTAGACTAATAATCCACTTTTGGGTAATTATAGTATGTATACATGAGTAAATCAACTGTGTTAAGGAAAAGTTTTGGTGAAAGAATAAGAGCTTTGAGGAAGCTGGTGGAAATTTCTCAAGAAGAATTGGGTTTTCGAACTGGACTCGATAGAACCTATATTTCTGGCATTGAAAGAGGGGAGCGTAACCCAGCACTTGATAATATCGGTAAGCTTGCCAAGGAATTAAAGGTATCTCTAAAAGAATTGTTTTCATTCTAATAAAACTCGTCAGGTTCTTCTTAAAAATCAACTAGTTTTAATAACTCAAATTCCGCTGGACACTTTCTCAGATCTAGAAATAAAAACTTGTGATTTCTTTATTTCATGTTTTTTCAACCATAGATTAAGATTAGCTGGTGTTGTATTGTATCTACCTGAAATAAATTTTTGACTACTTCCATTTGCTAACAACGCCTCGATTTCTGGCCTGTATTGGTCTAATTTGGATTTTCCAATTCCTTTTGGTCTTCCAAGTTTCATTCCACTCAACTTTCTTGCTTGTAAAGCTTCAATCGTGCGTTTTGAAATCAAATCACGTTCAATTTCACTTGCCATGGAAAAACACATTGCGATGAGTTTGCTTTGAATTGAGTCGTTAAGTTCCCAACTTCCTTTTACAGAATATACAGATAATCCTTTTTGAGTTGCCACGGATAATATCTCCATTATTTCTAACATTGAACGACCCAGTCGAGATAATTCCGAAACAATAAGAGCGTCTCCTTTTTGAGCCTCTTCAAGTATTTCCGCTATTTTCCTTTTTCTCCAAGGCACCTTGCCAGATATTATTTCTTCAACGAATTGTACGTTTCCTAAAAGTTTTGCATTCGCCAGTGCCAATATCTCGAATTTGTTCTTTTCTAAGTCTTGTGATGCTTGGGAAACACGTAAGTAAGAGTAGGTTTTAGATGTACGATTAGATTGCTGGTTTAATGAAAACGTCATATTAATATATTTATTATAAGACATCTTATGAAAAAATAAACCCTTAATATTTATGCAATTAGGGGAGGATATACGTTCCTTTTCTTATAATTTATTACTTCATTCTTTTAAGTGGGGCTTTTAATTTGGGGTGTATATATTATAAAATGACTCAAATGAGTGATGACATTTTCTTCTTAACTAGAGAGGTTGAAAGGTATTTAAGACAATTTGGGATAGATGGCGAAGGAACTTTTTACTTCCTTCTTTTTAAATATTTTCAAAAAAATAAAGATAAATTGAGAGATTTTCCAGAAGAAATTATCAAAAAAGGTTTAGATACCGAGAAGAAAATTGATGGTGACAAAAATTTCCTTAATTCTTTAGATAAAATAATTCAGAATGATTTTGATGGAAGGCTTCTTCCAATCTCCTATCAGTATTTTTTAAGCATCAAATTTAGGTCAAATTCGGGGAAGTTTTTTACTCCCCAAAAGATTGCGAGAGTAATGGCATCATTACTTCCGATAAAAAATAATGCCAAAATTATGGACCCAACTTGTGGTGGCGGAACTTTTCTTCATGAAGCGTCTTTGAGATGGGGAAACACGTCATGTCAACTAATAGGAAATGACATTGATAAATCTTTAGTTGACCTCTCTCGTGTAGTATTAGCTCTCTCAACTCCTAAAACCCAAAAGAAATCCTATATAAATAGTAACATTTTTCAACCAGACCATTTATTTGAAAAGTACTATGGGAAAATCGATTATATATTAGCTAATCCACCATTTTCCTTGAAAATTGAAACTATAAAGAATGAAAGTGCTTTATTTAAATTAGGCTATAGGAATAGTGACGCCTTATTCATAGATGTTTGTTTAAATCTGTTAAAACCGGGGGGAATTTTGGTATGTCTCTTACCACATTCCTTGATAACAAACAACGATTTTAGAAGGTTCAGAATTGAAGTTGAGAAAATAGGCGATTTGTTAGGAGTAATAGGATTACCTGAAGGTATTTTCCATTTAACTGCCAATACAACAACACGTGCTGATATTATCTTTCTTAAAAAGAAAAGGGGAGATAACCTCGATAAACATTTTTTTTGTTATGCATCGACTGTTGGCATACAGTTAAATTCAAGAATGAAATCTTTTGAAGAAGACTTCTTGAGTGAGATAGCTAGTAATCAAGAAGTAAAGAAAATTTTCCAAAGTTATGGTCAAAAATAATATAAGTTTTTTATCAATAATCGAACCTGAAATTTATATAATGGGAGTTTGGGACCCTTATTTTTATGAACATTCTAAAGAAATAGAAAATTTAGGTAAACTTGTTAAAATTACAAGGCTAAAAAGTGTTAAAAAAAATTACTTTCTTACTCCTATAGAATATAGAAACATAACGAAAGATTGGTCTTTTGTCTTTAAGGCTCAAGAAGATAAAGATAACATCCCAAAAAGTTATACTTCAGCTCCAGAAAATAGCTTGCTTTTCGGAACTATGAGAGCTTACCTTGGGAATGTAATAGTTACTCCGAAAAGTAAATGGTTAAAGAAAAAAGAGCTTGTGTTTCCGACAAAATCTGAGTTTCTTCAGATATTGCCAAAAGATGAATTAGTTTACTTTTGGTGGTTTTATCTTAAATCAGAACTATTCTTAAAAAAGTTACCTCTTGGCGGTGGGGGAACAAGACCACGGCTCAGTGCAGAAATGTTAGCAAAAATTCCGGTTTCTGTTCCGGACCTTATCGTAAGAAAAGAGATAGATAAAAAACTCTCTGCTGTGGCAAAACAGGAATGGATGCAGTATACTAGAACCGACGAAATTCTTATCAGATACAAGCAAATATTGCAAAATGAAGAGATTAACTCAAAACGACCTCAAGGACCTAAAAAATGAGTTTAAGCCTCTTATCGGATTGAAAATTTCATGGCTTTCAATACCACTAAACGCACTTCCTGGCTTTGAACCTAGTCAGATTGCTGTAATTACGAACACCATTCTTGATGCTGCTTTACCTCAAATGGAGTTATTGTTAACGGATGAAGAGAATAAAAAAAAGGTAACATCATTAGGTCTCTCAAAATATGTTGGAGCTATTGGACAAAGAGAAACTTATCCAGATTATCTTCATAAATCAGGGAAAAGAGTAGAGTTAAAGGGATTATTTGTTGATAATGCGGAGCTCAATCTTAAAAGACCTCCGACAAAAAGGGAGCAATCTGCAAGAATTAAAGGAAATATCACAATAAGCAATATCCAACCTGATTAAAGACATATTGCTCGTGGCAGCAGTAAGAATAGAGGTATTTGAAGGCGAATGCCATCCTGTAATAGTAGATTTCGATTTATTTCCAATGATAGACTGTATCGAAGCACGTGACAATAGATTGAAAAACGCTGGAGGAATTTGGGCAGATGGAACTCCCAAAGTAATTACAAACAAAGCAAGAGGGAAAGTGAAACGAGGAGAAAAGCTTTTAGAAACAGATTATGAGCTTGATACCAATTTTGGAAAGTTGAAAAGAATACCTTATAAACCTCTCCAGGATTTCATGATAAAACACAAAGCTATTTAAGATTTGAAGATAAGCCTCAAGGTGAACAAAAAACACCTTTCTCTATTATGAGAAATGTTCTTTTTCAAGACAGATGTGTCAATTAAATATATTTATTTTGATAGAAAAGGGACATATTCATTGGCTCAAGCTAGAAACAGGGCTGTAATCGAAGCAGACGGTCAAATTTTGGTATTCTGTGATGACAGACTAAGACTAGCAAAAAATGCAATCAATATCTTTGCAACTTATTCCAGACCAAAAGCTTGGATATGGGGAGAGAAAGATGGAGTAGCTAAAGGCTTTGTAGAAAACTTTAGTAGTGTTAAACGAGAAGATTTAATCAGACATGGAATGTTTAATGAACGAGTGCAATGGTATGGGGGAATGACAAAGAAGTACAGTAAAAAATACTGGTTTGTTTAAGCTAAAACTTCATACTAAGAGAGCTCAAAATTATCAAGTAAAAGTATGTAAAACTTGATTTGGCAATAGATTTATATTATACATACTAGATATATTAGACCAAATAACTATGACATTTAAAAAAACGGAGGATTGGCTAACTAGATTCTGGAGGAAAGTCGAGAAGACTGATAGATGTTGGAATTGGATTGGAGGAATAACTGGTAGAGGTTATGGGGCGTTTTATTTTGAAGATAAAACAAGACAGGCACATAGAGTTTTATATGAATACGTATACGGAAAAGTTAGTGAGAATCTTGAGATTGACCATTTATGTAGAAATAGGAGATGTGTCAATCCAAACCATCTTGAAGCAGTGACGCCAAAAGAGAATCAGAAACGAGGACTACATGGAGTTCTATTAAAATTTTGTCCACGAGGACATCAATATGATAAAGAAAATCTTAGATTTAAGAAAGGGACAAGATATTGTAAAGCATGTAATAGAATACAACAAGCAAACCGCAGGAAACGATTGGGGAAAAGATAATATTATTGTTAACTTTCTCAGTAAACAAAATCAAATGACACAAATAACATTCCTCACTGGACTTGCACTTTTATTTGCAACATATTGTTTTCAACTTTTATATCCAGCGCAAAACGTTTATCTTCCTTTATGCCAGTCTGAAGAATTGCACTCTCTACGTTATCAAATACTTCATCAACAGTCAGTCCACCTACGATAATTTTTTGTTTGCTGTTCAATACTAAGGCTAGATCATTAACGTTAAGATGCGTATACGTTTTATCCGTAATGTCAACACTGCTATGACGCATGAGGCGGGATACCATTTGGATAGGAACACCGTTTTTAACAAGGTTGGAGGCGAAAATATGCCTTAAGCTATGATTTGTCAGCTTTGTTGTTATCCCTAATTTCCTTGCTCCTCTTTTAAGCACAAAATTACATGTCTCTCTGGTAACACTGAAAAGTCTGTCATAGTTTAGACGCTTTTTTAACTCTTCAAGCATATCTTTGGGCAGGGGAAGAAGTTCACGGTTGCCGCCTTTGCTTAATACCCAAAAGGTGGGGGGATTATCATAAATGTTCAAGTCGCTACCTTTAAGCGTAATAAGCTCGTTTATCCTCAGCCCTGTTCGAAGAATGAATCGTAAACCTGCCCGCATTTCATCTTTTATTGCACGATTCCTTGAATTATCCATTACACCATATTCTGTTCCCGCTAAAATAATCTTTTCAACAATTTCAGGATCGATATAATCAAATTCTCTTTTGGGTATTTTTGGCTTTACTATCTGGTGAGCAAAATTGTCTTTTGTGTAGTCATTATTATTAAGAAAATTAACGAAAGCTCTTAAAACCCGTACTAGATCCATGCGGCTATTTGGAGCTTTCCGCCCGTGGCTACACATATAGGCAATAAACTCTCGGCACGTATTAAGATTAAACGGTCGACCATCAAGAAAAGCAATCAATCGTTTGAGGACATCATTCTTATTAGCCACTGTACTAGGAGCTAAATTTGCTTCAGCAGAATAATTGACAATATAATCGTGGTACGCTATTTCTAATTTTTTCCCCTGTAACATAAGAACTCATCCTTTTGAGTTCTTACGCACAAGAAACCTTGTATTGCATTGTCCGAATATGTCGGAACACGTAAGTATTATTTATTAACACTCATTTATTTGAGCGGGTGGGCGGGTTCGAACCGCTGACCTCTTCCTTGGCAAGGAAGCATTCTACCACTGAACTACACCCGCGAATTTGTTTCTAACGAAAGTAGTTCATCCAGTCCGCTTTCCTCTCCTTGGCAAGGAGACGTTCTACCGGTGAACTACGCCCGCTTCTAGATATACAATTAAGTTATTGTGCTGAGGGTCAGAGTCGAACTGACATAGCCTGTTCTTCAGACAGGTGCCTTGACCACCTTGGCTACCTCAGCAAGGTTATCAGATAATAGCAATTTTACGTTCAAAAGTAAATAAAACGATTAAGGTTTCGCCCCCTTTATGCCTTAATTAAGGATGCTCTAGGTCAACCTAGATTATTAAGGGAGCCATCCAAAAAATTATATCAAACTGAAATCCAGAAGTTCTGTGGGCACTAAGGGACTTGAACCCCTGACATCTGCGATGTAAACGCAGCGCTCTACCACTGAGCTAAGTGCCCGAACCGCATTTCAAATTATAAATGAATTTGAGTTTGTAATCAAACAATAATTCTTTTTTCTTTATTAAAAGGAGGAGTTTTATCGCTTCGGACTTATTAAGACAGAGCTATTTGCTTATGAGGTCTTTACCGATTGTTTTGATTGCTTCTTGAACAGTGGTCATAAACTGCGCCGGAAAAATAATGGTAGAATTTTTCTCGGTGGCGATTTCAGCCATTGTTTGCAGGGTTCTAAGCTGAAGCGCAACAGGGTGTTTTGCAATTAATTCCGCTGCCTGACCAAGTTTTTGCGCTGCCTGGAATTCTCCTTCTGCTGCCACAATTTTTGCTCTCCTCTCTCTTTCAGCTTCCGCTTCTTTAGCCATGGCTCTTTGCATATTATCCGGAAGAGTGATGTCTTTTATTTCCACTGCCGTTACTTTAACACCCCATGGTTCGGTGTGGGCGTCAATAACATTTTTTATTTTGGTATTGATATCGGCTGTCTTCGACAAAAGTTGGTCCAAAACGAATTGTCCAACTACGTTTCGGACCGTTGTCTGGCTGATTTGGTTTACCGCTTCGTAAACGTTTTCAACCGCAATTACGGATTTTTTCGGATCCACAATATGATAATAGGCAACGGCAGCAATGTCTATCGAAACATTATCTTTTGTGATTATTTTTTGCGAAGGAATTGCCATGGTGATGGTTCGAAGTGTAACCTTAATCATAGTTTCAATTAGAGGAATTAGAAGAATGAGTCCAGGTCCTCTGACTCCCGTGTATCTTCCCAGGCGGAAAATTACTCCCCTGTCATATTCCTGAACGATTCTAACGCTCAAGAAAAATAAAACTATCAGTACAACAATTATAAATATTATTATTGTAGTTAGGATATCCATATTTCAAAAATTGTTTATAGCACTATTATACCACTCTTGAAAAGACCAATTTCGTTTTGAACCCTACCTGTCTATTTCAGTAAGCTGGCTAAAGTGTATCAAGTTCTGGAAATTTGACAACGAGGATATCCGGTCTTGTGCGGATAAGAGGACTCGAACCTCCACGCTTTTTATAGCACATGCACCTCAAGCATGCCTGTCTACCAGTTCCAGCATATCCGCACGTCTTCTTATTATAGCTAAACATTGCGCGATTTTAAATCTCTTTCTTTTAAGACAGGGCAAATCGTCTTTGTAATAAAGTTTATTAAGTAGTATCAAAGAGCTCTTTTTTGCGTACATTAATCTATAAACTGTTCGATTGAAGTTAATAACGCCTTCTATTAGAAAAGTTTTCTCTATTTGATCTTGTAGCCATGAAATATGATCCTTACTTGCTGAAATAAAACCTGTGTAGAGCATAAAACTATTTTTCCATCTTTTATCCCAATAAGAATATGTAAATCCATCACCGTCTAAATGTCCCCGTAAGAAGTCTGCGAAATATTTAGGTGGAATATCTATGTCTCCTAAACTCTTAGTTTTGTTGGGAGTTATTCCGATTGATAGTAAAAAACGATAAAACTTCACATTCCCGAATTGTAGCTGATAATAAATGCCCTTAGGATTGTATGAACTCTTCTTTCTTCCAATTTTATTTTTCAAATTTAATAAGGAGGCAAATGTTGTAATCTGATCCAAGTCCTTAGAAGTCAAGCTTATGTGTCTTCCGTCTATTGAGAGATTACCGTCGGTAACGATTAGTCCTACGCTATACGCAAGACTAGTTGTCCATTTCATCTAGGCTCCTATCTTTTCAATCTAAGTGTATATATAATGTGCCCGGGGGGAGACTCGAACTCCCATATTCTTGCGAATACACGCACCTGAAGCGTGCGCGTCTACCAATTCCGCCACCTGGGCTTAAGGCTATTATAGCAAATTATTGTAATTTGTTCGCTTGACAAAAACTTTTCATAAGGAGTAAACTTTTTATTATGGAAAATAGTTCAGAAACTCCACAACCGATTACTCCTCTACCACAAGCTCCGCAGGCAAAAATTGGCACGGGAAGAATTTTGGCGATGTTAATTTCAATAGTAATAATAGTAATTGTTTTAGTGTTGTCGGGATATCTCCTTTTTTTCAATAAAGGACAAAAAACAACTCCCAATATTCAAGTCTATAATCAATCAACAGTAACGCCGACTATTACGCCTATTCCATCGACATATCAAATCAATGTGAAAGACACGAGCGATAACGCGATTAATCAGGACACGCAAGCGGCTGATCAGGACTTAAATAATCTTAATAGCAACTTGAATAACGTAAACCAAAGTTTCAATGATCAGCAAACAAATTTACAATAAATGAAAAAAATAATCATATTAACATTGTTCGGATTAATTCTTTCAGCCAATTCTTCCTATGCGGTTGGAGGGAATCTGTTGCAAGCAAGAGAAGCAAGAATTGCTTCAAGAGCCGCAGTAATCACGCAAATTCAAGCAAATGTCTCACAGGATTTAAGAAGTAGGGCGGAAAAAGAAATTACCAGAAGAGTAGATTTCTTGACTCAATTGATAGCCCAGATTAATGGCGTTAAAAAGCTTTCATTGGCAGAAAAAGCCAGCTTGCAAAGTCAAATTCAAGCCCAAATTGATGGACTCAATGCTCTACAAACAAAAATCAACGCGGATACGGACAATGCAACTTTAAAAACCGATGTTAAATCAATCATCAACAACTATTATATTTTCTTGTTTTTTAGGGTACAAGTGAATTTACTGGTGGCGACGGACAGAACCTCTACTACCATAGATACTTTCAGTCAAATTTATACTAAGTTGCAAACCAGAATTAACCAAGCTCAAGCCGCCGGTGATAATGTATCCCAATTAAATATTTCGCTTGCTGATATGAAAGCAAAAATTAATGATGCAAGCATCCAGACTGCCGTGGCGCAAGCAGAGCTGACTCCTTTAAACGCGCAAGGATATCCGGGAAATAAGCCTAGCCTTCAAGACGCCAGGACAAAAATCCAAGCCGCTGTCCAAGATTTAAAAGTTGCTTATAGCGATGCTGTTTCCATCAGACAAGGCCTAAAAGGTTTGGGAATAACAAATCCGGGAGCTTCGACTAGTGCTCATTAGAAGAAGGAAATGCCAAGCGTTGCGAAGACTCCGTAGTAATAAAGAATGTAGGCTAGGACTCCGGCAAAAACAAAAATCAAAAGTAGTGTTAATAAAATTCTGGATAATAAACTCCTTCCCGCGAACATTTTTATACCAATAAGAATGATGATAACCGGCCAGAATTTCCAAAGGCCATTCCACACGCTCCAGGGAACCAACCCAAGATTATTGAAAAGAAAAAGGATGCCGATGAATAATATTACCAACCCCAAAACCGATTCTCCGCTATGTTTCTTATGGTAATATCCAACCGGAATGCCTTCGATAATTTGTTCGTCTGTTTCTTTAGTTTCTTTGACCATTATTTATTTTTAAAAAGCAGAAAAAATCCTAACGCAACCAAAAGCAGTGGCCAAAAAAGATGAAATTGCAAGAATCCCAGGTTATCAAATAAGAATAGTAGTCCAAGAATAATGATTAAGAAGCCGAGCCAGTTACGGGGATGGTCTTCCATAGACATACCTTTAAATTCCTGGGCGAAAGTTTTTGCTTTAGTTTTTAATTCTTTGGCATTTTGTTTAATGGTGTCTTCAGAATTTTTATTAATGCAACTTTCGCAGGGAATAAGAATCCAAAGTATGATATAAACCAAAATTCCTCCACCGCCAAAAACCGTCAGTAGCACAAAAAGTAGCCGGATAATGGTTGGATCAACTTCAAAATATTCCCCTAACCCACCGGCTACGCCGGCTATGACGCGGTTTGTTTCTGAGCGGTAAAGTTTTCTGTAAATCCCGTTTTTCTTGGCCATAAATAGATTATATCAGCACAAAATTATTTTGTCATTAGATATCTTCGGTATCGAAATTACAGCATTTGACTAAAGATATTCGATAATCAATAATAAAGCCAGTGGAGAAATTATTCGAAGAATTATTTGATTGGGGAAGAAAAAACAAACTGCTCTTATTATTGTCGCTGTTCTATTTTGTTTTCCGTTTAATCAACTTAACTAAGCTGCCGATATTTAATGACGAGGCAATTTATTTGGATTGGGGTTTTCGGGAAACTCACCGCGCCGGGTTTTTATACTATTCACTTTATGATGCCAAGCAGCCATTGTTAATGTGGATCTTCGGAATCGCAGAAAGCATTTTATCCGATCCGCTTTTTGCCGGAAGACTAATTTCAGTTTTAGCCGGATTTTTTACAATGCTGGGAATTTATAAAATCTGCAAAGAATATTTTGCCAAAGAAGTTGGTTTGATAGCGGTTTTTCTATATACCATTACTCCCCTATTCTCTTTTTACGACCGCCAAGCCTTAATGGAAAGTGCAATTGCGGCGGTCGGAATTTGGACCGGCTATTTCTTATTAAAAACTTTACTAAATCCTGCATCGAAATTATCTCCAATTCTTTTGGGAATAGTTTTAGGGATTGGATTTTTTATAAAATCTTCGGCACTGTTATTTCTCGGTTCGGGTTTTTTCGTTTTGATTGGATATTCTGTTTTTGCAAAAAAAGTTCGTTTGTTAAATTCGTTAGTGATAACAATTTTAACTTTTCTGGTAGCAATATTTTTTCTGTTAATCAATCCGCAGTTTTGGCAGACATTATCAAGTAACGCTCGTTATTCGTTAACGTTTACGGAAATTCTCGCTTTTCCTCTCAAAACTTGGGCAAATTCCTTGACTGTTAATACGCAAATCGGTTTAACTTTTATGACGCCGCTGTTATTTTTACTAAGTATCGTTGGAATCATTTATATTTTTTGGAAAGGACAAAAAAACCAAATTATCCTTCTTCTATTTTTTATTTTGCCGCTTTTGGGAACAACGTTGCTAGTTAAAATTCCCTCGGATAGATATGTAGTTTCTTTCTTGCCGTTTTTATTAATTCCGGTTGCATATCTATTATGGATTTGTTTTAAAAGGCAAAAAGTCTTAGGGATTTTATTAATACTAATTATTGCATCAATTCCCTTTTTGCTAACGCTACTGCAAATTTTTAATCCGCCGCTGTATTTAACTAAGACGCTACCTTATGCGCCGTCGGTTAACGCCAGCTATTTGAGCGGGGTGACGTCGGGATACGGGATTAATGAGGCGGTTGATTATTTCAAAAGTGTTTCCCAAGACAAACCAATAGTAGTTGGTATTGCCGAAAATACCGGCAATCCGGAAAGTGCTTTAATCGATTATTTTGCTAATTCAACCAATGTCAAAGTGGTCTATTTTGCAACAGAGCTTTTTCCAATTAAATTAAATAGTTACGACTGTCTATCTTTAAATTCGCCATTTTATTTTGCAGCTAGGGACGAGCAGCAGGCGGGGTTGGAAAAATTTTTCCAAAAAATTAAAACCATTAGTAATCCTTACGGCAAAAATACGATTGGAGTTTACACGTTAAAAAAAGGTTGTTTTGGGAAGACGTTAATTTTGCACATTAATCCTACTTGAGCTTGCTAAGAATTGTGGTGGCGGCAAGACTGGCTCCTAGAGTTACAGCCCAGGTTAGAAAAACGATTAGCTCCAAATTATTTTCTCTATTTTCAATTTCCCGAAGCGATCTGCCTACCAGGACATAGCCATTGGTTGCTCCTTTAAAATAATCAACCACCACGGCGCTTCTAACGCCACCTTCTGGTTGCCAGGTAAAACGCGTTTCTCCAACAGCTTTGGTTTTATCAAGCACTCCTTGCGGAATGACTGGTGTTTTGCCATCTAGCACAGCCGAAGAGCCGATTATTTTTTGTTTGTCATCAAAAATTATAATGTAGTTAGCCAAACTTTCGGAAATTTCCACTTTTATCGGTGGAATAAAAGCCAGTGGACTTTCTCCGGTCGAGATTTGTCGGGCAACGTCTTCGGCAATTTGAATTTGCGGATCGTTGGCGCCGATTCTAATATCTTGTTGGACCGCCAAATAAATTAACCCGCACAGTCCTGTGGTGACGATGGCAAGCGGAATCCAAATCTTTAACACACTGAAAAATTGTGATTTGGTTAGCCCAAGCATAAAATTATTATAGCAAATTAATAGTCCAGGTTTTGATATTGGTTTAATTGTGAGTTGACGTTTTTAGTTAGATTATTAAACATTGCTACCGATAGCCAAAGCGTAACTATGGTTGAAATAATAGTTAAGACAATGGCGATGGTTCCGACTTTTTTCGTTTTTTCATCTTTGGAAAAAAGATACCGAATGCCCGGCCAAAGTCCCAAGGGCGGTAAAAAAATACTCAATAGGTATACACCGATTTGTTTGATAATCGTGATTGGCGGCTCACTGATTTTTTTGCCGCAGTTTGGGCAAAAATAATAATTTTGTAAAAGTTGGAAATGACAGAACGGACAAGTCTGCTGTTGTTGCGGTAATTGAGGTTGTTGCTGTTGTTCTTGCGGTTCCATTAATTAAGCATCTCATTTTATGTAAAACTTTGTCAAATGTTAGTAAAAAGGAATTTGTCTAGCTGAGCATTCAGGTCTTGATCCGTTAACTTATCCTTTAATCGCGTGCTTAATGTTGCCTGCGATAGCGTCTTCAGCTTTTCCTATTGGATTCAAGACCTTGTCGGCTTGCCCATGACCGATTAACGTATTCATTACAATATACCATGGCGCCAAAACAAAAGGAGCCGCCGTTATATTATCAATCAGGAAGGAAAAATTACCTGTGGCTATACCAGCGGTGATGGCACCGATATTCACAACATTAAATGGTCCCATGTAATTAATAGTATGCTCAAGCATTGCAGACAGAGCAGGTTTTCCGGTAATTGCTTGTGCAACACATCCGACAATCGAGATATCCCAGCCTTTTTTGCGAAGTGCATACCAATCTGCCATAAGGCTTATGCCGGTCAATGCCGCAGCGACTGCTAATTTGGGAGCTGTCATATCTAGGCCCATATTGAGATTGAGGGCAATTAAGGCTTGCGCGCCAGGTAAAACAAAAAAAGAGGTGATATCGGTGGCTGTTGCAGTGGTCCAGCCTTCAGGATTAATTCTTTGGCCCACGTGATGAAAATATTCTCTTGGCTTAATTTTTTGCCGTGCTCTGCGATAAGCATCAACATAAACATCAACCGGTCCCGATTTCCGTTCTTGCACAGCAGTAAACAAATTTTCTTCAGTCCGCAACTCTTCTTTCAATCCCGTCCAAACAGGGTATTTAACGGGTAAACCTGTGTCTAAAAAATATAATGCGGGTATTTCAGAAGTAACTTCCGGTTTTCTTTCCATAGCGATCATATTTGGGGATTATAGCGTTTCGGAAGCCGAAATTAAAGAGCTAGCGGCGTTTCTCATCCAGCCCACAGCTTCACTTCTTTCAGCTGAGCATCTCGGTCTAGACCCATTATATCATTATAGCGGTGTCTCACATTTGAGGCTAAATGAGACGAATGAGACAGTATAAAAAGGGTGTCTCAATGATGATGTAGTTTGATATAGTTAATCTTTTTCGTATTTGTCTATGTATTTTCTAACTACTTCAGTAACCATCTGATAGCTAATACCGTTATCCACACAGTATTTAGTTTCAAACCATTTATGTAGAGATTTAGATCCTCTATTTCTATTGCATTCCATACAACAGATTGCTAAGATTTCCGAAACTGGCTTTCCTTGCCGTCTATAGTCACCCACACTATCCCAATCCTGTCTGTGATTTAGATGCTCAATCGTTGGTAAATCCTTCTCTCTAGTTTTATCAAATTTCTTACCACAGTATACGCATCTTTTGTCCCGATCTCTAATTTCAAGTAATTCCTTTTCTGTGGGATAGGTGGTTTTAGCTTTCACATTATTGCTTTGGGCACTTACAAACTTCACTTTCATTTTAGGTTTCCTTTTGTAAGTCTTGAGAAATTTTTCATTCTCTTTGATTAGATAGACAGTACAATAAATTGTTCCGTCTTCTCTTTTTAAATCCCTTCCTATTAAAATCCCTTGTCTTTCAAGTTTTCTTCGGGTTGCCGGGTGAATACCGAACTCAGACTGAATTTCCCATTCTTTAATCCAAACCCTATCATCGCTATCGTAATCAAGAGGAGGAATTACCTTTTGCTGAATATTTCTCCAGCAGTCTTTACATCTTAAGCCTTTCGGATTCCACCATATTTCGTTACCGGGAAGTGTTTCCCTACAAATTGCACACGTATAATGACCATCGCTTTCCTTTAGAAAAAATCCTTTTATCTTTTCTTCTTTAAGCCTTCTCTTTCTTTGTTCTTCGGTCATTACTTGATCGAGCAACAAACCTACAAAACTAGTTAATCTTTCCCCAGCGACTCTTGCGTCTACATCAGAAAGCTCTATTCCGTATTCCTTTTTATAAATAGCCTTAAATTCCTGAATTGATTTATCCGATAGCATATTACTTTAGGGCTGGTTTCCCAGCCCTAGCTTCTCACAGCGACCCCACTTCAAACTTCAGGTCACTTCCTATAACTTTGTACTCCCTTAAAGAATAGAAGTCAAACAAGGAACATTTTTGAGATGTGCGACGTGGATAAAAAAATTAGGGGACAGAGATTCTCATTGGTTTTTAAAGCGTTTATTTTATAGTTGGATTAGTATTTATTAACTGAAAAGAATTGGCAAAATCCTCAAATTTCGGAAAATCACTATTGGTTGAGCTTGAAATTATTATATAAGCATAATTATTTACGACAAAGTCCCGATATTTAATAAAATTATTCTGTTTTTTTAATAGCAAATCAAAGGAGCGATATCCCTTAAAAGTACTATCCTTGTCTGATATTACCGTGAAACCTGCAAGTGCTTGTTCAATATGACTCTTTATAGAATTTAATTCTTCTTGCGAACCACTAAGATTGTAAGGATAAATATCTAGTTGTACAGAGTATTGATCACCTTTTGCATCAAATGTATCGATAGTTATTTCATGCTTCTTCTGTGTTGCGGAAAGACTTATATCGGATGACCACATATTTCTGCTCGCGGTGGGAAATGAAATCCTAAAATTGCCTTCATTAGAGGTGTATGTTTGCCAAATATCAGATAGGCTAAAAGAAGAATAAAACTTATTAAAACTCGCTAAATCATTATTATTGTCGTCGAGCTCCATGATATATGCAGAGTTTCCTAGTAAAATTATTAAGTCATTTAAATATTTTGGGGATGTTGAGTCTTGATTTATTGCTGTAAATTTTACTCCTGGCAATCCAAAATATTTCCCTAAATTAGATGTTAATAATTTAAACTTACCATTTGAAGATAAAGTTTCATCACGTAACCCAACTAGAGTTTTCGTAGTATCATCAAAATAAAAAGGATACTTAGTAAAGTACAGACTAAAAATTATATTTTTGCTTGGTTCGCTTCTGTATTCAGTAATTGCTACCTTTCTAGAGTCGTTTTTTAACTGTTGTTCGGAAACTGTTTTTGTAGGCGCTGAAGGGAAATTAATAGAAAAAGATCCATCGGTAGAATATAATTTTGCCCAATTATATGAAGTTTTAATAAATATTGATCCAATGACAATTAGAAATAAGAGTACTAAGCAAATTGCAATTATCTTTTTAAGATTTAAATAAATTCGTTTCATTCCGAAAAATATAATACTCTATTACTTATATAAGCTTTTTAAATCCTTATGTCAAATCTTATATTTAGCGTCTCTCACCTTGAGTTGTGCAACGCAAGCCTTGGTAAAATAATAAAATCTAGCTAAGTTTGGAGTTCATTAATGATTTCGTTAACAGTTCTAATCTCTAATTCCGGAAAGTCTTCTTTTAATTGAGTTCTCGCATCTAAGATATCATGGTCCTCGGTTACGAAATAGTCTCGCCTATCTCTTATGTGTGCTTCTAAATGAATACAATCATTGATATTATTTATTCCAATAATTTTCTTTAACTTGTTAAATACTTTAGTTTGCTGATCTGATCCAAAGCGCATTTGACCTAAAACAGTTCGTCCAAGAACGCTAGTTGGTAAAATAGCGCTCTGTTTATTTTTATTATTCTCAATTCTTATTCTGTAAATTTTTATAATCCCTTTTGCTTCAAGAGCTCTTATCTTGGGCGAATCTGAATTTATGTCAACAGTTACGGTATACACGATAGATTGTCAAATTTTTTTGAAGAATGTAAAATCTGAATTCTTTATAAATTTAGCGTATTGTTTTCTTTTTAGAATATTAGTTTTATTAAGGGGAGATGCCTGAATAAAAACGGATCGGTCAAATTTTTCTTTATAGGATTTTATTATTTCTTCATAAGCTAGATCTATTGAATCAACTACATCTTTATAGAATACATTCATATCTATTTGAAGAAAATTATGCTCAAAACGTAAATGAAATTCACGTTGAACATCTATTGGGTTATTAGGGTTATTAATATTAAACATCCAGCTAATATCTTTTTTCTTATATTCAAAATTTTTAGGTGCGTGTTGATGCAATAAACCATGCCTATAAACAAATGTTATAAATACAGCATATTTAGAATAACGAGCATCGAGTTTTGATAAAATTAATCTTAAATAAGTTGTTATATTTTCTACAGTTGCCTCTGGCTTTCCTGTTAAATATGAACCCAGTCCATCAATTTCAGGGAATAGTAACCGTGGAACTGCAAAAAATCCACAAGGAATAGAGGAATAAACTGGTAAAGCTTTCCCAACATCTCCTTCAATAGAATTCTTAATTGTATCCAAATAACTCTTAATTTGCGCGTCAGTGTGAACAATTTTTTTCATAATATGTTCTTTAATGAAAATCTATTTTCTTAACTTTTTAAGGAGTTGATCCAAAGAATTTACTCCATACCTATCGCGAAGCGTACCCAATTGGGTTCTATCATCGAATTGGTCTAAAACTGGGTAATCTTCTTTGAGATTTTTTACTAAAGAGTCTGCCCGTTCTTTCCTAATAGGCCCTTTCTCTGTTCTTGTATGTTTTCCGAGTGGCATATGTATCACCCCGCTTCACCTTATAAATATAGGGCTTAAAGCCATCCATAAGGTGGCAAGCCCGGCTGAAATGTTAATTGCCGTGGTGATAGAAGAAATAATAGTTTTAATTACTGGGGCGTTCATTTGTTGCTGATTAATTTGTTGAGCAAGAAAATCTAATTTTTGAAGTACTTCATCTTTAGTTTCTTTACTTAATTCTCCATCTCTGGCAACTGATTCCGCAAAATTTTTTATTTGTTCTGCATAAGTATAGTTTGCAACTGTAACATTTTGAAGGGTTGCATTAAGACTTGAAACCGTGCCCTGGTTTATGTTTCCAACAACACTATTATTGAGTACAACCGACTGCATGTTTACGGGTCCCGTATGAAGAACGGGTGGTCTTCTTTCTGGAAATCTCGCACCTGTTCTAGGTAACCCAGCGGTATCATACATAACATCTTTTAAATAATTTATCATTCTCTCATCTTGAGACTGCCTTATTTCGCTCGCTTGTTGAAATTTGAAATTACAGTCCACACAAAGAGGACCGAAGTCATACGTAAATATTGCTTTTTTATCACACTGACAGCATTTCATATCCAAAAAATATCCGGAGGCAATTTAGGTGGGTGGCAGTTATCCTGTCATCCAGATACAAGATTGTATCCGGATTTTTGTATGCAAATTATAGCAGAAATTTCAAGAAAAATCTATCGTTTAGAACGCTTTCTTGCTTGTAATCCTTGTCCGAGTAGCTCTTGCGAGTGCGACTGAAGGCAATTTATCCTAAAACCCTTGACAAACGCTTGACAAAAAACTTTCTTTGGCAAAACTAAACAATCTAGAATAGAAAGGTTTAGTTTGTCATTCCAAGCTAAACGTAAATAAAGTAGGATTAAAAATTTTCCTTAAAAAGGGTGTATAATTAGAATGTATCTAAAAAATACTTTAAACAACAAAGCTAAAGCCTTAACTTCCAAAAGAAGCGATTTGGCTATTCATTATCTTCCCGTAAGCGAACTCAACCCGGCTCCGTATAATCCCCGAAAATGGGATCAGAAAGCAATTGAGGATCTTACTGAAAGCATTAAACGCTTCGGGATTGTAGATCCAATTATTGTCAACTCTGCTCCAGGCAGAAAGAATATTGTTGTCGGAGGCCATTTTCGCCTTAAAGTCACCAAGGATTTAGGATTCAAAGAAATTCCCGTGGTATTTGTTAATATCCCTGAAATAGAAAAAGAAAAAGAACTTAACCTGAGGCTAAATAAAAACTTAGGCGACTGGGATATGGATCTTCTTGCCGAATTTGACGAAAATTTCCTATCAGACGTTGGCTTTTCTAGTGAAGAACTTGATGAAATATTTGACATTGAAGAAAGTCCGGAACAATTTGATCTTGAAAAAGAACTTAGGAAGCTGAATATCGCGAATATACAAATTAAAAAGGGCGATGTTTGGAAGCTTGGGGAAAATAAATTAATGGCCGGAGATTCGACAGTAGAAGACGACGTCTTAAAGCTAATGGGAGACGAAAAAGCGGATATGTGCTTTACCGACCCTCCCTACATTCTGGACTATCTACATGGTAAAAAGAAAAAGAACGGTGCAATTACAGGTTTTGGTGCTAAACGTGACCGTCGATATCTTGAAACCGACGTCTTGCCTCCTGATTTTACTGAAAAGTGGATGTCAAATATAAATAAGGTGCAAAAAGAACACTTTTCTATTATTTGCTATGAGAATTGGAAGAATATACGCATAATTTGGGGAGTAATGGAAAAGTACTGGAAAGTTAAAAACATGATTGTTTGGCACCTACCCAATAGGCATCAGGGATTCAGCTCAAAATATCGATTTTTCTCAAAACACGACATTGCTCTCTGCGGTGCGAGTAAGAATACCGACATAGAATTTAATTATGAAGTAGAATCTGATGGGCTTGAAGAAACTTACCAAACAGCCTTGTATGCGATTTCTGGTAAACCACACTGGGAAGGATACCAAAAAAACAAAAGAGTTCAGCCGACTGATTTCGTTGAATTTAATGCTAGTGATGAAAAAAGTAGCGGGCAGTCAGTGGTTTTTGGAACGAAACCCCTCGAAATCATCGTTCCCTACCTTAAAGTTCTGACAAAAAGACACGATTTAATTATTGAACCTTTTGGTGGAAGTGGTTCAACTTTAATTGCAGCAGAAAAAATTAAAAGAAGATGCTTCGTAATGGAAAAAAGCCCAACTTATGCCGAGGTAATTCGTTACAGATGGGAAAAATTAACCGGGAGAAAAGCAGTAAAGCTAATATGAAGAGTATTGAGGTAAGACAGGAAAAGCAAAAACAGGATGTATTGGATTTATTAAGGAAAACGCCAATAGTCCAAATAGTTTGCGAAAGAACAGGAGTATCCCGTGCAACGTTTTATCGTTGGAAAGAAAAAGATAAAACTTTTGCCAAAGAGGCAGATGAAGCTTTAACTCAAGGAGCAAGCCTTATTAATGATTTAGCGGAATCACATTTGATCTCCCGGATAAAAGAACAGGATTTAACCGCCATTATATTTTGGTTGAAAAACCACCACCCTCAATATAGGAGCGAATTAAAAACAGAAGTAAATGTCGGAGACAATAGAAAAATTATCGTTTCGTGGTTAAACGGAGAGGAAGTTACCAAATAGGTAATTATTTATGGAAAATATAGTAAAAGTCATAATTAACTATACTCCACTGCCTTATCAGCAGAAATTACATGATGATCAGCATCGTTTCCGTACAATTGTGGCCGGCAGAAGGGCCGGAAAAACTACGTTTTCGGTAAATGAACTTTTAAAACTTGCCTTTTCCAGAAATCTTCAAGTTCCTTACTGGTATGTCGCGCCATACTATCACCAAGCTAAAACCATCGCTTGGGACTTACTATTAAAATACACGCCAAAAGAATTATGGAAGAAGAAACCAAACGAAAACGAATTAACATTGCAATTAATAAATGGGGCAAAAATAGTTTTAAAAGGAGCTGATAATCCGTTATCTCTTGAAGGAATTGCATTAGGGGGATTAATTGTGGATGAAGTAGCGGCAATTCCCCATTTCCAATCCCTTTGGGAAAAAACCTTAAGGCCGATGCTTTCAGACCATCAATCCCCGGCTATTTTTATAAGCAAACCGCGTGGTTACAACATATTTCATACCCTTGCAAAACTCGGAGATCACAATGGCATCATTGAAGGAGAGGCTGAGGGAGTTGTTTTAGATGAGGATTTTATTACTTATCGCTACGAAACGGAACAAAATTGTAAAGACCATAACGGCGGATATATTAGACATGAGGAAATAGAAGCAGCCAGAAGACAACTGACAGAAGATGCATTTAGCCAAGAATATCTGGCAATGTTTACTAAATTTACGGGACTTGTGCATAAATTATTCTCCCGTGAAACACACATAATTCCATTTTTTGAAATTCCAAAAGACTGGAGGAGAATAAGAGGGTGGGATTTTGGAAGTAGTCATCCGACAGCCTCCCTTCGTATAGCGATAGATCCAGATGATAACTGGCTTGTGGAAATATGTTATAAAAAGGCAGAGTTATCTATCGATCAACATGTAGAAAATATCCAAAGGCAAGATTATGGATTTCCTAACGTGTATGGTTACGGTGACCCAAGCGGGGCCCAATGGATCAGGGAATTTAAAAATAAAGGAATCAACATAGAGGCGGCTCGAAAAGATGCAAACACCTCCGGTACGAATTGGCTGCAGCTTGGCATAGATCAAATAAACCAAAAACTTCAACCTCGTGAAGGGCATACGGTTATATTGCCAAACGGAAAAGTAATTGAAAATGCCCCTACATTTTTTATTCTTCGGACTGCAGAAAATCAACTTCTCATAGAAGAATTGGAAACACTTTCTTATAAGGAAGCCACTGATGGCACTAATTCAACTATTCTTGATGATACAAGAGATCCTAAGGGACACTTTGATTTACTGGCAGCACTTCGATATGCTGTTTTGTCATATAAAAGTAGATTCTCCTGGTTTCCCATTGAAACTCCCGAAGCGCTTCCGCAATCTTATTATCAGGAAAAGGATAGGGAGATAAAAGAAGTGCTTAAAGATCCTGAAAAACTAAAGAAATTAGAAATGGAGGCAGATTTAAAATTGATTGCCGAACAAAACGAAAGGGCTAAAAACGGTTGGTGGTAATAACAAATCAAACGCTTTTATCTTAAATACATTGCTAAATTTGTCTATTTTTTTATACACCCTCTATTTTTTATAAATGATTGTACTATTTATATAAAGGTGCTATAATAAATAAAATGGAAACAAGAAAACAAAGATTTAAAAGACTTGGAAATAAAAGGGTAAACAATGTACTGAATCAACTAAGAATATTGGGGAATTTGTCTAATAAAAGTTATTATGATTATAATGACAGTGATATTAATAAAATTTTTAAGGCAGTTGAGCATCAATTAAAGATTACAAAGGGAAAATTTTACGGTAAACACGAAAAATTTAAACTATGAGTAACGAAGAAGCTCAGAAAAGTTTACTCTTAAAAATCCTTCAATGTGATACAGGAGAAAAACTTAGAGAGCTTATTGAAAAAGAAATCTACTTTTCTCAAGGAAAATGGTTACCTTACGGTGGATTCTCTAATAATACAGGAATAGTTAATGGGCAAATGAGAGAGCCTGAAAATTCTTTGATTGAAAAAATAACAAATTCTATTGACGCTATATTGATGAGAAAATGCCAAGAATCTGGCATTGATCCAAAAGACCAAACTAAATCTCCAAAAGATATGGAAGATGCTATTAATATTTATTTTGGTGGTAGAGAACAGATACGTAAAAACAGATCTGAGCTTGCTAAGCAAATGATAAGAGTTACAGCCGAAGGAAAGAGAGAAAAACCCACAATTACGATACTTGATACTGGAGAAGGTCAAACCCCAGACGCAATTCCTAAAACAATTCTAAGCTTGCAACAAGAAATAAAAAAGAAAATTAGGTTTGTCTATGGGACATACAATCAGGGTGGATCAAGTGCTTTAGGCTTTTGTCATGATAGCAGCAATATAGTTGACTACATCCAATTAGTAATTTGCCGCAGAGCACAATCAATTTCAGATAAGGAAGCGGATTCGGGCTGTTTTGGTTTTACTATTGTAAGATCTCGCTATGACGAAGAGGGAGGCAATTTTACTTACGAGTATTTTGTTGACAAAGACAATAAGATACCACGCTTTTCATTTAATGAACCAATAAGAATTAATGGTTTTGATTTTTCGGAGGGCTGCGTAATACGCCTTTATGGTTATGAATTAACAAATGCAGGAAATATTGTGTTCCGTGGATTAAATGAGGCAATAGAAAAAAAACTCTCCTATTCTCCTTTACCAATGTTTTTAAATGAGTTGCGAAATTACGGAGGTGGGACCGAATATACAATTTTTGGATTTAGAGAGAAAATGGAGCGTTTGGATTCAAAAATTATGCATCCTGGGTTTCCTAATGATTATCCTGTCGACTTGGGCGAAATTGGGAAAAAAGCTATTCGAATATTTATTCTGCAACATAAATCGAAACACAAGGAAAATATAGATTCTTATTTAGCCCAAAAGGAAAAAATATTTTTTATTCGCAATGGTATGACATTACATTCGGAAAACGCTTCATGGCTAAGGGAGTATTGTGGACTTCCTGACTTAGCACCTTATATGTTTATCTTTGTTGACATATCTGAGATAAGTGCTCCTCTAGCTAATATGTTACATTCCGGAAGAGAACAGTTTCGAAATACTCCTACAACTAGATTAACACTTGAAAGATTAAAAATATTTTTAGACTCTTTTAAGGAACTTGACGAAGAATATGGAAGCTTAACAGCTGCGGATACTGAAATTGAGGATAAAGATTTAAGAAAACAATTAGCAAAAGAGGCCATAAAAGATCCCGAATTAAAAAAACTTTTTGATTTAGGTGAAGACTTTCCTGCTCAAGAAGATAAAGGAACATCCAAGGTACCATATCAGGGAGAACATCTTCCTACTAAATTTGAATTGGTCGGATCAGATACAAAATTTGTTGAAGAGAAAACATTTTCAAGAATTTCTTTTAAGACAGAAGCTTCTGATGATTTATTTATACGCGCTGAAGATAGAGGTGAATATAACTGGACAGAGTCAGATAAATTCTTTGTGACATTCGGTGGCATCCATAGGGGCGTAATTAATTTTCGAATAGATGCAAAACCGTATATAGAGATAGGTTCTACATCTGAAATTACATTTCAACTTACAGTACCCAATAAAGGCATTAGGTTTTCATCTGTAGTTAAGTTTCAACTAATCAATACTCCTGATTATATGGGAGAACACTTTCCGACTTATTTTAATCTAACGAAGAAAGTATTTAAAATTCCAGTAGGGACAGAGCGAAAACTAATTTTATCAACAGATGTAGTTAACGATTATTTCACTAGAGAAAAAGATAAAGGTACCCTTGAAGTATTAGGCTCAAGTGTTTTTGAATTCACGCACACAAAACTTTCAGATGGTTTTTTGGAAATAGGTGTTAAGCATAAGGGAGACAGAATTGAACAGGTGGAAGATATTAGAATTAATGTATCAGATGATGCAGGACATAAATTTAACGTTGCTGTACCTGTTGAAATTGTTCCACCTAATTATGAACCGAATCTTAATCTTCCGGAACCCAAAATGATTCGCAGAGAAGATTGGGATAATATGGAACCACCCTTTCAAATACATAATATTGCCCGTATCCCTCAATGGAGTAAGCTCGAGAAGGTATACATAAACGTCGATTCAATTATATTCGAAGAACTTAAACAATTAGATATCGTTAATAAAGAAAAAGCTCAGAAATACTTAATTAACCAAATATATTTTGCCTCAATTTGGTTATATTTAGAATTAAAAAATCTGAAAAGTAACGATGGGGATACGATTGATATTAAAATGGAAACATTCGATATGGCCATTAGAGGGATGAGAAAACTAATTCTGAATAATATAAAAAAGTTAATTCGGTAGTTTTAATGGTTTTCTGGCAATTAGAATAAATTCGTATTCATACACACGTTTTTTTTCAGTATTTGATGCATTAGTAAATCTTCCATTCTGTTTATCTCTCCAGGGCGTAATCATTTTATTAGATAACTCTCTTTTAATTATTTTTTCGATGATGAATCCTGCATCTTGCATTTGCTCAACTGCAACCTCCGCATTTTTAACCTCTACTCCTGCCAGGGTTGTATTGCCTATAATTAGGCAAGCTCTCTTTTCTGGTTTAAGTACTCTATACATCTCAGAAATAGCCTTCTGCATGTCAGAAAAATATTTAGCAACGCTTTTTGCGTATTCTTTTGTATCAGGTAATTGATTAATAATTTGGTGAGCAAAAAAACCAAGAAATTTTTCGTTTCTTTTATTAATAGCAAGTTTTGTCCCAACAAATTTTTCTCTAAATGCCTGATATTCTTTAGCATATCTGCTCCATCTATAATATCTTTTAGGATTTTCTCCTAACCATAACAAAATTAGTTGATGTAAATCTGCATATTCATAAGAGGTTACATAAGGAGGAGACGTAATAATTAAATCAATAGAATTTGCTTCAAGGGAAAATTTCTTAGTAGAATCCTTTAATTTCATTTTCGATGAGGTCTTTAAATTATTTGAATTTTCAAGCATTGAATAAAACTCTTTATTTTTTACCATCATTCTCTTTAAATGACTAATAAAAGTAGTATAAACATCGGGAGAGATTTTATTTGGGTCTATTTGAGGTTTTGTACTCTTCATTAGCCATTTGGAACAATTTTTTAAGATTTGAGAAAAAGCACATAGATAAAATCTTTTAATATTAAGATCACTGATGGTATTTATTGAATTTAATAATTTATCTAGTTCTACCTGAATTTTTGGCTCAAACCAATAATTTATTCGCTCAGAGTGTTCGGAAGTAACATTCTCTTTGTTAATTTTTATATATTTCTTTTCAAAAATTTGCAGACTTTTTTCCAGCCTTTCGGGTTTTAGAGGAGTAATTTTAGTTTCGGTAATAAGTTTAGCAACTGGATTTATATCGAATCCTAAACTTTTCCTACCGAGAACCTTTGCCTCCACTAATGTGGTACCACATCCTCCGAAAGGATCTAGAACAAAATCGTTTTCTTTAGTATATTCTAGTATTAACTTATGAACAATTTGAGGAATAAATTTTGCAGGATACCTATGATAACCATGACTTATGTAGTTAGTTTCTGATCTTTTTGCTTCCTTAAAGGACCATTTATCGTCTGGTTTAGTTGATAAAAAACTGTCTTTTATAATGCTATATGGCAGGTGCATAATATAGATCAATACTAACACTTTGAAGGAAAAATTAAAAGCGTAGGACAAATAAACCCTTATACTTTATAACAAAATCGTCCATCTAGACTTTCTCGCATTTTTGCGGTACTGTTGACCTGCAAATATGCCGAGTATAAATAATACCCAAAACAACGAAAACGTCCTATATTGCCTATATGCTCGCAAGTCTTCCGAAGACGATGAGAGACAGGCAATGTCCATAGATTCACAAGTCAAGGAAATGACCGATTTAGCCCAAAAAGAAGGATTAATTATCAAGGACGTGAAGAAAGAAAGCCATTCCGCAAAGCAATCAGGACAACGCCCCGTTTTCAAGCAATTACTGAGTGATATTAGAAATGGTGTATTTACTGGCATTCTTACTTGGGCACCAGATAGGTTGAGTCGAAACGCTGGAGACTTAGGAATGATTGTAGATTTAATTGATCAAAAGAAACTTATTCGAATTAAAACGTATTCACAAGTATTTTCAAATAACCCTAATGAGAAATTTCTTTTAATGATTCTCTGTTCTCAGGCAAAACTCGAGAATGACCAGAAAGGACTAAATGTTAAAAGAGGAATAAGAGCCAAATGCAAAATGGGTTTCCGTCCGGGAATGGCACCACTTGGATATTTTAATCGGGCTTTTAATGGCGTTAAGGATGTAATTGTTGATCAGGAGCGTGGACCAGTTATTGCCCAGATTTTCAAGAAGGTTGCATACGAGAAAGCATCTGGCAGGAAAATTAGAAATTGGTTAATTAAGAAAGGATTTACTAATAGATCAGGGATACCAACTACCTTAAGTCAAGTATTCCAAATACTAAAAAATCCATTTTATTATGGAGAATTTGAGTACCCCATTGGTAGTGGGAATTGGTATAAAGGCTCCTACGAACCTTTAATCACAAAGGAGCTTTTTGAAAAAGTCCAAAAGCAACTATATGTTCCTCCAAAATCAAAATGGGGCAGCAAAACTTTTACGTTTAAAGGGTTATTTAAATGTGCCTCATGCGGATCAAGTCTGGTGGGAGAAGAAAGAAATCGACTGAGAAAATTCAGAGATCCCGTGCATCACATTTATTATCATTGCACTAGACAAATTAATTACGATTGTCCCGAAGTGTATATTACAGAAGAAAAACTAGTTAAGGCATTGTTTCGATATATTAATTTTACCTATATTGCTCATCCCCAACTTATTAATTTAACAGAAGATATTAGAAACGGTATGGAAGAATACAGACAGATAAGAGATGACGTGCTTCTTAGGCAAGATATCGACCCTGAGACAAAAATAATGGACGTAAGAGACTACGCAAGGCAAGTGCTAAGTAATGGAGATATAGAGAAAAAGAGGCAACTTATCCAGCTTTTTAACGAGCAACTCTATATACACGACCAAAAGGTCGTATCCACAAAGGTAAATAATCTCCCTGAATAACAAGAGCCCCGTACGAATCTCCTAGAATATATTTGGAGGTTTAGCAAGCAAAATCAAGCTCTTCGAGGCACTACGGTCGCTATGCGTGTTATCCTGCTGCCGGGCTTGGATTCGAACCAAAATAGGTAGCTCCAAAGACTACCGTCCTACCATTAGACGACCCGGCATTGAACATAAATTTCTTCTATCCACCCCGATATTCTTCTGTTTAAAGCACTACTTTTTCTAATCCTGATTCTTAATAAACCATGATAATTTTCCTCGGTATTTCTTCTGTAAACTCTTGCTTTGTGCTTCTTGTAGTATATTTTATCAAAGTTTTCTATTAAATATCCAGTCGCATTAGACCAGAATACTTTGATTTTTTCAATATTATGTTGATGGTTTTCGTGAATATATATTGAAAACTGTATATTCTTGTTTGGAATTTTTAAGCAAATATCAAGCCATTTTAGGAATATTCTTATCATTAACGGATCTGAATTACAAAAAATTACACTTTGACCAGGCTTATATTCTTTATCTTTTGCTCCTTCAGCCCAATAAAGCATAATGCCCATTAACCACAAATCTCTTGCATCTATTCTTTTAATTCTCTTTTTAATTTCCAAGTGTGCCTGTTTCTTAATTGATTTTGTTGTAGAAAGTCTCCAATTTCTCCTACTTTGACCGCCTCTTTGAATAGCTAATAATTTTTTTTCAGTGAGTCTTTGCGTTTGTTCTCTGGAGAGTTCTACGGATCTAAGCCACAATGATAGTGTTGATTTTGCTACAGGTATTCTTTGGAGTATTTCCGAATATGATAATCCTTCGCGTCTTAAACTAATTGCTTCCTCTTTTAGTCGTCCTTTCATATGAACAAAGGCTATAGTATCTAGTATACATAACTCTTGTTCGAACATCAAAGTTCACTTTCTATTTCTTTATGATCCGACAACAATTATTTTACAAAATAAACAAGTGTTCCTGATTTTGCTTCCTCGTTAACTTTGATTGCAACTTCCTGCCCTTTTTTGCCCGCGCTAATTTGTTCGTGCTCAAGTTGCATTGATTCGATTACTTGCTCAAATTCTTTTTCGCCGTGGACGAATTTTACTTTGTCCCCAACCTTCAAAGCTTTATCAAGTTTTACTACCGCAACGCCAATTTTGTCGAAGTAGTGGATAACTTTCCCTACCAAATCTTTATCTGCCATAAGTCTCACCTCCTTATGCCCTTAGGATTTTGGATTAAGGGTCTGTTTGTATGATACCAAAATAACCTTCAGGCTTCAATAAAGAGGAAAAATCGTGTAGAATAAATCTTTGTGAAGAAAATTATATTTTTGCTGGTTGTTTTGGGGATTTTAGTTCTGACCGGTTTTTTAGCCAATAATATTTATTCACAAGCCTCTGGCAATAAATCTTCGCTTGTCTCCCCGATTCCGAATTTCCTCACGATTCTTGCCAATAAGGAAGTTTCAACGCTTAATTTATGGCTGCCGTCTTTAAAAAATCGGATTTCCGCTAATTTACAATCGCCAAACATTACTGCCAAGTCTGCTTTAGTTTTTGATACGACGACTAAAGAAGTGCTCTATTCTAAAAATCCCACCGAAAGATTGCCGATGGCATCGCTAACCAAAATTATGACCGTGATTGTGGCTTTGGAAAACAAAAAGAAAGACGATACCTATGTTGTTAGTAAAGATGATTTAGTGGGTGAAGATTCAATGGGTTTGGATGCCGGCGAAAGGCTTTCTCTGGAAGAATTGATGTACGGAATGATGTTGCATAGCGCAAATGATGCGGCCGAAGTGCTGGCCAATAATTTTCCGGGTGGGAGAAGCGCTTTTATCCAGGCGATGAATAATAAAGTAAAATCGCTTGGATTAACGGATACGCATTTTACTAATCCGACCGGACTGGAGGGCGATGGCAAACAATATACAACCGCTTATGATCTAACCGTGATGACGGAATATACGTTGACGAATTTTCCTTTGTTCGCTCAAGTAGTTTCGACCTTCGATTATAATATTCCCCAAACCGCTACTCACAAAGCTTTTTATCTGGAAAACGAAACTAATTTATTAACCAGCTATCCGGGAGTTAAGGGCGTTAAGGACGGTTACACGCCGGAGGCGGGTTTGTGTTTGGTGACATATTTAGATTACGGCGGACATAAGATTATCGGTGTTGTTTTAGGCAGCGGTGACAGGCGCGGTGAAATGATTGAGCTTTTGGATTATTCTTTAAAATCCCTCGGTATCACCCCGCCCCCGCACGGTTGATTATATTTACTTCTTAAGGTAAAATTGTAGATACGTTAGTCTCGACCGCTGTTCCCGCTTGTCGGGGTCGAGTCTATACGCGCCGCGGTGGTGAAATGGTATACACGAGGGCCTTAAGAGCCTTTGCCTTTAATCGGGCGTGAGAGTTCGACTCTCTCCCGCGGCACCCCTTACATTTTTTCGGGGAATAGCTCAGTTGGTAGAGCGCGCGGTTTGGGACCGTGAGGTCGGAGGTTCGAGTCCTCTTTCCCCGACCAATTAACTTTAGTATATATAATAGTATAGGCTTGCGGGTGTAGTTCAGCGGTAGAACATCTGCTTTCCAAGCAGAATGTCGTGGGTTCGAGTCCCATCGCCCGCTCCAGACGGGGCACCTTGTTCATCAAAGTGTCGAATATATTGATATAGCGGGCTAATCGTAGAATATAATGTAGTATTTCTTTTGATTCTTTGTTAGCTTCAAAAAAGTTTTCCGGGGACGGGACTCGAACTCGACCTCATAGTCCTTAAATTATTTTCTCACCAATTGAGGACAGGCTCCAATCACCTCAGGATTCCTAAGAAGAACTGTCCTGTCTGTAGTATATGCAAGTCCTTTATTAGGATTATTCTCAAAGCCTAAATACATAACTTCAACTCCTCTTTGTTTAAGTTCTTTAACCGCCGGTTGCAAGTCAGAATCGGAGCTACAAAGAATAGCCGTTTTAAGCTCTCCGTCACAAGCTAAAGAAACTAAATCTACTGCGATTCTTACATCAACACCTTTTTCTCTAAAAACAAGTTTATCTCCGACTTTTTGAGCCCTAACATTTCCAGCTAGTATAAACTCATAACCGTGTTTTACGAGATTATTTCTTAGTTTTCTTTGAAAGCTGATTAACTCTTCCGATTTCTTTCTCGTTTCAGGATGAGAATGTAATTTTGCAGCGTAGAATATTTTTCTTGAGATATTAAGTCCCTTAAGCGCTTCTTTTAATAATTTGCTTACATCTATTACGGCCAGGTCTATTTTATTCTTATCAATTCCTTGATTTCTTAAAACTTCTTCAATTTTATTGATAAAATTTTCGCCATCAATAAAAAGAATTGTTTTTGACATATAGAGCTATTATCTATCTAAAATTAATGAAAGTAAACATTAAAAAACCTCAGCGGACTTTGCAGTACTGGCTGAGGCGTTAATATATATATATTACACTACTCAACCCTTATATGTCAAGATGTAGGTGTTTGATACGCTTCTATTAAGTTGGTAAAATGTAATAGTATTTAAGAGAGCAGGATTTCGGAATAATTTGCGTCTTCCGCTCAAAAATTTAATGAACCCACGCCAGGAAAATATTTGCCGATTCCCAGAAACCGTAGAGTCCCAAGCCGATAAACGCCAATCCTCCGGCGATGAGGACAATAGGATGTTTTACCACTTCAACGGTTTTTTCCGGAAATGCAAATAGCCCGATAGTTAAAAGCATATGCCCGAGTAAAATGCCCAACGAAAATCCAAACACATTGATTAAAGTAAATAAAGGAATATAGCCGGCGAAGTCGTCCAGTCCCAAAACAAAAGGAATTGTCAGTGAAAAGACGATTAGGTTTATAAACGATAATTTCTTGGTTTTGGTTAGATTTAAATTCGGCACTACGAATTTCAGGATTGGCCGGAAAAGCCTGTTGACGATATTCAACTGGTCTTGCAAAAGCGAAACCGGCATTTTCAGTTTGATAAAGCTTTGGTGCTGTTTTAAAAATTCTTCAAAACTTTCTTGCGCCATGCGAAGCAACACAACGGCCGCGATAAAAATCATGATTATCATCAGCGGCGGAATAGCTTTGAAGACGGTCCAGATGATCAAAATTAAGAAAGTGCCGAAACCATTGCCGACTGCGGTTCCGAGCTCTATCGCGATGCGTTTTTTCCAACCCGGATTTGTCTTCATCAAATTTCCGGTAAAAATGGCAAAATCAATGGCGGTTTTTAAATAGATAATGATGCCGAATAAGACTTCACGTCTTCGGAAGTCTAAAATAATCGGCTGGCCAACGTTAAAAGACGAAAGAATAAGCAATAGTCCGTAAAGTAAAGTTGACAGCCCGAGGAAGGTTAAAAAAGTCAGAAAAATCGGGAATGCCTGTTCAATTAAGAGTTTTTTGAGCTTTTTATTCATGTTGATAAATTCTCCAAAGATTATACAACAAAAATAAATTTTTGTTTTGCGCTGTTTTTTGCTAAAATACAGTTATGGCAACGTCAAATGTTGCTTGAGGCCCGGTAGCTCAACGGATAGAGCGAGTGCGTTCTAAGCACCAGGTTGGGGGTTCGATTCCCTCCCGGGTCACTTTGAAAATGAAAATTGCTATTTTAGGCGGAAGATTCGATCCGCCCCACATCGGACATTTTTTAGTCGCCAAACAGGTTCTAGATTTAAGAAAAGATATCGACAAAGTTTTGTTTGTCCCCGCGTTTCAGCACCAATGGAAGTTAATTATTGCCAGTCCTAAAGATAGAATTGCAATGCTGCAATCTTTTTTGGAGTCGGGCATGGAGATTTCCGACATTGAAATAAAGCGGGGCGGAATAAGTTACAGCATTGACACGGTTAGAGAAATCAAAAAACAGACGGGCGCGGAGATTTTTTGGATTGTCGGGTCGGATATTCTATCTGAATTTCACCGTTGGAAAAATGTTGACGATTTGCTAAAGTTAGCAACTTTTTTGGTTTTTCCCAGAGACCCGCCTGCTCTGCCAAAAATAATTCCGCAGGGTTTTGAAGTGGTTTCCTCGCCAAAACTTTTAACCACCAATTTTTCCTCGACCGCCATCCGCGAGAAAATTAAAAATGGCGAACCCATTAAATATCTTGTGCCCGAAGGCGTT
>Ga0187878_1000152_pt1 | contig 84593 bp, 78 predicted proteins | sample June2016WEW_17_1_FD_132979 | JGI IMG/M metagenome (GOLD analysis project Ga0187878, IMG submission 132979) | Peatland microbial communities from SPRUCE experiment site at the Marcell Experimental Forest, Minnesota, USA - June2016WEW_17_150 | ecosystem: Environmental > Terrestrial > Soil >... | reverse complement strand
TGCCCTACTCGTCGTCGACTTCACCGAGACCGCACAGAGGGAGGTTCGTTATGAGGATTACACTTGGAAACTCGCCACGACGCCATCAGCGGAGTTGAAGTATCTCGGCGTCGCCATCTATGGCCCAAAGAAGCTAGTAAACAAGCTCGTGGGGAACTAGCCTCTGCTACGCTAACCATGCTTCTTCTTGATCATCTCGGGACGCGCGAGTAGAGCCTCCTGCTTACCTCGAGGCCGTCCCAGCCAACTGATATGTACCTGCTCTCGTATAGCCCTGATCTTCTGACCCGATCCAAGTAATCCTCCATGGCTCGGGGAAATGAACCTACATTGTCGGCTACAACTACGCTGTCGAAGTGTAGCTTTGGCTCTATGAGATTGAGGTATCTTCCATACTCGTCCTTCTCTGCGTCCACGAAGGCAAAGTCAATTGGACCCACAACTCCCGGGATCAATTCGAGAGCATCTCCTACTAGAACATTCACTCTTTCCGTGAGTCCAGCCTTCTTTATATTAGCCTCAGCCTCCCGCGCCAACGCTCGATTTACCTCTATCGTAGTTAGGTGAGAGTTGTCGAGCATGTGGCTTGCGATCACTATAGCTGAGTATCCTATGTTCGCCCCGACCTCTAATGCTTGCCGCGGTTTCAATTCCCCTACTATCTTCGCGATTATCCTCGCCTTCTCCGCTCCAATTATTGGAAGCCATCTCCTCGAAGCCTGCCTCTCTATATCTTTGAGGATCCCTTCAAGGTCTATCATGATTATAAATTCGGATTCGAAGGCTAAAAACTACTGGGCTTTGGGATGTCAGTCTGGTGCGATGCGTTCTGCTGCATCAAGTATCGCCTCGATGATCGCGACGTAGCCCGTGCAGCGGCACATGTTTCCCTCGATGGCGGTCTTGATCTCCTCCTCCGTGGGATTTCTGTTGTCGCTGAGTAGTGCGTAGGCGCTAAGAAGCATTCCAGGTGTGCAGAATCCACATTGGACGGCGCCGTTCTCCATGAAGGCTTCCTGTAACTCCTTCATAAGGGGATTGTCGACGAGACCCTCGACGGTGCAGACATGACGTCCTTCGACTTGGGGAGCGAGTATTAGGCATGAAGTCATGGGATAGCCGTCGACCAAAACGGTGCATGCGCCACACTCACCCTGTTCGCAGCCCTTCTTCACGCTCTTCACACCAAGCTCTACGCGTAGCATGTCGAGTAGAGTCATCGTTGCAGGTGCTTCGAAGTAAACACCGACGCCGTTAAGCTCAAAATTCACTATTACAGGTCACCTCCGGTGCGCCGCCAGGCCTCGCGCATGGCGCGCTTTACTAGGACAGCCGTCATGTCTTTGCGATATTCAGCTGTACCCCTAACGTCGTCGATTGGTTTTGCAACTTCAGCACAAGCTGCTGCAGCCGCTTCGACTAGATCCTCACCCATATTCTTACCCCTGATCATGTTTTCAACACTCGGGGTTCGTATAGGTGTAGGTGCGACGCTCCCCAAGGCTATTCTTACTTCCTTGAGCTTCTCGCCGTCTTTCTCAACATAGACTGCTGCATTAACAACACTTAGAGTGAAGCCCTTACGTCTCCCTATACGCTGGAAGCTACTCCCTGCCCCCTTCACAACGGGGAACCTGAGCCCAGCAAGTATCTCATTTGGCTCTAAGACCGTCATCTTGGGACCTTTGAAAAACTCCTGTAAGGGTATCCAGTGACCCTCCTCTAGGCTACATATGTGGGCCTCAGCATCATGTACGAGGAGAGGTGGCGCGGAGTCTGCGGCTGGAGACGCGTTGCAGAGGTTACCGCCTATTGTGCCCCTATTCCTGATCTGGACACTGCCGATCCATCGCGCAGCATCGTGGAGCGCTGGTGCTACATCCTCGATGACCTTAGACGCCAGTATCTGGGAGTGGGTCGTAGTTGGCCCTATGAAGATCTTGCCATCCTCTTCTTCGACACCATTGAGTTCCTCAATGAGGCCAAGGTCGATGAGGTGAACCGGTTTCGAGCCGAGGTCTCTAAACAAGGGAACTATATCGGTTCCACCAGCGATAGGAGTAGCTAGCTCAAGCGTTGACATCATCTCCAGCACCCCTACTAATGTGGGTGGGCGTAATAGATCGAATCCAGTGAACGGCTTCAACACTTACCCGCCTCCTTCAGCGCCTTGTGCATTCGATCCGGTGTGATGGGGATTGTATTAAATCTGAGACCAGTAGCGTGATGGATGGCGTTGACGATGGCGGGGACTATGCTGATGATGCTGGGCTCCCCGACTCCCTTCGCGCCAAAGGCAGCGTACTTGTATGCCTCCTCAACGAGAATAGTGTCATCTATCTCGGGGGTGTCGAGGGCGGAGGGGATGACATAGTCCTTGAATCCTGTAGTGGTAATTACGCCATCTTTAATCTGGAGGTTCTCCATTATTGCGAAGCCGACACCCTGGCTAATAGCGCCATGAATCTGGCCATCCACGATGAGGGGATCGATCGCTTTCCCAACATCCATAGCGGGCCATATCTTTGTCACTTCTATCTGACCTGTCTCGGTGTCTACCTCGACCTCCGCAACCGATGCGGCGAAGGTGTAGACGGCATAGTTGTGGCCGAGGCCGGTCTCTGGGTCGAAGAATCGACGTGGTGAGGTATAGAAGCCATAGCTGCCGGGGTTTTCTCCTCGGATGTGCATTTGCTCAGCGATCTCAGCGAAGGGGATCTTCGTTGAGGGTTTCTTCTTGTTGTAAGCTTGGCTGTCACGTAGCTCGACCTGCGCCTCTGGGCAGTCGAGCATGTCGGCGGCTACACGTACCATTCGCTCGCGGATGTTGATAGCTGCGTCAGCGGCAGCGGTGCCTCCCATCATGAGGCCCCGGCTCCCGTGTGTAGGTTTAGAGTCGGGGGTCGTGTCTGTGTCAGGTTGCTCTATTTTAATGGTGTCTATTCTGGCACCGATGATTTCAGCGACTATCTTAGCATGGCCGAATGGGCTGCCCTGCCCTATCTCACAGATGCCTGTGCGGTAGGTGAGGCTGCCATCCTCGTGTATCATGAGGGCTGCAGCGCTCCAGTCGGGTGTGCTCCTGCTAGTGCTGTTACCATGGTAAGCGCAGCCGACACCCCAACCACGAACCTTCGTTCCTACACGGACTGGCTCCCTATGCTTTGCCCACTCCGAGGCTGCTGCGACGCCTTCAAGGCACTTATCGATCCCGACACTGTTATCGAGGAGCTGGTCGCAAGTAGTATGTGATCCTACCCTTAGAATATTCTTCATCCTGAATTCGACGGGGTCCATTTTGAGCTCATAGGCTAGCCTATCGACCTGTTGCTCTGCTGCGAAGTGGAGTGCGAGGTTACCGAAGCCTCGGAAGCTGCCACCATAGACCTTGTTAGTGTAGACTGCTCGACCGTCGACAGCTACGTTTGGGACTTCATAGGGGCCGCATGCGTGAGCAGTCTGTCTCCATAACCAGAATGGTGCTCTGTTTGCGTAGGCGCCTACTTCGAGAGTGATGTCGACTTCGACTGCGGTGATCTTCCCGTTCCTGTCAGCACCTGACTTATACTTGAATCGGACCGGGAAACGTTTCGGAGTCACCGCGACAACTTCGCTTCGATCCATTATATAGACTGCGGGTCTCCCTGTCTTCACAGCTGCGACCGCGGCGTAGGCACTTATTAGTGGCCCAGTGTCGTCCTTCTTCCCAAAGGCACCACCTGTTAGTGCCTGTATGACTCTCACCTGGTTGAGCTTCCATCCAAGGACCCGAGCCACTTTCTCCCTTACCAGATGTGGGCTTTGCATGCAGGCGATGATTGTGACCTTGCCGACACCCTCTGGAAAGGCGTAGGCGGCTTCGGGCTCTAGGCACATATGCTCCTGATAAGGTGACCAATAGGTGTCCTCAACAACGACATCAGCCTCCTTCCAGCCCTTCACCATGTCACCCTTCCTGATCTTCGTGGTGATGGCGATGTTGTTGTCCTTGTGTATGATTGGCGCCCCATCCGCAATGGCGGCGTCTATATCCAGGACAGCGGTTAGTGGCTCATACTCGATTATGATCGCATCAGCTGCTGTCTGGGCGGTCACATCGTCCGGGGCACAGACGAGAGCTATGGGGTCTCCGACATAGTGTACCTTTACATCATTAAGGAACGCCTGCTCCGGGAGAGCGTACCCTATCTCGTTTTCACCGGGGACATCCCTAGCGGTGAGTATGGCAATGACACCCGGCACTCGTAGAGCCGCTGACGTGTCTACCCTCTTCAGTAGGGCATGGGGCACGGTACTCCTCACGACCTTAACAACCATCGTTTCCTTCGGGACGTAGTCGGAGGTGAACTTTGCCTTCCCGAGAAGTTTGTCGAGGGCGTCGGAACGTACCGTATTCCTCCCCACAACCAGGTAATCATCTCTGTGGAGGAGGTCGCTAAGGATTCTGTCGTATTCCATGGGCGCCAACCGCATAGTAGGAAGCAGCGATGGTATATTTAGAGTCTACAGCTTTGAGCAGCCACGAATTATTCTTAGAAGGGCGTCCGTATCACCAGCCTCAAGGCTGAAAACCCTTGCAGCACTTTCTTTCACGAGGTCAATGACCTCATTGACTTTGTCGTCCCGACAGAGGTAGACAGCTATGCCTCCGCGTTTTAATGCGTCAGCGACCATGATGGCCCCTGAATAGATCCCCTTATGTTGCGACTCGAGTCTGCCATATTCGTCCACGAATACAACGACACCATCTCTCATTTCCTTTGCAGCCCTGGTTAGGGCTAGGTTCGCGGAATTGAGACCCTTCTTCGAGAAGACGAAGTGGGAGTTATCGTACGACTCCCATATCTCCCCCGATATCTTATCAACCGGTTTCACGAGGTGCATGGTCTCGCCAGTGTCGAGCTCCAGGAGGTCGTAGCTTGGATAATCACCTCCGTCGAGGACCCGCATACTCAGTATTCCCATGACCTTCAATCCGTCAGCACTAGCTCTCTCAGCTGCGTCTATGGCTGTAGTAGTCTTCCCACCCCCTATAGGAGCATGAAGGATCACGGCGCAGTGCATCTCGAACAGTCCGGTATCCTAGCGCAGAGGATAAGAACCCAGCGCCCGATAGATTCTAGAAGGTACATGGACGGCTACGCCCGGAGCAAGATTATCTGCACCATCGGTCCTGCGAGTAGGAGGCCTGACATCCTAAGGGAAATGACTGCAGCTGGAATGGATGTCGCGAGGGTTAACTTGAGTCACGGGAGCCTTGATGAACATAGAAACACGATCAGGGTTATCAGGAGCCTTGGGACAGTAGCTGTCCTAGTCGACCTCCCCGGCCCAAAAATAAGACTCGGGGAACTTAAGGAGCCTATCCAGTTAAAGACTGGAGATGACGTCAGATTCACGACAGAAAATGTAATCGGCGAGGGTCTCACACTCCCAGTGAACTATAACAAGCTCCCCGTCGAGGTCCACCCTGGTGGTCACATCTTCATCAACGACGGTCTAATTGAGTTGGACATACTCAAAATTGATAGCGACTTCAAGGGATTCGAAGCGAAGGTAGTGAGCGGAGGTGAAATCAGCAGCCACAAAGGGGTTAACGCCCCAGGAGCAAGCCTTAGCATACATCCACCCACCGAGCAGGACCTGAAAGGAATAGAGTTTGGCATTCAGGTCGATGCAGACTGGTTCGCTGCTTCATTCATCAGGAGCAGGAAGGATGTCGAAACCGTAAAGGAGGCCATCAAGGATGCGGATGGTGACCAACCGGTTATAAGTAAGATCGAGCACGGGGAGGCCATCACAAATATCGATGAGATCATAGACGCTAGTGACGGGATCATGGTCGCGCGTGGCGACCTCGGCATCGAGGTCGCCCCTTGGGATATCCCATTGCTCCAGAAGAAGATTATTACAAAGTGCAACCAGACAGGCAAGCCAGTCATTGTTGCTACGCAGATGCTGGAGTCTATGGTTGAGAACCCCCGACCCACAAGGGCAGAGGCGAGTGATGTCGCCAACGCAATCCTCGACGGCGCCGACGCGGTGATGCTCAGCGAGGAAACGGCGACAGGCCTCCACCCAGTTGAGGCTGTCAGGGTCATGGAGAGTATCAGCAGGGTCGTCGAGGCAGGAGGGACACTAAGAAGGGTTCAAAGCCTCAGGGAGGGGCAGCCCATACCCGAGATTATTGGTAGCCTAGCCTCTCAGGCTGTGGAGTCCGTGAAGCCAGCTGCTATCTTTACTGTCACGCGTAGCGGCTTCACAACACTCATGGTTAGCAAATATCGTCCATCAGCCCGAATCCTCGCTGTTGTCCGAGAGGCGAAAATAGCCAGGAGAACACGGCTCTACTGGGGGGTTGAACCTCTCGACATACAGTGGAGCGACGACAGGGACGAGCTAATTGTCAGAGCCGTTAACAGAGCGCTGAGGGAAGGGATAATTAGGGAACCAGACATCGTTATGGTGGTTTCTGGCTCCACCCTTGAGGCACCTGGACGTACTAGTACCCTAGAGATACTAAGGGTCCGTGACATTCTATACCACGCGGGGAGGAAGGACTAATGCTCGTTGGTTTGATATCAGATACCCATGATAACGTCTCAAAGATCGGTGAAGTAATTCACCGACTCAACGAACTCGAAATCGACCTCGTCCTCCATGCTGGGGACTACATAAGCCCATTCACGGCTAAGCCATACACCGAGTTAAATGCGAAGATGATAGGAGTTTATGGAAACAACTGTGCCGAGAAGGAGAAGCTAAGGGAGGTCTACGCCGCAGTTGGGAAGGAGATCGTGGGTGACTTCGCCGAGGTCGAAGCCGGCGGTAAGAGTATTGCCTTACTCCATGGCCACGATACGGTCCTACTGCGCTCAATCATTGAACACGGTAGCTACGACGTCGTTGTGCATGGACACGATCATAAGGCAAAAGTGGATAATAGTAACACCACCTTCGTAGTAAACCCAGGTGAGGTCTGCGGATACGTCACGGGGAGGAGCAGCTTCGCCGTACTCGAAACAGGAGCTCTCGAAGCGAAGATAATCGACATCTAGAAGTGGCTCACGATGATCAGGAAAGCGTTCGTAATGAGAGTCTACCCCGGTTGTGAGGCGGAGTACGAGAAGAGACATAAACCCATCTGGCCCGAGCTCGAGGAGACTCTGAAGAACCATGGCGTCTCTACCTACTCCATCTTTCTCCACCCATCGACGCGGCAGCTATTTGCTTACATCGAGTTCCAGAACGAGGCTGAGTGGGATGCTATATCAAAAACACCGGTCTGCAGGAACTGGTGGGCTCATATGCGCGAATTGACGCCCTCAAACCAGGATAACAGCCCCATCTCCGATGAGCTGAGAGAGGTCTTCCACATCGAGAAACCCTAAGCATATAGGAGTCTGTAAAACTCCTCCACTGAATCGCGAACATACTTCTCGTCTACTTTGCCGAGGGAAGAGTCCGTCTCGAAGATCCGCTTGGGGATTCTCAGCTCCTTCGCTTTGAATCCCTCCCTCTCCTTGAAATGGTTCTTCTCCCTGAGTATCTCCATACCTATTCCTTCCAGGGCCTCGGAAGTTATCTTATGCCCCGCCGTAGTGAGAGCCTTAGCGACCGTTTCCTTATCGTAGATACCCCTCGCAAAGAAGCAGACGACGAGACCGCTTAGCACCTGGCGCCAAGCCTCCTCCTTAAGCAGCTTCGCAGCTACGACCTTCGCGTCTGCGAGCTTTTCCTTGAGGGCAGCCTGGTCTATACTATACCCAGCGGAGTCAAGGTGGCTATGGCGGCTACCCGTGAGGTGACCGATATGGCTGACCGGCCCCGTATGGTAACCAGGCATCTCATTACCCCCGAAGGCGAGGGCGAACTCTTCACCACCGTAGCGCTTCGAGGCAAAGTCAACACCTCTTGCTAGCGCTAAGTAGAACTCATTCGGCTGCTTAACAATATACTCGATGGCCTTCGCATAGGCGGGCTCGTCCCCAAACTTCAGCGTAAGCCCGAGGGTCTCATTCTGCGTTATTAACCCCTTATCCTGTGCCTCAGTGGCCCACGCCAAAACCACGCCGGTGCTCATAGCATCAAGCCCCCATATCTCAACATCATCTATGAGGTGGAGCATTGCCTTCTCATCGAAGACACCGACCATAGAACCCAGACCGTAGATTAGTTCGTAGTCGTAGGGTATCATTGTGGTCTTGTAGAAGTAGGGCTCCTTATTGTAGGGCTCGCGGAGTGCGGCGATGTGGATGCAAGCAACTGGGCAATGAGCACATGCGACGCGTCGCCCTAAGTAGTTCTCAGCGAGGTTCTCCCCTGATATGTGCTCCGCCTCTGGGGAGGTCGTCATCTTGAGGTTCATGGTTGGTAGCCCCTTCTGTAGGTTTAGAGGCATGATGTTCGAAGCGGTTCCGATGTCATGATACTTCTTCATAATCGGCGATTCGACGGCTCGCTTATAGATGTCATCGTACGTCTCTCGATAGAATTTTTTATTACTGACATCGAAGCCGTGGTTGCCGGAGACTGTGACCGCCTTGAGCTTTTTACTACCGAAAACGGCGCCGAGGCCGAGGCGCCCAAAGTGGCGGTATGTCTCCGTGATGACGCTTGCGTACCTGACGAGATGCTCGCCTGCTCCACCAATCCTCATGATTGTACGTGTCCCGGCGCCAGTTTCCAGCTCCCTAATTATCCTGCCTGTGGTGACGCTGCTTGCGATTCCCCAGATACCCGATGCGTCTCGAAACTGTACACCCTTGTCGTCTATGGAGAGGTAGACGGGTGTATCACTGGCGCCTCTGATCAATATAGCACCATACCCCGCGGACCTTATCGCCACAGCACTGCGCCCACCTGCGTGGCTCTCACCCAGGTTTCCAGTCAGCGGCGACTTGAACATCGCCACCGTTTTCGAAGCGAGGGGGTAGAGCCCGACGAGAGGACCCACAGCGAAGACGATGGGATTATCCGGGCCCAGGGGGTCAGCTCCTACGGGGCAGTACTCCTTAAGCAGATTAATTGCTACACCTGAGCCACCAATATAATACTGGAAAAGATCGGTGCGGTCCTCTACTGTGAATCGTCGGGCCGATAAATCAGCTATCAAGACGCGCGTTGGGAGTCTCAAAGCTGCTCAGACTCCTTCATCGCCAGCACCTCATGTGGGCAATAGTCAACGCAGTAGCCACAGTGAACGCAGATATCGGGTTTGTTCGCCTCGTCGTCCCAGAAAACGGCGTGAACTGGACAAACCTCTGAGCATCGGTGGCAGCCTATACACTTCCTTGCCTTGAGGACGACGCCGCCACCCCTGCGCTGCTCGAGAGCATCGACGGGACACACCTTCATGCAAGGGGGATCAGGGCAGGCCCTGCAGGCCACTACTACGAAGCCTCTCTCGAAGCCCCCCACGGAGCGAACCCTGATCGCTGACTTTGCCAGCCCACCCTCGCCATAGCGCCTGTTGCAGGCGAACATGCATAGCTGGCAACCAACACATCTGTCAGCATCTACCACGGTGAGCCTCGTCATCGATCAATGCTGATGCTGCTTGTTATTCTAGTTTCTTATTTAATCGAGGAAAAAAGAAAGAGTCTATACCTTTACGCCACAGAAGCGTTGGAGGACAAGTTCCTGTACCCTCGCAGCATCCATTACGGTGTCTAGGTCCACCCACTCGACAGCTGCATGGGCGCCGTCCCCTGCGGGGCCGTAGGCGACCGCAGGAATGCCTTTGCTCCAGATTATTTGGGTGTCGAGCCACCCTGAGCCGCCCGTGAAGGCAGGGGTGAGCTTTATAGCCTCCTTGCTGCAGGTGACTATTGTCTGGCAGATTTCCGAAGTCTCTGGGACATCCATAGAGCCGCGGTAGAAGATGATCTCGTAGCTCGCGCTGAACTTGGGGTCCTTGTCTGCGATTCCCTTTAGGAGTTTCTCCATCTCATTCTCGACGTCCTTCTTCTCCTCCCCTGGGATGAGGCGCCTCTCGATCTGTAGGAGACACTTATCGGGATAGGTGCTTAACCCGAGGCCACCCTTGATAGTGCCTGCGTGAACGCTGGCTGGTCCTACGAGGAAGTGCTTCTTCTTCTGCAACTTGGTGCCGAGTGTCTCGAGACCCATGAGGACCTTCCCCATCTCTGTGATGGCATCGACACCAACATGCCACATACTTCCGTGGGCAGCGAGTCCCTTCGTATCGACGTCGATCCAGGCGAAGCCTTTGTGGCACCTCTCTATCTGAAGGGCGCTGGGCTCACCCACAATGGCTGCATCGACACGGGTCTTCTCCATAACCCTTTCTGTACCGATGCTTGCGTACTCTTCGTCGCAGACAGCGGCGATGACGACGTCGCCCAGGAGCTGGGTACCAGAGTCGACGTTGGCTTTGAGCGCAGCGAGGCTGGCGACGAGGCCGCCCTTCATATCGAATGTGCCCCGCCCATACATCTTGCCGTCCTTCACCACTGGTTTGAGGGGGTCGATGGTCATGTAGTCGTAACCGACCGTGTCGATGTGGCCATTGAGCATAAGGCTCCTCCCTCCGCCTACGCCCTTGAGTGTGCCTACTGCGTTGCATCGGTTTTTCTCAATCTTGTCCACCTTGGCTTTCAAACCTAAGGCCTTGAGCCACTGGGCGACGTACTCAGCTATCTCTGTCTCGCCTTTAGCTCCCGGGACGAGGGATGGGTTAACCGAGTCTATCTTAACGAGCTCCTTGAGCAGCTCAATAGCTGCTTTCTCGTCTACTGTTGATTGGAACATGTGTAGATAGACGTGGTTTTATCGGTTAAAAGAGTGGAGGTGACGTCTCTAGTGAGCTAGGGGTCTAACCCAACCCCCGTAGACAGGATGGCGGCTGCAGATGACCTCGATGAAGGCTGGGCTCCCCTTCTCGTTCTCCTTTAGAGCGTCTTTCAGTGCAGGCGCGATATGGTCCGGCTTCTCAACTCTGGTGGAGTGCATCCCAAGGGCATCTGCCATCTGCGCTGTCTTATAGACATCCTGCTTCGTCACCTCGCAGGCGTATGGTGTATGGCCACCCCCCCAGAATCCGGGACCATAGCCGCTAAAGCCTCCGTTATTTATGTGAATTGTCGTAATTCCCATCCCATGGCGGATGAGTGCCTCGTAGTCCCCCATCTGGTAGCTAACGCCTGCGTCTCCTGTGATGCTTATAACCTGCCTCTTTGGGTAGGCGAGTTTCGCACCCATGGCGGCGCCTAGGCCGAAGCCAAGTGTGGAGACATTACCCCACGCCATAAAGCCGTGCTCCGTGACAGCGTCGTAGATTGTGGTGAGCTGGTCGCGAGTGTTCCCTGACTCATGGGTGACGACGCTGTTTGTCGGGTCGACGGTCCTAATGATCTCTGCATAGACTCTATAGGGGTTAATGGGAGTCTCGTTTGACTCCATAAGGGGGCGATACTTGTTCATCTTAGCTTCCTTAGCGACGGCTACCTCAGCCTCTACTCCTTGCCTCGGTTTGACACCATGCCTCTCTGCCTCCGCTATCATTTGGCGGAGCACGAGCCTCGCATCGCCCACGATGGCGTGGTCCATCCTCGTCGCCCTGTTTAGGTCCTGCTCATCAATGGTGCACTGGACTATAGTTTTCCCCTTCACTGGGAGTTCGTGGCCGAAGGAGGTCGTGCCGAGGCTTGTACCTATCGCGAAGATGAGGTCTGAACCCATCAGCCATCTCTCAGCCGGAACATCGCGGACGCCTAGGCTGAGTGGATGGTTCTCAGGGAAGCAGCTCTTCCCCATGAGCGTTGTGAGGACGGGGATGCCGGTCATCTCCGCGAATTGCTTTAGCTCAGCACAAGCGTCACCGAAGAAGATGCCCTGCCCAGCATAGATCATAGGATTCTTAGCATGGAGAATCGCCTCAACCGCGATCTTTACGTCGTGGGGGTCGCCGGAGGGTCTCCACCCCTTAACCGGTGTGTATGGGTGCTCACCTGGGTCGTAATCCTCGAGACCACGCGGGAGCTGAAGCATGACGGGGCTGGGGCGTCCGCTCCTCAGTTGGGTGTAGGCGCGGCGTACGAACTCGGGAACGCGCCGCCCCTGGTTGATGAAGCCACTCCACTTAGTAATACTACGAAACCCGTCCTCAATGTTGAACCTCTCCCTAGCGGCGACCTCGTTCGGGACGCCGTCGGTTAAGCAGAGGAGGGGAGAGGAGTCCTCATAAGCCTGTGCGAGGGCACCGTACGCCATCTCGGTACCAGCGGCATTAAGTCCACCCATAACAGCGGAGACGCCAATCTTTTTCCCATTCGTCGCCCTACTGTAAGCATCAGCAACTGCTACCGCGAACCTCTCAGTCCTTACCATCATTAGTGGCATCCCCTCCTCACCGCAGGCATTCACGAAGATGTTCGTCGGGAAAGTACAGACCCATTCGGTACCCTCCTCGCGGAGGATTTTAACTAGCCCATTAACGGCCTTGACCAATTCAGAACACTGATTCAAAAATGGGCTCTGGGTGTAAAAATTGTGCGGCTACATCTCACGTAGTCGCTTGATGCGTTCATCTATCGGTGGGTGAGTGGCGAAGAGGTCGAGTCCCCTTTTATTTGGGTCCGAGATGAAGAGCGGGCTGACCGCCTGATCGACCTTCATCCTACCCTGATTGAGGTTCTTAATCTTCTCCAGTGCCGAAGCCAGGCCTTCAGGGTTGCGAGTGAGCTCGGCTCCCCCCGCGTCAGCTAGGAACTCCCTGCGTCGACTGACGGCTAGTTCAATTAATGTAGTGGCGATGGGGGCGAGGATAGCGAGTAGTAAGCCTACAACTAGTATTACTATCTGTAAGCCGCCACCGCCATCCCTGCTCCTACCCCGACCGCGGCTTTGAGAAGCCCCAGTGACGCCTGCAAACCAAGCCCACTGAAGGATGACGTGGCTGAGAATCGAGACAAGCCCTACGAGCACCGCTATGTAGGTCATGAACTCAACGTCCCTATTCCTGACGTGGCTCATCTCATGGGCCACGACGCCCTCCAGCTCCTCCCTGTTGAGCTGATTGATCGCCCCCGTGTTTACGGCGATGCTCGCATGTTGGGGGTCCTTCCCCGTGGAGAAGGCGTTGATGTCTGGGTTGTCTATGACGTAGACCTTTGGCGGAGGCACACCTGCTGCGATTGCGAGGCCCTCCGCGATGTTGTTGAGATATGTGAACTCGGGTCCTTCGGCTGGACGAGCGTGTGTCGAAGCCAGTACGACCTTATCACCATACTGGTAGCTGCTCCAAGTGTAGATTACAATAATGATTACGCTGAATGGAAGCACAAAGATTAGCGCATCTGGCGCAAACATTAAAGCGAATATGTAGATGATACCGAATAGGAACAGAGACACAAGTATCGCTAGAAGGAGGCTGTCTCTCCTGTTCCTCCTCTGCTCGTCCCAAAAGGTCCTATGCGCCATTAGAACTGTACCTTCGGTACCTGCCTCTCGCCCTCAGGTATGTTAAGGAACTCATGCTTGCTGCGGCCGCCCGCGAACCATGCGCCAGGTATCGTTGTAATGATGTTGTTGAAGTTCAGCACGCTGGTGTTGTAGAACTGGCGTGCATAAGCGATCTTGTCCTCGATTCCCTGTAGTTGTTCCTGTAGTAGTTTGAAGTTCTCGTTTGCCTTGAGTTGTGGATATGCCTCAGCCACAGCGAATAATTGGCGGAGGGTCGAAGTCAGCATATTGCTGGCGTCCATCCTCTCCTGAGGCGTTCCCTGAATCATGCCCGCTCTTGCTTGTGCGACCTGCTCAAAGATCTCTTTCTCATGAGCGGCGTATCCCTTTACGGTCTCTACGAGGTTAGGGACTAGATCGTACCGTTTCTTCAACTGGACGTCGATCTGGCTCCAAGCCTCATCGATCTGGTTCTCGTACCGCCTTATCCTGTTGTAGTACGAGAAGTAGAGCCCTACGAGTATCAGGACGATGACTACGATCGCCCCGATTAATCCCATAGTGAATATGTCCATTTAACTTCCCTAGAGAAGGGGGATAATACATCCCTAAAAGGGTATTGAAAACAAGGATATTTAGACCGACCCAGCAGGAGTGCACTAATAGATGATGATAGGTACATCCTATTTTTAGTGTGTAGGTCTCTATGGCCATCTTCAATCGAATATGTCAACGAAGAAAGCGCAATTATATGCAAGAATAAACACATAGGAGATTAGAAAATATGTGGCTGTAGTGGATTAGGGGTGCTCAAGCTGGAAGTGGACAATCTTCTTCCCTTTCTTCGCCTCCTCTAAGCGAAGCTCCACGAGATGTCCGATCTCCGCTGTGCTCTTCACGTGAGTGCCAAAGCAGAAAGTCGAGGCGTAGGAGCCTATGTCGACGATACGTAGTCTATCCACACTTCTCGGTATCTTCTGGAGGAAGCTAATCTTTCGGGGGTCGCCAGAGGCGTCGATCTTTGCACGGTCCTCATAATAGACTCGAACTAGCACATCTTCCTCAATTATCTCGTCAAAGCGGCGGTGGATGTTTTCAATTTGTTCGATTGTTAGGTTTGATGGCTGATACTCTAGTTTCTCTAGGTTGCTGAATACCTTTGGGGGCTCACCGATGGACTCAATGAGGCCTGTGAGGAGGTGCTCAGCGGAGTGGCGCCTCATATTCCAACTCCGAGTTGGCCAGTCTATGACGCCTCGGACTTTAGTACCTGTAGGCATATCTGCATTTAAATAATGAAATATCTCGGACCCTCTCTTCACAACCTTTGAGACTAGGGCCACTCCGCCAGAGTAGTTAAGGACACCAACGTCACAGGGCTGACCACCTGAGTCAGGATAGAATGCAGTTCTATCAAGGACGACGAACTTAGGTCCCGCCTTGACGACTATAGCGTTGAACTCAGTTAGGTGGCTATCGTCTGCATAGAGGGGGACGCTGTTGAAGCTCACGTCCTTTATACTGTTGAACCCTCGATTGAGTTTTGCGTCGCGTCAGGTGGGGATGAACTTCTGAATTCGCTGTCCTTCGAGGACCTCACCGACGTATAGGGCGCCGTGGCTATCTTTCCAGACGCAGTGAGGTGCGACAAACTGGCCTGGGATGAAGCTCTTCTCCCCTCCAAGGCGTGCGAGGACCTCGCCTCTCTTGTTTAGGATACTCACTCGGTGAGTGAGTTCTGCAGTATAGACGCGTCCTCTGTTGTCAAAGTAGATGTCGCAGGGTCTTAGAAGGTTTCCCCACTCCTCGATGTACTCCCCCTCGGGTGTGAATATCTGGATACGGTTGTTCTGACGATCCGCTACGTAAACCTTGTTGTCATCAACCCAAATTCCGTGTGGGAGGTTGAATTGCCCCGGGCCATTTCCAGGTTCTCCCCAACTCTGGATCAACTCACCTTGTGCTGTAAATCGGTGGACATTGTTATTGCCATAGCCATCACTGATATAGAGATCACCATTTGGGGCCTGTGCGAGGTCCGTGGGCTTGTTGAAGGGCTTCCCAGGGGGAGCAGGTTTGTCCTCGGTGCCGAGCTTGAAGACTAACTCCCCATCCTTTGCAAACTTGCGGACAGTATGGTCGCCGCTGTCAACGCAGTAGAAGCTATCCTCCTTATCTATGTAGGCACCATGGGCATTGGAGAAGATGCCTTCACCCCAGCTCTCTATGAACGCACCCTCCCTGCTAAAGACGATAATGGGATGGTCACCCCGACACAAGACAAGGACCCTGTCAGTAGAATCTACAGCTACACCAGCAACTTGTGTGTATACCCAACCTACGGGTAGCTTCCCCCAGCCTTCTACGACCTCATATTCAAGACCCTGCCTAATCATGCATATCAGGGTGATAGTTGTCTCGGGCTACTTGACACCTGTGCTATGTTTCTTCCTCAAAGTGGGAGCCATCGCAGAGTGGAAGGGACTCAGACCTACCGCATCGACATAGTGTGACGCGATTTCGTCTCTCATAGACATAGCCATCTGAGGCCTCTATTTTGACCCCACCCATGACCCAGAGGGGGCCCGCTATGCCATCCTGATCCTCAATCACAGCTATGCCAGCCTCGAGAGTGGGTTCAAACGGTTTTCCCTTCTTATCCCACTCGACAAGGCGTCCAGAGGGGCAGTCCGCTGCCTCCTGTATCGCCATCGATTTATACTCTGATGTGTCGCTGTTGATTGTTAGGTTCCAAATATTGCCAGCACGCGTACAAAAGCCAGCGCCAACACAAAGCTCCCTCTTATCGGTGAGCTTGAGCTCTGGGCCTTCGTAGACCTTCACTCCCTTGAGGTAAAGGGACCGATCCGCGGTTTCCGAACCCTCGAAGTTGTTCTTCGTATGTGAACCGTCGCAATATGGTTTGTTTTTAGACTTCCCGCAGCGGCAGAGGAGGTAGTTCTCATTCTGTGGGTAAGTTTCCACTCTCCGCCACATGAGGGGGATTCCTTCTGTGTCAGCGTCGATGACCATCTTTGTTAGTGGGAGGCTACCCATTACCTGGTAGGGCCCACCCTTGGTAACCTTAATGCTGCCCTTCCCTGCCATGAGTAGCGTCCCGGAGTCGCGGAAGATGAAGGTTTCACCATATTACGATGGCAAAAAGGACTATCATTATGGTAAATTAGATGATTATCAGAGAAATTAAGGGATCTTAAGGTTTGATCTCCAGAAACTGCTCGACTAGCTTCTGGTTTACGATGCTGTAGAAAACCCACTTCCCCTCTTTTCTACTCTGAATGAGGTTCGCTTCCTCAAGGATCTTGAGGTGATGACTAGTCGTTGGCTGGGTCATGGATAGAGCGGTGATGAGTTCGCAGACGCACATCTCGCGTTTCTGGAGGAGGTTGAGCATCTTTTGCCGGGTCTCATCGCCCAGGGCCTTGTAGAACTTGCCCCGCTTCCTCGCATTAACGGGGTTCATGTCACCCCTAGCGAGATCCCTAAGTTGAGATGCGTACTCCTTTACGTTTACACAGTTGCATTTTCCAGAGGAAACAAGCCTCTCTAAGGACTCATCGTTTTTAGACACGAAAACTATATATTGAAACGAATTTAAATATGTTTAGTAAATTTACTCCTCTATTCGCTTCGCAATGGAATAGAGAGCACCCTTTAACTGTGGAGTGTATTATAAAGATTGGGTTAGTCATGGCTGTAGCTCCTGTTGAGAGAAAGAAGGTTAAGAAGCCTAGAAAGTACCTTGAGAAGAAGATTCTAAGAGGGGGACCGCCAAAAAATATGAAACGGCGTTAGGAACTCGAAGCTATATAGGAGAATTAGGCGCTGCCCCAGTTTTTACAAAGTCGCGCGCACTTCAGGTAGCCCTTAGTGTTTCTTAATGAATGCGATTTGTTAATTAGTTGATATCTAAGAGAAAATTAGAGAATGAATATCGAAAAAGATAGAAAAAGAGACCCTTTGGGGAGGTTAAATTAAAGGTTGGTTATTACCCCGTGTGGTCATCGTCTTCTCAGCTTCCTGTACAAAAAGACGAAGACTCCAGCTGCTACCACGAGAAGTATAATTCCATATATGCTTAAGGAGGAAGCAACGTTGACGGTCACCCTTATAGATTGTTGAGCGGTCTCCACCTCATTCGATGATGCGGTTATTTGTACTAAGTAGTCCTGAGCAGCGGTCCCACTCGGGGGGGTTATCGTAAGTATAAAGTTTGCCTTTGAGTTGGTGTTTAGTGTAGTTACTTTAATTGGTGTCGCCGTCACATTCCAGCCGCTGGGGTAGGTTAGTGCGAGTTGGAGGTTGTTTAGGGCTGAGTAGCCAGTGTTTGTCAGAGTGATGGCCTCGGAATAGGATGAACCGGCGTTCGTAGCGAAGTAAAGAGAATCGACTGTCATAGTTAGTCCAAACGAGCCACCTATACTGGCATTTAGTGTTATCTTTCCGCTACTATAGTCACCCTGTGCGGTCACTATAAATGAGTTAGAATTTTGAGTGCTGCTGAGGGCTGGTGTCACCTCTAGAATAACCGATTCGGACGACTGCGCCTCAATGAGTATCGAATTAATCTGTTTTCCATCACTTGTGAGGAAAGCAACGGTCCAACCACTTGGAACTCCTTCCGCCTTGAGGCCGACTAGTTGCGTCGCTCCTGGGTTTGAGATCGTTAATGGATAATCGGTGGCTTTCCCGAGTGCGATCGTCTGGGACGGATATTTCGAGGTCACTGTCAACCCCGCGCTAACGTTACTTACAGTTATAGTCAGTGGTAGTGACGTCACGATTCCGTTGGCTGAAGCTTTGAGAGTTATGGCGTAGTCGCCTGAAGTAGAGTTGTTGGGCACATTACCGGTCACCTGAAGATCCACAGATTCGCCCGCATTAAGTGATATGGAACTGACCTTCTCGTTTTTGTCGTTCTCAGTGTAGAGACTCCAGCCACTTGGACCGTTAAGATCGATGTTGAAGGTCTGCGTGTAATAATAGGGGTTTTTCAAAGTGACTGCAAAGGCAAAGACATCACTTGGCATCACTACCTTACCAAGGTATGTGCTACTGAGCACACTACCTTCGGCCTCAATCACCTTGAGATGAACGATGTTGTCTGTTTCGAGGTTCCCGATGACTTTTATGGTGAGGTCTGAATCGGTCGCATTGAGTGGAGCGGTTACATCGACATTCACTGACAAGCTCCCAGAGGCAGGGACATATACACTCTGCACCTGTTGGTCGTCCTGATTCAGAATGGTAGTGGTGTAGCCGATTCCGGAGATTGCTATGATTGAAACGGTCTCAGCATCTCCAGCGTTCTTAATAGTCACGGGGACCTTCAGCGTCTCGCCATCATGCACCTCGATAGTAGATGATGTCACCTGCACACTAATACTATCACTTAAAGTAATCTTGTTCGCGTCATACGTGAACTCCGTCGCTGCGTTGAGATTCACATTTAAGGTTCCTGTCTGGTACCCGGGTTTACTGAGGGTTATCGAGTATGAGGCCCTATCGAGGCTTAGGGTGAACGCCCCATTGGTGTCGGTTGTTCCAGTCTTAACATATTGACCCGGAAGGTTGCTACTAATCACAAGATTCGTTGTCGAGTAGACGGTTAATGTGACCCCACTCACAGGGTTCCCCTCGGAGTCGATCACAGTACCCGTCACCGTGTAACTAGTGTCTGAATGCACAATCATTAGGGGAGCAGACAGCACTCCCAACAGCATTAACAGAGCCAAAACGCGTGTAAATATACTAGTTTTCTTTTCAGACATGTTAATTCACCGGATCTCCTGGCGTGTGAATATCACGTAGGAAGCAGCAAAGATGGCGATGAGTAAACCGACAAAGTAGATTAAGCTTGGAAGAGAGGTCATCAGAGCTGTCGTGACATTCACTGAGATTACCGTCGGTGAGCCGCTACTGAATTGAAGCTGGCTCGTCGTAAGTATCGAGTTCACGATATTCTCGTAGGCAGTTGATGGTGAGAGACCTGAGATTATGGCTCTTATGGTTGTGAATCCAGCCTGTGTAGCAAAGCTTGGTCTACCATTTGTGACACTAAACCTGACAGGGTATAGTATCTGACCTATGAGGTAACCTATGTTTGGTATTAGCTGAATTGAGGCTAGCCATACTATCATTGCTGCGAGCAGGGAGGTAGAGGGTAGAGGTAGTACTATCGAGAGAAGCAGTCCTATAGCTAGGAAAATTGCCATGTACACAATTGTTACCCCGAAGAAGATGAGGAGACGAATAACTGTGTCCATAGTTAATGCGAGCCCGGTTACTGAGATGAAGACACCCATCCCTGCGAGGAATGTTATTACTGCTACGAGGGCGACCGCGATGAGACCACCCAGATACTTTCCATATACTATTGAGTCGCGGTAGATCGGGTAGGAAAGTAGAGTCTTCAATGAACCTTTCTGTCGTTCGTTGTTAATAGTGTCGAAGCTTATAGCGATGGCTAAGACGCCACCTACAAGACTGAAGTTTGTGATCATGCTGCTAAGGGACCTTGATAAACTCTGAGCGGAACCAAATTCCCCGAAACCACCCCCACCACCTGGTCTCGTGGCGTTACCGGTTGTTATAGAAGTCGTTGAGCTCTGCGAACTGCTGTAGCTTATACCACCCTCGAAGGTTGATACGAGTACAACTATCAGTAGTGTGGCAAAGATGAGTAGGAACTTCTTTTCTCCTATTATGTCGAGGAACTCCTTTTTCGCCATGGTGAAGAGTCCGGCCATCTTAGACAACCCCCTGGTATCGGAGGAAGACCTGCTCAAAATCCTCCCCTTCAGTGGCATCCACCTGCTTACGAAGCTCCGGGATCGTGCCGAGGCCAGCTATCGTACCATTCTTCATGATTGCGACTCTGTCGCATAGTTTGTTGATTTCATAGAGTACATGGGTGGTGAAAATTATCGTCATTCCTTTTTCCTTAGAGAGCATTCTGATAAGTTCCCTAAAGTCTCGTGTGCCTTCGGGGTCGATTCCCTGCGTAGGCTCGTCTAGTATGAGTATCTTCGGATCTCTCACCAATGATTGTGCTATGCCAAGCCTCTGCTTCATTCCTCTTGAATAGGCTCCGACCTTGACACCCTTTTTATCACTGAGACCGACCAAATTGAGTAGTTTCTCTATCCTCTCTTTGGCGACGTTGAGTGGTACCTCAGCTAACTCGGCGTAGAAGCTGAGGTTCTGTCTTGCGTTCAAGTTTTCGTAGAAGCCAGCTCCTTCGGGTAGAAGACCAACGTTTCTCCTCGCCTGGAGCGGTTCCTTTATGATGTCAGCTCCGTTTACAATGGCTGTCCCCTCCGTTGGTGGGATCAGCCCTATTAGCATTAGAATCGTGGTCGTCTTTCCTGCACCGTTAGGTCCGAGGAGCCCGAATATTTCGCCCTCCTCGACGTTGTATGTCACGTGATCGACAGCCATTAGGTCACCGTATTTCTTCGTGAGGTTCTTTACTTCTATTACAGCGGTCAACGCTCTTACCTCCTAAGCCATTTAGTAGCTATGGATGCATGTGTAGAAAGGAATATAAAGGTTTTTATCTGCCCTAGTAATTACTAGGGCTGATAGTAGGATGTCTAATGATAGTTATTCTCCTTCCGGGTACAAGCCAGACGCCAAAGACCTTGAGGCTATACTCGGCCCACTCGAAGCAGACGTCCTGAGCGAAGTATATGAGATGGGAAAACCCGTTAGAGTGCGTGAAGTTTTTGAGAAGATGAAGAGCGAGAGAAAGATCGCCTACACTACAGTCATGTCAACTATGAATACACTCTACGAGAAGGGCATTCTAGATAGGAAGGTCACTGAAGGAAGAGGTGGCTTATTATATGTGTACTGGCCGAAGATGAGCAGACCAGAGATAGAGCGATCGGCAGTGAAACATATAATGGATAGTCTTGTGAAGAATTTTGGTGAAGCTGTCACATCGTACCTCGTAGAAATGAAGACAATGGAATCTAATGAGAAGAAGGCGTAGTGGGTATGGATGTAGTTGATGAGCTCCTCAGAATCATTATGATGCCTCCGCTATTGCAGGTGGTTGTGACCTCTGCCGTTGTACTCGGCGTTACATATATTTTGATGAAGGTCCTACACCTGAACAACCCTCGGGTTAGGAGCTTCTACTTCTGCCTAGCGCTCATGATGCCGATTGTAATGTATGTGCTCTTCACACCCTCGGTCTGGATTACTAGGTTAATGGTCGAGCGTGGTTTTGCACCCTTTCCGGATGTACCTTCGATTGACTTCGTTAGGGTTGTTGAAGTGAATTATGTAGGGGTTGTCTGCATCATTGGTCTCATTTTCGGAACTGTAACATTTCTCATCTCAAACGTTTTCAGCATTTCGATAGTTAAACGACTGCAAGGCGTCTTTGAGGTTAAGGCTGATGAGGAGCCAAGTCTCTACGGTATCGTTGAGAAGGTAGCGAAGAAAATGGGGGTGACTACTCCTCGTATTGGATTAACTGAACATCTCCAACCAAACGCCTTCACAATAGGGAGGGGAAGAAATGCCATGGTTGTCTTCACCATGGGAATACTCAACACCCTCGATGTGAAAGAACTCGAGGCCGTTGCGGCCCACGAGCTTGCTCACATCAAGAACAGGGACTTTAGCATCATGGCAGTAGTTACGGCACTGAAGCTCGTATTCTTCTATAACCCCGTATCATACCTCGCTGCATCGATGGTATCGAGGGAGAGGGAGTACCTCGCAGACGAGGTTGGAGCCAAAGTTATGTCTCGAACGAGGCAACTCAAGAGTGCACTCATCAAGATTTCTAGTGTTAAGACTGATCAGAGATCGAATTTCATCACCGCATGGACTACTAGCCTCTTCGTCTACTCACAGATTACATCCCTGAAAGCAGCATTCACGGCTCACCCCAACCTCGACACGCGCCTCAGGCACATCGGGGGAAATACAAACTCGAGGGGGGACACTGCGAAGACAGTTGTCGTCGCCCTGCTCCTGGGGAGTACACTATTCCTCGCTGGGGGTTACATCTCACAGCCCATGAGACTCGTCGACCAGATCCTCTTTAGAGTTGACGAATCCTTCGGCTTGAGGCTGATGAGATTCCCGGATAGGGGAGGTCACCTTGAGGGCGCGGTCACTGGTGTACCGAGGGTGGTCCCACCAATCGAGGACATGATGGCTTACAAGGGGAAATCGATACCATCCCCTTAAAGAGGGACATCATGCTATTCTGCAGCGCAACATCTCCTTACTAAACACGCTGTCCGATTCACAGGCATCGCATCGTATGCAGGATGCCTCTTTTTGCCCAGATTGTAGCCTCTTGACGAGATCGGGTTCATTTATGAAGGGGCGACTCAAGCTGATGAGGTCAGCTATTCCTCTGTCGACTATGGCCTGCATAGCTAGTTTGGTTCTGAAGCCATTTACGAGTGAAAGAGGCTTCGGTCTCGTGGTTGCGCGTATCTTATCGCAGTGGCTAGCGAAGCTGGGCTCACTGAGTTCAGGGTCTTCGTGACGGGCGCGCTCCTTATACTTGTCTTCTTGGCCTATGCCGCCTCCGCTAACCTCGATCATGTCCATGCCTCTTATGGCCATTGCCTGGGCAACCTGCGCTGCCTCATCGACGGTGAAGCCATCTCTGCTGAAGTCGTCGCAGTTCATCTTCATCGATATGACTGCTTCTTGGCCGAGGCGTCCTCTCACATCCTCGTAGACCTCCTTGAGGAGGCGCATCCTGTTCTTGAGTTCGCCACCCCATTCGTCCGTTCGGGTGTTTGCGTGCTTGCTTAGAAACTCAGAGATGAGATAACCATGAGCCGCATGAAGCTGGACGCCATCGAAACCGGCGTCTATGGCTCTCTTAGCGCCTTCCCCGAACCTGTCGACGACCTCCCAGATCTCGCTCGTGCTCATTGCGCGTGCCTTCCACCCTTCCCCCTTATAGTCACTGGGTCCTATTCTCTCGCCTGCACTAGCTTGGTATCCACCAAAGTTAATTTGGGCAAGTATCGCACCGCCGTGGCGGTGAACCGCGTCTGTGAGCTCCTGGAGCTTGGGGACGACCTCGTCTCTGTGTATACCAGCCATCCCCTCATGAGCCTTCCCCCTAGCGTCAACGTAGAGATGGCCCTTGATTATGAGGCCCACTCCACCCTCAGAGAGGGCCTCGTACAGCTTTATGATCTCGGGGCGGATGACGCCATTCTCGTTAGCCCACGCGCTGGTAGTAGCGCTTCGGACGAACCGGTTTCTGATTTCCAGTTCGCCTATCTTATAGGGTTTGAAGAGCTCAATCATTGATGAGGGCTGATGCGTCGCCGTTTTTGAATGCATCGGGCACAGAACCTTTACACGCACTGGGTTAGATCTGTTTGGGTGATCTATTGTCAATTCCAAAGTTGAGGGATGGTGAGCAGAGAGTTTACTTTAAGGCGGGGGGCGAGTGGTGTTACCTCTGGACCCCAAATAAGTTCAGGGTCAGTGGAAAGACTCCGGTGATTATGCATAATCATGGCGCAGGTGGCTATGTGAGAGAAGGCTCAGCGGATTGGCCAGACACTGAATCTAAGGCCACCTTCTTGAAGGCGATTATGCAGAACGGGATAGTTGTTGCGGGTAGTAATGCTTGCGGGGACCATTGGGGTAACCCCTGCGCAGTAGCAGCAAACGCAGCTCTTCTGAAGGAGCTAGATATCACGCATGGACTTGACATGTCGAGGCTTGGCCTCATGGGAGGGGGACTCGGCGGGACGCTTGTGTGGAATTCCGTCCTAGGGCCTCTTGCAGGGCGGGTTAAGCTCGCTGCCGTCATCCAGGCGGTCGCTAACCTTGATGCAACGATAAAGGAGAAAAAGTTCCGGGATGTCACCCTCAAGGCTTACGGCTTCGCGCCGGATACTCCGGATGATGTCGCCTACAAAGTGATTCAGCCCAGCGATCCAATGCCAAAGCTGAAGGCTCTAAGGGGGGAAACGAACCTCCCTAAGGTTGCTATTTATCACGGGTCGAAAGACAATAACATCCCGGCGGAGACGAACGCTATACCTCTAGCTGAAGCGCTGCGCGCTGCGGGTGCTGAAGTCGAGCTTAATATTTTCCCAAATATACAGCACAATGTCTACTCAATGGGGAAGGATATGGAGGATAGGTTGAGAAGATTCTTCTCCAATCTATGATCATAAAAGTGATTAAGGAATCAAAGAGACAGCCGCGATGCTTTAATTGCTGAAGCGCGTGCCGTAAGAGAAGGCATTGATGAAAATTAACTCAACTTCAGCTTATCGTGGAATTTCTTCGTAAGCTTCTCCACCTTCGGTGTAATAACGTACTGAGAATAGGCGGCATCCCTGTTCCTCTCGTAATACTTTTGGTGGTATTCCTCGGCCGGGTAGAAGGCTCTGAAAGGCTCGACCTTAGTGACTATGGGATTGTTGAAAGTCTTCTTTTCAGTAAGTTCTCTTATGTATGTCTCTGCATCCATTCTCTGCTCCTCGGTGTTGTAGAAGATGACTGAGCGGTACTGTGTCCCAACATCTGCACCCTGCCTATTGAGAGCAGTAGGATCATGAGTGGCGAAGAATATCTCGAGAATCTGGCGGAAAGTGATCACAGAGGGGTCGTAGGTGATCTGGGTGACTTCGACGTGACCCGTTTTGCCTGTTGAGACCTGTTCGTATGATGGGTTTGGTATCTTACCCCCGCTATATCCGGGGAAGGCACTCGTGACACCCTTGAGTCGAGCGAAAACAGCTTCTGTACACCAGAAACACCCTCCCCCGAGTGTGATGGTTTCAATTCCGCTGCTCATGGGGTCCAGCGGGGAAGCCAGCTAAATATAGGTTACAAACCCCGTAGCACGCGCAAGATGGGATGGATAGCCCACGGCGTAGACACCAAGAGCAGCATCTTCGGACTCCACCAAGATATAACTGGGGTGAAGATGTAGGTCCTCACCGAGATTTACTTAATTTATTTCTTTTTTCTATCCACGACGCTTCTTCGCCGATTCTGTGAGGTAGTAATCTGGTAGGAAGTTTGGCTCTTGGTCGACACCTCCGAAGGGGATAGGTGTAGGTAGGAGGTGCTTCGTCTTCTCGAATCCATCAATAACGTCGTTAAGCAGGTTGTATGGTATTGTTATGGATATTTCCTGGTCCTGTACTATGCTAGACACGCGTTCTCCTCTACATGGGAAAGCAACTGCGGGTTTTCCAGTGACGTATGCTTGTGCCATTCCCTCGACACAAATACCATACTTAGCGCATGTTGTTATAGTGAAGCGTGGCTCCTCCGCGTAGACGTAACCCTGCACGAGTTTTAGGACCTGAAGAGGGTTTCCGTAGACTATTACCTGGTCGGGTTTCGTCTCCATTTTGTCTAGGGGGGCGAAGGCGATAGCTTTAATTTCATTGAAGTTTAGTCGAGGCAGCGTCTGGAACATGGCTTCGCATAGCTCGGGTGTCTTCCGGACACCATCCTTCTTCGCGATCTCCCCGTGCTCCATAGTGTCGTCGAATGGATATGCCCCAGTTACTAGAGCGCCTATGTTGCAGACCTGGTCCTCAGCTGTGGCGACTACCTTTCTTAGGTGATGACGCGCTTGGCCAACGAATTGACAGACATTGAGGGGCGCCTTGGGGCGGTAGTAGCCCAAATCAGCAAGCTCCCACTCCTTGTCGTCGTTCCATTCCTTGAAATATTTCACAGCCACTGGAGGAGTCTGCAGGCTCAGCATCCTCATGAGCCACTCATGTTGTTGACCCTGATTCATTTGGCTGTGTTTTGGCACCGCCCAATTTAACGATTTGTGGAGAAGGGATTAATGTGAAGTAACTATTTGCTAGCTCTTGCTCAATGAAATCTTGCTACGTATTCTATCAGCGGTGTCTGTTAGGTCGATTTTACCTCCTGGACCAAGGTTCTGTATTATGCCTCCCCCGTCCCCTCGGCGTCGGGGAATTATGTGGATGTGGACGTGCTGGATCTCCTGGCCACTACCTGGACCATTATTCACGCCAATCGTGGTTGCGTCTGCACTTACCGCTTCACGGATCGGTAGGAGGATCTTGTACAGGGCGGAGAAGAGAGCCTTAGTTTGATCAGGGGAGAGATCCTCTATTCTGGCGGCGTGTGCTCTAGGTACGAGGAGTGTATGTCCCGTCGCGACAGGGTGTGCATCGAGAAAAGCTACTGAGCTTGCGTCCTCGTAGACTAAATGGCTTGGTAGTCGCCTCTCTATTATTGAGCATATGAGGCATGTCATGGTTTTCTCTTTGGAGAGGGAGTTTATTGGTCTTATCCCAATGGGAGCGCTAGATGATCTAGGAAAGATTCGATCATTAGCCCTGATCTAGGTTGGGCGCATCAATTTTTGTGATTTCTGAAGATATTCCCATCGCTTTCTTTAAATTCTGCCTTTGCTCTCCTGACGCAACACCAGTATCGGTGGAAGATCCGAGTTTGCGTATACCGACGTTCGCTGATTTGAAGAGCGTATGGGAGGACACCTTAAAAGCCTCCATAGTGGCGCAGTTTCTCTGTTCGCTGGCATTCGGATTGATGGGCAGCTTCATGCCACTCTTCATCAACCACGACCTCGGCGAGTCCCTAGTTAATGCGACCTACTGGACGGGTGTCTCAAACCTCGCCTGGTACGGTGGTTTGGCCTTCACCGCGCCTGTCTGGGGATGGATATGTGATAAGGTCGGTACAAAGCGGGTACTCATCATCGTACTAATCGGGAATATAGCGACATATGCGGGAATGGCGTTCTCGCAGAATGTCACGCAGCTCGTTGCCCTCAGGATCATCCAGAGTCTATTTGGCGGTTTGAGTACCATACTCTTCGTAGTTGTTGGGATCGTCGCTTCTTCACAGGATCTTAAGAAGTATCTGGGTTATCAGATCGCTGCTTCCACGATCAGCAGCATCATCTCCCCGGGTTTAGGCGGTGCTATCGCAGTTGTTATCGGCTATCGTTGGACGATTTTTATGCAGGCCGTGGTCTTCGCGTCCATCTTCCCACTTATTCTTTTAATGAAGACTGCGAGGCCGGAAGGAAAGGGGAGAGATGTCTTCAGGCTTAGCGATATCCGAACACTGCTGCCAACAGCAGCGGCATTATTCTGTGCATACGCTGGCCTCAACTTTATCACGCCAGTAGTTCCATTCTTACTTTCGTCCCTTGGTGTGGCTTCGAAGGATCTCCTGACTTGGACGACGATTGCCACGATCGCGAATGGACTCGCGTACGCGGTGGCTACACCATTCCTGACGAAGTTGTCTTCGGGTAGGAGGATCACTGCGTTCCAGTTGGTTACGGCGGTGATGATAGAGGCAGCGGCATTCGCTTTCAGTCCCATAGTCTTCATAATCATGAGGGTCGGCATCGGTGTGGTCCAGGCCGGGTTGCCCCAGAACCTCCTCGGAGGTAATGTGGGGAGGACGGGTCAGGGCATGGGGCTTCTCAATACGGCACGTTACCTTGGGATGGCTCTGGGGATGTATGTGGCGCCCCTTATCTTAGAGTCGGGTGCGCCACCGATTAATATGTACTCGGTATTGGCGGCATCAGCCCTTTTCAGTGCGGTAGTGACCTATTTCTTCGTCAAGCCCGAGGACTGAGGAGTTTACAGGGTTAGAATCTAGGTCGATTTGAATTAGTACGTGGGGAGTAGCGACGGGGTCTTGCCGGAGATCGATGGTCGTTGCCCGGCTCGGGTCTTGGTCTTCGTTTGTTCTGGTAGTTTTTGTAGCACGTGGGACAGTAGGTGGGCTGGTTTGGAGGGGGGATAAAGGTTGGGGTGAAGGTTTTTCCGCATTTAGCGCATTTGGTTGCGGCGGGGGCCTCGGTATGTTTGTAGTCGATGATGAGGGGGGCTATACGAGTCTTAGTCATAGCCATTATTCTTTTTAAATCCTTGAGCTCGTCCGGTGCTGTGAGGCTTATGGATGTGCCCTCGGCGTCCATGCGGGCGGTTCTGCCTATTCTGTGGAAATAATTGACGGGGTCCTCGGGGATATTGTGGTTGATTATGTGAGTGACGTCGCGGATGTCGAGGCCTCTTGCGGCGACGTCTGTTGCTACCAGAATTCGTAGTTTTCCTGCGCGGAACTGCTCTGTGACGGAATCGCGCTGTGGCTGTGTTAGGCCGCCGTGTAGGGGTCTGGCGTCGTAGCCACGGTCATGTAACATCTTGGCTAGGCGCTGTGCGCCGCGTTGTGTGCGGGCGAAGATGATGGCGCGTTCTACGTTCTGGGTGTCGAGTATGACTGTCAGGGCCTGGAATTTGTCGCGGGGCTCAACTTCGACGAAGCGTTGCTTTATCTGGATGACGGCGATCTCGTCGCGGCTGACTATGATCTTGAGTGGATGGTGCATGAACTCCTTGCTGAGCTGGAGGACGTTGTTGTCTAATGTGGCGCTGAAGAGGCTAAGTTGTTTCTCCTTGGGGGTGTCGGCGAGTATTCGCCTTATGTCGGGTATGAAGCCCATGTCGAGCATTCGGTCAGCCTCATCTAGGACTGTGACGGTTACGTTTCGGAGGTTCAATGTACCCTGAGCGAGGTGGTCAAGGATGCGGCCGGGGGTGCCTACGACTATGTTTGTGCCATGTTTGAGGGCGCGTGTCTGGCGTTGTATGGGTTCGCCGCCGTAGATGGCTGTGGCCTTGATGCCGCTGTGTGCTGCGAGGGCGTTTAAGTGGTCAGCGATCTGGACTGCCAGCTCTCGGGTGGGGGCGAGCACTAGGCCCTGCACGGTCTTGAGTTTTGGGTCTATGCGCTCTATCATGGGTATGCCGAATGCGGCGGTCTTGCCCGTGCCTGTCTGTGCCTGTCCGAGGACATCTCTGCCGTCTAGGAGTGGTGCCATGGCCTCGGCCTGTATTGGTGTGGGTGTCTCCCAGCCCATGTCGGCTATGGCCTGCATGCTCTCTGGGGTGAGGTGTAGTTGGTCGAATGAGGTTATCTGCATGTTTTGGTCTCCTTTGTCACTGGAATTCGGCTTGTCGTTGTCGTGGCCTTCTGGGATTCGTGCCAAAACATGCGGGATTCTCTGGTGACTGGTGGAGTGGGTGGGTTGCTGGTTAAAAGGGTTTAGTTTTTCGTGGATGTCTCGCGTATAACCGGTTCTGTGAGACGCCGTGTTTAGCTTTAGCCTCCTTGAATTAGGGCATACGTTTGAGGAGTGCTGGGTGATATCGTTTGTATGTATATTGAATACAATCAACATTATACGCGACATCTAGCTTCTTAACTCTTGACAGTTTCAGAATGATCTCGATGATTAATGCATGAAGCATGCAATGTTACTGATTCTGATTTCATGTAGCGTGTGACTTCACCCACCTTCATCCTTTCGGAGATGTTCACGACTATTTTTTTAGACTCTGCTTTTGACCAGAGGGGGCGGCACCTTCCACTGTAATACACTCAGCTCAGCAGAAGGCTCCCGTTGTTGCTTTGCCAAAGGTTCCCATTGCTTTGCCGAAGGCCTTTCCAAAGGCTCCCGTTGCTTTGCCGAAGGCCTTTCCAAAGGCTCCCGTTGCTTTGCCGAAGGCTCCCGAAGCGCCTTGCCGAAGCCTTCCGAAGGCTCCCGTTGTTGATTACCGTTAGAAGACGCCCGTTGATTACCATTGACGCCCGTTGATGCCCGTTACGAAGTGTGGTTCGCTCCTGTAGTAAAGCCCTGTATAGACGTCCCTTCTGCACATCCTCTTGCACCGCTTCGGCTTCTCCTTCAACATCATTCCCTTCAATGCCTTCAACAACATCATCCATGGTGCCACTGGTTTTAACGGTGGGTAAGTCCACACCTTTGGTCTTCAGATACTCAATGTAATCAAATCGCCTTCGAGTCTTCCCACCCAATCAGGGAGCGTATCATCGGAATACTGGGCTCTGATCCAAGCTATGACCTCCGGTTTGATCTAAAGCCACGTTTGCGCGGTAATATGCATTGTTTCCTACCTAATCTAAATGGGTGATTCCTGAGAATGTACATTGTATAAAATCCACATTGTGCATATTTACAAGCCTTTGCGCCCTGTACATTCACCCTGCGTTTAAAGTATAGAAAAATACGATGTTGATTTCACGCATTGAACATCGTCCGATAGCTATTAATCTGCTCAAGCGATATCCAGATCGATGAATGGTAACCCACTCCGTTGGCTTGATGAGCCGAGCGCCGCGTTGAGGATGCTTCTCGAGATATCGGGGAAGGGACAGGGCATCAACGTCACCAGGTTATACGAGGTCATGGGTGCCCTCGGCGTTGGTAGGACCGCTGTTGACTCCTCGCGTCGATCCTTGATCGTGGCGGGGCTTACTGAGGAGGTTAAGATGAAAGGGGAGAAGGGGAAAACTCTTACAGTATTAATTTCTACGCCCCTAGGCTATGAGGTTGCTACGAAGATCAGGGAGATCCAGGAGATCATGGATAGGACAACAACAGACTCCTCCTAATGAGCTCGCGTGAAACCCAGATTGCCAAAAAAAGTGAGTAGGGTTCTGCACGCATTCACTCGTGGTAGTACGTTATGGGGCTAGGTGTACTTACCCCGCGCCGTGATTGGCCATACCGCTGCCACACGCCCACCTTTCACAACCAACATCTCATCATGTTGGTTGACACATGTGCAGCAGTGGCTCGGCGTCAGCTCCACCTTATCCCCCCACCCAAGTTTGCGTCTTTCTGGGTCTCCCATCTTGAACACTAGCGTGCAGTGCTCCTCACTCATACCAGCTCTCTCAAACCGTAATGGTTCCCCGGATATGCTCGCCAGCACTGCGGGTTTAGCATCCGGGTTACCACCACTCAGAGCCTTCAAACCCGCATCCGTTACCACACGATCCGGAAAGTTGTCGCTGATTACCGAAGCTAACACAGTCAGGCTATTCTTGAAATAAATCCCGTTGTTACTACTCCAGCCATAGCCACTCCCCTCCGGACCCGCCCCAAAGACGAAACTCCCGGGTTCAATCTCCGTAATACCAGGATACGACCCAGTCACCTCATATGTGTCTGTCGAACCAGCCGACACGATCTCAACAGGGATCCCAGCCGCCCGGATCATCTCAGCCGTGTCAACCGTCAGTTTATCCCTCTCAAGTGCCAGCTCCCTCTTCACAGGGTTCTCATACCCATATATCCCCCTGAATACCAGCCCAGGAAGCCTAACGATGTGCTTCGCGAGGTTCACGGTGGGCTGACCCGCTGCTGTCCCGCAGCGCCCGTGGCTCATCTCAATCACCACATGCTGCTTCACACCCCAACGCAGTGCCGCCTCATTGATCATATCAACCTCCATCACATTGTCGACACTAGTGAGCACCTTACCCTCACCCATCGCCACGTTAAACCCCACAAGCCGCTCAACCTTCCCTGGATCCGTAAACTCCTGACTCACCAGAATATTCCTATCCCCATACAATATCCCACTATTAAGAAGCACCTCAGCCTCACTCAGCTTCTGTGTCATCACACCGAGGGCTCCCGCGGAGATTAACCGGTTACAGATTGCGGCGGCCTTGAACGTCTTAGCGTGTGGACGAACGCCTACCCCCACTTTCCTCGCGAAGGTAAACATCTTTTCGACATTCCACTCGAACTTATCCAGATCCAACAACAATGCCGGAGTCGGAATCTCAGAAACAGAACGCCCAACCAACGACAATAGAGATCAAGGACCAGAGACTCGGAACATTAGTAAAACTTTCCATACCCTAGGTCTTAATTAAAAAGACCTCTTCCTCGTCTCGTATGCTTACGCCTTTACAACTGTTAATTTGTGTTCACCTTAAGGTTAATAGACGAATAAACTCATCATCACCCTATTCGACAAGACGTAATTCAGATTTGAGTCAAAGGACATTCCTGAGAATGTCAAGAAGCAGTACTATCAAGGTCACTCCCAACAAGACGTAACCAAAGATATCCCCGACCATTGGCTTGATGGAGAAGAACTCCAATGCCATCACTAGTAAAATGATGATAGCCTCAGAAAACAGACGACCCAAGTTAGCCATGAACAAAATGTATGTCCGAGTCGTCTTTTAAGCATTACAATAGTTGGATAAATTCATCATTGTTAATATGCTTAGGGTAATTTTCTTATCATCGGCTTAGATTTGTATGTTCTTTCTTATGTGCGCGTGAGGATATTCAGAGCCTAATAATATGAATAGCCTAGCGAATATATAACCCGAGATATAAGAAATACCCATGTCATCTGACGAGGAGACTCTCCAACAAATAATTAATGACGCAACTGATGAACTCCAGGCCCGCGAGAAGGCGAGGGACGAGGCCCTCGCTAGGGCAAGGAAGGCGCGCCAACTGAGCAAACAAGCCATCCTCCTCGACCACAATAAGGAACCTAACCGCGCTCAATCCAATCTAGATGAGGCTCGCCACCTCCTCGACGAGACGAAGCCCCACATTCAAGCTCACCCAGAACTCGATCAGTACGAGGAAGTCGAGGCAGCTCACGAAGAACACGCCGAGGCGACTATACTTCACTGTCTTCTCACCAAAGACAACTTCCCAACATTGGAGCAAGCTGCTGCCACGTCAACCCGATACATTCTAGGCCTTGGAGATGTTCCTGGAGAACTTCGCCGCGAGGCCCTCGACTCACTAAGAACCGGTGACCTCCAAAAAGCGGAGTATCAACTAAACAGGATGGAACAGATCTACCTCCACCTAGTTGCCATGGAGGATGCAAGCCTACTTAAAGGCCTGAGACGCAAACTCGATATCACACGTGGAGTCATTGAGGCAACGCGGAGTGAGGTTACAGCCGAGACAGGCCGAAGACGACTAAGCGACCAACTCAAAGAGCTGACAAAACGACCATAAACAGCCCAAACGTTTCCCTCAACCCTTATAAATATCCCCAACCAACCTCAACCAGCTAAAAGGGAAGAATGAGACTATTGTGTCAGATAGTCTAAGCCTAGAGATAGTAACCCACCTAGCGGAGACAAAATTTTGGAGGAACAAACCGTGACCACAGGCAAGATACAGTTATATGATACGATGACCCGCTCGAAGCGCCTCTTCGAGCCGTTAGAATCAGGAAAGGTCAAGATGTATGCCTGTGGGCCAACCGTCTACGGTGACCCACATATAGGTAACTTCAGGAGCTTCGTCTCTATAGACCTCCTCCGCCGCTGGCTCGAATATCGCGACTACGATGTCACCATGGTTATGAACATCACAGACATCGACGACAAGACGATACGCGACTCAGCTAAGGCTGGTGAGCCTATCAGGCTATTCACCCAGAGATACACACGCAGCTTCTTACACGGTCTAGACCTACTCAACATTCGCCGAGCCACAGCAAACCCACGCGCTACAGAATACATCCCCCAAATGATATCCTTCATTCAACAACTCGTCGAAAAGGGAGCAGCCTACATTGCAGAGGACGGTGTCTATTTCGACATAGACAAGTACCCAGACTATGGCTGCTTAAGCGGAATGGACCTCACACAATCTCAGACTACAGAGCGGATGTCAAAGGACGAATATGACAAAGAGTCAGCCCAGGACTTTGCACTGTGGAAGAGAAGCACGCAAGATGAACTTATACGAAGCGAATCAGAACCAGAACTAGCTTGGGATAGTCCTTGGGGTAAGGGTCGTCCCGGTTGGCATATAGAGTGCAGCGTGATGACACAGGACCTCCTCGGTGACACACTCGACATCCACGCCGGCGGTGAGGACCTAGTCTTCCCGCATCACACTAATGAGATAGCACAGAGTGAGACCCTTACTGGTAAGCAATTTGTTAGGTATTGGGTCCACATCCGTCACCTAATGATAAACGGAAGGAAGATGAGTAAGAGCCTCGGAAACTACATTGGCTTCGAAGAGGTCCTAGCAAAATATAGCCCCGACGCATTCCGATACTTTTACCTAGCCACCCATTACCGCCGACCTCTCGACTACACGGACGATGCGATGAAGAGCGCAGAGGGCTCAGCGAAAAGATTGGAGAACACCCTTGATCTCCTTGAAACTGCACAGAAAGCGGCAGACACGAACCTCGATCTCGGTCCACGTGAGCGAAGGGTTTTAGAAGACGTAGAGAAGCAGCGCGCTTCCTTCGAGACCGCTATGGACGACGATCTGGACAGCCACACAGCCATAGACGCCCTTCATGCCATGAGTGGGACCATAAACGATTACCTCACAACTACTCCAAATAAGGGGGTCACCCTCAGGGTGTACATGATATACCGTAAACTCCTTGATGCCCTTGGTCTCTTTGAAAAACGGGGTGGAGGAACGGACAAACTCACAGAGGACCTCATCAAGACGCTCATCGACTTACGCAATCATTACAGGAAGGACAAGAACTTCAAGGGTGCTGATGAAATCAGAAACAGACTAACCTCCTTGGGCGTCAGCCTCACTGACAATGCTGAGGGCACCACTTGGAAGATCTTGAAGTAGAGAGATCATCCCTAAACGCGCAGGCATCATTTCAAGCTACCGATGCGGATAAGTTAAAAAAAAGTGCAAAAAAAGATCTCGCTTAGCTACTCACCATCTTCTGAAGCATCATTGCCCCTGCCTCACGGACCTTTCCCACGAGTAGATCGAAGTCCTCTCTCTTACTCCTGTGGTTCACGACGCACACCCTCAAAGCTAATTTACCCCCGAGCTTTGTGTCGGAGATCATAGCGGCCCCCATCCCCATAAGCATCATCGGCAGCTTCGAATTCAACTCATTCAATACCTCATCGGATAATCCAGGAGATCTGTACCTGAAACAGACAACATTCGAAGCAACAGGCGCCATGAGTTCTAGCTCCTGAGTCGCCCCGATTAGACCCGCGAGGTACTTCGCCTGGTCACAATTCTGCTGAACCAGCCGCCCATACTTGTTTAACCCATGTTCCTTGATGCCCATCCAGACCTTCAGACTACGGAAGTACCTGCTAACCTGAAGACCATAGTCTGTCCTCATCTTCATCGTTGCGGCGTTACCAAAATAATCAGGGTGTTCAGCGAAGGTCTTGTAGTGATCCTCCTCTCGTCGGATAAGGGTACAGGCAATGTCGAAAGGCATGTACATCCACTTATGGAGATCGAAGGCGAGGGAGTCAGCCCTATCTATTCCCTTGACCAGGGGCTTGGTACTGCCCCCTATAGCGGCCCAAGCCCCGAAAGCACCATCAACATGGAACCAGAGACTCTCCCTCTGACATAAGTCCGCGAGAGCCAATAGATCATCGAAGGAGCCGGTGTTCGTCGTGCCAGCGTTACCCACAACGCAGAATGGCTGAAGCCCCGCCTCTTTATCCTTCCTGACCTCCTCCTCCAAAGCATTTACCTTGATACGATAATCGCCATCAACAGGTATCTTCCTGAAGTTCTCCTCCCCGAGACCGAGAAGCTGAACAGTCTTATCAATACAGACATGTGTCTCCGTCGAGCCATAGATGATCATAGTCTTCTGTGCAGCACCCTGCCCCTTCTTCCTGACATCAAATCCAGCCTTAGTGTTGCGAGCAACGGCTAGACCGAGGAGATTAGCCTCAGATCCGCCCCCCACAAGGAGTCCACTAGCCCCCTTTGGGAAGCCGAACACTCCTTTGAACCACTCAAGGACCTGCGTCTCCATTAGGACAGGCGCAAACGGGCCGCCGGGCATATTGAAGTTGATGCCCGTCGCGAGCATCTCAGCCAGCGCTCCCTGAGCCGTACCAGTGCCCACAACCCAACCCCAGAAACGTGAATGAGTGTTCAGCCCCATGTGGGTACCCAAAACACCTTCCTTGAAGTCCTCATACGCCTTCTCGATTCCCTCAGGCTCAAATGGTATAGGCTTCATGAAGGCAGCGGCCATCTGCTCATTGATAGGCATCGCTGGGGGCCTCTGTCTCACAGTGGCGAGGTGGTCTATCATGTCGTCCACCATCCGGTGGCCGAGCACCTTTAGCTCATCCCAGTCCTCTGGGTCTAGTGTCTCCTCAATTCGTCGCTCATCTACCATGAAATCACGATCTAATCAATGTTCGGGTAATTTATTAATCAGAGAGGTTAATCTCCGCACCTCCACAAGGCAACTTCATTAAAGCGTCTTGCGAAGATGTAACTATGGAAACTCCTCAGCTATACTTCCCGCGTGGATTCCTCCTCGGCACAGCAAGCGCCTCGTACCAGATAGAGGGTGCAGTCACAGAGGATGGCAGAGGCCAAAGCATCTGGGACACATTCAGTCACACACCAGGTAAGATCGAGGATGCAACAAACGGTGACAATGCCTGTGATCATTACCATCGCTACGAGGAGGACGTCGAACTTATGAAGAAATTAGGCGTCAATGCCTATAGGTTCAGCATATCATGGTCAAGGGTCCTCCCGAAGGGTAGGGGGAAGATAAACAACAAGGGGCTCCAGTTCTACAGTAACCTCGTTGACTCTCTAATAGACGCGGGGATTACCCCATTCGTTACCCTCTACCACTTCGACCTACCCCAAGCCCTCCAAGATGAGGGGGGAGGCTGGCTGAGACGAGGCATCGTGGATGACTTCGAGGCCTATGTAGACGCAGTTAGTGTGGAGCTTGGAGACCGAGTCAAGCACTGGGCTACGTTCAATGAGCCATGGGAACTCGCCTGGCAGGGTTACGTCACTGGTGAAGACGCTCCAGGACTAAGACTCGGTAACAACGCTGCTCTAAAGGCCAGCCACAATGCCCTACTCGCCCATGGCGCAGCCGTCAAGACCCTCAGAGATAACTCATCTAACTCAGAGATCGGTATAGTTCTACACCTCAACATGGTAGAGCCCGCCAGTGAACGCCCCGAAGATGTCGCCGCGGCACATAGATGGGAGCTCTGTCAAAACAGGTGGTACATAGACGCCCTTTACAGGGAGAGTTACCCCGCTGAGATGGTCAAACTATTCGGCAGCGAAGCACCCGAAGTCATCCCAGGTGATATGGAACAGATACAGGAGGGCATCGACTTTCTAGGCATAAACAACTACAGGAGGAGCGTCGTCGCAGCCGGAACCGACATGCCCCCCATCAACATGAAGAGGATGAGTCCCCCAGGAGAGTACACTGATATGGGCTGGGAGGTTCACCCCGAGGGAATCTACAAGATTCTCAAGTGGATCCACGCAAATTATCCGGTCCCACTCGTTTATGTCACGGAGAATGGCGCAGCATTCTCCGACAAAGTCTCATCAAAAGGTAAAGTCCACGATGATAAGCGTCTTTCCTACCTCAAAGAGCACATTAAGCAGGTCCACAGGGCGATGAGGGAGGGCGTACCAGTGAGGGGGTACTTCGCTTGGAGTACATTGGATAACTTCGAATGGGCCTACGGCTACAGTAAGCGCTTCGGTGTGATTCACGTCGACTTCGACATCCAGAAAAGGACGATAAAGGACAGCGGCTACTTCCTCTCAGAGGTGGCTAAGGGACTCAGGGGCTGAACTTGGGCGAAGAGGTCTAAACTTCTGTACCGAGCTCCGTAGGCTACTGCAGCAGATCCCAAACAAATTCTACACAAAAACATTAGAGCTTGCACTAGCCTTAGGCGACGAAGCCTCCTCTACCGCGATCCATGAGACCCTTCACTGCTTCGATTATCGCATGCGCAATCCCTCATCCTAGCCCACAAACTCGCAAAGACAGTGTTCCTCAAAATCATATTCATCTATTAGAGAACCTCACAACACATTGTCGCTGCCACCAACGCCATTCTGACTCAAATTGAACATGATTTCCCCAATCCAAGGATTTTAATCGCTGAGACCCCGATTCGGTTCGGGGCATCAGATGAGCAACTTGAGTATAGAGAAGGCTACCGCAGAGAAGTGGGTTGAGGGCAACGCAGCTGAGCTGGCTGAAATGAGTGATAAAATCTTCTCGTATGCCGAGCCAGGTCTACGTGAGTACAAATCTTCTAAACTACTTGTAGATTATCTGAGGAGGAACGACTTCGACGTAGAGGTCGGAGTATCTGGTATGCCAACAGCATTCAATTCAGAGTGGGGAGAGAAGGGCCCAGTAATAGGCTTCTTCGCCGAATACGATGCCACACCAGGCCACAGCCAGAAGGCAGTGCCATGGGAAGAACCCGCAGTACCCTACGGCGCTGGATTCACTGATGCCCACAACATGCTAGGCGTCGCCTCCTGTTTCGCCGCTGTAGCACTTAAAGAGTCATCCGAGCATCACAACCTGCCCGTCAAGATCAAGCTTCTGGGTACGCCCGCGGAGAAACTCTGCGTCGGGAAACCCTTCATGGCCCGCGATGGTCTTTTCGAGGGTATGGATGCTCTACTCGCCTGGCACCCAGGTGGCCCAACAAGCGTCCTCGGCGAAATCTGGCCACTCACTTACATGAGCATGGTATTCGAGTTTAAGGTCGAGTCTGCCTCCGGCGGCCAGAGCGGGGACGTGAGCTACCCCGGCGCCCTCGATGCAGCTGTCATCATGTACAATAACGTCAACATGATGAAGGAGCACATGCCAGCACTAATGCGCCGCGGAGGTAGCATCAACGAGTTCGTCATGACAGGCGGCCAGTGTACAGTCAGCACACCCGATTTTAGTCAGTTGGTCTACGCATGGAGGACAGAAAACTTACCCGACCAAGACGAAATAAGAAGGGTCATTGAGCGCTGCGCGCAGGGGGCAGCTATCGTGGCTGCCTGTAAGGTCGATCCCCGCCTGATAACCGCTGTGAGGACGGGCCTACCAAACACGACTATGACGAACATAGTCCTTGCAAACCTAAAGGAGCACGGTCCAAACAAGTATAATGATGAGGACAAAGCCTTCGCGAGGGAGATCCAGCGAAATCTGGGCATGAAGGAGACTGAGCAGCCCTACGACGTCTCCATTGTTGAGCCAGATAAGGCATACGGTGCATTTCACCCCGCCGATGACGTCAATGAGTTTACCTGGCATGCCCCAACTGCCCGCCTCTATGTGAGTAAAGCGATGGCTCCGGGATTCAGATATCCTCGCTGGGTCGAGTCAGCACTCTGTAGCATGGGAGCGACTCATCGCATGGGAGAAACAGCGGCAAGCGTCCTTGCTGCTAGCGCAATCGACCTCTTAAAGAGGCCCGAAGCGCTAAAGGCGGCGAAAACCGAGTTTGATAAGAGGCGTTCTGAGCACTGGGAGAAGCCGCTTATGCCAACTGGTCTCAAGCCTCCAGTGAGCCTGCACTGGCCGGAGTGGGTTAGTCGCCCAGGATCTGAGTGGTGGATACCTTCTCCAAGCTAGGTATGACAAAGTTTTTGCCGGTCGAACCCAAGTCACAAATGAAGTGTCCCAATTGAATCCCTACAATGATTATGGAAGACGCATTGAGGAACAGATACGCCCCGCTAGCTACACTCTTGCAATAAAGATGCTGAGGACCCCCGAAGATGTTCCGCAGGGAGCTGAGAGGCCAAAACGCGACTACGGAGCCTGTATGTCGACCTGTCAGTGCTTCTCTCTATCCCGAAAGTTCGGTAAAACCGTTGCCCAACTTTTCGAGGACATGTGGTGCCCAGAGCCCGTCATAGGTTTCGGCCTCGTCGAGCCCCCCAGCAATTTCCTGGCCGGCGAGACACGCTACCCGGATGGAGTCGCCTCGCTTGAGGCTGGTGCTAACTGGGCTCGCGAGATGCCAAGGCTCAAAGTCGGTGAGTACATAGGTGTAGTATCAGCGCCGTTAAAGACTGCGAGTTTCGAGCCCGACGCCGCGGTGATCTACTGCAACTCGGCCCAGCTACTAAAGCTACTACTCGGTATAGCATACAGGGATGGGAGGGACATCACAACCGTCCTCGGCGGACACTCAGCATGCGTCTACTCCGTTGTTCCAAGCCTTACAAAGAATGAGTGTCAGGTATCAGTCCCCTGTAGAGGTGACAGAGGATATGCAGGTGCCCAGGATGACGAGATGATCTTCACAGCCCCAAAGAGCAAGATAAGTGAACTCGCCTACGGCCTCGAGCAGAGGGGGACGAGTAGCCTCCCAACTAGGTTCACGATGTCTCCAGAGTACAAACTCTCAAAGGGCTACGCAGAGGCAGCACGCCGGATGGGTCAGAAACGAGCGGATGGCTCAGAGATAATTGGATTCGACGAGAAGGATCGTTTACTATCACTCCAGTATCGTTAAAAAAAGGCTAAGTGGATCTCGTGGAGGCCTCTGTTGAGGCCGAGTCCCCAGCCATTCCACTCTCTTCCTTAAACTGCATCTTGTAGAACGAAGAGTATAACCCACCGCTAGCCATCAGGACGAAATGGGATCCACGCTCCACGACCACACCATGATCGATCACCAATATTTCGTCGCAGAGCCTGATAGTTGACAGTCTGTGTGCGATGAGGATGGCCATCCTGTTCGCAAGAAGGGCCTTTAGCGCGTTCTGGATGACTAACTCAGTGTACGGGTCGATGCTTGATGTGGCCTCATCGAGTATGAGGAGATCTGGATCCATCAGTAGAGTCCTAGCGAAGCTGATGAGCTGCCTCTGCCCGATAGAGATGTTGCTCGACCCCTCCTTCAGGATGTAGTCGTATCCGCCTGGGAGCTTCATTATGAAGTCGTGAGCCCCAACCGACTTCGCAGCTGCCACGACCTCGTCGTCGCTCGATTCAGGCTTACCGAACCGGATGTTATCCCTGACGCTCATCGCGAATAGGAACGAGTCTTGGAGAACTATGCTCATATGGGCCCGCAGAGACTCCGTTGTGATATCCTTCATGTTATGCCCGTTGATGAGAACCTCACCTCCGAGCGGCATGTAGAACTTGGAGATTAAGTTGATGATCGTGCTCTTACCCGCCCCTGTTGGACCGACGAATGCCATCTTCTTGCCCTTCGAGAGGGTGAAGGAGATGTTCTTGAGCACTGGAATGTTCTTGTCGTATCCGAAGGTTACATCGTCGAACTCGACCTCCTCGATATGTTCTATATTGATAGCTGTTTCCTGAGAAGGCTCCTGTATCTCAACCGTTGTATCTATGAGGTCAAACATCCTCTCGATGGCGGACATAGAAGACTGGTACTGGTCCCACTGAGTTATGAGGTCGAGTAGAGGTTGGAAGTACTGGAACTGGTACTCTGTGAAAGCGACTAGTATACCAATCGTGATCTCTCCAGACATAGCCATTACTGCACCGAAGTAGAGGATCAAAATCGTCCCGATGATTCTCATTATAAGTAAAACGGGTTGGTACGAGCTTGAGATAGCAACTGTTCGTATACTTGTTCTGTATACCTTGTCCTGTGTATCTACGAAGCCTTTGGACGTCCTCTCCTCCTGAGTGAAGGCCTTGATAACCTTGATGCCCGATAGGTTCTCCTGGATCTTCGCTACCATGCCAGAGGTGTAAAGGAGAACCCTCCTGTAGTACTTCCTCGATATCTTCCCAAGGCTCCAAGCCAATATAACAGCAAACGGGAGAATTGATACAGCGATCAGCGCCAGTTTCGTGTTGATGAAGAATATAATCAGAAGAGAGCCGACTATCGACGACACGTCGAGCACTATCTGAGCCAACCCCTGCCTGATGAATATACGAACGACGTTCGCATCGTTCACCGGCCTCGATAGAATCCTGCCCAGCTCCCCCTCCGAGAAGTACCTGAGGGAGATCTGCTGGAGCTTTCTGATCATCTGGTCCCTCATCTTCGCGACGACGTTCTCGCCGACTATCCTCATCTGGTATATCTGGGTGTACTGTACTAGGTAGTGCGCCGCTGTGACAAATAGGAAGATCGGGATCCACCACATGAATCCTGAGAGGTCCTTAGGCGTGATAATATCGTCAATCACCACGAGGTGGAGATAGGGTATGGTGAGTGAGGTCACGGCCGTCATGACGATTGTCGACATGCCAATGAGGAAGTTCCTTCTGAAGCCCTCTGCGTAGTTGTAGAGTCGCTTAATCAGGTCTACATCGGAAACCGTTCTCTTCCGGGCTTCCTCCGTCTTCGTCGAGAAATCGCTGAATTCGCGTGACATCTACTTCACACTCCCAATGAGAATCTCCTCAGGAGCCTTTTCCAGGAACTGCGTCTCATAGATTCTCTTATAGATCCCATTCATCGCCATCAATTCAACGTGGTTGCCAAGTTCAACGATCTCCCCGTTATCGAGGACGATTATCCGATCCGCGTTCTTGATCGTTGATAGTCTCTGGGCGATCATAAGGGTCGTTCTCCCCTTCATCGCCTCGTCGATGGCCTGCTGGATCTCGTGCTCCGTCTTCGCGTCAACGAATGAGAGTGAGTCGTCTAGTATCAGTATCTTCGGGTCCGTGAGTAATGCACGTGCGATTGTAACCCTCTGTTTCTGCCCACCTGACAGGGTTACACCACGCTCCCCAATTAGAGTATCGTACTTCTCAGGAAGGCTATCAATGAAGTCATGTATCTGAGCCAGCTTCGCTGCATTAACCACCTCTTCATTTGACGCGTTCTGATTACCGAAGGAGATGTTGTCCCTAATTGTCCCCGAGAAGAGGAAGACATCCTGTAAGACAAGGCCGATCTGTCTCCTGAGAGAAGCCAGCTTGTAGCTCTTGATGTCCCTTCCATCGATTGTGAGGCTGCCCGAGGTAATATCATAGAACCTTGGCACCAAATAGATTAGTGTCGTCTTCCCAGACCCTGTAGCCCCTAGAATCGCTATCTTCTCCCCGGGCTTTACCACAACATTCACTTTATTGAGGACGGGAATGTTAGGATTGTACCCAAAACTGACGTCATTGAAGACGATCTCACCACGATCTATTTTGTGCTCCTCTGCATCTGGTAGATCCTTCACTGCTACGGGGGCCTCCATCATGTCGTTGACACGCTCGAATCCAGCGGAGGCGTTTACCCATTGCCCAATTACCATGCTCAGGTTCTTTAGAGGCATGGTGAGCCTGCGCATGTACCTTGTGAATAGAATGAGGTCACCGATCGTGAGAAGAGCGAGAGGGGCAACGATCAAGTTTGCTCCGTAGACATAGATGAGGGAAACACCAATAGAAAGGCCGGCTTCAGCTGCAGGGGTATATATGGATTGTATCCTACCTGCCGTAATCGCAGTCTCGACGTACTTCTCCTCGACCTGTTTGAAGCCATCCTCCATCTCATCCTCTCTCTGGAAGATGCGGACATTCTTCATCCCGATGATATCCTGCTGAATGTAGGCACCCAACCTACCCAGAATTAGCTGCATCCGCCTGAAGAGAGGCATCGTCCTCGTGAATAGGCCTACATTAAGATAGAAAACGATGATAATTGGTACAATAGCGATATAGCTCATGGTTGGGTTGATCGAGAACATTACAATGAACACCGCAATGGCAGTAAAGAAAGCATCACAAACAGTACCAATTGCCTGAGCAAGGAACATGTCTAGTGGCTGAAGGTCCATCGTCGCCCTCGAGATTAGGTCCCCAACCGCAGCGGCGTCGTGGAACTCGAACGACTTCTCCTGTAGAGATCTGTAGTAATCAGTACGGATGTCCCTGATCATGCTCTTAGCTGTGTAGCCATTTAGGAAGATGATTATGAAGTTCAGTATCCCAAAGCCCGTTACAGCTAGGAAAATATTGATCAACAAACCAATTAGTAGATTATAATCATTCGCGACTATGACATTGTCAATTATCTGAGCTGTATATAGGGGCTCAAGGGTGAAGAGGTAGGATCGAGCAGCGGAGAAGATGACGATTAGTCCTAAGAAAGGCCAGTAGGGCTTGTTATACTTGGCAACTATCTTGAAGGCTTTTATCGACCTCTGCATATCGAGCTGCACTTTGAGATTCTTCACGTACTCGAGGATTGGCTTAGCAACACTCACATCATGTCATCCCTGAACCCATAATGTAGGCCTAAAAGCGGCGTCTATCAACTGAGACCCCATAGAGAATGTGCTCGTTGTTAGAGGTTTGAAACATTCTAGAAATTCAATATTAAATGTCAAGATAACGGCCTGCAATTATTCTTCCAAGGGTCCTATGTACCCTGTAATAAGTTTGCCGGAAGTCCAACATTCAAAGTCGTTATATGCGAAGGGACGATCGCGATCGAAGTAAAAAATAGTTCACATGCAAGACGAAGCAAAAAATGAAGCCCCACACGACTGCCTGCGGAGAAGGGGTAGATTTAAACGCAACATACTCCGCCCAAAATCTGTCCGGGCGATTCACTACCATGGAAGAAGACAAAGAGAACTCAGGTATGTCGGATAAGGCGGTGCTCGGTGTTGTCACGATTTCCCACACCTCACAGCACTTCTTCCAAGGCGCTGGTATTCTCAACCAAAGCATGATAGATGCTCTGAAGCTCGACTATACGCAGATTGGGATAATGACGGGGCTCCTGAATGTGCTCGGGGTCCTCCCTATACTTTATAGTATACTTAGCCGCAGGATCTCGAGACGTGTCCTCCTCGGTAGTTCCAACATTCTGATGGGCCTCGGGTGCATTCTAACTGGAGCAGCTGATAGATTTGCCCTCGTTTTAGGTGGTACTTCCGCTTCGGGTATAGGCCAGGCTGGGCAGCACCCCATGAGCTCATCGATAATTACGGAAAAATACGAGAAGAGGGGGATCGGCTCCGCCCTCTCAATATTCTTCGGGCTCGGGTACGTAGGCAACATCATAAGCCCTCTGCTCCTTTCGAGTGTGGCTTTCCTCTACGGCTACCAATCTGCTTTCTTTGTCCTTGGCCTGATACCGATCTTTACAGGTATACTCATTCTCGTAGTGCTGAGAAAGGAACCAGCAGCCAGTGTCGTTCAGATAGATCACAAAGATAGAAACCTGGGACAAGATGTTAGGGCGTCACTTAAGGTCCCTGGCGCGATCGCGATCCTCCTGGCGTACGGCTTTGTCTCCGGTGGTACGGGGCTCGGAGTTCTCAACACCTGGGTCCCACTGTTTCTTAGGAGTCCAAAGGGGTTGAATCAGCCGATACTTGCAGCTGGCATCGTCAGCGCTCTTGGAACAATAGGCGGCGTAATAGGCACGATCTATCTTGGGAGGGTTGCTGAGAAGAGAGGCTACCTCAAGATCGCGATGATCTCATTGACTATCACCACGTTGATGATCCTATCCCTGAGCTTCTACACGACGTTCAGCTTACTAATAATACCGAATCTTTTCCTACTCTCACTGACAACCTTCTCACTGACATCATTGATGCAGGCGCACTTGATGAGCGTGGCAGGTCCCAACGAACGCGACATTCTCACTGGTTTGTTTTTCGCTGTCGGCGCGGGAGTCAGCGCCTTATGGTCGACGCTCCTCGGTTTCTTGATCGATAAATACAACTTCAACGTAGTCTGGACGACAATGGGCGTAGCAGGAATAATTGCACTCTTCCTGCTAATCTACTCATACAGGAGCACAAGAAACTAGATTAGTACTGATATATTACTTGCAAAGGTCTGATTTGCGAATCGCCAGAGATCAGTCTTGAGAAACCTCCCCATGCCGGATTTAGGGGAACACTATCCGATTTAATCTAGTCGATTAGACTGCCTCGTTCCTCTCGAATAGAAAAGTGCCCAATAGTACTATTCCGACACAGAATCCGGTCAAGAGAACTAAATTGATGATCCATGGCAGAAAGGAGACGCTTATGAGTGCCCCCCGCAGGCCATCCACTCCATAGGTTAAGGGGTTAAGATATGAGACTACGCGAAGAGCCAAAGGCAGATTTTCTATGGGATAGAAGATGCCGGAGAGGAAGAGTAGTGGTGAGATTATGAAGTTCATTATCAACCCGAATCCCTGCTCATCCTTAAGCAACGAGGCGATCGCAAGCCCAAGTCCTATGAAGGAGACCGAAATCAGAACCATGAAGACCAGGGTGAGAATCAGGTCGCCGATACCACTTACCTTGAAGCCGAGGAGCAAGGAGATGGCGAGGATTGAGAGCCCCTCAAACATCGAGGTAGTTAACCCACCCGTAATTCGGCCAAGTACAATCGTCATCCTACTCACAGGTGTCACCATTATCTCTTTTAGGAAGCCATAGCGCCTATCCCACAGCACCGACAACCCCGTAAACATTGATGTGAAGATCATCGTCATCCCGATTATCCCCGGGGTGAGGTACTCAAGGTAACCCACGCTGGAAGGTATTCCTGGGAGGACCGCACCAGCAAAACCCGCCCCCAGGAAGGCGAGGAGGAATAGGGGGGTCACCACTGTGCCCACTATTCGTGACTTAGCCCTGTAGAAGGTTTTCATCTCCCTGAGCCAAAGGATATAGATTGCTTTCAGGCTGATGCCACTCATCAATTTCCCTCCTCACTTTCCGAGGCTCCACCGAGGCCACTCTGGCCTGCCTCTTGTTCACGTATTTTCCTCCCAGTGTACTTCAAGTAGACATCCTCAAGGGTAGGTTTTCTGAGGTGAACCGAGGTGATGGTGACCCCCATCTTCTCCGCTGCTTTGAAGACCTCCGGAAGGTGTCGGTCAGCGTTCCTAACTCTCAATTCCATGGCCCCGTTTCGCACATCCACCCCAACGACCCAATCCATGGTCTCGAACTGCTCCTCTAATTTGGTGTCTGTTGATTCAGAGATCTCCAGGGTGAGGACATCGCCTCCAAGAGCGTCCTTAAGGTTAACCGGTGTGTCGATGGCGACTATTCTGCCGTGATCCACTATTGCGACCCTGTCGCATAGATAGTCGGCCTCCTCCATGTAGTGGGTCGTCAGGATGATTGTTACGTCCTCTTCGTTCAGTTTCTTAATGTACTCCCAGATGTTTCTCCTCGTCTGAGCGTCTAGACCAAGTGAGGGCTCGTCTAGGAACAACACCTTCGGTCTGTGGATTAATCCCCTAGCGATCTCGAGGCGCCTCTTCATCCCACCAGAATACTTCTCGACTAGGACATTCGCCTTATCTTTTAGCTCTACGAGGTCCAGAACCTCATCTATTCTCTTGTGTCTAATCTCTGTAGGAATATTATACATGATGGAGTGGAAGTCGAGGTTCTCCCTCCCAGTGAGTCTCTCGTCGAGGGCGGTTTCCTGGAAAACGATTCCTATGCTGTTTCTAACCATGTCTTTCTTCTTCGCCACGTCGTACCCCGCTACTTCGGCGTAGCCTGAGGTTGGCTTTAGGAGGGTGCAAAGCATGTTAATCGTAGTGGTTTTGCCAGCCCCGTTCGGTCCTAGGAGACCGAATAGCTCCCCGCTCTCGACCTCGAAGGAGATATGGTCGACGGCAGTTAGGTTCTTGAACTTCTTGGTCAGGTCAACGACCTTGATTGCATAGTCCATTTTTTTACCTGCGGGAAGCCGGTCTGCTGGGCTTCATGGTCTCTGTCTGAGAATCATCGAATATATTGGTTCCCCATTCGATCCTAGCTTGAGGCTGTCAAAGGTTTAACTGGTCTGGCTGATGCTTACACTTGGTGTTGAGGGGAGTATATGCACCCTGATTTGGTACTTATTAACGGTGAAGTTGTGACACTAAACCCTTCTAAGCCGCGGTGTGAGGCCGTGGCTGTCCAGTTCGGTCGGATAATTGAGGTTGGATCGACGAAGGATGTCATGAGTAGCGTCGGGGATAGCACACGAGTTATCGACCTCCAAGAAAAGACGGTGTTCCCCGGATTCATTGACACCCACGTCCACCTCGACGACTTCGGCTTGACACTCCAGACCATAGACCTCGATGACGCGAAATCGGTGGATGAAGTGAAGAGGCTACTGTCGGAGCGAATTGGTCGCACACCGAAGGGAGGGTGGGTTCTCGGCAGAGGGTGGAACGAGAACAAGCTCAGGGAGCAGCGATTCCTTACCCGCTGGGACATCGACGAGGTGTCACGTGACAACCCAGTCTACCTCCACCATTACTCCTGTCACGCAACGCTATTGAACAGCAGGGGCCTCGAGGCCTCCGGCATCGATAGGCACACCAAGCCACCGGCCGGTGGCTGGATAGAAGTGGATAGTTCAGGTGAGCCAACGGGGTTCCTGAGGTCGAACGCCCGATTCATGGCCCCTGTGGGCCTTAATGGTGTGAGGCCCCGCCCAGACCTAGCGACTCTCAGAGAGGCGATCTTGATGGGGGTCAATGAGGCTGTGAAGTATGGTCTAACTGCCATACATGTCCCATCTGCTGACCACGACGAGATCAAGGTGACGCAGGAGCTTGCCGCGGAGGGTAGACTGCCCCTCCGCGTGACCCTACTTCCTAAGGTGGAGTTACTCGATCACATTCTCAAGCTTGGTATAAAATCCGGCCTCGGGGGAGAGTGGTTGAAAATGGGCGCGATCAAGATATTCAGTGACGGCTCCCTCATCGCTAAGACCGCTGCGATGAAGGAGCACTTCGAGGGTGAGCCTGAGAACAGTGGTATACTGAATGATCCAAAGGTCTTCGCGAGGCAGATCATGGAGGCTAACCGCGCTGGTATGCAGATAGCCGTCCACGCCGTCGGCGACAAGGCCATTGAGGCCGTCCTAGATGCCTACGAGGCTGCGCTTAGCGACACACCTCGCGTCGACCACAGACACAGGATAGAGCACGGCAGCATCGTTCCCAGGGACCTTAGGGATCGTGCAAAGAGGCTCGGCGTCATTGTTTCGACGCAGCCTGAGCTCGTGACGAGGAACGGGGATGGCTTCCAGGCATCCTTGGGCGATGCGAGGATGACTTACACTTATCCGATCAAGTCGATGCTCGATGAGGGGATAGTGGTGAGCGGGAGTTCGGATTGCCCCCTGACTTACCCCAACCCACTTAAAGGAATCTGGTCGGCAGTGACCCGCTCCTCCGAGATAACTGGCAAAGCAATTACACCCGGGGAGAGGGTGACCGTTGACCAGGCAGTTCGTATGTACACCATAAACGCCGCATATGTTGGATTCGATGAGAAGATTAAAGGAACCATCGAAGAGGGAAAACTCGCCGACTTCACCGTCCTCTCAGGCGACCCCTACGCAGTCGGTGATGAAGCCATTCGAGACCTGAGGGTCGAGATGACCATCGTCGGCGGGAAACCGGTCTACGAGAGACACCACGCTACCCCAACGGTTTAAGTCTAGCCAATTAATCATAGCGGGGAGTGGCTCAGATGCAGGTCGCCGACGGCGTATACCAATTCAAGGTCCCAATGAAACACAACCCCCTCGGCTTCACATACTCATACTTCCTAAAGGAGTCTAAGACTCTCATAGACACGGGCATACCCGACTGGGGATCATTCAACGCCCTCGAGAGACAGCTGAGCGAACAGGGGACACGCATCAAGGATCTTGAGAGGGTCATCATCACCCACATGCACAACGACCACGTCGGACTCATAGAGTACATAAGGCAGAGCGTCGACGTCGAGACCATCGCCCACCGCATCGCCGAGGAGCGCCAGCTAGAGCAGATCAGAGTCTACAAGGACATGTACAAGAACACATCTGAGGAGCTCCAGCTTATGGGCGGCGGCTCCTTCCAGCAGTTCCTCAGCCGCTTCGAGCACGCCTTCATAGAGGACTCTGAACCACTGAGGCTCGATAAGCTCCTCGAAGATGGTGACACCATCGACCTCTCGGGCGTGAAACTGAAGGTGATCTGGACCCCAGGCCATGCGGCCGAGCACATCTGCCTCCACGATACGGATAGGCGGATCCTCTTCAGCGGCGACCACGTCCTGCCTAAGATCACGAGCCACGTCAGCCTTCACACCTGGGAGAATAGGGACCCGCTTAGAGACTACCTGAATAGCTTGAATAAGGTCAAGGACCTACCAGTGGATCTCATCTTACCCGGCCACGAGACAAACTTCACGGATCTTCGCGGCCGAGTCACGCAACTCCTTGCCCATCATGAGGCCCGCCTGACGGAGGTAAAAGAGGCCCTGAATAGCGGGAAGAGCACGATCTTCGATGTCGCAGGCACGATTCACTGGGATAGTCGCCCATGGAGGTTAATGGACTTCTGGACAAAGAGGATGGCCGCAGCCGAGACCTACGCCCACCTAGTCTACCTGAGAAACAAGGGCGAGGTAAAAGAGACCATAAAAGAAAACACACTTCACTACAGCCTCAGCTGAAGCACCCCAACACATCCAGTTATTCATCATGAACCAGATAACCCTAGAAGCCAAAACCTCACCCACCTCTTCCTTGATTAAAATCCCCCGCATCAAAGTGTCCATACGCGAAAAGAAGAAAACTGATTATCAAATCATAGCAATAATAAACTAATCCCAAAAACTAGAATAAGAAATCTTTAACTAAACCAGATTCAAAGACGATTTAAAAAAATTTAGCGCCAGACCTTAACGCCCTTCTCGACGAGGTACTGAGCCGCCAAATCCGCGATATCGGGAGCCTTGAAGGGTATCCGCATCACCTTAATCTGATCAAGAAGGTCCCTATACGTAATCTCCTCACGACCCTTCTTGACATACTGGTCGAGAATAGTCTGCGCCACCTCCTCAGCAACGCGATACTTCGGACTCAAAGTCCTATAATGATGCTTCAACGCAGCAGCGATCTCATCCCCACTCGCACTATCAAGCGCCCAGATAGTCGGACGAGGACCACCCTTACTCGACTGAACCTTCGACACCTTAAGAGCCGGCCCCACAAGACCAACAGCTCGAAGCCTCTTCAACGTCCTATAAACCGTAGCCTCGGGTTGATTAAGCTCAGTCTGAAGCACCCAAGCCGTCGCCGCCCCATTCAAACAGAAGTAAAGAAAAGCCTCCGCCACCGCTGGAGAACTAAAAATGTTCTCACTGAAATTCAGCAACTCCTGAATATTCTTCAACGTAGTAGCGAGATCATTCTTCTCATTAAGCAGAAGCAGCTGGCGAAAGATCTGCGTATACTTAATAAAATTAGTCTCCTTCGGCGTAATCCTATTAACCGATCGACTTTTATCGCCGTTTAACGCATCTCTCAGGGGCACAACTCGAGCCATATAGTCGTCTCCATAATCGCCGGTCGTCGGCGAAAGAAGAACTTCCGCGATAAGCTTATAAGATTACTTGTTAACAAGTAAACATGTAAACAAGTTATCTGGTCGCACTGTAAACATGACACGCAAGACTGTCGCCATCCGGGGTCTCGATACGGGGCTTTACAATGAGGTATTCTCTATGGCGAAGAAAGATGGTAAGCGTGTCAGCGATCTAGTGAACTCGGCCCTGAAAGCGTACATTGATGGGGACATAGCCGAAAATGTAGTTTTGCCTGTCGAGGATGGAGGAGAGGTTCAAGCCGGGGGTAGCTTCATCCTATCAGTCGAGGATGAGGGTGAAGTGACCCTGTCGAAGAACGACGTACTCGACATTAGTAGGGATATGGGCCCATTCAGGATCGAGAGCAGCGGGACCCTAGTCTTCGAGAAGGATGTTGACGCAGAGGCACTTCGTGGGATTGAGAAGATAGTAATCCTCAGCGGCGAGGTAAAGGTACCGAAGAAGGCTTATCCCCAGTTCCTTATTAAGTGCCAGATTAAGGGTAAGCTCGAGAAGTATTGAGTTCCCTCGACCTCGTTGGAGTAGAGGATGGTGGCTTCAAGGCATTCCAGCCTGGGCAGTCGACTTTTTTATGTGCTGTCTCGATGGTGGGGAACAGTATCGAGTCCATTGAGTTGAGCAGAATTACGGTCGATGGGAGGGACGCCACGGAGGTGTTGCTCGGTATGCTTGATACAATCCGCTGTGATGCGGTGATACTCGGAGGCGTCTCCTTCGCCGGGTTCAATATAATGGATCCGATGAGATTATACAAGGAATTAGGTGTCCCAGTGATCATTTATTCGGGAGAGAGGCCTGATAGCGCTTCTGTGTTGGCAGCGTTGAAGGTTCACTTCGCTGATTGGGAAGTTAGGTGGGCTTCTATTGCGCGACTCGGGGATATTTACAGCCTCATAACAAAGGTGGGTTACAAGCCGGTTTTCTTCGAGGTCGTTGGCGAGTCGAGAGATTGGTGTGAGAAGGTTCTGAGGTCATCGGCGTCGTTGACGAGGGCGCCGGAGCCGATTAGAGTCGCTAGGATCTTGGCACGTGGCCTCACTAAAACCGTTTAAAGTCGAGGTCTAGGGTCTGGTGAGTTTGCAGGTCGAATATTGTGGCAACACCTGTGGTAGGCTCGATCTGCATTCGTTTCTGAAAGGGGGTCTGATCCTGCCATGAGCCAGCTGAGACTAATGTAACGCCCTTGTATCGCTTAGTCTCGTTAATGTGAATGTGTCCCATGAGCATAGCGTCGGGTATGCTACCTATAACGAGCCTGTCAGTACGCTCGGGGGCTATGGGAGTACTCTGCCCATAACGAGGGGCGAGATGACGGCATCTGAATAGGAGCTCCATAGCCTTTATCGGATGGTTGAACTCGTAGCCCGGTGTGCTACTGAGTATATCGTCCAACCCCTTGCCGTGTTCAACGAGAACTTCGACGCCATTGAGGTTAAGCCTGCATGGACTAGGTAGCATCTTGACACGTGAGTCATCATATAGCTCTTTAGCGTACTCCTTTGGAATAGGTGGTTGGGGCATACTATGGCGAGTAGCGTCGTGGTTACCGGGTGTTACTACGATCTCGACGTAGTCGGGTAGTTGTTTTAGGAGCTCCGCTGCCACCTTGTACTGCTCACGAATGTCAGTTATCGTAAGCTCGTCTAACTGCTCAGGATAGATACCAACACCGTCGACGATGTCGCCGGCGATCACAATATATTTAACACGTGCCGCGGCGTCCCTGCTTTGGAGCGGACCGAGTTCGAGGTTCATCCAGTCAATGAACTTGTCGAAGTAGTCGCCCCTGAAGTATTTTGAGCCGACGTGTACGTCTGCGAGAAAGGCAGCGTATAGTGGTTCAGGACTTCGACGAGGAGTGTTATTGGGTACATCGGGCCAGATCCAGTTATTTGCTATGAGGAGGTCATCAGTGTACTTTACGGCTTCGACGGCGATAACTTGATCTTCTTGGAGCTCCAGCCCATGACGTATGATTTCCTCATCGCTAGCCATGACACTGATTGTGGAGTGACGGTCCTCGAGTTCAATGAATAGTTTGTTGCCACGTGTTCGTTTCTCGGTAACGATTCCGATAGTCTTGAGCTTGGTCTTTAGAGGGAGCTTAAGAACCTGCTCTATGGATATGGCATCCTTTACATCGACGCGACGCTTGAGGATAGTTTCAAGACGGTCATATCGACTCTGAAAATACTCTAGAAACCCCTGAGCATCACTGGCGGGTTGGGCTGGCTCGTCGTCAAGTACTTTGAGGGGTGTGCCCTTGTCCCTAGCGGGTATTGAGCGGTTTTTTTGAGGAATAGGCTCGGGGCGAGGAGTCTCGACTAAAGTGAGCAGATAACCCTTGTCGAGGATAAAGAGAGGCGGAGAGGAAGAATCAGCCTTAAGGACAGCCTTTTGGGATAAAGTGTCGGACGTTTCAGCAGATAACGCCGTGAGATAGGCGTAGGCGTCTGGGCTGAGTTGGTAGCCTGCGTCGATTATACGCTGTAGGAACTGGGGTATCCGCTGGCTCAATGGGTATGCTTCACCATGATTTACTTAGCTTTGGCCAAATAGTCTTCGCGTGGAGGGGCAAAGGTCTCTATCAGGATGGTCTCACCTTTGCTAGTGTTTACCCAATCATGACTATCGCCTCCAGGAATATACCAGCTTGCACCTTTGACGGTATTGTACTTCTTTCCGCCCGAAGTGAGGACACCCTCGCCTTTGATGCAAGTGCCTATCTGGTCGTGGGGATGTTTGTGATCGGGAACGACAGCCCCAGGTTGGGCTATGATGTATGTTAGCATTACCTTTTCACTACTTCCGAGGATGATGATCTCAACACCCTTAGCGGGGCTCATACGGGGTGCCTTATCTACACTATTGGTCTTCATTCCGCTACTGTGGAGAGATTGAAGGGCTATAAAACCTGCTCGGCGTATATGGTGCTACTACTCGCGCTCAGTATGAGAAAAAAGCCTAACAAAACAACTTAACTCAATTTTTAGAAGAAAAGACGCCATTTCAAAGTCATTAGGAGTGGAAGTGATTTGTCATTCATCTGCATACTTTTAGGAGAGATTTCACAAAGTGGGTTTCTGTTCAGGCTGCTGTTGAATTAGGTCGCGAATCTCCTTTCGAACGCTGTAGCGGTAAGGCATGGAATTTGTGCTACGGTCAACAAAGCCAGATTCATAGAGCTTTTTTAAAGTGCGTGCAGTGTGTTCACGGGTCGTACCGAGATATTCCTTGATCTCCGGGACTGCCCCCTCCCCAAGCTCGGCGATCTTCTTTAGGGCACTAAACTCAGTCTCAGTCAACTGAGCCAACACATTACCCTGTTGTACGGGGATTGGGGCCGCGATTTCCTGACCCACAACCACACGTGACTTTGGCACAGAAACGAGCTTCTGAACCTCCTTCCTAATGGACTCAACCTCGGACTCTGTGGAATTCATGCGGCTCTGTATAGTCTTCACGACCTCAAGGCCTTTCAGAGTCGTATCCTTAGCCTCACTACTGTTCTTAAGGGCTTCCGATGCAATGATCTTTGCCGTAGTCGCCTCGTTCTCCGTCTTTGCTATTTCTTGCTGTAAGCGGTTGACTTGACGGGTGAATCCGAAGGTTATATTATGGACGAATTCCCTAGCTCCGTTATATTCAGTGGTAGCTTCCTTTATCTTACGATAGAATATGATGGAGGCGGCTACTGTGACCAATAATAGGGCGGCTGCCGTAATTATTAGATCCAAGGTATCGCCATCAATACTCTTGTGTGAATATCATCGGTCTAGCTTTTTTATTCTTTGGTTACTCTCACCGCGTAAGGAAATCTAAACTCATCGTTTAATAATCGTCTCGCCTCTTAGCTTTGAATCGGCTTGGGTTCCCCTGGCAGCGTCGAGGCCGAGGTCCATATGACCGGCAGGGTGCAAGGCGTGGGCTTCCGCCCTTTTATCTATCGTCTAGCAGTTCGACACGAGCTAAAGGGCTATGTCATCAACCTCGGGGATGCCGGTGTAGAAGCGGTAGTCGAGGGCCCAACTAATAGTATAGAGGCGTTCATCAAGTCTATTCAAACCGAAGCGCCGCCCGTGTCAGAGATCACTGGAATACACTCATCCTACAGGCCCTACAGAAACAGGTTTAAGGAGTTTATTATCGATAAAAGCCGGGATAGTAGGCAAGCTATCTCTGGTATCTTCCCACCTGACATTGGGATTTGCCCGAACTGCCTCACTGACATGGCTGACCTGAAGGGGCGCTGGTTTGAGTATCCCTTTACAGCTTGTGCATGGTGTGGCCCCAGGTTCACAGGTGTCATGTCTCTACCCTACGATAGGGAAAGGACCCACATGAACGACTTCCCTATGTGCAAGTACTGCCAGAAGGACTACAGCAACCCCATGAACAGGCGATTCGATGCTCAAGGAATAACATGTAGTGTCTGTGGCCCTAAGATGAGTCTACTGGACGCCTCGGGATCAGAAATAAAGGTTAGCGACGTCTTCACCGAGGCAGTAAAGTTACTGAGAGAGGGAAGTATTATCGCAGTCAAAGGAATCGGTGGATTCCATATCGCGGCCCTCGCCACCGAGGATAAGCCAATTGCTAAACTTAGGATCCGAAAGAGTAGGCCATATCAGCCATTCGCACTCATGGCGCCTAATCTAGTAGCTACGCAAAGCTTTGCTTCTCCTGATATTTATGAGTCAAGGGCTCTCACCTCGTGGCAGAAGCCTATTGTTCTAGTCAAGAAGAATGGGAAAGTGATTTCTGATTTGGTTGCGCCAGGCCTCAGCAGGGTAGGCGTCATGCTTCCCTATACGGGAATACATGTGATGCTCTTTAAGAGGCTGAATGCGCCCGCCCTCGTGATGACGAGTGGAAATAGGTCTGGGTTGCCAATGGTAATATCGAATGAAGCTGCCTTGAGTGAACTTGGCAGCGTCGCTGACTACTTTCTTGTCCATAATAGAAAGATCGTGAACAGGTGCGACGATTCTTTAATGCGTATAAATGAGGGAAGGGCAGCTTTCGTTAGAAGGTCACGTGGATATGTACCTGACCCTATTGAAATACCTCTAAGTAAAGGCATAGTCTTCGCTGTCGGGACTGAGCAAAGCAACGTTGCTGCGGTTACCCTAGATGGAAGATGCTACCAGAGCCAGTACCTCGGAGATGTAATCAATCTAGAGACCATGGAATTCGAAAAAAGTGCTATATTTGCCATGCGTGACCTACTTAAAATCACACGTAACCCAGATGTGATAGCCTGTGACCAGCATCCTGGATATATGACATCACAGTTAGCTGAAGTGATATCACAGGAAATGGGCGTAAAAATCACAAAATCACAGCATCATCACGCACACGTAATTTCAGTTTGTGCTGAAAACAATATTAAACCAGAAGAAAATGTCATTGGAATAGCCTTAGATGGGGCTGGATACGGGTCAGACGGCAAAATATGGGGTGGTGAAGTTCTAATATCGACATATTTCGACTATAAACGTGTAGGCCAACTCGAGTATTTGCCAATGCCCGGAGGAGATCTGTGTACTATATACCCATATAGAATGCTCATTTCAGCCCTCTCTACGATTATGGGAGAAGATGAGCTATGTGATATCACAGAAAATCACATAGTTGAAGCATTACCTAACGGTTCAGAAGAACGTAATCTGATTATTAAGCAATCAAAAGCTCAAAACGTATTAAAAACATCAAGTTCCGGTAGATTACTTGATTCTGTCGCTTCTTTACTTGATTTAACCTATTATAGAACTTATGAAGGCGAACCAGCTATGAGACTTGAAACACTTGCGGAGAATGGAAATCCTAATGCTATAAGATATAAGCCTCAAATTGAAAGAAACAAGGACGTATTAGAGTTAAAAACGATGAATATGTTAAAATATTTAGCTGATAACAAAAATAACCTTAATAAATGTGACATAGCAGCTTTTACCCAAAAATATCTATCAGAAGGTGTTATAAGTATAGCAATCGAAGTTGCAAAAGCAGAACACATTCATAAAGTTGCGTTATCAGGTGGTGTATTAGCTAATAAGTACATCTCACAAAAATTAATAAAAACTATAGAAAGAAGAGGACTTAATGTTTATACGAACACTAAAACTTCGCTTGGGGACGGCGGTTCTTCTTTAGGCCAATCGTGTATTGCCTTGGCGTCTGTGATATAATGTGATATCACATTACTTTAAGCTTGGTTGGATGTGACAATGATTCGATTCCGAGGGTTAATTCATCTTCTATCCGCTTAAGAATAGCAGGTGATCTCTTACTGCTTGACTTCTCTATAAGAGATAGATACTCTCTCAATTTCTCTGAGAGATTTTGGTACTCCTCGAAGGGTTTTGAATCATAAATCCCTACATAGCTAAGTAACACTATAGTAAAAATTGAGGATATTACACGATGTCTGGCTTGACCCAATGTACGGCTAAATGAACCCCGACTGACTTTTCTGGTTCTAAATAAGGTTTTATTCTTTAATGATATCTTTTCATCTGACATTACATCTATTAAGAGATCAATCATAAGCGTTTCAAACTGAATCCTTGTTAAATTGCTATTTTTTAGTAATAAGTCAGTAATTGGGTCTTGAAAGGCTTTTTGAATCATATTTTGAGTTTCTTCTGTAGAATCCATACGGTTTACCTCATTGTTCAATTATATCAATATACGATACTATGGAATACAAAGCTGTATGCCATATTACCCTTTTGATTTCTTCTCTAATCAAGCTATTTAAGATGAAGTAAATGATAAAATTAATTAACTTGACACTGATCTAGTAAAAAATATAGAATAAATAGTTAAAATTTAACAAATATTCCTATCAAATACAGGTTTGGACTCTTAATCATAATTACAAAATAAAAATTACAAGAATCCAAAAAAACTCCCCGAAAATATATAACGATTCGAGCTAAAGAAATTCCAAAAAATAACAAATAAAATCTTAAGAATAAAAAGCTAATGGTTTAAGAAACTGTGCAATAGATGCAGTTACATAAAAATCCAAGGCTATAAAACTCTAAGAATAGAGAAGGTAATTATAATGGCCTATAATTAACGTGATATCACAACAATAACTGATAAAAAATCTCTGTGATGTTCTACTGTGAGATTCTCTGAGTCACATGTGACCAGTAGTTATCACGCTAATTCTGTCTTTGATTTGATAAAGACATAGACTTTCATTAAGATCGTGGGACCTATGATACAATAGTAAACTGTTAGGTTATTTAATAAATAACTATGCCAACAGACGGCGCTAGTGTAATCAGCAAAGTACATGTAATCGGAATCCTATAAAAAAATACTTGTTAAGATATGTAAAAGTTGAGAAGGTAATCAAGATACTAATAGGGACAGCACCCAACGATTATAAGTTCGTGCCTCCGGCAATCTTAAGACTAAGATAACCCCTTACCTTAACGCTATACGGAGATAAGTTCATGGGAAGAAGAAGGAAAAAGGAAGAAAAGATTATCAGAAGGACATTGCCAGAGCTGTTCCTCTGCCCCAAGTGTGCCAAGAACTCCATAAAAGTCACAATAGATCCTAAGAACAATCTCGCTGGTATACGTTGCAGTGCATGTGGGCTCCATGGACGAATAACCATTGTGCCCAACACCGCCCCAGTAGACGCATACAGTACATACGTCGACAAATACTACGAGGATGGAGCAGCGCAAAAAGTTGGTTAGTCGAGTAGAGCAACTCATCCAAGAGAGGATAAGAAAGGAGGGGTGTATACATATGACCCTCCTTGACCCAGAAAAGAAGTCGGGCTATGACTGTGCCGTCATCGCGAGGGATGCAGAGGCAGGGGGCACCGCGGCCATCATGGTTGGTGGGAGCACTGTCGCCTCGGGTGTGGAGATGGAGGACGTAGTCAAGAGAATCAAGGCCAATGTTAGAATCCCTGTTATAATCTTCCCGAATAATATCGCCAGTATTACAGGCGCAGCTGATGCAATGTGGTTTATGAGTCTACTAAATAGCGCTAACACTTACTACCTCATAGACAGCCAAGCAATTGGCGCGCCTATGGTGAAAAAGCTGGGACTTGAGACGATGCCTATGGGCTATATAATCGTCGGCTACGGTGGCGCAGCGGGATATGTCGGACAAGCACGGGTCATCCCATATGATCGCCCAGAACTTGCGGTTGCTTACGCATCAGCAGCTGAGCTCCTAGGTATGCGTTATATCTACCTCGAGGCTGGTTCCGGAGCCCCACAGCCGGTCTCACCTATTATGATTAGTGCCGTAAGCAAGTACTGTAAAAGTACCCTGGTGGTTGGGGGTGGGATACGGGATGCGAAAGCGGCAATAGCTGCCAAGATTGCTGGCGCTCAGATAATCGTCACAGGAACCCTCGTGGAGGAGGAGAGTAAGGTGATGGACCGTATACGTGAAATAACAACTGCCCTCACAGCCCAAGCCTAATTATCCACCTCCACACCATACCTTCTAGATTTGAGCCAGCTCCGTATGACGCCAGAGTATAGAGCTTACTTCGACGAACTAGACAATAAGCTGGCCAAGCTTTACGAGGTCGCGGGTGAGGCAAAAACTAAGGGCCTAGATGCATCTAGGGAAGTCGAGGTACAGATCACCCACGACATTGCCGAGCGTGTCGAAAAGATGCTGGGGCCACCCGGACTCACTGTTAGAATGAGAGAGCTCGAGGGCATGGACCGCAGGGAGATGGCTTTCAAAATAGCAGAGGAGATAACTCTCGGCCGATTCGGTAGTTTTGATAAGGAAAAGTCTGCGGACCAAGCAATCAGAACCGCCCTTGCGATAATGACAGAGGGTGTTACTGTAGCTCCTATCGAGGGCCTCCCAAAGATAGTCATAAAGGTCAACCCTGACCGCACACAATATCTCAGTCTCTACTTTGCTGGCCCTATACGCCCAGCTGGTGGCACCGCTCAGGCCATGACACTTGTAGTCGCTGACCATGTGAGGAAACGCCTCGGCTTAGATAAGTTTCAGCCGAGCGAGAATCAAGTGCAGCGCTTCATCGAGGAGGTGCGCCTATACGAACGCACAGTACGCCGCTTCCAATATCACGTAACGGATGAGGACCTCGAGGCAGCCATCCGCCAGATACCTGTAGAAGCCACAGGAGTCGCAACAGACCCTTTCGAGGTAAGCAACTACCGGGATATTGTAGGTATTGAGACGAATAGACTCCGAGGCGGGGCTCTTATCGTAGTCGTAGATGGCATCGTGGGCCGCGCTCGTAAGCTTCACGGTGCTTGCGATAACCTCGGGGTAACTGGCTGGGAGTGGCTCCTGAAGATGGGTAGGAAGAAAAAGGTAGAAGGGGAGGAGAAAGCGGAGCCTACCGCTGCCTTCATGGATGAGATAATCGTTGGGCGCCCGGTCTTCAGCTTTCCTGGTGCAGTGGGTGGTTTTCGCCTACGTTACGGTCGCGCTAGAAACACCGGTCTTGCTGCTAGCGGCGTTCACCCAGCCACTATGGTCATCCTCAATAAGTTCCTCGTCACGGGCGTTCAGATGCGTACCGAGCTCCCAGGAAAATCGGCTGCTACGTGTCCGGTTGACTCGATTGAGCCCCCCGTCGTAAGGCTGAAAGACGGCTCAGTGCAGCGTGTCGAGACCGAGATAGAGGCGGAGAGGCTTCTGCCCTTGGTAGACAGAATACTCTTCCTAGGTGATTACCTAAGTAATGCGGGGGACTTCATTCAAAACAATAAGGCTCTCCTCCCTACAGGTTATGATGAGAATCAGTTTATTCAGGATCTCAGAGCAGCTTGCACACATGTAGGGGATGATGCTGCTGTGAGCCTAACCGGGCTCCTGGCGGAGAGGATTGCGTACCTTAGGTCAAGCCCGCTCAATAAGCCCACAGTTGACGAGGCTCTTGCCCTGACCTCGATGGACGTACCTATCCACCCCCGCTGGAATTACCACTGGTCCGCCCTTACAAGGGATGAGATCATATCCCTAAGGAACAGTCTCGCGTCCGAGTACAGTCCAGACTCAACTGAGTTCCCCAACTTCCCAGAGGTGAAATCCGCTTTAGAGAGGCTTCTCATCCCTCACAGGGTAAAAGGTGGCCATCTCGACTTGGGTGAGGACGCCCGCGTCGTCGCCAGGACCTTGGACCTCAAGCAAAGATACACAGAGATCAAAGGAGAGAAGCCATTAGAGGTGATTAATTTCCTCGCCGACTTTCCGGTGAGGGAAAAGGTAGGTGTTTTCGTCGGTGCTCGTATGGGGCGACCTGAGAAGGCGAAGGAGCGTAGGATGGCCCCATATGTCCATTGTCTCTACCCCGTAGGGGAGGCCGGTGGACCTCAGCGCGACATCCTCAAAGCGGAGAAGGGGAAGGTCGTCAGAGTTGAGCTCTCGCAACGTCAGTGCCTAAACTGTGGGGATATCGGGCCGACTACTGTCTGTCAGAACTGCGGAGGTGAGACTAAGGAGATACGCAGATGCAGCCGTTGCGGTCTCAGATTCGAGGGTGAGCGCTGTCCTCAGTGCCGATCTGAGATAGTATCATATGCAAGTGTTGATGTCGACCTCAAGGAGGAATTGGAAGCCGCCCGGAAGATGATAGGGGGGCAGCTCCCGGGGCGTGTGAAGTGCGTAAAGAGACTCATGAACCAGACCAGGACTCCTGAGCATCTTGCCAAGGGCATCCTCAGGGCCCGATACGACCTAAGCGTTTTCAAGGATGGGACACTCCGATTCGACCTCACCGACATACCTCTCACACACTTCAAACCAAGCGAGGTTGGCGTATCGGTGGATGTTCTTCGATCGCTCGGCTACACCCACGACACAAACGGCGAACCACTGGTGGAAGAGGGCCAAATGCTAGAGCTCAAAGTGCAGGACGTGATTCTCCCGGAGGACTGTGGGGATTATCTCCTGAAGGTATCTAAGTTTCTGGACGAACAACTCCGCGATTTTTACAAGATGAAGCCCTTCTATAACGCGAAAAGCCGTAGTGATCTAATCGGCAGCCTATTGTTAGGGCTCGCGCCTCACACATCCGCTGCCATCTCAGGGAGGCTTGTGGGCTTCACAAGAGTTCGGAACCAGTACGCTCATCCTTTATGGCACGCGGCTAAGCGTAGAAACTGCGATGGCGACGAAGATGCCGTGATGCTCGCCCTTGACCCACTCCTCAATTTCAGCAAGGCTTACCTCCCGCAGCAGAGCGGAGGCCAGATGGACGCGCCCTTATTTGTCATACCCATCCTCAACCCAAGCGAGGTCGATAAGGAAGCCCACAACCTCGATGTGAATGAGAGCTACCCACCCGAGTTCTATAGTCTCTGCGCTGAGGGTGCTGGGAGCGGACAGTATGGTGCCCTCGTTGACACCATAGGAGCCCGCTTGGGTACTGAAGCTCAGTTCCAAGGATTTAGTTACACCGAGGAGTGCAGCGACATTAACCTCGGCAGCTTCCACGGAGCCTACAATACCCTAACTACGATGGTGGATAAGTTGGATAGCCAGCTGGAGCTTGCGTCAAAACTTCGTGCTGTCGACTCGAGGCAGGTAGCTCTAAAGATCCTCAATAGTCACTTTATGAAGGACATTGTGGGTAATCTCCGAGCCTTTACGAGTCAGACCTTCCGTTGTACTAAATGCAACAGGAAGTACAGGCGTCCGCCGCTGAGTGGGAAGTGTCAACGCTGCGGTGGCTCAATTCAGATGACAGTCCATAGGGGAGGCATAGAAAAGTACCTGAAGACTGCCCTTGATATGGTGAAGAAGTATGACTTAGACCAGTATTACGTAGACCGCCTTGAGTTAGTCAGTCTAGAGATCGGGCAGATCTTCGTCGAGGAAGCAGTCCCCGAGGAGCTCTCGAAGCAGTTCAGCCTTACTGAATTTATGAGGGGTGGAACTGAGAGGAAGCCGGTACAGTAACCCTTTTAGGGGAAACTGCCTGTATCTGGGTGTACCATCAATGAGCGGAAAGAAGAAGAAGAAGGACCAGTCACCTGGGATGCCACAGAGCAGCGCTGGGCTCATGAGGTTCTTCCAGGACGAGACGAATGGTCCGAAGGTGAGGCCGGAATTTGTCATCGGCGGTGCCTTCGCGTTGATAGCAATTGTCATCGTGGCGAGAGTGTTCTTCGCAGGCTTACTCGGGTAGCTCTGTTAAAGCCTTTTAACCACATTAAGTGTAGGTCCATCAATTAGGTAGGGTCAATTCTGTCGTCAAGCAGGGAAGCCATAGGTAACATAATTGACTACTACTCATACCTCTTCACATTTCCCTCTCGCCTTACGATGGTCTTATTCACCCTTGTGACTATGGGAGTAGCAAGCGCCCTTTCATTCTGTCTAGCTTTTGGTCCGATTGGACTTGCACAGGGCCTAATATTTGGCGTAATGGCAATCGCAGCCCCAGTGATAGCCTCCGATCTCGTCACAGAAACTCTCTACAAGGGGGATCCCCTCCTAAATCCGAGGAGGATAAGCATCATATCATTCGTTTGGTGTTTAGCTGGCGGGGCCCTTCTTGTTGTATTTGGTATACTATCAGGAGTTACAGGTAGGCTTGATTTGCTTCTTCGTGGAATCTTATTGACGGTTTACTCATCCGTGGGGATCAGAACCATTATATTCTCGGTTTTTTCGACACGCAGCTTGGCGAAGACAGCTATGGCGATTGGGTTCCAACCACTCCTGATGCTGACTGGGACCTATCTTTTCTTTCCACAGGTTTGGCAAGTTTCTCCCTCGGTCCTCCTAATTATTCTCGCATTAATTCTACTTGGACCAGCGATTCTACTCATCAGGTTGAGACTGTGGAGCCTTGGCCCAATTAGAATAATCCCTCTATTCAGAGGATTTGTCTATGCCTGGGCGGAGCAGTATAATGAGACTTTGGAGGACCAGCTCGCCATGATATCCGAGTCGGTGAGACTTGAAGCTGACGAGCTTTCATTCTCCGCTTCGGAGGAGTGTCTAGGCAACTTCGTGGCTCCCTACATCCACCCCGGCCCCTTTAGGAACGTCGGTAGCAGTTGTATCAGTACCGTAATTACAGACGGGATGTCTTGTGAAACGCTGGTTGTACACGGTATTTCGAGTCATGATAGGGATATGGTGATGAGCAGAGATATGGAAAGGATTGTCTCGGCTCTAAAAGAACCTTCAAACCAGTTAAAATCGGGGATATGTACTCCCATGGTGAGGGCGGAGGTCTCTGGGGCCAAAGCGTCGTGTCAAATATTTGGCTCAGTTGCACTCCTCACACTTACCTTAAGCCCAAAGAGCCACGATGATATCCCCGACGTGGTTAAGGACCGAGTTAGGGAGGCAGCGTCAAAGCAAGGATTAGAAGCTGTGATTGTTGATGCCCATAATTGCCTTGATAGTGAGGACCTAATATTCGAAGTTGATGAGAAAAACCTCATTGATGCTGCTGAGAATGCTATGATTAAAGCCAAGAAATCAAATAGCGGGTCATTCAATGCAGGCATCTACCGCATCAGACCATCGGAGTGGGGTCCGAACGAGGGGATGGGTACATGTGGGATTGGTGTGTTAGTCGTCGAGACAAATGCCGGAAAGAACGCCTATATTGTATTCGACAGTAATAATATAATTCAAGGGCTCCGGGAGGAAATTCTAGCTCGAGTTTCCTCGTTGAACTTCGTGGAGGCTGAGGTGATGTCTTCGGACACCCATATGGTGAATGCTATCGGTGCCACGGATAGGGGATACCATCCCGCCGGCGAGACGATGGAGCACAAAAGGGTAATTCAGTATGTCGAGGAGGCATTGAAGGGGGTAGAGTTGTCTCCAGCGGAGGTCTCCTTCATGAGGGTGGCCGTTGATGACGTGCCAATCATAGGGGTTAAGGGTATTGAGGTCCTCAGAGACGTCGTTAAGACAAGTTTCAGCGTGTTCATTAGGACAGCCGCTATAGCCCTACCTCTTAGCTTCGTAGCCGCGGTAGCTGCAGCACTTCTCCTTTGATTACATTTAAATCCTCAACCACGTCCCTACGCGGATAAACCCTTGATTGGCGACCCACAGGAACGGGGTAACTACGTTATAGTCGGGGCGAAGCCTACGATGAACTATGTAGTAGCCTGCCTGACTTTATTTAATGAGGGTGTACCAGGTGTAGTTCTGAGAGCACGCGGGAGAAATATTACAAATGCAGTAGACACCGCGGAAATGCTGCGAAGGGTCTTCATACGTGACGCCCGTATCGATTCCATAAAAATAGGCACCGACACTAGATTGGACCCCGAGGAAAATGTTTCGACTATAGAGATCGCCCTAATATCCAAGTAGGATAAACCGTCACTATTTTTCTCTCACTTACACCGTTTGCACAAGACCTAAGTGAAGGACTCTGGCGGAGAACATTATTTGAAAAGGCTCATAATATCCGCGTTTCCCACCGAGGTATAGGATTCTACACCGTCTTAACGGTGCACGTTCTGCATGCTCTGCGAAAGCGGGGATGCTACTAGCTGAGAGCAACGGGTGTAGGACTACCCACGTATATGAATAGAGTTTGAATGATAAGATCCAGGATTTCCAATCTTGTCTAGATTCTTCCGATATTCTGGAGAATCATCAGGAAATTTGAGGCTGTGAGGCATGTGTTGGGTAAACGTCACTCCTTTTATCCTAGGTAGAATAAAGTAGACCCCGCAGAGGGTGAATAGGGTTGAGTTACCCGAAGATAGTTGTCACGCCTCCTGGCCCCAAGGCAAAGAAGATAGTTGCCAGGGACGAGAGGTACATATCCCCCTCCTTTGGAAGGGCATATCCCTTGGTAGTGAAGGAGGCGAAGGGCTGTATAGTCACCGACGTTGACGGAAACGAGTTCATTGATATGAACTCAGGTTTAGCTGTTACAAGCGTCGGGCACAGCCATCCTAAGGTGCTAAAGGCTATTCATGAGCAAGTGGATAAATTCCTTAGCTATAGCTACACAGACTTCTTTTACGAAAACTACGTCGATCTTGGAGAACAACTCCATGGTATCGTGCCAGGGACGCATGAAAAAAAGTTCTTTTACGGGAACAGCGGTGCAGAGGCTAATGAGGCTGCGATCAAGCTCGCCCGCTGGCATACGAAACGTCAGTATATCCTCGCCTATATTAGCAGCTTCCATGGCAGGACGATGGGGGCTTTAAGCCTAACTGCATCAAGACCAGCGCAACGACGATATTTCGCGCCCCTTGTACCCAGCGTCGAGCATCTATTCTACCCCTATTGCTACCGTTGCCCCTTCAACTTAGAGTGCCCAAGCTGCGACTATTACTGCGTCGACTACATAGAGGAATACCTCTTCAGTAAATACGTGCCCCCGGAGGAGGTAGCGATGCTCATTGTCGAGGCCGTCCAGGGGGAGGGCGGATACGTCGTGCCACCCAAAGGTTACTTTAAGAAACTGAAGAAGCTCCTGGACACGTACGGTATACTCCTTGCAGTGGATGAGGTTCAGAGCGGAATGGGTAGGACCGGCAAGTGGTTCGCAATAGAGCATTTCGACGTTATACCGGACATTGTCACCATTGCTAAGGCAATCGCTGCTGGCCTTCCACTGGGCGTCATGGCATCACGAGCTGACCTCCAGGACTGGACACCCGGTAGCCACGCCTCCACTTTCGGAGCTAACCCTGTGGCTTGTGCTGCTGCATCTGCTGTTATAAAGGCGATGAAGGAGGAGAAGATGCTCGAGAACGCCCAGAAACAAGGTGCACATATAATGAAGAGGCTTAACGAGATGAAGGAGAGCCACCCGATGATCGGTGACGTGCGTGGTCTAGGACTTATGTGTGGCGTCGAACTTGTGAAGGACAAAAAGAGCAAGATCCCGGCAGCCCAGGAGACAGAGGATGTAATGATGGATTGCTTTAGGAAGGGTATTGCTCTCGTCAACTGCGGTAAAAGTGTCATACGAATGATGCCTCCACTCACCATCACGCAGGATCTAGTCGACAAGAGTCTCGATGTCCTAAACGAAAGCATAGGCGTTATTGAGAAGACCCGGAAGTAATAGGGTTAATTTTCAAATATGCTCATGCTTCCGACCGTCTGAGGGTTTTCTAAAATAATATGGAGTACATACAACGGTAATGGGTCTACTTCTTTAGAACTTTAATTCTTGTAAATTGGGTACTGGTTACTTGCATGAGTCCATCGAAGGGCTCTCGGATGTTGCAGTTCTCGAGCAGTATTCGAGCCCCGGCTGTAAGACCCTCAACGGCCTTCCCATGCTCCCTCCAGAGGCTTATCCTAGCCTCTCCAGTACCGTCGTCAACGCGAAAACTCATCACGTTTGTGGGTCCCCGCATCGTGTTGACTTCCCTACTTATCGGGTCGTCGAGGAGCTGCCCCTCGACCGTGATGTTCTTCTGTCCCTCCTTGAGGTCCTTAATCTGGGTGATACGATCGGCGGCATCGAGGATCTCGATCTGGACTTCGGGGGGGTTTATCTTCATAGTGCCGAGGCGGCCCACGTTTAGATCTGTCGAGTTGCCATAGCCAGCACGTGTGTAGCCATTCTCAACTGCGACTATAGTACCGATGGGCATATCGCTTAAGGCGTTCACGTCGTCGTCCCAAAGGCTGAGTCTGATTACGCCTGTCTCGTCCTCAAGGACGACGGAAGCAACACGGCCCTTCGTTCCATCCTTCCGTGTGAACTCTCGAGGCTCTCCGACGCTGGTTACCTTACCTGCGACGCTTACACTTCGCATCCCGTCCTTCAGCTCCCCTATCTTCGACCACTGATTGAGTGGCTCATGGGGAAGAACACCCTCCTCTAGTACCTCTACCTCACTGTTCCTGTTAAGGTGAATCTCAAAGCCACCGCCTTGGCGGACCTTGGCATTAGCTCCTATGATTCTGACCCTCGTGCCGTCACTTAGCTTTGCTGCTTCCTCAACCTTCTCGTCCCATAGGACCGCTGTGATCTGTCTGCCGCCTTCTTCTAGTGTAAGGCGAACAACCTTACCTTCAGTCCCATCCTTACGGGTGAAGGTTGATTGAGGGGATCGGCCCATGATGACTCCCTCGACATTGATTGCACCGATAGCGCTTATCTGCCCTGGAGTCTTAAAAAAGGAATCCATTTGAGGGAACTCGGAGTCGACAACGTCGAGGGGCTCCATGTAAACGCTACCCCTATTGCCCACGTTAACCTCGACTTCACCGCTTCCCTGCCTTTCTCGGCTATAGCCATGAAGGACCCTTATAATCTTCCCACGAGTAACCTTGCTTGCTATTATATGATCAGCTTTGTCGTCCCAGAAGACGACTGCAACGATTCCTGTTGCATCCCCTATAAGCATTCTGAGAACCTTACCCTGGCGCCCGTCGGCCCGCTGGAAGGTTCTCGACGGAAATAAGTGGAGTACTCTCCCCGTGAGACTCACATCGTTGAGACCCGAGGTGAGAGCCCCTATTTTGAGCTTGGCCTCAATACGCTCGCCCGCTCCATCCATTCCAAGGTTGGAAGCGACCAAATGGGCTGCGGCCTCGTCAGTGAGTAAACCTGAGGCCTTTGTCTTCTCTTCCTGTATAAGGCGCTCGACTGCCTCCCTGGTTAGATTTGGCTTGACGGCAAGGATTCTTTTTATAACGTCCTCGGTGGCGGACATGGCTGTAACGTCCTACCATTCGAGTAGGCGCTATAAAAGTGATTTAGTGCTTTTCTTCAGGCTTTAGGAAGACGTAGATGAAACCCAAGCCGGCCGCAGCTAGGGCCAATATCCATGAAAGGTCGTTCAGAAGTGTGTAGAATGTACTGATGTCCATATCGCCTAAGAGTAATTTATTAGAGTATTTAGGTTTAGTCTTCCTCGGAGCGTATCTGAGCACGCCACTCTCCTATGAGTAAGCGGTATGCTTCGTCCTCTTCCACCACAGGATCGTAGCTTCCTAAGGCATCGGCGAGCTGTTGGCCAAGGAGGTGGTAACATAGACCTGTTTCCCCGTCAACAACACGAAAGTAGAAGTCGTCGCATCCGCAGTACCCCGCGTTTGGGTAAATCTGATACTCGCCGCCTTGCCCTACGACAACCCATATGACCCTCTCCGAGGTGTGAAATGTGTATTTCTTAACCCGATTTTCTTGGACTAGCCTCCACGCCCTATCGAATCGGTAGCCAAATGTCCCTCGAAGCCTTTCCCAGTTAGAGCGACTCAGCTGCTTCTCCGAACGCACATCGTCAAGCACGCGTTCAAGTATGAGTCGTTCCTCTGTCACCAATCGACTTCATCGTAGAATATGCGTTTCCTTTTTTTACAGTTGCGGAGGGGAACCGGTTTAAATCCAGCGGAGAAGGGGAGTTCAGGTAGCCTTGATACGAGTTCTCGCTCCCTGGCCCGCGCTGCTGGCTGATATCGGCGAGAGAGTACTAATAGTCGCCGACCTCCATATCGGACTTGAATATGAGCTCAGCAAAGCGGGCGTCAACATCCCCTTCCAAACGGAGAGAATTCAAGGCGAACTTCTAGCTCTATGCAAGGAGTATAAACCCGACAGACTCGTAATCGCCGGGGACGTAAAACATGGTGTTCCAATAACTAGCTTTCAGGAGAAGAGGGAACTACCCACATTATTTGAGGTCTTACTTACTGAGGTCCCCAGAATTGATGTGACTAGGGGGAACCACGACGGTAACATACAGGACCTGGCTACAAAAAACGTCGAGATACATAGTAGTAAGGGCATAATCCTCGGCGACGACTATAAAATAGCCATATTCCACGGTCATGCCTGGCCAAAGCCAAAGGCCCTAGAGGCTGACCTCCTTATAGCAGGGCACAACCACCCCACAGTACTGCTTCGCACTCCTCTCGGCATCAGGATGACGCAACGTGCTTGGGTCAAGGGAGTTGCAGATCCCCGGAGACTGGCGAAAGCGTTCCTAGAACAGGACGCCGTGAAGTATGAGGGTGATCCAGTCGCCGCCTTCGAAGAGCATTATAAAGCTGAGATGGGCTGCCCAGAGATGATACTTATGCCCACCTTCAACGATCTCCTCGGTGGTCTGCCCGTCAACGGGGAAGCCCCCCAGAGCCTCCTCGGTCCGATGCTTAGGAGAAACGCCATAAAGACCGACGACTTCGAGGTCTATCTCTTAGACGGCACATATCTTGGCACGGTCGGGTTCCTAAGGGAGCTGAACGCTGGTTAGCCCCCTCGTTTCGGTTGGGTTTACGTAGCGGGATTATAATCGTAGAAACATGAGGCAAAGAGATTACCGAGTTTTTAATAACCCAAAAAACTGGCAAAATATCGGAATCCCGAGGAAAAAAGCATCAAAATCTCTCCAAGGGATGACTTCAATGTCGAGGAGTTGTGCGCCAATGCACACTTCAACGAAGCGATCGACGAGTTAATTAAAACTAGGACTCATTGAACCCGAGCTACTACATAGAAGCGAGTATTGGTTTCAGGACCTCGCTGCACAGGTGGCACTTGTTAACATAGACGCCGCCTGGTCGTCCCTCCGCTAAGCCCATAGGACCCTTCTCCTTCAGAACTTGGAATACCTCGTTTCGCCATGCCTCCTCGAGCAGTTCCTCAAGATCCCAGTCGGAGAGGTTTCCTATGATAAAACCGGGGAGAGAAGCGGATGAGGAGCAGCATGGCATCACCTCACCCCCTGGCTTGATCCCAATGTCCCTGAGGACAGCCTCGCAGCCACCTGTTAGGGGTGAGCCGTCGAGGCGCCACTCACCTGAGGGGAGGTTCACTCCCCTTCCCACAGGAATGAACCCGGACTCCAAGCCAATAACCGAGCCATACGGGTGACACGAGCTGTTGGGCCTTAACACTTCCTCCCCAAGTAACTGAGAGACTAATGCTAGGTCGATTTGGCTCGATCTTTTCAGGGTGGTCATAATCACCATCTTTATCCCCAGTCGTTTCGCAGCCTCGTAGCAGTTGCGTACTCTCTCGAAGGGGATCATGACTTGGTGAAAGTCATCGACGCTAAAGTTCAAGACCTCTAACCCAGCGTCCCTAAGCCGCTTGAGCGTACTAGTTGCTATCTCTCCCGACGCCGCCCACGAGCAATTCGTAACAAGCTCAGTCCACAGACCCCTCTGCGAGGCATATGCGACGATCCCCTCTAAGAGACTCGGGTAAAGCATAGGCTCGCCTCCCGTAAGACTCATCCATTTTATGGATGAGATATGTGCAGCCTTGTCTATGTAGCCCTCAGCGTCGTATCTGGACATGGTCGCTCCTCTGCCCGGGGCGCAGCTAAACCAGCAGTGCCCGCACTCGACGTCACACTGCTCTGTGACCATCAACCCAACTCTGAACGGGGGAGGAGACTCAGACATCGGCGACACCGGTTCTATAGTTTCCTCAGCGTCTTCTTAATCAGGTCATTCGCTTGGTAGAAGCCGTCCTCCACGAGGTTTCTCTCCCTCACAAGCTTTGTGTATAGGAACTTGAACTCAGGCGACTGGTGGAGAGTCATTGCGGCGAGGTCTGTGATCTCACTTATCCTCGGGAATGGCTGAGCCCCGAAAGTCTCCATAGACACCTGGTTTGCTATGTCGGCGTCGCTATGGGATACAGGGTTGACGTGGCGACCCACCCACATGAGACAGTCGTTGAGTTCGGCGACCTTCGCCGGGTCCCCACCAGTCGAGACCTTCTTCGCCGCTATCTCAAGCTTCTCAGCTAACGTCCTCAGCTCATTCACCTCAGCAATCAGATGGTGGAGGTTATAGAATCCGCTGATCTTCTCCGACTTCCCCTGCATGTCCTCGAGTATCTTGATCATCCTCTCGGCATACTGGGTGTAGTTGAAGGGGATGATGGGGCAGTTTGCTAGGCGCCAAATGAGGTTGAGCTCTATCTTGACGTCTGTGACGAGGATTTCTATATCCATCTTATCGTGGGTTTCGTAGGGGGTGTGCCACCACCATCCTCCGCCCGAGTAGTTGACATGGGGATCGTAGGTCTCCTTGGGGCGGCTCGTAGTCACGCTTATGTGGGGTAGCCCAGTGCCCCAGAAGCTACCGTCCCCTGCTCGAGTGGGCCACCGATAGTCCTCCACGACTATCCCCGTGGCATCCTTGATGCTCTCCAGTACCGCATCGAGGACCTCACTGTATGGTGCCTCGCGTACAGTAGTTGCTCCTTGAACCCCTGGGGAGTCGATATTATAGCTCGCCACACAGTTGTATCGGAGGTCATGCCAAAACGCGTCGTTATACCACGTCGAGCCAGCGTACTTCCCTATCTCGTGCCCCGTCCAGTAGGCTATACGAACACTTCTAAGCAGCTTCTCCTTGTTCTTGTTGAGTAATCGGGCGACCTCGAGGATGGCGGTGTCGCCGCTTATGTTGTCTGTGGCTCCGAGGCAGTATGGTGGCGTATCGACATGGCCGTTGACGAGGATGAACTTGTCCGGTTCCTTCTTGCCCTTTATCTCCGTAACTAGAAGGGGTAGTTTCTTCCACCGTGTCTCTGCAAAGCTGATAACATGGGCCCTCATTCCTCCGGACTGGGCCATCTTCCTAAGCTTGGCTCCATCCCTGTTGCTCACATGTAATATTGCGGGTATCTGGGGTATGAGGTGAAGGTTGTCAGGCGTCGGGTTCCCCGAGACGCTGAAATCGGCTCTCTGGTGGCAGACGGTGGGCATGAAGTCGTCCTGCTCGATGACTATTAGACCCGCAACACCCATTTCCTGCAACTGGAGCAGCAGTTTCCCCTGGAGCCCCATCCAGTCTCCGCTCGTCTTCTGCTCGCAGAGCACTATCTTCCCCCGACACTCTTGGTACCCAATCATGTCTGGTGAGATGTAGATGACCTCGGCCTCGAAGCCCTCGGGGGATGTGGATCCTGCCTGTCTGTAGGGGGTGGTCTGGATCTCCATCACTTGCGGCGCCGTGACAGTAAGCCGAGCTGTCTTCGGGTCCGTGATGTAAGCCTCGAAGCGTAGGACCTTCGGCTCAAGCCCATACTCCTCCAGCTTCCTCCTTAGCATCTGTATCGCCTGTTCCTCCTCAGGGCTCCCCGAATGGAGAGGTGGGTACTGCATCAATTCGTCGAAGTTTGCCTGCATAGTCTCTTTGGAGATCTCGCCCTCCATCTTCCGGAGTATCTTCCTGTCTTCTTCGGGTAGGAGAATCATAATTATCGGATTATTTACGATTAGAGGCGGTATAATACTTGCGAAGGGGAGGAATAATGATTTGAGTGGTGGGATCGCCCGGATTTGAACCGGGGATCACGCGGTCCCGAACCGCGTATCATACCAAGCTAGACTACGATCCCTGAATCGTATTAGGCGGTTGGTGACTGAACTTAAAAACGATGCGGGGAGGCTACGCCTCCGTGACTGCATCGCTGACGGCCATATTCAGAACCGTCTCGGCGATGTCTGCGCCATATTCAGAGGTTCTCAAAATACTCTCAACGATTAGCCTCAGCTGAGGCACGTCCTCCACTGGGGCGAGTTTGACTATCTTGTGGATAACTTCAGCCTCCATGCCGCGCGTCTCCTCGGCGGCTTCCATCACCGCGTCGGCTTCGGAGTACTCTTCGTCGAATAGGGCTTCCATTGAGGCCTCGAATACCTTGAGAGCAGACTGACTGATCCTGTTGAGCTCATCAAGTATCTCCTCGTTTATGGGAACGAGGTGGAGGGCTAGACGGTTCTCCGCGATGTTCGTGGCGTGGTCCGCCATGCGCTCAACCGACTTCGTGATTAGGCGATAGCTGAGACACTGCCGTGGAGTGGATATGCCGCTCTCTTTTAGTACGTGTGCATCCATGATGGCGACGTTCAGTAGCCTAATCACGTAGAAACTGAATCGGTCCACCTCGTCGTCCATATTAACCACCTCCTTGGCTATCCTAGGATTATCAGTGCTAAGGGTCTGGACTGCATCCCTGTGCATTGAAGCGGCAATTATGGACATTCGACGGAGTGCGTCCTTTACGGATAATTCCGCATAGCTAAGGAGTATCTGAAGTGTAAGCTCATTTGGTAGATCACTGAGTATCTCAGTACCGACGAGTTTCTTGCGGACGAAGTCCTTGATCTCGAAGCGGGTTTCGAGATCTATTCTCTTCTCTGTTGAGCGGATTTGGATTATATTGTATCCCATGAGGTAGGATGAGACGAGGCGACGTACGACGCTCTCTGGCTTATCACCCTGGTTTATTGTTATTAGGACCTTCTTTACTCTCTCTGGTGATGTCAAGCCCTTGGGTTGAATAGTTAGTGATCTATCGTCACGTTGACTCATGCTGACTACGCTGCCTCTCTTGAGGCCCATCTGGTCGACCCAACTTTTTGGAAGAGAGATTATGTATGTTGAACCGCCAGTAACCTGAATCTTTCTGAGCTCTTCCATCTGATCGTTGGCCAACAAACGCTTTTTCTCTCCTGTTTTTTTCTTGGTTGAGATATAGGTCACTCTCTTTTTATGTTAATCATTATAGAAACAATAATAAAAATACTTCTATGATATCTCTATATATTTCATAGATAAACTATATATTATTCTTTGCCGCAGTGGATGGGTGAGAAAAGGAAAATGAGTAATCAGCAAAAGGGAAAAATAAATAATAGAATTATTATCGTAATAGCAGCTGCCATCGTGGTAGTAGCAGGCATATTCGGTTACATGTATCTTTCACCGCAAACAAGCAAGACACCAGAAACTTTGACCGGTTCAGGAGCAACGTTTCCATATCCTTTGTTAGACACAATGATCAAGCAGTATCAAACACAAAAAACCAATGTGCTAATCAATTATCAATCAATAGGAAGCGGAGGAGGCATCTCTGCTCTAGAGGGCAAGACTGTGGACTTCGCCGCTTCTGACGCACCTCTAGGAGCAGCAGACATGGCGAAGGCGCCAAATTCGCTTCACATCCCAGAAACCATCGGTGCCGTCACACTGGCGTACAGTTTGCCAAATATCCCTGCGGGTCTTCACTTGACTGGTAAGGTCATTGCCGACATCTTCTCAGGTAACGTGACAATGTGGAACGACCCAGAGATACAGGCACTCAACTCAAACGTGACCCTACCTGCCAAGAGCATCCTCGTAGTTCACCGCTCAGACGGGTCTGGGACAACTTTCATTTTCACTGGATACCTAACCCTATCAAGCATTGCATGGAAGAGCGCTATCGGGCAGGGTAAAACGGTCGCATGGCCGGTAGGAATAGGTGCAAATGGAAACACAGGAGTAGCCAGTGTCGTCCAGGGAACACAGGATACAATCGGATACGTCGAGCTAGCATATGCCCTGCAGAATAAGATGACGGTGGCGGCGATCCAGAACCCAGCTGGAAACTGGATTTTACCCACGTTAAATAGCATCCAGATAGCGGTGCAATCAGCAGCTTCAGGTGGTCTCCCAGCAGGAAGTGGAGACTGGTCAGGTGTTAATCTACTTAATGCCCCTGACTCACAAGCATATCCTATAGTCAGCTTCACCTACCTTCTCGTATACAAGGAACTCAACGTAATTCCAGGGATGACACAGACAAAAGCGACGTCTCTCGTTCAATTTCTATGGTGGGTAGTACATGATGGCCAGCAGAACGCACCAGCACTAGCCTATGTGCAGCTTCCAGCGAACGTAGTACAAATAGACGAAGCTTCAATCAAGTCAATAACGTTCAATGGCCAACAGCTACCGACGAGTTGACTACAATGTCATACTCGATTCACTATAAAAAGTTCCATTTTTTTAATTACACTAGAATCGAAGGGTAGATTGACTTGAGTCATAAGTCATCGGCGGACAACATATTCAAAATACTGGTCGCTGTTGTCGCGGCATCCGCCCTGATAATTCTTAGTGTAACTGGATACACGCTTCTAAACGGGTCCTTACCCGTACTTGAGCGGTTTGGGATACATTTCTTTACTGGAACTCAATGGAACCCTGTTGAAGGAAAAGAGGTATTCGGAGCTCTACCCTACCTTCTGGGAACACTTGCCACCTCGGCCATCGCCCTACTAATTGGCGTACCCCTTAGCTTCGGAATTGCAATCTTTTTAGTCGAGATGGCTCCCAGAGCTGTACGCGTCCCAATCTCGTATATAATAGATATCTTAGCCGCGGTCCCCAGTGTGATTTATGGGCTGTGGGGCCTCTTCGTACTGCGTTTCTGGATTCTGGATTATATTGAGACGCCTCTTTCCACTTACTTAGGTTGGATTCCAACCTTCAGCGGGACTCCTTATGGGTTAGATGTTTTCACAGCTGGAATAATTCTGGCAATCATGATCATACCAACGATATCCTCTGTCTCAAGGGAGGTCATTCGGGCTGTTCCAAACTCGATAAGGGAAGGAGCTTACAGCATCGGCGCAACAAGGTGGGAGGTGATCAGGAACTGGGTTTTAAGCTATGGTAGGTCTGGGCTATTTGGCGCTGTTATTCTAGGCTTAGGCCGAGCAATAGGCGAAACGATGGCCGTCACAATGGTTATTGGCAACACCGTTGGACCCGCGGCGATCCCTACCTCCCTATTCAAAGGCAGCCAAACAATGTCGTCTCTCATAGCCAACGGTTTCCTGGAAGCGACCCCAGCATCCCTCGAATTACCAGCTTACATCGGCGTCGGACTGCTCTTGCTGCTTCTAAGCCTATCAATTAATCTAATAGCCGAAATCATGGTCAGCCGCGTTTTGAAGGTTAAAGGAGGCGCCATTGAATAGTTGAAGAGTTATGCGTTCAGGAGATTTAAGGATAAACTCTTCTTCGTACTCTGTCTAGCCTGCGTAGTCACAGCATTAGCTCCCCTAGTAAGCATTCTCATCGAGGTTATAGTCAAGGGAGCCCCACAATTGAGTCTGGAATTTCTGACTCAACCAGCAGGTGTAATAGGAGGATCCGCTGGCGGTATCGGGCCAGCCATTCAGGGGACTTTGATCCTTATCGCACTCACAAGCCTAATGGGCATACCAATTGGAATATTATCGGGAATATACCTAGCCGAATATGGCAACAACAAATACGCATCAACGATGAGGATGTTCAACAACGTTCTCACGGAGTTCCCCTCAATTGTCGTAGGGTTGACGGTCTTCATTGTTGTAGTCCTGTCTCTAGGTCACTTCTCCCCCATAGCGGGTGCCATCGCACTCTCATTCATCTTGGTCCCTGTCGTCGCTAGGACTACTGAGGAATCTTTGAAGTTGGTGCCCAACTCGGTTCGTGAAGCCTCATTAGCTCTGGGTGTTAACAGATGGAGGACGATAGTGAGTGTTGTTTTGCCAGCGGCAAGAGGAGGCCTAGTAACGGGCTCTCTGTTAGCTGTCGCGAGAATTGCGGGGGAAACGGCTCCATTGATCATGACGGTTCTTGGGAACCAGAACTTCTTTCAGGGATTTAGTCAACCGATGGATGCCCTCCCACTTCGAATCTGGAGGGACGCGCTATTGCCATACCCTGAGTTTCAAGCACAGGGCTGGGGAGCAGCTTTGGTTCTGATCTTGATGGTGTTGAGCATCAATATCAGTGTGAGGTGGATTAGCACACGGTTAGGAAGATAATTGATATTATTGGAAATAAGCTTGGAGAAGAGTGAGATGACGCCGAGTACCCACGAAGAGAAATCTTTCGATGAACTAGATACGATGCCACTCGACGATAAGATGAAGAGCGTCAAACTGAACGCCTGGTTCGGTAACAAGCAGGCACTGAAGAATATAGATCTCCCAATCCGAACTAACTGTGTCACCGCGATCATCGGGCCGTCTGGTTGTGGTAAATCAACCTTCATTAGATGTCTCAACAGAATGCATGAATTAATTCCAGATTCACGCTTGACCGGTCAGATACTACTCGACGGGAAGGACATCTACGCTAAGGAGAGTGACCCCGTTCAGGTTCGCAGAAGGGTCGGGATGATCTTTCAGAAGCCCAACCCCTTCCCCACCATGTCAATATATGATAATGTGGCAGCCGGACTAAAACTGACAGGTGTAGGTGCTGGAAAGGACCTAGACGAGATCGTCAAACGGAGCCTCGAACAGGCTACTCTCTGGGATGAAGTAAAGGATGACCTGAAGAAACCCGGCACAAGCATATCGGGTGGACAGCAGCAGAGGCTTTGCATCGCGAGAGCAATCGCCCTGCAGCCCGAAGTCATACTGATGGACGAGCCCTGCTCAGCCCTCGACCCAGTGGCAACCGCGAAAGTTGAGCAGTTGATGATTCAGCTGAAGAAAGACTATACCGTTGTGATTGTGACTCACAACATGCAGCAGGCAGCACGAGTCGCCGACTTTACCTCGTTCTTTTACCTAGGTGAACTGATCGAATATGGGCCGACTAAACAGATCTTTGAAAAGCCTGTTAAGAAGTTGACGGAGAGTTATCTGACGGGGAGATTTGGGTAGGTGTGTGAATGTCTAGACTGATGGATCTTGGATTAGATCAGTTAACGAAAATGATTCTAGATATGTCGAGATTGACCGAGAAAACGATCATCAGCTCACTCGACGCGTACCAGAAAAAGTCTGAGGTGACAGCTGATTCAATATTCCAACTTTCAAATCAATTAGGAATGTTAAAGGAGAGTACGAATGATCTTGCGGTTGAGCTTCTCGCCAGGTATCAGCCTTTAGCAGTTGATCTGAGGTACATTAAATCGTGTATAGATATCTCATATGATCTCTCCCGCTTTGGGCGTTACGCTTATGATATTGCGCTTACCCCGAGCTGGCTCGGTGATTTATCCTCATGCGACTTCACAGTTTCTCTCGATATGGCGGATAAGGCCTTGGCTATGATTAGGAAGAGCATTGTTGCCTTCAAGAACAGGGACGCGGAGCTTGCGAAGACGCTCTCTAAGGACGACGATGTCATCGATCGAATGTATAAGGAAGCAATCAATTCGATAATGAATAATAAAGACGCTGAGATGAAGTGCGTCGTGGCTACTTTGCTCTTGGTGCGGCATCTTGAACGTATGGCTGACCATGCTTGTTACATCGGTGATTCTGTGGTTTACATAGTAGAGGGCCAGAAAGTAAACCTAGAATAATCATTAGCGCGCGCAATGACATAAAAGAAGGTATGCGCGAGCAGGAAAGTCTAAGACTATACCTTTCTAGGGCAGGAATGCGCGCGCGCAGCATGGTAACATCGTCGAAATGAACAGCACAGACCGTAACGGAATTAATCCCCATCGATCAAAGCTCAACTTCTGTGATAAGCTTCACTGGGATTCCGTTGATGTCCTTCGGTAGATCTACACCTGAGAGGACAGGCACGCGCGCATCCCAATCTCGTTTTAATATCGTGTTTTGACCAAAGTGCTGACTATGCTATGCTAAACGTCTTTAAATCGCACGTAACTATCGGTGTAATGAACTCAATTGAAGTATAATATAGCGAAGCTTAGGAAGAACTCTGAGTCTATATACGATTATGTCTCTGCTCCGAGCAAGGCGAAGGATACCTTCGATAAAAAGCGCGCAGAATACAAGCTCGACGTGGCGGTCGTTAGGGACCTGAAGAAGAAGGCAGAAAACTACATGATTATCGCCTTTAGTGCGGAGTGGTGCCCTGACTGTATGAGGAATATCCCTATCCTAAACCTAATCACAGAGGCAACAGGCATCGAGGTCCGAATCTTCGGTCATATTATGAGAGATGCCAAGAGCAACACAAAGAAGTGGGCTGTGCCTCCGAGTCCACCGGAAGTCGATGAGTTCAAGGTCGTCAAGATACCCCTAATTGTTGTCCTACGGAAAGACGGTGAAAAGATGGGGGAGATCGTCGAGAATCCACCCAAGGATAAGACTCTGGAGCAGTCGTTCCTTGAAATAATGAAGTGAATCTGAGATCATACACAATTATCGAGTCATGGTCAACAACCTTTTTATCCGATCTAAACGATAGATGGCTGGGACATGAGATGGTCGTGTATCAGCTGGACTGGATTTCAGCCTAATTGATATCATACAGACAACTCTAGTCTCCAGAAACTTTCTAAACAGAGCAGTAAATGAGGATAGTCTATATAGCGCGTCCGGAGGGAGGCCATAAATTTGAATACAGACAACAAGAACGGCAACATGGTTGTTACACCATGGGAAGTCTCGGGTGAGATAGATTATGCCAAGCTCATAGAGCGCTTTGGCACTCAGCCTCTCACCCAGGAATTAAAAGAGAGGATAGCTAAGAAGGCGGGGTTCATGCATGTACAGCTCCGCCGCGACGTGTTCTTTAGCCATAGAGACCTAAACTGGTGGCTTAACGAGTATGATGCAGGCCGCCCAGTCGGACTCTACACTGGTCGCGGACCCAGCGGGCATGTACACCTTGGCCACCTCCTACCATGGTTCTTCTGCAAGTACCTACAGGATACGTATAATGCTCACCTCTACTTCCAGATGACAGACGACGAGAAGTTCCTACTCAGAGACGACCTAACACTAGACCAGACCATTGGATATTCTTATGACAATGCCCTGGACGTCATTGCCTGCGGCATGAATCCTGAGCTCACCCACATCTTCAGCGACACGGAGCACATAAGCCACTTGTATAAGCTGGGACTGCAAGTCTCGAAGAGGATCACCTTCAGTACCGTTAAGGCAGTTTTCGGGTTCACCGACTCTGACAACATAGGTCTAACATGGTACCCTGCACTTCAAGCGATGACCTGCTTCCTCCAGAGTTACATAGAGGGACACAATGTGGCGTGCCTCATCCCTGCCGCAATTGATCAGGACCCCTACTGGCGTATGACAAGAGACATCGCGGAGAAGATGGGCTACTATAAACCGACTCAGATACATAGCAAGTTCCTCCCAGGACTCGCGCAGGGGGGGAAGATGAGTGCTAGTCAACCCGAGACTGCTATCTTCACAACGGATAAGCCAGAGGTGGCAACAAAAAAGGTTATGGCCGCATTTACAGGCGGGAGGGAGACAGTGAAACTCCAGAGGGAGCTAGGTGGCCGCCCTGAAGCCTGCAACATATACGCTTACTACTTCTACCTTTTTGAGGAGGAGGACTCGAAGCTCGCGGAGATTGAAACAGAGTGTCGTGCAGGCGCTCTTGCCTGTGGGGATTGTAAGTCCCACCTAGCAAAGATGGTGAAGATCTTCCTTGTCGACTTCCAAGCGAAACGCGAGAAGGCGAGGGATCGACTCGACGACTTTATTCTCAAGTAACACCTTTTTTTGAAAAAGGATAAAGCCTCATACTAGAAATATTCTACCATGAATACGAACTTGCAGAAGTCGTACGATGAGCTGCTCGTAAAGGCAAAAGATCTCGCGATCTTCAACTCGACAACGGCATTAGTCGAGTGGGACATGGAGACTAAAATGCCTCCGAAGGCTCTCAATCTCCGTAGCCAACAGATGGCCCTCCTCGGACTTATTGGCCACAAAATGCTCACCGACCCGAGCGTCGGGAAGATTATAGAGTCAATCGAGAGAGACGCAGGTTATATTGATATGGACCAGGTTCAGAGACGCAACGTCTACCTTACTAGGAAGGCTTACGATGAGGCGACAAAGCTCCCTGAGAGTCTAGTTTTCGAGACAGCAAAGCAGCAGACGATAGCAGTCGGTGTCTGGAAGAAGGCAAAGGCGGCGAAAGATTACAAGATTTTCAAGCCCGAGCTTAAGAAAATGATAGAACTTCGCCAAAAAGCTGCAGACATACTCATGGAGGTCAAGGGAACGAAGACACCTTACGATGCCCTCCTCGACACATTCGAGTCGAAAATGACTGCAGATAAAATAACTAAGATCTTCGACGCAATGCGCCTAGGTCTAATAGATATAATGAAGAATGTAGAAAAATCGGGATTCAAGCCAGACACCTCCATCCTAAGACTCCCAATTCCAATCGAAGATCAGAGCAAAATCAGCGACACTGCCATGAACTTCATAGGTTACGACACTAAGGGCCCCAACGCTGGTGGTCGCCTTGACGAGACGGAGCATCCTTTTACAACCGGTTACTATGACGACGTCCGCATAACTACGCATTATTATATGGACAGGTGGCCCTCCAGCTTATACAGCGTAATGCACGAGGGGGGACACGCCCTTTATGAGCAGAACCTCCCCCAAGCCTGGATGTACCAGCCGATAGGCAGCGCTTCAAGCTTCGGAATTCATGAGAGCCAAAGCCGATTTGTGGAGAATATGGTAGGCCACAACCCAGAGTTCCTCAGCTACATGCTCCCCCAGCTCAAAAAGATCGTTGGGAAACCATTGAGGGGAATAAAGCTCGCCGACTTCGTCGCGGCTGTCAACGTCGTCGAGCCAAGCAAGATCAGGATCGAGGCAGATGAGGTCACCTACGGCCTTCACATAATAATACGCTTCGAGATGGAGCGCGATATATTCTCGGGTAAGCTCAAGGTCGAGGAACTCCCACATGCCTGGAATGAAAAATACAAAAAATACCTAGGCGTCGAGATAGAAAACGACTCAGAGGGCGTGATGCAGGACACTCACTGGGCGAGCGGTCTCTACGGTTACTTCCCGAGTTACGCCCTTGGAAACATCTACGGCGGCATGTTCCTCAAAAAGCTAAAGAAGGATGTCCCAACCTGGAAGAAGGAACTCAAGAGAGGTAACTTCCAACCAGTTAAAAACTGGCTCGTTGAAAACATTCATCAGAAGGGGGACCTCTACGACCCAGCTGACCTCGTAAAGGAAGTTACCGGAGAGAATCTTACGGTGAAGCCATTCATCGCCTACCTCAACAAAAAATATGGGAAGATCTACGGCTTCTAACTCTTAACTTTAGAAGGGTTCTAATTTTTCATGTGCCGATGCTAGGGCATGTTAAGTGGTTCCAATGGTACAGTGTCTAAGCGCCTCAAATGGGCAGTACTAATATCCTCTCTCCTCGCTTTCGTAGCCTACGCTTTTGGCCTCCAGGTAGTCCCACCACTGATGACCTCAATCATGACGGAGTTCGGCATCAGCAACGCGGAGGCGGGTCTTCTTATGTCCTTTGTCCTCCTCCCAGGAATCATACTCAGCATCCCCGTGAGCATAGCTATGGAGCGATACGGGGCTCGGGTCACTGGTGGCATAGCCCTCGTCTGCGTTGTTATTAGCTCCTTTATGACTGTAACTGCAAATTCATTCACAGCGCTACTTCTAGCTAGACTCATACTAGGAATCGGCGGGTCGCTAATACTCATCGTGACGCCTACCATTGTACCGCAATGGTTTATCAAGGAAGAGCTCGGTAGGGCGATGGGAATCTTCAGTATCAGTATGCCACTCGCCACTATAATCGCCTTCCCGACAGCTGGGACACTCGCCGTGACATATGGGTGGCGCTCCTCGTTCTACTTGAGCCTAGTAATCGGAGTCATAGCTACAGTTGTCTATGTACTCATTGTCAGGGACGGTCCCATGTCAAGCCGAAGCGGGGGATTCACCGGCCTATCAGCATTTAAAAACTTGGAGGTCTGGAAAGTTGGAATAATCTGGCTGTTCTTCAATGGGGCCATACTCTCTTTCAATACCTGGGCCCCGACCCTCCTGATTGATTTCAAAGGCTTTACCCCCGTCGAGGCCAGCTTTTATGCTAGCCTTATGAGCTGGATATCGCTCTTCGCCATACCCCTTTACGGTACACTGTCGGATAGGCTTGGGAAAAGGAAAGTGTTCATAGTTGCTGGAGCAGCAATTCTTTGCCTAACAGAAATTGCAGCCGCGTACTCATCGGGGTTAATCCTGATTATGGTAATAGTCGCCATAGGCCTCGTCTCAGCGATGATGCCAGGCAATATCCAGACGTTGCCCTCGGAGATACTTGGACCAAGTAAAGCGGGGGTAGGCTTTGCCGTCCTTGGTATATGCGGGAATATAGGGATGGCAGCGACTCAGCCAATTGCTGGAATGATTCTAGATGCATCGGGTTCATACTCATTGAGTATCCTTTCAATGGCTGTCTTTGCTGCACTCTGCTGCGGCTCGGCGCTCCTCGTGAAGGCTAAGTAGTCTGCTTTCTTCACTTCTTGCCGGCCTCAGGCTTGCGCGCGCTGCCTTGTCCCGAAATTACCCCGATATTGGTTTTAAATGGTCTTAATTCCCCTCACAGGATTTAATGGCAAATACGGGCATATCCTAAACACCTCACCTCCTCGTAGAAGCGATTA